>OGZY01000101.1_pt1 | contig 62892 bp, 58 predicted proteins | sample 1576911 | NCBI WGS metagenome assembly OGZY01 (sample SAMEA3541488, study PRJEB24748) | human gut metagenome | biome: human gut; feature: human-associated habitat; material: faeces | place: China | collected 2012 | reverse complement strand
TGAAAATAAAAGCAGAGGCAAACAATGGGGAAAGGCTCAAGTTGCACTTTGACACGCTGTTGACGCATCTGCCGCTGGTGGCGCCGGAAGTGAAACGCACCGTTGGGCTTATCCGGCGCCGGGGGCGCATCCAGTCTTACATTGCGGCTGAACTGGAAAAGCAGATCACCGAGCAGTATCGCCGGACGTAACGGGGATCATCCCCGTCTTCTCGATGACGGCGCGTGAGGGCGGTGAGGCGAGATAGGTCAACAGCGCTTTCCCCTCGTCAGGATGTTCAGCGTGACGAGTGACCGCACCCGCGAAGCGCGTGATGTATTGCACATTGTCAGGGATTTTCCCGACAAAGGTGACGCCCTGAACCGGCAACAGCTCGCTAACCTGCTGGAAACCGACGGCGTATTTTCCTTTTGCCACTTCTGAGGCGACCGGAATGCGCTCGACCATTGTCGCTTTATCGGCGACCTCCTTTTCAATGCCCAGCTTTTTGAACAGCCCCTGGCTGACGTACCTGCCGCTGGCGCTGTCAGAGTAGGCGATGGAGCTGGCCTGCAGCAGCGTTTCACGCAGTTTCGCGTCGCTGCTAATATCCGGTATATCCGCTCCTTTTTTTACCACCATGCCAACGGGAGAGTCCGCGAGTTCCGTTCGCGAACCCGGCCGGGTCTGGCTGGCCTTTTCGAGCTTCTCCAGCGCATCGCCCACCATAATCACCACGTCGGCCTTCTCGCCGCGCGCGAGCCGGTTTGGGATCGCCTGCGGCGTATTGCCCATTGAGGGGCCGGGGATGACCACAATTTTATCCCCGGTCTGGCGTTCATACTCCGGCGCCAGCTTTTCCAGGGCGGCTTTGAAACCGCCGGAAATCATGACCTTCACGTCCTGCGCGCAGGCGCTCACGCTCAGGAACATCAGCACCAGCGCGCTGGCGGTATAGCGAGACGTGCGTTTCATGCGGCCCCCTGTGACTTGACGGTATTTTGCAGCGACATCGCACGACGGCGGTAGAGGTAGAGCGTTGCCAGCAGGGCACATACCGCAGCGAAGCTCATCCAGTAGCCCGGCGAGGCTTTGTCACCGGTGTATTCAATCAGCGCGGTGGACATCACCGGGGTAAAGCCACCGAACACCGCCGTTGCCAGGCTGTAAGCCAGAGAGAAGCCTGCCACGCGGACTTCAGCAGGCATAATTTCCGTCAGCGCCGGGATCATCGCGCCGTTATAGAGGCCGTAGAGGAAGGAGAGCCACAGCAGCACGCTCAGCATCATCGAGAAGCTGGGCGCGTTCGCCAGCAGCGTCAGGGCCGGGTAGCTGGTCGCCAGCGCCAGCAGGGTCATGGCAATCAGCACCGGCTTGCGGCCAAAACGGTCCGACAGGGCACCGCCCACCGGCAGCCAGATGAAGTTAGAGATCGCCACCAGCAGCGTGACCAGCAGGCTGTCCGACGCGCTCAGCATCAGCACCTTTTTACCAAAGGTGGGCGCATAAACGGTGATCAGATAAAAGGCCGTGGTGGTCATCGCCACCATCAGCATGCCCGCGACCACCACCTGCCAGTTCGCGAGCAGCGTTTTAAAGACCTGGCGCATCTCCAGATGATGGCGGCGCGCGCTGAACTCTTCCGTCTCCTCCAGCTTGCGGCGCAGGAAAAAGATAAACGGCACGATTAAACAGCCGAACAGGAATGGGATGCGCCAGCCCCATTCGCGAATGGCGCTCTCTTCCAGCACCGCGTTCAGCGCAAAGCCCATTGCGGCGGCGACCATAATGGCGACCTGCTGGCTACCGGACTGCCAGCTGGTGTAAAACCCCTTGCGGCCCGGCGTGGCGATTTCTGCGAGATAGACCGACACGCCCCCAAGCTCCGCGCCGGCGGAAAAGCCCTGCAGCAGACGGCCCGTCAGCACCAGCAGCGGCGCCCACAGACCAATGCTTTGATAAGACGGGATCAGCACGATCAGGAAGGTGCCTGCCGCCATAATGGAAAGCGTCACTATTAGCCCTTTGCGGCGGCCAACCTTGTCAATATAAGCCCCCAGCACAATGGCGCCGATTGGACGCATCAAAAAGCCCGCGCCGAAGACGGCGAAGGTCATCATCAGCGACGCAAATTCACTGCTCGCCGGGAAGAACGTGTAGGCGATGTAGGTGGCATAGAAGCCGAACAGAAAGAAATCGAATTGCTCAAGAAAGTTGCCGGACGTGACGCGAAGTATCGCGCCCGCCTTCGACCGTACGGTTGCAGGTGAGGTTGAGGAAAACATGGTTATCTCCAGTTTATTATTGACGTTTTACGCGTCTGTTTCTGAAAACTGGATCAGGATGAGGAATTAGATAAGCGCAAATGCCGCATCGACTGATGCATTTCTTGCATGAATATAATCCGGCGAATAAATACAATTAATGGCAACAATAACTTAACAAAATGTTGGCTTTTTATTCACCAATATTCTGTAAGTCTCTGATATTGCGATTTTGTGATGTGGCGCAGAGGCGCGTTTCAGAATGAGCCGGGTAACCGCTTCATTACCCGGCGGAGGCCATTTAGCGCAGCGCCCTGGCAATCGCGCTAAACATCAGAGAGGCTTCCAGCGGCTGGGCGCTGAAGGACGGTTCCGCCTGCGGCCAGGTAGACCACTGGACGATGACCAGATTTTCCTTCGGGTTCACCACGATCATCTGTCCGAAAATGCCCAGCGCCCAGAGCGAACCTTTCAGCGAATCCTGTGCCGTCGGCTCTACGCCCGCGGCGTTGGCGGGCACTTCATTGTTCCACCACTGATAGCCGTACAGCCCCTCGGGATGGGCGTCTGAGACCGAGCCTTTGGCCTTCGTCCAGCCTGACGACTGCCGGATCCAGTTTTCCGGCAGGATGGTCTTACCGTTCGGTAACGTACCGTTGTTCAGGATAAATTGCCCGAAGCGTCCCCAGTCCTCCAGCGTGGCGTTAAAGCCGTGCGCGCCGACATCGTGCTGGCCTTTGCTGTAGGCATGCCACACGCCGTCGCTCGCCATGCCGTAAGGCTGCCAGATGCTTTTCTCCAGATAGGCTGCGAGCGTCATGCCGGTGGCCCGCTCCAGCACGTCACCCAGCAGCCAGGCGCCGCCCGAAGAGTAAGACCAGCTCTCTCCGGCCGGGTGCGCCCTGCGTAACCCCTTCACCAGCTTGCGCACGCAGTCATAGGTACCCGGCTTCGCCTCGCACTCGGTGAGCTGCGCGAAGTCGGATTTAGGGTTGGTGTAATCCTCGTTCCAGGCCACGCCGGAGGTATGGGTGATAAGCTGCTTAAGCGTCACGCCGTCCCACGCGGTGCCTTTCAGGTTGGGTTCATACCGCGTGGCCAGGTCGTCGAGCGAGTGAATTTTTCCCTCTTTGAGGGCCACGCCCACCAGCGCCGATACCACCGATTTCCCAACCGAGCGCGAGGTCCAGAGCGTCGAGTCGGTATTGCCCTCTCCAAGATACTTCCAGGCGATTTTGCCGTCCTTCAGCACCAGCATGCCGCTGACGTTCTGCCGCTGGAGGTAGTCCTTAAGGCCGTAGCGCCTGCCGTTGACCTGATAGTGTGCGTCCGTGAGCGGCTTGTCCGACATTTCCAGCGGCACAGCGTTACCGTGGCGGAAAACATCCCCGGTGTAGTTGCGGTAGTCATTGCGAAAGCCCACCACGCGATCGGCCTGACTCCAGGTGAGCATCTTATGGGTGTCAGGCAGCGTGGTGTCGAAGGGGGCAGGGCAGGCGCTGAGGTCGGTGCCTTTACAGGCCGCCACTGCCGCAGGGGAGATCAGGGTGCTGAAGACAAGGCCCGCCAGCAGGGCATGGTTTACTTTACTGTTTTTCATATCCGTCTCTTACAGGTCAAGAACGGCTTCAGTTTAAAAACCCCGGGGCTATAATAAAAAACGCGTAATGGGGGAAAATCCCCCAAAAAAACAGAGGGAGCGTAGCGTGGCGGGACTGATTTACTCTTTTGCACAGCTAGAGGCATTTACCGCTGTGGCCGAGAACGGGAGCCTCAGTAAAGCCGCGGTGGCGCTGAAGAAGGACCGCACGACGCTTCGCGATCTGGTTGATTTTCTTGAGGATGGGTTGGGCTACGCGCTGTTTATTCGCGACGGCCGCACCCTGCGGCTCACGCCCGAAGGGGAACAGCTTCAGCGCCAGGCGCACCTCCTGATGCGGCAGGTAAAAGCCTTTGAGGCGTTTGCCAGAGAGGTGCCGCACGGTGCCACGCAGGACCTGACGCTGGTCTACGATCCTTTTACGCCCAGAGCCTTTCTGCACGGGGTGATTGCTGACATGGCGGTGCGAAAAATCCGCCTCAGCCTTATCTGCGCCTCGCGGGATGAATCGGAACGGCTGCTGGCGAATAACGACGCGGATCTGGCCATCTGCCAGGCGCGCAACCGCAGCGTGGGCAACGACATGGAGTGGCGTGCCCTGGGGGCCATCGAGATGGATTTTTATGCCGCCAGCGGGCTGTTTGCGGACAGTGCTTCCCCTCTGTCGCTGCTCGATCTCTCCCTGGTACCTCAGCTCGTCATGCACCCCGCCTCGGACGAGCCGGTGGCGCGCCGCCTGCAGATTTCCGGGCATACCCTCTTTACCAATGAGCCGGAGATGCTGCGCGGTCTGCTGGAGCGCGGCTGCGGCTGGGGATTCTTACCGACGCATTTTCACGCCGGGCAGTGGCAAAACGTAAAAAGGCTGCACACCGAAGTGGGCAGCCAGGGGATTGGTCAGACGATGGTCACCATCTGGAAGCCGGGGAGCGACAAGCGCAGCACAATCGCTGAAACGCTGTCGCTCTTGCCGGACGTATGGAAGCACTCAGCGCTGTGAACAGCCTTTACACTGCTGGTTCTGGATCTGCTGGAAGAAATCGTTGCCTTTGTCATCCACCAGGATAAACGCCGGGAAGTTCTCGACCTCGATCTTCCAGATAGCTTCCATGCCCAGCTCAGGATACGCCACGCACTCCAGGCTCTTGATGCTGTTTTGCGCCAGCACCGCCGCCGGGCCGCCGATGCTGCCCAGGTAGAAGCCGCCGTGCTTATGGCAGGCGTCCGTCACCTGCTGGCTGCGGTTGCCTTTCGCCAGCATGATCATGCTCGCGCCGTGGGACTGCAGTAAGTCCACATACGAATCCATGCGCCCTGCCGTGGTTGGGCCGAGTGAGCCAGACGCGTAGCCTTCCGGCGTTTTGGCCGGGCCCGCGTAGTAGATCGGGTGATCTTTGACGTACTGCGGCAGTTCCTCACCGTTGTCGATTAGCTCTTTCAGCTTCGCGTGGGCGATGTCGCGCGCCACGATGATGGTCCCGTTCAGCGACAGGCGGGTAGAGACCGGGTGCGCGGAAAGCTGCGCCAGGATCTCATTCATCGGCTTGTTCAGATCGATGCTGACCACGTCGCCTTCACCCTGCTGGCGCAGTGATTCAGGAATGTACTGGCCCGGGTTGTGCTCCAGCTTCTCAATCCAGATCCCGTCGCGGTTGATTTTCGCTTTGATGTTGCGGTCCGCGGAGCAGGAGACCCCCATGCCGATAGGGCAGGACGCGCCGTGGCGCGGCAGGCGGATCACGCGGATGTCGTGGGCGAAGTATTTCCCGCCAAACTGCGCGCCGAGGCCGAGGTTCTGGGCTTCCTGGAGCAGCTCTTGTTCGAGCTGAACGTCGCGGAACGCCTGGCCGTGTTCGTTGCCTTCCGTCGGCAGGGCGTCGTAGTAGCGCGTGGAGGCCAGCTTCACGGTTTTCAACGTGGCTTCCGCCGAGGTACCGCCAATCACGAACGCGATATGGTACGGCGGGCAGGCCGCGGTACCGAGAGTGCGCATCTTCTCAACCAGATAGTTTTTCAGCTTCGCCGGGGTGATCAGCGCTTTGGTCTCCTGATACAGATAGGTTTTGTTGGCAGAGCCGCCGCCTTTTGCCATGCACAGGAATTTGTACTCATCGCCGTCAACGCTGTAGAGATCGATCTGCGCCGGCAGGTTGGTGCCGGTGTTCACCTCTTTATACATATCCAGCGCCGCGTTCTGAGAGTAGCGCAGGTTGTCTTCGATGTAGGTGTTGTACACCCCCTGACTCAGCGCGGCTTCATCGCCACCGCCGGTCCAGACGCGCTGGCCTTTTTTACCCATGATGATCGCCGTGCCGGTATCCTGGCAGGTTGGCAGCACGCCTTTAGCGGCGATTTCGGAGTTGCGCAGGAACTGCAGGGCAACGTACTTATCGTTCTGGCTGGCTTCCGGATCGTTAAGAATGGCGGCGACCTGCTTCTGATGGGAAGGACGCAGCATAAATGCGGCGTCGTGGAACGCCTGCTGTGCCAGCAGCGTCAGCGCCTCTGGCTCGACTTTCAGGACTTCCTGACCGTCGAACTCGGCAACGGAAACGTGCTCTTTGGTCAGCAGATAGTATTCGGTGTCGTCGTGCGCCAGTGGGAAGGGGTTTTGATAAAAAAACGGTTTGTTTGACATAGCTTGCTCCAAAAAAATAAAACCGCCGGAGGAGAAGTCCGGCGGTCAGGAATCAGAACATCATGGACATCCACGGATAGCCAATCAGCAGCAGGGCCGCCAGGAAGATGGCACCGAAGATGGTGCCGAGGCGCCAGTAGTCTTTGGTTGGCAGGTAGCCGCTACCGTAGTAGATCGGGCTTGGGCCAGTGCCGTACGGGGTGATGATCCCCATCACGCCCAGCGAGGTCACCATCAGCAGAACGAACACTTCCATATTCATGCCCGGGATGGTGGAGGCGATGGTCAGCATCGCTGGCAGCAGCGCCGTGGTGTGCGCGGTGGTGCTGGCAAACAGGTAGTGCAGCAGGTAGAACGCCAGCAGCAGCACGATGGTCGCTACGCCCGGAGAGATACCGCTCATCAGCAGACCGCCTTCTTTACCTAACCAGCTGATAAAGCCGGTAGAGGAGAGGCCATCCGCCAGCGCCACCAGGGTGGCGAACCAGACGAAGGTGTTCCACGCGGCTTTATTACCGGTGATGTCGTTCCACTCCAGCACGCCGGTCCACAGCATCAGGCCGACGATGAGCAGGGCAGCCATAGCCGGTTCAATCCACGCGGCGGCAAAGATCCACATCAGCAGCGCACAGCACACGAACACCAGCAGCAGGATTTCATTGCGGGACAGTTTGCCCAGTTTTTCCAGCTCACGGGTCGCCCACAGCGGCACTTCGTTGTTTACCTTCACTTCAGGCGGGTAGAACCAGTAGGCCAGCAGCGGCATGGTCAGAATCAGCAGGATACCCAGCGGCAGGAAGGCGAGGAACCAGGTCCCCCAGGAGATATCGATTCCAACCGTACTTTTCACCAGCGCCAGGGCCAGCAGGTTCGGCGCAAGTGCGGAGAGGAACATTGAGCTGGTGATACAGGCTGCAGTGATCGCCACCCACATCAGATACGAACCAATCTTACGCGCGCTTGGGTCGTTCGGTTTTGAACCGTACAGCGGCGGCAGGTTAGCGATGATCGGGTAGATGGTCCCGCCGCTGCGCGCGGTGTTGGACGGGGTGAACGGTGCCAGCAGCAGGTCAGCAAACGTAATCGCGTAACCGAGCGTCAGGCTGCGACGGCCGAGGTATTTCACCAGAATCAGCGCCAGACGGCGGCCGAAGCGGGTTTTGTCATAGCCTGCGGCGAACATAAAGGCACCGAAAATCAGCCAGACGGTAGAGTTACCAAACCCGCTCACCGCCCATTTAAAGGAGGCGCCCGCCAGCTTGAATTTCGGATCAGCCAGCTGTTCAGGGCTGAACAGCACCCACTGGCTGCACAGCGCAATGGCGACCACGCCGGTGAGACCGATCACCGCGCCCGGCAGCGGTTCGAAGATCAAACCGACGATCACGCCAACGAAGATAGCGAAATAGTGCCACGCGTAAGGAGGCAGGCCTTCCGGTACCGGAACAAACAGCAGCAGTACGGCGACGATGACGGGCAGTGCCATCATCAGCAGACGTTTTGCGTTTCCATTTGATGCCTGGTTCGCCACAGGGGGCGTTACAGCAGTTTTTGTATTCATAGTTTCACGTCTTAAGTTGTCAAAGATTCGGTCGTACTGAAAAACAAAATCACTTTCTTAAGTTTCTTTGCTTTTTTTAGTTATTAAAGGTGCGATTTTGTATTTTCAGTAATAGTAATTTAACGCTTTTGTGGAGGCGCTAAATTAAAAATTGATGATGTTTTTATATTGCGCTTTTGGATGCCATAACTATTGATCGCGATCAAAAAAATAGAATTGCAGCGTTATTTTTATGCTTTTATTAATAACCACTCTGGCGTATGTGGGTATTCCCTTTTTTATTGGTTTATTTTATCATTTTTGTAACATTTTTATTTTCTGTGATTTTATATGTGTTTGTTTTATTTGGTGTTTTTAGTGCTTTGGAGAAGTGGTTTTACCAATCATTATTTAACGAATTTTAAATTATTGTGAATGGCTAAATGACATTCGCTAACACCAATGTGTTAATTGTGTTATTGCAGGGATTAAATAGTTTTTTAACTAACGTAATAACTTTAGAAACTAAAAAAATCATTATATTAATATCATGACATCGGCAAATAACGACGAACTAAAAAATCAATCCGATAACGAATTCTTAATTTTAAAAAGTTTGGAGTTTCAATTATGAGCACTAACGAACGTATTCTTAGCCCCTTCACATTACCGAATGGCACTGAACTGAAAAACCGTTTGTTAATGGCCCCTATGACCACCTGCACCGGCTATTACGACGGCACCGTCACCAGCGAACTGGTGGAGTACTATCGTGCCCGTTCCGGAAGCATCGGTACCATTATTGTTGAGTGCTGCTTCGTCGACGATCTCGGTCTCGCCTTCCCGGGCGCGATCGGGATTGATAATGACGAGAAAATTGCCGGGCTGGCGAAAATCGCGGAGGCGATCAAATCCAAAGGATCTAAAGCCCTGCTGCAGATCTACCACGGCGGCCGCATGGTCGACCCGAAACTGATCGGTGGCCGTACGCCGGTTGGCCCAAGCGCTGTTGCCGCGCCGCGTGAGGGCGCAGCAACGCCAGTGGCACTGACTGGCGAAGAAGTCGAAGGCATGATCGGCAAGTTTGGTGAAGCGGTGCGCCGCGCCATCCAGGCCGGCTTCGACGGCGTGGAAATCCACGGGGCAAACACCTATCTGATTCAGCAGTTCTATTCGCCAAACTCTAACCAGCGCGATGACGAGTGGGGCGGCAGCCGCGACAACCGCGCGAAGTTCCCGCTGGCAGTACTGGATATCACCCACAAAATGGTGCGCCAGTACGCGGACGACGCCTTTATTATTGGCTACCGCTTCTCTCCTGAAGAGCTTGAAGTGCCGGGCATCCGCTTTGAAGACACCATGTACCTGCTGGAAAAACTGGCGGCTCGCGGCGTGGACTACCTCCACTTCTCCGTCGGCGCGACCCTGCGTCCTTCCATTGTTGACACCCAGGACCCGACGCCGCTGATCGAAAAATACTGCGCGATGCGTTCTGAAACGCTGGCTCAGGTACCGGTGATGGGCGTGGGCGGCGTGGTGAATGCCGCCGATGCCAATGAAGCGCTGGACCACGGTTACGACCTGATTGCCGTTGGCCGTGCCACCATCGCTTACCCGGACTGGACCGACCGCATCGCGGCCGGGGAAAACCTGGAGCTGTTTATGGACAGCACCCAGCGCGAGGCGCTGAACATTCCTGAGCCGCTGTGGCGCTTCTCGCTGGTGGAAGCGATGATCCGCGACATGAGCATGGGCGAATCGAAATTCAAACCGGGCATGTTTACTGAGAAGGTGCAGGACGACGCGAACGAGCTGGTGATTAACGTCAGTCTGGAAACTGACCGCATTGCAGACATCGAGCTGGCCTCTGGCCCAAGCGAAGACGTTGAGTTTGTCACCAGCTTTGAAGAGATTCGCACCCGCATTCTGGATGCCAACACCCCGCACGTGGATGCCATCACCGGCGCCACCAGTCAGAGCGAGGCGGTGAAGAAAGCGGTCTCTAAAGCGATGCTGAAATCCAGCAAAGCGCTGGCCGCGGAAGAGGGCGTTGACCCGAACGAAACCCGCAGCGTGGACGTGGTGGTTGTCGGCAGCGGCGGCGCCGGTCTGGCGGCGGCGATTCAGGCGCACGACGAAGGCGCGAGCGTGCTGATTGTTGAGAAAATGCCAACCATCGGTGGGAACACCATTAAAGCCTCTGCCGGGATGAACGCCGCAGAAACCCGCTTCCAGCGCGTGAAGGGCATTCAGGACAGCAAAGAGCTGTTCTACCAGGAAAGCCTGAAAGGTGGCGGCAACAAGAACAACCCGGAACTGCTGCACCGCTTCGTTGAGAACGCGCCGCAGGCGATTGAATGGCTGGCAACCCGCGGCATCATGCTGAACGACATCACCACCACCGGCGGGATGAGCATTGACCGTACCCACCGTCCAAAAGACGGCTCAGCGGTCGGCGGCTACCTGATCAGCGGCCTGGTGCGTAACGTCAACAAACGCAACATCGAGGTGATGCTGGATACCTCCGTCAGCGAGATCATCTTCGAAAACGGCGAAGTGACCGGCGTGCGCCTGACCACCGAAGAGAACGAAACCCTCACCGTGGCAGCGAAAAGCGTGATTGTCGCCACCGGCGGCTTCAGCGCTAACAGCCAGATGGTGGTGAAATACCGCCCTGACCTGGAAGGGTTCGTTACCACTAACCATAAAGGGGCGACCGGCGGCGGCATCGCGCTGCTGGAGCGTATCGGGGCAGGTACGGTTGATATGGGCGAGATCCAAATCCACCCAACCGTTGAGCAGAAAACCTCGTACCTGATTTCCGAATCCATCCGCGGCGGCGGGGCGATTCTGGTCAATCAGAAAGGGGAACGCTTCTACAACGAAATGTCGACCCGCGATAAAGTCTCGGCGTCAATCATCGCCCTGCCGGAGAAATACGCGTACATCGTCTTTGACGAGCATGTTCGCGCCAAAAACAAAGCCGCGGATGAGTACATCGCTAAAGGCTTCGTGACCAGCGCCAGCTCGCCAAAAGCGCTGGCGGAAGCGCTCGGCATGGATTACCACGCTTTCCTGGCGACCCTGGAACGTTACAACGGTTTCGTTGAAAAACAGCACGATGACGACTTTGGACGTACCACCGCGCTGCGTGCGCCAATCAATGAAGGGCCATTCTACGCCATTCAGATTGCACCGGGCGTGCACCACACCATGGGCGGCGTGACCATCAACACCGAAACCTGCGTGCTGGACAGCAACCACAACGTGCTGCCAGGTGCGTTTGCGGCCGGTGAAGTGGTCGGCGGGATCCACGGCGGCAACCGTATCGGCGGTAACGCAGTGGCAGATATCATCATTTTTGGTACCCTTGCAGGACATCAGGCGGCTCTGCGTTCGAAAAAGATGTAAGGCACCTGCTTCCCAGGCCGGATACGCGCAGCGATATCCGGCATTTTCCCCGGCGGCGCAGAGCTTGCCGGGGCTACTTCTGAGGACTCCTGCCATGCCTGATAGCCATCGCGTTTACAGCTACTCCGCCGTTCTGATGGGCTCGCCCATCCTCCTGAAACTCTTCTCCCATGACGAAGCCCTCGCGTCCCGCGTGTTTCGTCTGATCAAACAGTACGAAGATCTGCTCACCGTTAACCGCGCGCACTCGCAGGTGATGGACATTAACCATGCGGCGGGCCAGCATCCGGTCACCGTCAGTCGGCCGGTGTTTGATCTGATCCGCTGTGCAAAAGCGGCAAGCTTGCTCAAGGACAGCGCCTTTAATCTGGCGATCGGTCCGCTGGTGAAGCGCTGGAAGATTGGCTTTCAGGGGGACAGCGTTCCGCCTGCCGATGAAATCGCGTCGCTGCTGGCGATAACCCGGCCCGAGGATGTTCTCCTTGATGAGGCCAGCAGCAGCGTGTTTCTGACCAGAGCGGGGATGGAGATCGATATGGGGGCGATTGCCAAAGGCTATATCGCCGATCGGGTGCGGGATTACCTGCATAAAGAGGGCGCGGAGCTGGGGCTGATTAACCTCGGCGGCAACATTCAGACGTTAGGCTCGCCGGAAGGGGGCTGGAGCGTCGGGCTGAAAAAACCGTTCGCCGGAGATGCGCTGATCGGCACGATGATCGTTGAGAACGTGTCCGTCGTCACGTCGGGAACGTACGAGCGCTATTTTGAACAAGACGGCAAACGCTATCACCACATTCTTGATCCGCGCACCGGATATCCGCTGGACAACGAACTGGACAGCGTGACCATCATTTCCAAAGATTCCATCGACGGCGATATCTGGACCACGCTGATGTACGGCATGGGCGTGGAGAAGGGCTGTGCCGCGCTGCGTGCGCGCCCCGACATTGAGGCCATCTTTGTGACCAAAACAAAAGAAGTGGTGTTCTCTTCAGCACACCACTTCCGCTTTACCCTGCTGGATGATACCTACCGCGTTACTGACAGTATTGCTTGAGCAGGCCCGTTTGCTCCGGCTGGAGACGGTAGCGATACACCGGACGCCCGGTGGCGCCGTAGTGAATGCTGGTGAACAGAATATTGATTTGTGCCAGCCAGATCAGGTATTTGCGGCAGGACACGCGGGAAATATTGACCGCGTTTGCCAGATCGTCGGTGGAAAACTCCGTCTCCGGGTGAGCGTCAATCCACTGGCAAATCGTGCGCAGCGTTTGCGGCGTTAACCCTTTCGGCAGCTTTTTGCTGTCCGCCAGTTCCGGCGCCCCGCCGTGGATCAGCCGGTCGACGTCCGCCTGCTCGTAATACTGGTGCGACCCCATCAGGCTGTGCTTGGCCTTCCAGCCGTTCAGCGCCTCTTCAAAGCGCGGGAACTGGAACGGCTTTATCAGATAATCCACCACGCCGTAATGGATGGAGGTCTGGATCGTCGCGGCGTCGGCGGCCGAGGAGATCATGATCACGTCGATTGGGCGGCCGGATGCGCGAATCACGGGCAGCAGATCCAGCCCGTTATCCTGCTGCATATAGACATCCAGCAGCACCAGATCGACGGGCTGGCTGGGGTTATTAATGATGGCCTCGGCCTGGCTTAGCGTGGAGGCGACGCCGCAGCAGCTAAAGCCTTCAACACGGTTGACATACAGACGGTTGAGGTCGGCTACCATGGCGTCATCATCGACAATTAACACATTTATCACGCGATTTTCCTCTCGCTATCCCAGGGGATGTGAACAAAAAATTGGGTAAATACGCCGGGCTCAGACTCGACGGAGATATCGCCGCCAAGGTTCTGAATCTGCTGGCGAGCAAGGAACAGCCCAACGCCGCGGTTTTCACCTTTTGTTGAGAAGCCCTTTGTAAAAATAGACTCCAGCTGAGTGGGATCAATGCCGGGGCCATCGTCGCTGACTTCACAGCTGAGCCAGCCATTCTGATAATGCAGGAGCAGGCCGATCTCGCCCTCCTGCTGTCCTTCCATCGCGTCGAGCGCGTTTTCAATGAGATTGCCCAGCGCGGTGATCAGCACCGCGACCTGCTCTTCACTTGCGGTATCCGGTATCTGGCTTTCATCCGCCAGCGTCAGGGTGACGCCCGCTTCTTTCGCCCGGTTGATTTTACCCAGCAGGAACCCGGCAACCACCGGGGATTTTACCTTGCTCTGTATCGTACCGATATCCGTCTGGTAATGATGTGCCGTCTGGAGAATGTACTCTTCCAGCTTGTCGTAGCGCTTAATATTCAGCAGGCCGAGTATCACATGCAGTTTATTCATAAACTCGTGGGTGTGGGCGCGCAGGGCATCAACGTAGTTAACCATGCCGTCCAGACGCTGCATCAGCTGGCTGACTTCCGTTTTATCACGGAAGGTGGTGATGGCGCCGATCACCCGATCCTGACTTTTCACGGGGACCATGTTGCACAGCAATAGCCGACCGTTGCAGCTGATCTCCTGATCCTGGCGTGCGACGCCCGTCTTCGAAACGTCACGCAGGCTGGCCAGCAGGGGCGCGCTGGTGTTTTCGGTCTGCTTGCCGGAGGGGAGAAGCAATATTTCTCTGGCGGTCTGATTAATCATCGTCACGCGCCCGTGTATATCAACAGCCAGAACACCCTCGCGAAGCGACTGCAGCATCGCCTGGCGCTGTTCGAACAGGGCGGATATTTCGTAGGGTTCGAGCCCGAACAGAATGCGCTTCAGTACCCGCACCAGACCCCAAATCGCCATAGAACTCATAAAAATACTGAACAAAATGGTCCAGACGGCGTTGAGCCGCCCGCGAGCGATCTGCTCTTCAACCTTATTCAGGGAGATTCCGACGACCACCACGCCAATCTGCTCGTGCTGCGCGTCGTAGACGGGCGTAAAAACGCGCAGCGCTTCGGCGAGCGCGCCCCGGTTAACCGAAACGTTCTCTTTGCCTTCCAGCGCGGGGGTTAAATCGTCACCGATAAAATGCAGCCCGAGCAGCGCCTCATTCGGATGAGAGTAGCGGATCCCGCGCATATCAGTGACCACGGTGAACAGCAGATCGTTTCGCTTCGTCACCGCCTGGGCGATGGGCTGAATAATGTTCTCCTGCGGTGCCTGCATCAGGCCGCGCTGGATCTCGGGGCTGTCGGCGAGGGTGCGGGCAATGCCGAGCGCGGTGTCTTTGACATCATCGCGCGTTGCGCGGGTGATCTGCACCGAATAGAGCGCAAAAACCACCAGCAGAACTGAACCGATAATCGCGCACACCATCAGCGTGACCAGCGTATTGAGTTTCATGGGGCGCTTGCGCGTCAAAAGGAAAGGCTGCAAATCGCTCATCAACACTCCGCGATGATTAAGTAAGAGGGTAATTATCGCCGATGACGCACTTTTCTTAAAGCCATGTAAAAGCGTGGATTTGGTCCTCTTTTCGTGACCCTCCTCGCAGGTCATCTATATAAAACACTTTATAGTGTGTGGGTACTCATAATAAGGAGGCTGTTTATGAGCATTATGCTTACCGGTTCGGTCAAGGAAAGACGGCACGCCAGCACGATGAATATCGATAGATTGTCCACGCTGGACATGCTGAAAGTCATTCACCAGGATGATGCACTCATTTCTGCTGCTATCACCCCTTGTTTACATACGATTGCCCGTGCGGTGGATAACGCTGCCGCGACCCTCAATCACGGTGGTCGCCTGGTCATTGTCGGGGCGGGGCCGTCTGGCTGTGTCGCGCAACAGGTTGCCGATGACTATGCGCCGGGCAAAACCCCTGTGATGGCCGTAACGGCACAAGAGGGGGAAGGGAGCTACGAGCGCGGCGTTTCCGACCTGCAGGCCATTAAATTTGGTGAACACGATATGATGCTGGCCGTGACCGTCAGCGGAAAAACGCCGTGGGTCTGGGGAGCGATGCGGCATGCATGGTCGCTGGGTTCGCCGGTCGCCGTGATTACCGGTGATGCGCAAAGTGAAGCCGCGCAGCTGGCGAGTATGGTTATAGCCCCCGAACTGGGTGCCGATGTGGTGGCCGGCTACCTCAACACCAAAGCGGGGATCGCGCAAAAAATGATCCTCTCGATGATCGCTACTGGGCTGGCCGTTCGAACCGGGCGCGTATACAGCAACCTGCGGGTGGATCTTGAGGCAAGCAACACCAAATGGGCCGAACGTCAAATCGCCATTGTAATGGAAGCGGGGGGATGCTCCCGGGCGGAGGCAAAAGCGGCGCTGGAGAGCTGTAACCATCACTGTAAAACAGCGGTATTGATGGTGCTGACAGGGCTGGATGCGTGGAAAGCTCATGAGCTGCTGGCGCAGAATAACGGGTTTATCCGCGTGGCGCTGCAGGAAGCGCCGTAATATGTACCGTTAAGAAATAAAAAAGGCCGCAGATGCGGCCTTTGATATTTTAGAGGTTAGAACTGGTAGGTCATACCCACACCAACGATGTCGTCGGTGGAAATACCGTTGGCTTCGTAGAAGCTTTCATCGTTGTCCAGCATGTTGATTTTGTAGTCAACATAGGTAGAGAAGTTCCTATTGAAGCTGTAGGTCATACCCAGGTCGATGTAGTTAACCAGGTCCATGTCTCCATGCTGACCCTGAGGGTTACTGGCGTTGCCTGGATAGGTCATGTCCTTGCCCTTAGAGTAAACCCATGCCAGGGATGGACGCAGGCCGAAGTCGAACTGGTACTGTGCAACCGCTTCGAAGTTCTGAGTCTGATCCGCGATACCATAATCACCATAAGGCGTCATGTTGCGGGTTTCAGCGTACATCATCGCCAGATAGACGTTATTGGCGTCGTATTTCGCGCCGAGAGTCCACGCTTCAGCTGTTTTACCGCTCGCATAATGCGCGCTGTATTGGCCTGCCGCTTCCTGTTTGTTAGTACGGTCAGAAGAGGAATACGCCGCCCCCAGGCTCAGACCGGAGAGATCGCCAGAGAAGTCATAGGAGGTAGACATACCGAAGCCGTCACCGTTCTGGAAGCGTACATCTTTATGACCATTTTTCGTGCCTTCCTGGTCTTCTTGAGCAAACTGATCTTCATTTGCGCCCTGATACTGCAGCGCGATATTCAGACCCTCAACCAGACCGAAGAAATCACTATTACGGTAGGTAGCCAGACCGTTAGCACGGCCAGTCATAAAGTTATCAGTCCAGGTGTAGGAATCACCGCCAAATACAGGCAGCATATCGGTCCACGCTTCAACGTCGTACACGACGCCGTAATTACGGCCATAATCAAATGAACCGTATTCGCCAAATTTCAGGCCAGCGTATGCCAGACGGTTAAAGGATTTATCACCCGCGCCTTCGGTATCGTTAGCGTAGGTTTTATATTCCCACTGGCCGTAACCGGTCAGGTCGTTAGTGATCTGGGTTTCGCCTTTGAAACCAATCTGTACATAGGTTTCATCGCCATCGTCGCCAGGGTTGTCAGAGAAGGTATGACACGCATCAACCTTGCCGTACAGGTCAACTTTATTGCCGTCTTTGTTGTACATTTCAGCCGCATTTGCTGCGCCTGCCATTAATAACGCGGGTACAAGAATTGCCAGAACTTTTCTTTTCATTATATATTCCCTTTAAAGATAATTTATATGAATATATGTAATTACCCTCCGTAATTACAGGGTTGATACTATTCCAGGAGATGTGATTTAGTTTCAAAAATAAATGTAATAAAATTCGATGAAATATTTCAAATTATTTCTATAAATCTCTTTATTTTTCCTGTGAATTAATTAATTGAATTTATAAGGTGTAATTATTATTAAATATTTCGCATTTCTATTTTTTAATTTATTTAATTTGGCTGTGTTATAATTCATCCTCTTTTTAACAACAGGACATGACGATGGAACTGGCCCGGTGGCAGCATGGCTTTGAGCGCTGGCTCAAGGAAAATCATCAGAACGACGATACCGCACATGATATTTCGCATTTTCGACGGGTCTGGATGACGGCGCAAAAAATCATGGTTCACCACGCGGTCGAGCCGCGGGTGATTCTGGCCGCATGCTATTTTCACGATATTGTCAGCCTGCCGAAAAATCATCCCGAACGCAGTCAGTCGTCAAGGCTCGCCGCGCGTAAGACGAGCGACATTCTGCGCCGCGACTTTCCGGACTTTCCGCCAGAGCATATTGCCGCCGTCGCGCACGCGATTGAGGCGCACAGCTTTAGCGCCGAAATCGCGCCGCAGAGTATGGAAGCCAAAATAGTGCAGGACGCTGACCGGCTGGAAGCGTTAGGTGCTATCGGCCTGGCGCGCGTTTTTGCCGTCTCGGGCGCGCTGGGCGTGCCGCTGTTTGACGCGGACGATCCCTTTGCCGATGCGCGATCCCTCGACGATAGGGCATTTGCCCTCGACCATTTTCAGACCAAGCTGCTGCGTTTGCCTGATACAATGCAGACGGAAATGGGCCGCGAACTGGCACGTCACAATGCCGATTTCCTGATCCAGTTTATGGCGAAACTCAGCGCTGAATTACACGGCGACTGCCTCGGGCTGGATAGCCAGGTGCTGAGCCGCTTCCGTCGCAGTTTGCGCAACTGAACTGTGGTAATCTGTTCCCAGTCTTTACTCTCCGGTTAAAAGAATGCAGGAAAATCGAGCAGTGAAAGAGCCCGCGCCCGCGCAGGCTGAGAAATCAACGGCAACGGTGCAGGCCTTACTGCGCCAGCTGTTGGATATCTATGATGCTAAAACGCTGGCCAGTCTGCTGGTGGCGCACGGCGAAAGCCACTGGAGCCCGGCGATCCTTAAACGTCTGCTGACCAGCGAGCGAGCAGGGCGTCGCCTGAGTGAAGGCGAGTTTCGTTATCTGCAAAACCTGCTTCCGCGTCCTTCTGCCGCGCACCCGAACTATGCCTTCCGGTTTATCGATCTGTTTGCCGGTATCGGCGGTATTCGGCACGGTTTTGAAGCTATCGGCGGGCAGTGCGTATTTACCAGCGAGTGGAACAAGCACGCCGTGCGGACCTATAAGGCCAACTGGTACTGCGACCCGCACGAGCATCATTTCAACGCCGATATTCGCGATGTCACCCTGAGCCATAAAAGCGGCGTGAGCGATGAGCAGGCCGCCGAGCATATTCGTCAGACGATCCCCGCGCATGACGTGCTGCTGGCCGGCTTCCCGTGCCAGCCTTTTTCGCTGGCCGGCGTCTCCAAGAAGAATGCCCTCGGACGCGCCCACGGTTTCGCCTGCGATACGCAGGGAACGCTGTTTTTTGACGTGGCGCGCATTATTGACGCCCGTCGTCCGGCCATTTTTGTACTGGAAAACGTCAAAAACTTAAAAAGCCACGACGGCGGGAAAACCTTCCGCATTATCATGCAAACGCTGGATGAGCTGGGTTATGACGTGGCCGATTCAGAGGACATGGGCGCGGACGATCCTAAAATCATTGATGGGAAACATTTCCTGCCCCAGCATCGCGAACGTATCGTGCTGGTGGGCTTCCGCCGCGATCTCAATCTTAAAGGGGATTTCACCCTGCGGGATATTCCTTCTCTGTATCCCGAGCGCCGTCCTACCGTGGCCGACCTGCTGGAACCGGTCGTCGACGCGAAATTTATCCTGACCCCGGTGCTGTGGAAATACCTTTACCGCTATGCCAAGAAGCATCAGGCGAAAGGCAACGGCTTCGGTTTTGGGATGGTCAACCCGAACGATCCGCACAGCGTCACCCGCACGCTGTCTGCTCGCTACTATAAAGACGGCGCGGAAATCCTGATCGACAGAGGCTGGGACAAGGCGCTGGGTGAAAAAGATTTCGACGATCCGCACAACCAGCGTCATCGCCCACGGCGATTAACGCCGCGGGAATGCGCCCGGTTGATGGGCTTTGAAACGCCGCAAGGCTACGGTTTCCGCATTCCGGTTTCAGACACCCAGGCGTACCGCCAGTTTGGTAACTCGGTCGTCGTTCCCGCGTTTGCGGCTGTCGCAAAACTGCTGGCTCCGCGCATCAGACAGGCGGTGGCGCTACGCCAGAGTGAGGCCGTCAATGACGGACGTTCACGATAAGGCCACGCGCAGTAAAAACATGCGTGCCATCGGCACGCGTGACACCGCCATTGAAAAGCGCCTGGCCGCGCTGCTGACGCAGGCAGGGTTTGACTTTCGCGTGCAGGATCCCGCGCTGGCGGGGCGCCCGGATTTCGTCCTCGACGCCTGGCAGTGCATCATCTTTACCCACGGCTGCTTCTGGCACCACCACGACTGCTACCTGTTTAAAGTCCCGGCGACGCGCACCGATTTCTGGCTGGATAAGATTGGCAAGAACGTCGAGCGCGACAATCGGGATCTGACCACGCTGCTGGCGCAGGGCTGGCGGGTGCTGATCGTCTGGGAGTGTGCGCTGAGAGGCAGACTAAAGCTGAACGATACCGATCTGCGCGAACGGCTGGAAGAGTGGATCTGCGGCGGCGGTCAGACCGCGCAGATCGACACGCAGGGTATTCACCTGCTTACGGTTTCTCCACCTCACAAGGCGTGACCACCGGTTTTGCCGGCAGCAAATATTTGCCCAGCGTGACCAGTACGACGGCAAACACGATGATCCCTAAAGCAATCCATTCCACAGGCGAGAGCGTTTCTCCTCCCAGTCCTGTCCCGAGCAGCACGGCCACGACCGGGTTAACGTAGGCGTAGCTGGTGGCGACCGCCGGGGAGACGTTGCGGATCAGGAACATATAGGCGTTAATGGCGATGATAGAGCCAAACAGCGCCAGGTAGCCCACCGCGAGAAAGCCCGACAGGTCCGGCAGCGCGGTCAGCTTTTCTCCCGTCAGGGTGGAGGCCAGAAGCAGGACAATCCCCGCGGCGAGCATCTCAATCGCACCGGCCATCATGCCGGTCGGCAGTTCGATACGCGACCCGTAGACGGAGCCGAACGCCCAGCTCATCGAGCCGATCAGGATAATCACCGCGCCCCACGGATTCCCGCTCAGGTTGCCGCCGCTGTTGAGCAGAACAATGCCGGCCAGCCCAATCCCAATCCCCAGCCATTCCAGCTTGCGGGTGCGGATGCCGAAAAGACGGCTGAAGCAGAGCGTAAACAGCGGTACGGTGGCAACGACCACGGCGGCGATCCCGGACGGGACGTTCTGGTGCTCGGCAATCGTCACAAACCCGTTCCCCACTGCCAGCAGCAGCAGGCCGATCAGGGCGGCATTCAGCATCGGGCGCAGCGGGGGAAGCTTATGCCCGCGCAGCATCAGGAAGGCCAGCAGCAGGATACCCGCCGAAAGGAAGCGGATGCCCGCCATCATCAGCGGCGGCCAGCTTTCCACGCCGATGCGAATGACAAAGTAGGTTGAGCCCCAGATGATGTACAGCGAAAAGAGTGCCCCGATGAGCGGTAGCAATTGCCGAAAACGCATAATCCCTCACGACGAAATAAAAAGGTCGCTGATAGTAAACGCGAAAACTATCGCGCTGGCGAGCCCTTTAATTGTGTAGCTGATGTGAATTTTTTGTTGACGTAAGGTGCCTGTTTCCGGGTTTGCGCTTTTGCTCCATACTATTCACTTAATTACCAAAAAATGAAGGATTAAGATTTTGGCAGGAAGTAGCTTATTAACATTGCTGGATGATATAGCCACCCTACTGGACGACATTTCAGTGATGGGGAAACTGGCGGCGAAGAAAACCGCAGGCGTGCTGGGCGATGATTTATCGCTCAACGCTCAGCAGGTGAGTGGGGTGAGGGCAAACCGTGAACTGCCGGTGGTGTGGGGCGTGGCGAAAGGCTCCTTCCTGAACAAGGTGATTCTGGTGCCGCTGGCGCTGCTGATCAGCGCCTTTATCCCCTGGGCCATCACGCCGTTACTGATGATCGGTGGGGCATTTCTCTGCTTCGAGGGCGTGGAGAAGGTGCTGCACTCCTTTAGCGCGCGCAAGCAGAGCGATACGCCGGAGGTGCGCCAGCAGCGTCTTGAAGCGCTGGCCGCGCAGGATCCGAAAACCTTCGAGCGCGATAAGGTCAAAGGCGCCATTCGTACCGACTTTATTCTGTCTGCAGAAATCGTCGCGATTACGCTGGGGATTGTCTCTGACGCGCCGCTCCTGAATCAGGTCCTGATCCTCTCCGGCATCGCGATTCTGGTCACCGTGGGCGTGTACGGTCTGGTGGGACTGATCGTCAAGCTGGACGATATTGGCTACTGGCTGGAAGAAAAGTCGAGCGCGGTGGCAAGAGGTATCGGCAAAAGCCTGCTGGTGCTGGCGCCCTGGCTGATGAAGAGCTTGTCGGTGGTGGGCACGCTGGCGATGTTCCTCGTAGGCGGCGGAATTGTGGTTCACGGCATTGCGCCGCTGCACCATGCCATCGAACATTTCTCCTCCACGCAGGGGGCCGTTATCGCGGCGATTCTGCCTACGCTGCTGAACCTGGTGCTGGGCTTTATCATTGGCGCTATCGTCGTTGCGGCAGTGAAGCTGGTTGAGAAAATTCGCGGCACGTCGCACTAATTGTTACCGTCGGCAGGATGCAAAAAGACCATTCCTCGTCTAAATTGAAACAGTTTCACCCTGATACAGGAGGCAGGTATGGTCTTTTTGGTCAGTGATGAAGTTAAGCCTAAAAAGGGCGGCCCACGTATGATCGTCACCGGGTATTCCAGCGGAATGGTGGAATGCCGGTGGCACGATGGCTATAGCATCAAGCGGGAAGCATTCCGTGAAGATGAGCTTCAGCCGGGGGACGGGCAGCACAAACGGGACAAGGCTTAATCACATAACGCCCGGCTTTGCCGGGCGTTTTTATCTCAGGTTTCGGGTATAGAGCAGTAATCAGGGAGTGTGTGTGCAGCGCGATACCTTTGTTGTAAGACAAACTTTTTTGCAATGGCTGCATAAGCGTAGCAATCCGGGGCGGATTGTTAATCTCTGTTTTCTGATCGTTCTGGTGTTTTCCACGCTCCTGACCTGGCGTGAGGTGGTGGTGCTGGAAGAGGCGTACATCTCCAGCCAGCGCAACCATCTGGATACGGTGGCCAGTTCGCTGGACAGGCAGTTACAGAACAGCGTCGACAGGATGCTGTTATTTCGCCAGGGTATGCATGATGCAATCGAGACGCCGCTGGCCTTTGATGTCCTACAGGACGCGGTGTCACGCTTTAACACCGTCCGCATGCTCCCCACCTGGCAGCTCGCCGTTGATAAAAAGCGCACCCTTCCCATCAACGGGGTCTCGGATGCGTTCGTGGATAAAACCACGCTTCTGAACCGGGACGCTGAGCGCATCAGTCATGAAATTTCTGCCGCGCTCGAAGTGGGGTATCTGCTCAGGCTGGCGTCATCAAGAGCGCAAACGGAAGCGCGGGTGATCTACGTCTCCCGCGCCGGATTTTTCCTTTCCACGGATACGCCGGATCGGGCGGGTGATATTACCGCCCGCTATTATAATCTGGTCACCCAGTCCTGGTTTACCCAGCAGTCAGAACGTAACAACCGCGCCCGCGCCGTGCGCTGGTTTATCTCCACGCCTTCATCCTGGACCGGGGATGAACGCACGATCACCGCCAGCGTCCCCATCTATTTCGATCATTACTGGTACGGCGTCGTGGCGATGGATTTTACATTAGACACGATGCAGCGTTTGCTGACCGACGCGACGGAAGACCGGACGGAGGGGGAGTATCAGCTGTACGATACCCGCCTTAATATGATTGCTACCTCAGCCCACGCGGGAAGCCCGGTTAACCAGTTTGACGAACGCGAAACGGCGCAGATTGCCCAGGCGATTGAACATGATACCGGCGGCGGTATCCGCCTCGGGAGCCGGTTTATCACCTGGGAACGGCTCGATCACTTCGATGGCGTCGTCCTGCGGATCCACACCCTGCACGAAGGGGTGCAGGACGACTTCGGCAGTATCAGCATTGTGCTGGCGCTGCTGTGGGCGCTCTTTACCGCCATGCTGTTGATCTCGTGGCTGGTGATCCGTCGGATGGTGAGTAACATGTATACGCTTCAGCACTCGCTCCAGTGGCAGGCCTGGCACGATCCGCTGACCCGATTGAATAATCGCGGCGCGCTGTTCGACCGCGCAAAATTGCTGGCGGAAACCTGTCGTCAGCAGTCGCTGCCGTTCTCGGTGATTCAGATCGATCTCGACTATTTTAAAAACATCAACGACCGTTTCGGCCATCAGGCCGGTGATAAGGTGCTTTCCCATACGGCAGGCGTGATTGCCAGCGCGTTACGCAAGAATGACGTGGCCGGACGCGTCGGTGGCGAAGAGTTTTGTGTGGTCCTTCCCGGTCTTGGTCTGGAGGAGGCGAGAGGCGTCGCCGAACGCATTCGTTGCCGAATCAACAGTAAGGAGATCCTGGTGAAGAAGAGCACAACCCTGCGCATCAGCGCGTCACTGGGCGTCAGCAGCGCGGATGAAACGGGCAATTACGATTTTGAACAGCTGCAGTCCGTGGCGGACGCCCGGCTGTATCAGGCCAAGCAGAGCGGGCGTAACCGGGTCGTGTGGCGGGATCAGGACAGGAAATGATCCAGCCCCTCCTGCCAGCCCGCAGGCCCAGGCTGTTGGGTGTGATAGACCCGCGCGGGGTTATCGTCCCGTAGCGTGATGCCCTGGCGGTTAATCCCCTTGATCACCACCGCGAAGTCCATGCTGTCGAGCAGCGGCGCATCGTTGGGACCGTCGCCGAGCCCTAGCGTGGTGGGTTCAATGTCTTCCTGCTCGCGATACCGTTCAATCAGCCAGTTAACCGCCACGTCTTTACCGCAGCGGGCGTCCAGAATATGCCAGAAGCGCGCCCCCTGCAGACATTGCAGGCCGCTGTGCGCCAGTTCCTCTTCAAACTGAAGCAAGTTCTCGTCGGTATCGCGCCAGATCAGCGTGATGGAGGCTTCGTGCTTGCGGGCAAGCGTCGAACGGTAGCGCGTCAGTCCGGTCCACTCGCTAATAACGTGCTCATCCACATCGTCAAAGGTGGTGAATTTAAAGTCCGTCTGCAGGCGAATCTGCTCGATCCGCGGACGAATATCCCGGTGCGTCATCCCTCTAATCTGACGCTGGATATTGTCCCAGCGCACGTCAGGCTGAATCACCGCGCCGTTCTCGGCAATAAACGGCAGGCCTTCCAGCCCCAGATCCTGCTGAATATCCAGCATCTCTGCCGCGGTTTTGCTGCTGCAGAGAATGATCGGAATCTGGTTATCCTGCAGCCTGTCCAGCCAGGGCATGGCGGGTTGCCAGTCATAGGTATGAATATCCAGCAACGAGCCATCCAGGTCGGAAAAAATCAGCAAGGTATCCCGCAGTGAAGGCATAGTGACTCCCGGTGACGGATGCGTTTCTCTCTAAGAAAATTCCTAAAAAATATCCGAATTGTTAACCGGAGAAATGAGAGTATTCCCTGGCAAACCCGCATTCGGCGTATGTTATTGCTCATAACCAAAAGCATTATGTTAAAAATATTATATTCATCCTAAGAATATATGCTTGTCAGACAAATTCGTTGGGGATAGTGTGGCATGTACATCAGATTTCCTGGTGTAACGAATTTTCAAGTGCTTCTTGCATAAGCAAGTTTTGATCCCGGTCATCCCCATGACCGGGATTTTTTTCGCCCTAACGATTGGCTTCCGACACGCTAAAGTCGTGAATATCGAGCTCGAAGGCCTCGGCCAGCTCGCGATAGGTGTGATAATCCCTTCCGTTGACAATGACGCGGTCCGAATTGTCGTCCGTGCGGCGGACTTCTGACTCGCTGATCTCATTGATGGCGGCCAGCAGGGCATCGACATCCACCTCGACTTCGCGCTTGATGGTATCGCTGTACTCTTTATCGGTCTTCATTGCGGGACTCCTCTTTCAACCTGCAAACGTGTCCAAGGTTAAGTATAGCCTGTGCATAAAAACGCCATTCACGCCGGGCGGCGATGTGCGTTTTTGCGTTTTGTTCTACACTGGCTCAAAACCAGAGGAGGAATATATGAAGGTCAACGATCGGGTAACCGTTAAAACGGACGGTGGGCCGCGCCGCCCGGGTGTGGTGCTGGCAATTGAAGAGTTTAGCGAAGGTACAATGTACCTGGTATCACTGGAAGACTACCCGCTCGGCATTTGGTTTTTTAACGAACTGGGGCATCCGGACGGTATTTTTGTTGAGAAGGCAGACTAGCACGGCGTCGGGTAGCACATTGCGTGCCCGACACCCGCTGTAAAAGCAAAAATCTCTGGCCAGGCCAGAGATCAAAGGTAGGGTGCACAGGGTCTTTTCTTAAGCGACTAACGCATGTTGACGAAAATCCCGTTCGTCACATTATCGGTCAGGCGTACCACGTGGTAGATCACTTGCTTATTATGCGTTTTAATTTTCCGTTTAATATTTCCTTTGTGTGATGAAACGGTTTTCGCTTTAATATTCATCTGGTCGGAGATCTGAATAGTTCCTTGTCCCGCCATCCACATTCGCAGCATACTTGATTCAGTCCTGCTTAATGATAGGGTGGGTAAGTTAACCGCTCCTACATTTTTAACTTCTTTATTCAAATAATCACCCAAAATGTCATCCAGCGACTCGGGTTTAATCGATTTAGAACTGATCAATAAATTTTTACGGACCAACAAATACTCATCGAAATGGATATTCGCGATCGCCATAAAAACAATAAACAGGGTTTTTGGATGCTGATTAATGATTTGCTTAATGTGCTGACTGTTGGCTGGATCGTGAATGAAACAGTCCTCATTAATAAACACCACGCCTGGTTTTAGTTCGTCACAAGCGGCTGCGAGTTCGTCAACGGTGTGTGCATCGTTGATGTCTCTCTTTCTTACCCCTCTGCTTGCCAGGTACCCGGTTAACCCTAGCCGGGTGTAGCTGCATAAATCCATAATGATCGTTGACATGGCATACCCTCACTCAATGCGTAACGATAATTCACCATCTGCCTGAGAGCTCAAAACAGCCATACGGGATGGAAAAAAATAATAAACCTGTGAGCATGACAAAGACTTTCAGGCGGACTCACTATCCCGTAAAGTTACGTATAATTTGCCAGGAATCTTCTTAAAGTAAAGTAAATATTAAGTATTGTGAGGTGGTTAGAAACAATTAAACCGCGTCAGATATATCCTGGAAGATGTTTTTCGCGTTTTATTTTAGGAATATCCTCAGAAAGACAGTAACAACAGTGCGGGCTATTATTTACGTGGCAGTTCGCTGACAATATCCGCTAACAGGTTGAATATCTCGCCGAATAAATGTTCACAGAAGGGAGCGATAAGTGGCATCAGTAATGACATTAATAAAATTCCGACCGTCAGCGTCAGCGGAAAACCAATGACAAACACCGAAAGCTGCGGTGCCATTCGGTTGAGTAAACCTAACGCCAGGTTGACGGTCAGCAGCAGGGTGATGATCGGCAGCGCCAGCATCAGCCCGTTGAGGAAGATCAGCCCCGCCGCGCGGGTGAGCGCCAGAAACGCATTGCTGTTCACCGGATTTTCGCCAATCGGCAGCGTATGGAACGTGTCCACCAGCATGGAGATAAGCCACAGATGGCCGTTGAACGACAGGAACAGCAGCATGGCGAGCAGATCGATAATGCGCGCCAGCACGGGCATGTTGAGATGACTGCCAGGGTCAACAAACGTGGCGAACGATAGCCCCATCTGCAGGCCAATCAGTTCCCCCGCGGTACGCACCGCGGCAAAGGCGAGCTGCATGGTAAAGCCAACGGCGACGCCAATCATCACCTGCTGCAGGGCCACCCATACCGCATTGGCCGAGAAGATCGGAATATCCACCGGCGGAAGAGACGGTGCGACGATAATGGAGATGATGATGCCCAGCCCCACTTTGACACGCTTAGGGATCGATTTCTCGCTGAGAATGGGGGCGGTAGAGATCAGCGCCATGATGCGCAGCATCGGCCAAAAATAGACGCCGAGCCACTGAACCCACTGGTCGCTGGTGAAGTGCAGCATCGTCAGGTCAGCCGATGATGTACGGCAGGTTGGTAAACAGGTTGCGCATATAGTCCAGCAGCAGGTTCAGCATCCACGGCCCGGCAACGATAATCGCCACGAACACGGCGATAATTTTCGGGATGAATGACAGCGTCATTTCGTTAATCTGCGTGGCGGCCTGGAGAATACTGATAATCAGACCGGTAACCAGCGCGACAAGCAGCAGCGGCGCGGCAACGGCAATCGCGATTTTCATCGCCTCCGTGCCCATCATCATGACCGATTCGGGTGTCATTGCCGTTCCTTAACTGTAGAAACTCTGCGCCAGCGAGCTGACCAGCAGCTGCCAGCCGTCGACCAGCACAAAGAGCATGATCTTAAAGGGCAGGGCGATGGTCGCGGGCGGCACCATCATCATCCCGAGCGCCATCAGGACGCTGGCGATCACCAGGTCGATAATCAGGAACGGAATAAAGATGGTAAAGCCAATCTGGAATGCGGTTTTCAGCTCGCTGGTCACATAGGCGGGCAGCAGAATACGCATGGGTACCGCTTCCGGTCCCTGCAGCTCGCCGGTGTTGGACAGGCGGGCAAAGAGGGCCAGATCCGCTTCGCGCGTCTGGCGCAGCATAAATTCCCGCAGCGGCTGCGCGCCTTTATCCAGCGCTTCCTGCATGGAGATTTTATCTTCGCTGAACGGCTGGTAGGCGTCGGTGTAAATCTTATCGATCACCGGCGACATAATGAAAAAGGTCAAAAACAGCGCCAGCCCGAGCAGAACCTGGTTTGGCGGAGCGGAAGGGGTGCCGAGCGCGTTTCGCAGCAGACCAAAAACGATGATGATGCGGGTGAAGCTGGTCATCATCAGCAGGATAGCCGGAATAAACGTCAGCGAGGTGATGAACACCAGCGTCTGAACCGGAAGCGACCAGCTTTGGCCGCCGCCCGCGAGCGGGGTAGAAACCAGACCGGGCAGTTGCGCATAGACCGCGGGAGCAAACAGGCCAACGCCCGCAAGCGTCAGGGATAACAAACGGCGCATCAGGATCTCCCGGAACGCTTAAGCAAACTCTTCATCACGGACTGGAAATCCGCAGGGGCCTCTGCACGCTCGTCCACCACAACAGGGGCGGGCGGCAGTATATGTAACACGCTGATGTTTGACGCCGTGACGCCCAGGACCAGGCGCGCATCGTCCACCTCGACGATGACCACGCGTTCACGCGGCCCCAGCGTGGTGCTGGCGCTGACCTTCAGCCCGCGGGCACCGGCGGTTTTCCCCGCCAGGCCAAAGCGCTTCGCCAGCCAGGCGGCGATAAGAATAAAGGCAATAATACCGAACAACGCCCCGCTCACCTGGAGCAGAGGCGAGCCGGGAACGGCAGAAGGTTGCGATACTGTTGCCTGGGTTTTCATGCTTAACGGCTCAGACGACGCATACGTTCAGACGGGGTAATGATGTCGGTGATGCGTACGCCGTATTTATCGGCCACCACCACCACTTCACCCTGAGCAATCAGATAGCCGTTGATCAGGATATCCAGCGGCTCGCCGGCCAGACCGTCAAGGGCTACTACGGAGCCCTGCGTCAGGCGCAGCAGCTCTTTAATGGTCATGCGGGTGCGTCCCAGCTCAACGGTCAGCTTAACCGGGATATCCATAATCAGGTCGATATCCTGCAGCGTGCCGCTGACGTCACCGCCGCCAAGCTGCTGGAATACGGCATCCGCTGCGCTTTTGGCCGGGGTCGCTTTTTGCTCGTTTAACGCGTCAGCCCACAGATCGTCCAGTGCTCCGCTGTTTTCATCGGACGGATTGTTCATGTCACTCATTTGGGCTGTTCCTCATTCAGCGAATTCAAAATCGGGTTGATCAAGTGCTCAACGCGTAACGCATACTGACCGTTAATCGTGCCGTACTGGCTTGTCAGCACGGGGACACCATCCACATGGGCAATAATGCGGTCGGGTTTTTCTATCGGCAAAACATCACCGGGTTGTAATTTCAGGATCTGAGATAACCGCAGCGGGATATCGGCGAAGCTCGCCACCAGCTCAAGCTGCGAATGCTGGACCTGGCGGACCAGGTTTTCACGCCAGTTCTGGTCTTCGTTGCGGGAGTTCTCCAGCGGCGGGTTAACCAGCAGCTCGCGTAGCGGTTCGATCATGCTGAACGGCAGGCAGATGTTGAACTCGCCGGTCAGGTTACCGATCTCCACGTGGAACGGCGTGTTCACGACGATATCGTTCGGGGAGGTAGTGATGTTGGTAAATTTCACCTGCATCTCAGAACGGACGTACTCCACTTCCAGCGGGTTAATCGCTTTCCACGCGTCGCTGTAGGATTCCAGCGCCAGCTTCAGCATGCGGTTAATGACGCGCTGTTCGGTGTGGGTGAATTCGCGACCTTCTACTTTGGTCGGGAAACGCCCGTCGCCGCCGAACAGGTTATCCACCGCGATGAACACCAGGCTTGGCGAAAACACCACCAGACCGGTGCCGCGCAGCGGTTTCAGATGAATCAGGTTAAGGTTGGTTGGCACCGGCAGGTTGCGGGCAAACTCGTGATACGGCTGAATGCGGATCGCACCGACCGTAATATCCGGGCTACGACGCAGCAGGTTAAACAGCCCCATACGGAACTGACGTGCAAAACGTTCGTTAATGATCTCCAGCGCCTGCAGACGTTCACGTACCACGCGACGCTGGGTATTCGGGTCATAGGGACGAATATCGCTATCGCCGCCAATACCCGGTTGCGGATCATCACTTTTATCGCTGTCGCCGTTGAGCAGCGCATCGATTTCTGCCTGAGAAAGAATACTGTCGCCCATGTCGTTACCGCAGAATGAAGGCTGTATACAGAACGTCAGTGACTTCCTGCTTAGGTTGGCCGTTTACCAGCGGGGTCGCCAGCGTTTGTTTAATGGCGTCGACCAGCTTTTGCTTACCCACATCGGTGGCCAGCGCCGAAGCGTCCTGACGAGAGAACAGCAGCAGAAGGCGGCTACGCACCTCCGGAAGATAATCATTCAGACGCGCGCGCGTGGCTTCATCCTTCAGGCGCAGCGTAATACCGACATACAGCACACGATCCGCGTCACCGAGGTTCACGGTGAAGGTGTCCAGAGGGAAAAATACCGGCGCCGGCGGTGGTGCAGGTTCGGCTTTGGCCGCAGCGGTCGAAGGTTCCTGCTGCATACGCCAGTAACTATAGCCCGCGGTAGCGCAGGCGGCGAGCGTGATCAACACCAGCAGCGGGATCCAGATGGAACGCTTACTTTTTTTGGTGATAGCGGAGTCAGTCATCTGATACGAGCTTCCTGTTTCGGTACAGCTTAATAAGGTGATTATCCCGTGTCCTGCTGTCGTCAAAGCGTGGAAAAGACGGGGATAATCACGCTACCTCTGGCGTTTAGGCGAAGATGTCTACGGCACTGTTACCGCGCGCGGCGGATTGCAGAGCGGCAGGGACAGGCAGTAACTCATCGCTCTCGTCATTAAAGCCGCCGGTGTTGCCGGAACGCGAAGCCTGGTGCTGCTGCTGGGATGAGGACTGCTGCTGCCCGGCAAAGCTCTCGCTGCTGACGCTGCTTTGCGCAAGCTGAATGCCGTTCTCCGCCAGTGAGGTTCGCAGGACCGGCAGCGCGGCTTCCAGCGCCGCACGGACATGGCTGTGCGCAGAAACCATCTGCAGCTGTGCCTGGTTATCATCCAGCTTAAGCGAAATTTGCACCTGACCCAGATCTTCCGGGTGCAGACGCAGCTCGGCTGTCTGCTGGCCCTGTTTAGTGAACAGGGTGATGTGCTGGCTCAGGGACTGCTGCCATTCATGCGTACCCAGAGGCTGGCTTAACACCGGCGCGGTGGCGACGGTGGCGGCCGTCTGACTGGTCGCATGGCTGGACATAATCGGTGCCAGGGTTGCCGTCGGTGAGGCTGAGGAGGAGGAACTGGCAAGCTCCTGCTTCTCTGCCGTTGCGGCCACGGCCGGCGTGGCCGGCGCGTTACCCGACAGGGCCGGGTCGCTGTTTTTCGCCTGGCTCTGATAAGGCGCAGCACTCTGGGCTTTATCATAGCTTCCCGGAAGCGCGTTCAGGGACGGTTGGCCCGCGCCGTTTTGCGTCAGCGCCGCTGAACTCAGCGTTGCGGTGGCGGGCACACCGTCACTGCCTGCCGCACGTGAGGTGCTGGTCTGCTGGTGCGGCAGCATGGCCATCAGCGCGCTTAACCCGGCAAGCTCCTCTTCGCTCAGCTCGCTTTTGCCGTCATCTTTGCTGTTGACCGCATTAAGCGTTTTCAGGGCATCACCCTTTGACAGCGGCACCAGTCCGGATACCAGCGTATCAAGCGACGTGACGGACGACGTTTCATCGCCATTCAGCGCAGTTTGACGCGAGAGCAGGTCGGCAATTTTGGCCTGCAGGGTGGTATCCCCTTTGGCGTCCTGAGCAACGTGGGACAGCTTGCTGCCGGCGGCTTTCAGGTCAGCCAGCGTCAGGGGCGCATCGTTGCCCTTGCCCGTCGCGTCCGACAGGGCGCCCGCGAGCAGCGCGAGAAAGTCCTGTGCACCGTCGGTGCCTTTTCCTGTCTGCGTACCGCCTGACAGGTCGCTGTCGCTCATCAGCAGTTGTTGCAGTGTGATCATTCCGGTTTCCTCATTGATGCGCGCTGGGCAAACTCATCCATTTTTTTCTGATCCAGGCGGTTTTCCGCCAGGGTCGTTGCCGCAATCTGTCGGTCCTGTAAGGTCTGCCAGGCCTGCAGTCGCTGCTTCTTCTCGCGCCAGAAATTCAGCGCGGTATCGACTTTCTGGGTCCACTGGTGAAGCTGCTGGCGATGCTGATCTATCGCCTTCTCCAGCGTCTGGATAAACTGCTGATAGTTAATCCAGCGCTGGCTTCCAATGCCCTGTGTCATATCGGTATTGAGGTTGGTGCGATATTCATGCTGATAGTCGATTAACATCTTCAACTGTTCTTCAGCTTGCTGGCACCCGCGTCGCATTGCGCCAAGCTGCAATGCGGCATCATCAACTTCTTTTTCAGCCAGATCTTTCAGCGTTGATAACGCGCTGTTTTGCGCCATGACCTTCGCCCTCCACCTGTGTTACACCTGCGGGAAAATCAGCTCCAGAGCCTGAATTGAATCTTCCCAGTCGGCACGTTCAAAAATGCCTTGTTGCAAAAATGCCTCCAGCTGCGGCCACAGGGTAATCGCTTTGTCGAGCATCGGGTCGCTGCCTTTGGCATACGCCCCCACGCTGACCAGATCGCGGTTGCGCTGGAAGCTGGAGAGGAGTTGTTTAAAGTTACGCACGCGGGCGTAGTGTTTCTCGGTTATCAGCGCCGTCATCGCGCGGCTGATAGAGGCTTCAATATCTATCGCCGGATAGTGTCCGGCTTCGGCCAGACGACGAGACAGCACGATATGACCGTCAAGGATCGCGCGCGCGGAGTCGGCAATCGGATCCTGCTGGTCATCGCCTTCGGTCAGCACCGTATAGAACGCGGTGATGGAGCCGCCGCCGCTGATGCCGTTCCCCGCACGTTCCACCAGGGCAGGGAGTTTGGCGAAGACCGAAGGCGGGTAGCCTTTGGTCGCCGGTGGCTCACCAATAGCCAGCGCGATTTCACGCTGCGCCATCGCGTAGCGGGTCAGCGAATCCATGATCAGCAGCACGTGCTTGCCGCGGTCACGAAAATCTTCGGCGATGCGGGTGGCATAGGCTGCCCCCTGCATACGCAGTAACGGCGACACGTCCGCCGGTGCGGCAATGACCACCGAGCGGGCACGGCCTTCCGCACCCAGAATGTTTTCAATAAAGTCTTTTACTTCACGACCGCGCTCGCCGATCAGGCCCACGACGATAACGTCCGCCTGGGTGTAGCGCGCCATCATGCCGAGCAGGACGGATTTACCCACGCCTGACCCGGCGAAGAGGCCCATACGTTGCCCGCGTCCCACGGTCAGCAGGGCGTTAATCGGGCGCACGCCGGTGTCGAGCACATGCTCGATAGGGGTACGCTGCAGGGGGTTAAACGGCTGGGTAATTAATGCGCCGGTTTCGGTAGTGTCCGGGGAGGGCAGCCCGTCGAGCGGCTTCCCGCTGCCGTCCAGCACGCGACCCAGCAGGGCAGGACCAAGCGGCAGCTGTTTCCCGCTTTGCAGCCCATCGCCGGACGTGTTTTTGGCATACACGCGCGCGCCGGGCAGAATACCTTCCACCTCTTCAAGCGGCATCAGGAACAGGCGCTGGCCGTTGAACCCGACCACTTCGCTTTCTACTTCACGCGTTTCCAGACCGTCCTGACGCTCAATCACGCAGGTCGCGCCCAGCGGAAGCTGCAGGCCGGTGGCCTCCAGGACCAGACCGGTGGCGCGCGTCAGCCGCCCATAACGACGAACAGAGGGCAGTTGCGCCATCTTCGTCTCAAAGTTGTCGAGCGTGGTGAGCCAGCGGGTGAGGCGTGCGGTCATCAGACGACTCCCGGTGCCGCCAGGCGACACAGTTCCTGCCAGCGGGTGGCGACGCTGGCATCCAGATCGCCTTCATCGGCAGAAACTTTGCAGCCGCCGTGATGTAACGACGGGTCGCCGCGCAGACGCCAGCCGTGCAGGTTTAGCGTCGCGCCCAGGCTCTCTTCCACGCGCTGCAGGTCGTCCGGGTGGACGCGCAGCTGCGGCTTCCCGCTGAACAGCGGCTCCTGCTGCAGCAGACCCTGAATTTGTTTGATTAGCGCGGTGTTATCCACCACGGGCGTCTGGCCGATCACCTGACGCGCGGCTTCCAGCGCCATCTGCATCAGTCGCGAGGCAATCACGCTGTCCAGCGCGTCCAGCGTGTGCTGAAACTCGCTGACCAGCTGCTGCATGCGGGCATGGATCGGCGCCTGCTGCTGGCGCGCCTGATCGATACCGTGCTCTAGCCCTTTCGCCAGGCCTTCCTGATACCCCAGCTCGTGGCCTTTCTGCCGGCCTTCGTTCAGACCGGCATTGTAGCCCTGCTCGTGCGCCTGCATTTGCAGCTGAGCCAGCATTTGCGCCTGCTGCTCCTCTTCGCTCAGCTCGGGCTGCTCGACGTCCGGGTCAAGCGCCTCGGTCGGGATCGCGGCTGGCGTGAACTCGGAGAGGGGAGGGGCCAGATCGTCCGGCGTCCAGCGCTTCCACGGCAGCTCATTAGACATAGGTGTCGTCTCCGCTGCCAATCACCATCTCGCCGGTTTCCGCCAGACGACGAACAATAAGCAGAATGGCTTTCTGTTCGTTTTCCACCTGAGACAGACGAACCGGACCCCGGTTGGCAAGGTCGTCGCGCAGGATATCGGCCGCACGCTGAGACATGTTGCGCAGGAACTTCTCGCGCAGCGGCTGCTCGGCGCCTTTGAGGGCGATAAGCAGCGACTCGGAATCCACTTCCTGGAGCAGGCGCTGGATGCTGCGGTCGTCCACTTCGACGAGGTTTTCGAACAGGAACATCTCGTCGATGATTTTCTGTGCCAGCTCGCCGTCGAATTCGCGAACCGCCGTAATGACGGCCTCTTCCTGCTGCGTTTTCATCAGGTTGATGATTTCCGCCGCCGTTCTCACGCCGCCCATTTTGCTGCGCTTGAGGTTCTGACCGTCGAGCAGGTTGTTCAGCACTTCGGTCAGCTCCGCCAGCGCGGCCGGCTGGACGCCGCCGAAGGTGGCGATACGCAGCATCACATCGTGACGCAGACGCTCTTCGAACAGCGCCAGAATATCGGCCGCCTGCCCACGTTTGAGGTGGACAAGGATGGTGGCGATAATCTGCGGGTGCTCGTCGCGAATAAGGTCGGCGGCACTCTGCGGTTCCATAAAGTTAAGCGTTTCGATACCGCTGGCGGTATCGCGCGTTTCCAGAATGTCTTCCAGCAGGCTGGCGGCACGCTCTTCGCCCAGCGCCTTGACCAGCACGGAACGCAGGTAGTCGTTGGCGTTGACGTTCAGCGCGGCAAACTGTTCGGCTTCCTGCTCAAACTCCGACAGCACTTCGGTCAGCTGCTTGTTGGAGATTTGACGCACGTTGGCCATCGCCGCACTGAGAATTTGCACTTCCCGCTGGGAGAGGTGTTTAAACACCTCCGCCGCGCGATCTTCGCCAATGGTCATCAGCAGGATGACGCTTTTATCGGTGCCCGTAAGCGTATTACTCATGTTCGTTACCCATCCACTGACGGATGACCAGCGCCACGACGCGCGGATCGTTATCTGACATTTCGCGAATGCGCTGGCTCATCACCTCGGCACCCATGCGCTGGTTAGCGCGGCGCTGCTGCATCTGTTCATCTTTGCTGAGGCGCACTTCAACCGCTTCTTCCGTTTCCTGACGCGCATTCATCTGCTCGCGAGCCGCTTTTTCAGCTTCAGCACGGCGCTGGAGCTGTGGACGAACGCCCTTGCGCCACAGCAGCCACGCGACAATCAGCACCAGCAGCCATCGTCCTGCGGACATCAGCTGGTCGATAAACGCCTGCTGTTGCCAGAACGGCAGTTCACCGCCGGTCTCTTCCACCGAGTTGAACGGTGAGTTCACCACGTTGAGGGTATCGCCGCGCTTCTCGGAGTAACCCATCGCTTCACGGGTCAGGTTTTCAATCTGCTTCATCTGCTCGGCGGTCAACGGCAACGGTTTGCCATCCGCCAGCGTTTTGTAGTTCACCACTACCGCAACGGAGAGACGCTGAATATCGCCCACGTTCAGTTTAGTGTGGCGAATCGTTCTATCCACTTCGTAGTTCGTGGTTTCGTTACGGCTGCTGTTTCGTGGACCGCTGTTCGTCGCCGTTGAGGTGGTCTGCTGGTTATTCTGCTGGCCGTTCTGCTGATTGGCCGGCGGCGTAGAGATCGGCGCCGCGTTAGCCGGGGCAGGCTGGTTAGACAGCGCGCCCGGCACGCCGCCCGGGTTTGCGCCGCCAATCTGCTCGCTGGTGTTGATCTGGCGCGAACGCATAACCGCCTGCGCCGCATCGCCGTTCGGGCTGTACTGCTCTTCGGTTTGTTCTTTATTCGAGAAGTCGATCTGCGCGGTCACCTGCGCGTGCACGTTGCTGTTGCCCACCACCGGACCCAGGATCGCTTCGATACGGCGCTGGAGACGGCTTTCCACATCAGCGGCATATTTCAGCTGCGCGTCATTCAGATCGCGGCCGGCGGTATTGGATTGCGTCAGCAGGTGACCGCTCTGGTCAACCAGCGTCACGTTACCCGGCGGCAGACCTGCCACGGCGCTGGAGACGAGATGCGTCACCGCGCTGATTTGCCCTTCGTCCAGCGCGCGGCCTGGCTCAAGGTTCACGGTCACGGAAGCCGAAGGTGATTTCTGTTCGCGGACAAATAAGGACGGTTTAGGCATCGCCAGGTGCACGCGGGCGCTCTTCACCGGGCCTAATGTTTCAATGGTGCGGGCCAGCTCACCTTCCAGCGCACGCTGGTAGTTCACCTGCTCGCTGAACTGGCTGATACCGAATTTTTCCTGATCCAGCAGCTCAAAGCCTACCGCGCCGCCCTTCGGCAGCCCCTGCTGGGCCAGACGCAGACGCAGTTCGTGCACCTTATCTGCCGGGACCTCCAGCGCACCGCCATTATCGGCAAAGCGATAAGGGATGTTCATCTGGGTCAGCTGGGTGACGATGGCGCCGCCATCCTGATCGGAAAGGTTACTGTAGAGCGTCCGGTAATCAGGGCTTTTCGCCCACAGGACCATCGCTACAAGGATCGCAATTGCGGCAGCGCCTGCCACGATCAACGGGATTTTAGGATTCGCGCGAAGGCGGTTCATCCACTCGAGTGATTTATTCTGCGGCGCTGTCGATGCTGTTGCACTCATTGCGCACCTCTTAAATCCTGGTGGTTTACGTTATTCGTGTAGAGAAACAAAACTGACTCCCGGGTCGGCAAACACGACAAATGTTCCATATTGATGGCCCTGCCATTATTTGATGATTCGTGATTTTCTATGCGTCAAATAACCTGGTTTTTTCATGCTATTTACCGCCATTATCTTATTGACAAGCTGTTAGTCTTGACCGCGTAAAAAACCATCCAGGGGAGAGTCATGGCTATACAGGGCATTGAAGGGGTAATCAGTCAGCTGCAGGCAACGGCGATGACGGCCCGTAATCAGAATGTGGCAGATCAGCAGCCGAGCATCAGCTTTGCAGGGCAACTGCATGCCGCTCTTGACCGTATCAGTGATACCCAGACCGCAGCGCGCACGCAGGCAGAGAAGTTCACCCTCGGCGAGCCGGGCGTGGCGCTGAATGATGTGATGACCGATTTGCAAAAAGCCTCGGTTTCCCTGCAGATGGGGATCCAGGTGCGTAACAAGCTGGTGTCGGCTTATCAAGAGGTCATGGGGATGCAGGTCTAAGACCTGTCGATCTTCGCTGGCAGCCGCAGCGCTTTAATGCCACAATATTTTTTTCTTCGAATGCAGGAAAGATGATGAAAAAAATAGCAATTGCTGGCGCGCTGCTGGCACTGACCGGGTGCGTTCAGGTCGATAATTATAAAGAGGTGATCAAGCATCCTGTCCCGGCGCATCTGGCGGGATACTGGCAGTCAAAGGGGCCGCAGAGCAAAATGGTTAGCCCTGAAGCGATTGCCACGCTGGTGGTGACGGAAGAGGGCGATACGCTGGACTGCCGTCAGTGGCAGCGCGTGATTGCCGTGCCGGGTAAAATCATGCTGCGTTCAGACAGTTATTACAACGTGACGCGCAAGCTGGATATCTATCCGCTGGAGCGCGATGGCTCGACGCTTGAGTACGACGGGCTGGAGCTGCAGAAGGTCGATCGCCCAACGGTTGAGTGTGCCGATTACCTGAGCAAGCATCCGCTGGAGAGTAAACTACCGTAGCCGTTTGTTGCCGGGTGGCGCTGATGCTTACCCGGCCTACAAAAGTGCCTTCCCGTAGGCCGGGTAAGGCGAAGCCGCCACCCGGCATTGTTTCTACAGCGCATCCTCAATTACCCACACGCTCACGCTTCCGCCTTTGCAGGTAAACGTCCCTTCGCCATCTGCCGCCGTGGTGACCGTTTCTTCGCGATTGCCGAGAAAATCCCGCCACGTTTTGTTGCCGTAGTTTTCCCCAAGACAAATTACCTTCTCGCCGTCGTCCCCGTTTGACATCACCACCACGCAGCCGGGATCGTCTTCCGTGCCGCTGCGGCTGAAGGCGATGCAGTTAGGATGGTCAAAAAAGAGCGTCTGCACGCCGTGGGCAAAACGCTGGCGCGCGAGGATCAGCTCGTGAAGCTGCTCAATGACCGGCATATCAATATGGTACGTCTCTCCATCTCCACCCGTATCGTCATAGCTGGCGCCAAAGAGGTCCGGATAAAAGACGCTCGGCACGCCATTTTCCCGCAGCAGGATCAGCGCATACGCCAGCGGTTTAAACCAGGCTTCGACCGGGGCTTCCAGCGCCTGCAAAGGCTGGGTGTCATGGTTGGCAACCAGCGTCACCGCATGAAACGGATCGGCTTCCACCAGCGTGCCGGTAAAGATTTGGCTCATGTCGTAATCCCGGCCCTGACGTGACGCCTCGTGGAATTTCATCTGCAGGGGGGCATCAAACAGCATGGTTTTGCCTTCGACCTGGTCGATATAGGCCTGAAGTTTATCCACCTCATGGGACCAGTATTCCGCCACGATAAACAGCGGCTGGTCGGCGACCTCCTGGACGTGCTCAATCCACTCTTTGTAAAACCAGGCGGGAATATGCTTGACGGCGTCCAGGCGAAAACCGTCGCAGCGCGTCTGTTCCATGACCCAGCGGGCCCAGTATTTGATCTCCTCGGTGACGGCGTGATTGCGAAAGTCGATATTTTCGCCCATCAGATAATCGAAGTTACCCATCTCATCATCAACCTGATCGTTCCAGCCTTCGCCGGTGTAGTCGTTGACGATTTTAAAAATGCCGTCTTCATCGGGGTTTTCAATGTGGTCGACGCCGCTGAAGCATTTGTAGTCCCAGATAAACTGGGAATATTGCCCGGCGCGGGCAGGGAAGGTATAGCGGGTCCAGGCTTCACACTCGATGACCTCGTCATCGATTTGCGTGCGATCCTGCTCGTTCACGCGCTGAACGCGGACAGGCTCTTTTTCATCGGCACCCATTTTGTGGTTCACCACCACGTCCAGCAGCACGGCAATGTCGTTGCGCTTGAGGGCGTCGATGGCTTCCAGCAGCTGCGCTTTGTCACCGTATTTCGTGGCGATACTGCCTTTCTGGTCAAACTCGCCCAGATCGAACAGGTCATAAGAGTCATAGCCGACAGAATACCCGCCTGACGCGCCTTTATAGGCGGGCGGGAGCCAGATCATGTTAATGCCGATTTCGTTAAGATTGGGGGCTAACGCCGTGACCTCTCGCCACAATTCACCGCCAGCAGGGTAGTACCAGTGAAAACATTGTAACAGGGTGGGGTTTTTCATCGTCCGTGCTCCATATTGAGAACACAGTGAGTATGGGTGAAATGAGAATAAAACGCGGATGAAATAACAAAATTTTATTCATCCGCAAAATACCATATTCAGACTAGAGATCTGATGGAAAGAGAACATTTCCTGATAAACGTCCATATGTTGAGTTCAGATTATGTTGTCTCGACGTCTGTCCAACTAATGCTTTCAGCTCTTCCATACGCTGGTGCAGCAAGGTTTTCAACTCGATTTCATTATCGAGTATTTTTTTCAGAATAGGGCGTATTTGAGCCTGAATATGAGGCGGAATTTCGCTGGCATCCTGGAACATAGTCAGTTTTTCAACTGATGTCAGGTAGTCAACTTCGTAAGCGATAAGCTCATCCCAGCGCCCCGCCTGGGTGAGAACAAGCATAATGTTACTGGTTGTTAATAACTGCTGATAATGTTGGAGCAAGCTGAGATGGACGTCCATTAGTAATTGTCCCGCATGTTTTGAGAATGAGGGCCTATCTCTTTCCAGGCATCAGCAATGTTATTGAGTAACTCCACTACTTCATTAATGGCATTGATGTCGTTATGAAGATTAGCCTGTAAAAGACGCCTGGTCATATAGTCATAAAGACTATCGAGATTTGCCGCCAGGTCGCCACCGACCTCATGGTTTAGACCTGACTGCAAACCGTTGCTGATGATATTGATTGCTTTACTTATGGCCTGCCCTTTACCGGGAATATCACCTTGTTCAATCAAAATGATGGCTTTCTTCATGGCGCTTAATGCGCCATCAAAAAGAAGCACAACCAGTTGATGTGGGCTGGCACTCAGAACGGCCGATTCAACGCCGACCTGAGCATATGCCTGAATTCCCGATTTTGTATACATGGTAAAACCTCAATTCATCATTTATTAACGGTTCATGGCGTTGAACTGTTGGGTCAGATAGCTTCCGGTCTGATCCATCTTTGAGACAAGCTGGCTCAGACTGGTAAATTGCGTTTTATAACGTGCCATGGTGGCAGTGATCTGCGCGTTTACGCGATCGTATTCGTCCGACAGTTTTTTCAGCGTCTTGTTGATGCCCGCGGTGGCATTCTGTACGGAACCATCAGTTCCGAGCATGTCTTTCAGCAGACTGCTGGTCTGGGTGGCAAAACCGGTGGTTTTTCCATCGCCGGACAGGAATGCGACGACGTCGGCCGATTTTTCGTTCAGTGCCTTGTTGAGCTTGGTACTGTCCACCGTCAGCTTACCGGTGATATCCTGCGTAATCCCAATCTGCGATAAGGTGGCCAGATCGCCTGAGCCCTGACTAGCCGAAATCATCGAGCGCAGGCGGGTCTGAATATTACGTAGCGTTCCGTCGCCCAACAGATCGCCATTGCTGCTGTCCTGGTTGGTGCTTCCCTGATCGACCGCCGTATATTTCGTCTGATTGGCAATGGTGGTCTGCAGAGAGTTATACGCATCCACAAAAGCCTGAATGGCATCGGTCATTGGCTGGTTGTCTTTGACAATTGACAATGTCTCCGGGCTGCCTTTATTGGTCTTCGTCAGGTTTAGGGTAACGCCCTCTGGTGCATCCGTGATGGCATTACTGCTACGAACGATCTCGATACCGTTGATATTGACTTTAGCGTCGGCAGCTGGAACCTGTTCACTCATCACATTGGTGGCGCTGGATGGATTGTAGCTGACGTATTGTGCCAGTTGACTATCATCCGTCGTAATGGTCATCTCGTTTGCTGTACCGGTATCACGGGAAGTCAGCGCTAAGTAATAACTGTTGTCATCCGCTTTGATGATGCTGGCGCTTACGCTTCCCTGCTTGGCGTTAATAGCGTCACGCACATCGGCAAGGCTTGTCTTATCGCTCGCCAGGGTGATTGTTAACGGATCTTTCTGCCCCGGCTGAGTGATTGTGAGGGTGCGCGTGCTCATGCTGCTGTCGCCGAGTTCTGTATCCTTGCTGCCGACTTTAGGGCTCAACAGAGACTGCGCTGCCGCCAGTTGCGTTACTTCAACGGAATAAGATCCTGCAGCTGCGCTGCTGGCAAGCGTCGCACTAAACGCTGTGTTAGTGCTGGAAACCTTTGATTGTGCAATAGCAGAGGTATTTTTTAATGCATCTGAAGCAGTCTGTAATTTAGTGAGTGCTGTCTGCACCACCCCCCATGCTGTCAGCTTGGCTTTATATGACGTTTGCTGGGTAGTAATAGGCTTTAGCTTGGTTTGCTCAGCTGTCTGTAAATTGTCATACAACGTATTGAGGTCCAGTGAAGTACCTGCGCCGAGTGAACTAATACTTGCCATTTTTTCATCCTTTATTGAGACAATCGCTGGATGGTCTATCGGCAGAAACGAGAAAAAGATTAGCGTTATTTAAAAAAAACAATGCGTAAATAAAGAGGGAGAAATTCGGGCAGTTTACAGGTTTAAAAAAATGATTTTTTTTCCTAAAGCTTGAGAAAGGGCGGTCGATAACCTCATTGACGGTGAGAAAGCCGTAGGCAGATGCCTAAATCTGATAACTTTTTCAAAGGAATACATCATGGCTGTTATTAATACTAACACCCTGTCTCTGATGACTCAGAACAACCTGAGCAAATCTCAGTCTTCTCTGGGCACCGCGATCGAGCGTCTGTCCTCCGGTCTGCGCATCAACAGCGCGAAAGACGACGCTGCTGGTCAGGCGATTGCTAACCGTTTCACCTCTAACATCAACGGTCTGACCGTTGCTGCACGTAACGCCAACGACGGTATCTCTCTGGCGCAGACGGCAGAAGGCGCACTGAGCGAAATCAACAACAACTTGCAGCGTATCCGTGATCTGACCGTTCAGGCGCAGAACAGCTCTAACTCTGCTTCCGACATCGATTCCATCCAGGCTGAAGTTAACCAGCGTATGGAAGAAGTAAACCGCGTGACGACTCAGACTGACTTCAATGGTATTAAAGTGCTGAACACTGGCACTGGCTCCAGCAGCTACAGCTTCCAGGTAGGTTCTAAGGATCAAGAAACCATTTCTATTAGCCTGAGCAGCTCTAACTCCTATAACCTGTTCAACGCCTCCGGCGCAACCTCTGTTACCACTGGTCAGACTATCAATGGTAATGCACGTTCTACTGCTGCAGAAGGTTTCGACGTTCTGAGCGGTACCGTGACTTCCGGTGGTACTACCGATGGTAACCCGCTGGCAGACATCGATGCGGCAATCAAATCTGTAGACAACCAGCGCAGCCTGCTGGGTGCCTCTCAGAACCGTTTCGAGTCCACCATCACCAACCTGAACAACACCGTGAACAACCTGTCCGCTGCTCGCAGCCGTATTCAGGATTCCGACTACGCGACTGAAGTGTCCAACATGTCCCGCGCACAGATCCTGCAGCAGGCTGGCTCTTCTGTACTGGCGCAGGCCAACCAGGTTCCACAGACCATGCTGTCCCTGTTGCGTTAATTCTGATAACGCCAAAAAGGCATCTTCGGATGCCTTTTTTATTTCCCAATCGCCAGATTTAAGCCCAATTATCCAAGCTATTTTTTCTCTTAAACCTTCTTCTTTCCCTCACAATATTGCATTACTGAAAATAGAACTGTAGGCGTCCTTGTGGCGGCGTTGAGGATAAAAAATGCCTGAAATTCTGATAAGTGTAGACAAACTGGACGCATGGTCTGCTTCGTGCACGGAAGTGCTCGACATAGCTGATGCCCTGCTAAGACGGGAATGGCATGTGATTCTATGTACCTCCTTTATTGGGAAGCGTCTTCAGCCAGAAATGGCCAGACTGCAGGCAACTGGAGACCTGACGATTGTTACAGAGAATGCGGGAGAACTGGCCGCACGCTATGACGTTATATGGGTCGTTAAAGGCTTTTTTTGCGAGAAACTGCTTACTGCTCTGTATGAGCAGAAAACGGCGGGCTCTTTTATCTTCCGTCATTATAGTGATTACAATGATCTTTATATTCCATGGGGCGCCGAGCTGGAGAATGCTCTGGCAACACGAGTGCTTGGCCTGTCGGCGTTTACGCAGACTATCCTGCTACACACGGGGATCGAGGAAGACAAGCTACACCTGATGCCGTGGCTCGTGCCGGACGCTTACTGCGAAGATTATGCTGATCGTGAGGCGCAAGAGTTGCGCCGAATTCTCTATATCGCGGATAAAATGTCCGCTGAAATGTATGAAGTTCAGCAACGCGCAGCCCAGTCGCAGCTATACATTGAATGGCTCGATTTAAGTGCTCAATCCGGGCGTATTGAACCAGAGTGGCTCGCGGGTTATGACGTTATTATCACGGATGAACAGTATGTTCCAAAAGCACTTGTTCTCGGTGTACCGGTCTTTTTAGCGCACGGGAACTACGTTGAAGGGTATTTGAGCGATACAAATCTTGCGTACTATGAAGCTAACTATTTCTCCGGGGTAAATTTGCGTTTTTGCCCAGGGGCAGACGAGTGGATTCAACTGCTGACCGACGGCTATGAAGATGCCATAAAATGGGTGCATAAAAATCATCAGACGTTCGTATCACGCTGGAGCCTTGAGCAGAATATTCTCACTGTGCTAGATTTTCCTGTGTCGCAAAGGCCTTATACGCTTTCTGAAAAAGATCGCTATGCGCTGGCATTTCACAGCAAAGCGCTGTTGCTCCAGCAGAGCGAAAACTACTCTATTACTCGCTGGATAAAGGATCGAAATATCACGAGCGCGCGTCGCGAGGCTTTACGTGCCTGTGCTGATGCCTTTCCGGACAGAGCCAGACTTGGTGTTGTTATCCTCGCGCAGAATAAAACGACTGAAGAGTACCAGATTACCCATGCATCGGCGCTCGCTCAATCGCTAGTGCCTATCTCTATAGAGGTGGCGTATTCTATTTCCGATATTAATGCGTTACTGGAAAACAGCCCTGCTCAGGCGTTGCTAATGCTCCCTGCGGGCTACACCCTTTTAGATGACGCGCTGCTGCGATTCGCTGAGCACCGAATTCATTACCCGGAGGCAAGTGTCGCCTATTGTGATGAAATGACGGTTGCCGAAAACGATGAACCGATTGTTACCTTGCGCCCCGGAGTTAATATCGATCTCCTGCGCAGTAAGCCTTATATTGGACAGGCGCTGCTAATTGATTGCCATGCGGCAAAGGCCGCTGGTGGGCTGAACCCTCTCTTTGCTTATACGCCTTTTATCGATTTGCTCTGGCGTCTGGTCGAGCTGCAGGGTACCAGTGTCTTAACGCATGTGCCTGAAGTGCTGCTCTGCAATTCTGAACCTGCGCAACGCTGGACTGAGCAGCCAGGTCTTATGGAGCAGCATCGGAACGGCGTACTGGCCCACCTTACGCGACTTGGTATTTCTGCCTCCTATGAGCCGGGAGCCGTTAAAGCTCTACCGCGCCTTCGCTATCACTGGGATGCCCAGCCGATGGTCTCTATTATTATCCCCACGCGCGATCGATTTGCTTTACTAAAGAACTGCATTGAAAGTCTGATGGAAAAGACCCGCTACGCTCGCTATGAACTGATGATTGTTGATAACCAGTCAGTAGAGGGCGATGCCTGTCAGTTCCTGAGCGATTTAGCGAGTCTTGGGCTGGAGCAGGTACGGATATTGCGTTATGACGAGCCATTCAATTTTGCTGAAATGGGCAACGCCGCCGCGCAGCAGGCGAGGGGAGATGTTCTCGTTTTCCTTGATAATGATTGTGAAATCATTGATGGCGCGTGGCTGGAAGCGTTACTGGAACACGCATTACGCCCAGAGGTGGGCGTGGTAGGGGCTCGCCTAGAGTTTAAGGATGGCCGGATCCAGCATGGTGGCTACCTGACTGGCGTTCAAAACGGTGTGGAGGTTGCTTTTGCCGGAGCGGGAGGGGCTGACTCAGGTTTTCACGACTATCTTTACGCCCCGCATAACGTAACGGCAGTGAGTGGTTCTTGTATGATGCTACGAAAAGATGTGTTTTTCGCGCTTAATGGATTTACGCAAGAACGTTATCCCGTCTATTTTGCCGATGTTGATCTTGGAATAAGGCTGCAAAAGCAGGGCTATTTAAACGTCTGGACACCCTATTCGCGCGTTCAACATATGGGCGGAGCGACACGCCTTCTGGCCAATAAATACCAGGTTCCCGAACGACCGATGCTGGAACACTACGCACAGTTGCGTAACGAGTGGAAGGCCGAGCTGCTCATAGATCCTTCATATCATCCGCTCATGCAAAAATCCGGCGCGCTTTTCACCCTGAGTGAAAACAGTGCGCGTCTGCATGCCCCTCTTCCGGGACGTCCTGTACCAGTTGTGCTGGCGCATCATGTTGACTGGAATGGCTGCGGGCATCACCGGGTTATGCAGCCGTTTAAAGCATTGGAGCGTCATCATATGCTGGAGGGCGGTATGGTGAACAGCATTCCTTCAGTCATGGAAGCCGCGCAACTTCAGCCAGATGTGATTTTACTTGAGTCACTCACCGGGAGCCGTTTCCCGAACATTATTCAGCAACTGCGTGAGGTCTGTAATGCCAAAGTTATCATTGAGTACGATGATTTCTTACTTAACGTGCCGTTGAAAAATGGTAATCGTGAAAACTACCCGCAACACATGGTCAAGAGCTTCCGCAAAATACTCGAAAGCGCAGACAGAATTGTAGTCTCAACGGCGCCGCTTGCTGAAGCCTATAGCCGTTTCCATCATGATATCCGCATTGCGCAGAACCGCCTTGCTCCCGACCAGTGGGGGCATTTGCTGAGTCAGCGGGGGGTAGGTAAAAAATTACGCGTTGGTTGGGCGGGGGGGAGTACCCATGCAGGGGATCTCCAAATACTGCTACCTCTGATTAAGGCGCTGGAGAATGACGTTGAATGGGTGTTTATGGGAATGAAGCCGCGTAATGTCCATTGTGAGTTTCACCCTGGCGTTCCTTTCGAAATGTACCCTGAAAAGCTGGCCAATCTGAATCTCGATCTGGCACTGGTTCCTCTAGAAATCAATCAGTTCAATGAATGCAAGAGTAATTTACGGCTGCTGGAAATTGGTACCTGTGGAGTACCGATCGTTGCCACGGATATTGCTCCGTACCGTTGTGGACTACCGGTGACCCTAGTTGAAAACCGTTTTAAAGACTGGATGAAAGCCATTCAGTCCTACCTCAATGACGCGGATTACCGGAGCCGCCAGGGGGATGAATTACGAAATGCCGTACAGCGCAACTGGTATCTGCGCGAAAATGGACTCAATGACTGGCAACAAGGTTGGTTGGCACAATGACTATGCATATAGATCTTCATTCTCCCTACCTGATTGCCGCACCGGACTACCGTGAATCGTCGTTGGGCATTCAGGTACTTCACCGCTTATGCCATATGATCAATGAGCGTGGTGGTCGCGCCTGGATGGTTGGCTGTGCCGTCAACCCCGAATGGAATGCGCCAGCGCTCACGGAAGAAGCCTATGAACAGGTCATCTCCAGCGGCAGGTCATGGATTGCTGTTTACCCGGAGGTCACTACGGGAAATCCTTTTTCTGCGCCGGTAACCGTCCGCTACATGCTAAACAGGGAAGGGGTCATCATGCAAAACGCCATTGAGGCCGGTGCCGACGATCTCTTTTTCTGGTATCGCCCTGAGTTTGCAGATAAAGAACCCGATCCGAATATTCTGGGGATTGAATGTTATGACCTCTCACTCTTTCAGGATGACCAGCCAATTAAAGATAAAGACTTTCTCTACCTGAACAGGATCCCTGAATCTGCGCTTGATTTATCTGGGTTACCAGAAAACATCACTATTTTGTCAATGCGCAACCCTTTGTCATTACGCGAACTGGCGATGCTTCTGAAACGCGGGCGGGTGCTTTACACCTATGAGTCGTCAGGCACCTGCCTGCTAGCCATGCTATGTGGCTGCCCGGTCGTTTCGCTGTCTGTTCCAGGCTATGAGCATTATGCGTTGAACGAGCAATCGTTACAGGATATTGGTGGTGCCGGTTTCGGTTACTCCGATTCTCCGGAAGCACTGGACGTCATTCGGGAAGGTCTACCGATTGTCCGCGACGTTGTTCTGGCCAAAAGGCGACTTCTGGAAACCCAGTTTGATCACTTCCTGTTTCTAACCCAGGCAAAAGCGCAGCAGCACGATGAGGTAAAGGAGCGCAACTCATTCAGCCACTGGATTTCTCACCGTACTCTGCCGACTACGGTTACAGCAGAAACTCGTCTGCTACACGTTATTCTTTGCCTGAATGCGCAGGTGAGCGCTATCGAAGCATCCGTCGCCTCACTTACCCGTCAGGGTGTTGATTCACGCACGATTCTTCTTGTTGCGCCAGAACCTGGGTATCACGCTACGACTATGGATATTCGCGCGGTTACGGTAGATAGCTGGGTTAGTGCTGTCAGGCAACTGGCTGAAACTGAGGACTTCGACTGGCTGCATTGCATCGACGCGGGTGTTGAATATACTGCGGCAAGTATTGGGTTGATGCGTAATATGCTCACGAAGGCCGGGGAATGTCAGGCCATTTATACGGATGAGGCAGTGCGCGCTGATGATGGTGAAATCACTCCGGTACGGAAACCGGATTTCAATCTCGATCTATTCCTCGCTGCGCCTCACCGCTATTTACGACGCGTCTGGTTCCGGCGCGAGAGCTGGCTGGCCACGGGAAAATTTAACCCTGAATTCAGTCAGTCTTTCGAATTTGACGCGTTGATCGATTACTTGCTGCAATGGGGAACGGGCTGTATTGGGCATATTACGGATATTATTACCCTGGTGCCTGCCTCAGTATTTGATTTCCCGTCTACGCTCGAAGAAGCACAGATTCTCCAGCGTTATCTGCAGCATCGTGGATTTTCTCAGGCCCGCGCCGTACAGCAAAAAAATCTGACATGGCGTATTAGCTATCCACAGCCAGAACGTGAAAAAGTCAGCATTCTGCTTGATGCGGGTGACGATCCGACGCGACTGATCCGCTGCGTTGAGAGTCTCATAAGTAATACCGAGTGGCAGAACAAAGAGATTCTGCTGGCGGTTGTCGAAAATACCAGTGCAGAAATGATTGATCTCATCAAGCAGATGCAGGAGGTGATGCCACTAACGGCGATCGTCTGTGGCGCTGAGCAAAATTACGCAAGTCGTATGAACCTCCTGGCGCAAAATGTGGCTGGTGATTTTATTTTACTTCTTGATCTCCAAACGCTTTTTGTACTGAAAAACTGGCTGACGACATTGCTTAGTCATGTAATTCGCCCTGAAGTAGGAAGCGCAGGACCAAAATTTATCACCGCCGACCAACGGTTGCTGAGTGCGGGAATGATCGCTGGGGCCGATGGTTGGGTTGGGCATGTTGGTCAAGGGGAACCCTGGCAAACAGAAGGCGAGCTGTCACGCTACCAGTGCGAGCAAAACTATTCCATCCTGAGCAGCAACTGCCTGCTGGTCAAGCGCGAAGCATGGCAACGGGTCGGTGGGCTGTCGGTTGAATATGACGACCAGCACGTCAATGATATTATTCTGCCTCTAAAGTTGAAACGGGCTGGTTATCTTGCCGTCTGGTCGCCGTTCAGTGTTGTGGTATCGGACAATACACAGCTTCTTGAAACGGTGTGCGTCAGTGAGAATTCGCAGCGCCAGACATTACTCGCTGAGATGCCGGAGGTTTTCACTGACGATCCGGCCTATAACCGCTATCTCAGTCTACAACGTCCATTGTTCCGCCATGGACCTCTTACGACCAACGTGTCTGACAATCTCTCCTTGACGCTCGCGAAGGTTCTGTTGCTGAAAAATGGTGAGGACTGCGAATACTCGAAACGTATAGCCGACTTGCTGCAGAATCTGTCGACAGATAACGCGATCTGCCTGATACGTGATTCTTCCGACCTTACCGTGCCAGAAATATTGCGTCTCGTACCGAAAATTGTGGTTCTAACCCATGCCCCAGATAAGGCTCTTTCAGCACGTCTTGCGGCCGTGAGCCGGATTATCCCTTTGCGAATTTATGCGCTGGCGGATTCAGCCGGGTCAGACAATAACGATCGGGATCAGGTAAACGTGGTGACGCGGTGGCTTACATGGTCTGCAAAGCGTGCAGCCCAGTTAAGCAAACGAAAAAGGCCGGTGTCGTGTCTGCCGGTGTTGCTAGGGTGTGAATGGGTGGCACAGTCGAGGCCGACGTCGGCCGAACGCAGACGCGTTTTGTGTATACCGGAAGCATTATCCGTAAAAGAGCGAGAATTTATTAGCCGGGTTATCGCCGCCACGTACGCCAGGGTGGATTGGATCATTTTGGGGGCCTGGCCCGCGGCGTGGCTACCGATGGTCGCAGAAACGGTTCGCTGGCAAGAGGAACGGATGTCACCTGAACAGCTGCATCAGTTGCGAGCCGACATAGCAATTATTTTCAGGCTGAACTGCGACCACAACCGTTTTAAAGATGACTATCAGGCGGTTCAGCTCGCAGCCTGTGGGATAGCGATCTTGGCTAGCGATGTCCCTTCATTGCACAACAATCTCCCCTTCCGGCGCCTTAAAGCTGACCCTCAGGTCTGGCAGAACGAAATCGTTAATGCCGACAGATACGTGGTTAGTCAGCGGGAGATTAGCACCTTCATTTACGATCGGGAGTCCATCCCTGAGGTTATCCGCGGGCTGTTTATGTAACAAAGGGTGCTTTCCGGGGCGTTTTTTACCCGGAAAGCTGAGCCGTTTGGGTAATTGAGTCCTGAAAGGTGTCTTGTTTTACCGATAGCAACTGTGTGCTCATCGCTATGATAGGACACCACCCCTTAGTCCACAGGTTTTCATATGAGTGATAACGTCTATGTTACCAGCCCGCTTTTGCCTCCCCTCGAGGAGTTTATTCCTTATCTGGAAAAAATTTGGCAAAACCGGATCCTGACAAACGGCGGCGAGTTTCACCAACAGCTTGAACAGGCGCTAGCGCGTTATCTTGGCGTAAAGTACGTGAGTTTATTCTCGAATGGTACGCTTGCTCTGCTGACGGCTATGCAGACTTTGCGGATCCGTGGCGAGGTGATCACCACCCCGTATTCCTTTGTTGCAACTTCTCATAGTTTGCTCTGGAATGGACTAACTCCGGTCTTTGCGGATATTGATCCCGATACGTTCAATATTGACCCTGAGAAAATTGAATCACTTATCACGCCGCAAACGTCAGCAATATTACCGGTACATTGTTATGGTATTCCTTGTGATACCGTACGTATTCAACAGATTGCCGATACGTATGGACTCAAGGTTATTTACGATGCTGCCCATTGTTTTGGCGTAAAAGAGAATAATACCAGTGTCCTGAACTATGGCGATCTTTCGGTCGTGAGTTTCCATGCCACCAAAGTATTTAATACCTTCGAAGGTGGTGCGATTATTTGTCATGACAGTAAAACCAAACAGAGAATTGACTATCTGAAAAACTTTGGTTTTGCCGATGAGGTCACCATCATGGCCCCAGGTATCAATGGCAAAATGAATGAGATCCAGGCGGCAATGGGCTTGCTCCAGTTGCAGCATATTGACGCGGCTCTTGCAGAACGCAAAGCGATCTATCTGAAGTATGTACAGCTGCTTGATGAATGGCTGCCGGAACTTCGCTATATAACCCCAGCTAACTCGATTGAATGGAATTTCGCCTATTTCCCGGTCCTCTTTGATGCTAGCATTATAAGCGCGCGCGATGAAATTTATAGCACCTTACGACAGCAGAATATTTTTGCACGACGTTATTTCTATCCTCTGATCAGTGAGTTTCAGATGTATCGTCAGTTTGCTACAGCTGATGCCCGACATCTTCCTGTAGCGTGGTTGATTTCGCGAGGCATTCTCTGTCTGCCTATCTATCCCGGCCTGACATATGAAAAACAGATCCAGATTGTGGAAATTATTAGAAACACGTTTTCGCTTTATAAAAATCCACAATGCGTCGCACATAGTGAGTCATAAATAAGGATTAGCAGTTGTGAAAATCGCAGTAATGCAACCTTACTTTCTGCCCTATATTGGTTACTTTCAACTGATGTCAGCGGTTGACCGCTTTGTTCTGTTTGACAATGTGCAGTACGTCAGGCAAGGCTGGATCAATCGCAATCGTATTTTGCAACACAACCAACCTGGCGTTATTACTCTTCCATTAGCGAAGGATTCCCGCTTTCTCGCTATCAACGATCGTCACTTGTCAGATAATTTTATTCGTGAGAATTTGCTCAATCAATTTATTGATGCCTACCGTAATGCGCCTTACTTTCATTCGATATTTCCGGTTGTTGAAGAGATCATCAATTGTTCTCATGAGAATTTGTCAGCCTATATATGTCACTCTCTGATGATATTGCGTCAGATGCTATCTCTGGAGTGTGAAATTATGCTCTCGTCTGATGTTGCCATTGATCATAAATTGCGTGCTCAGGACAAAATATTGTCCATTTGCTCTACTCTGGGGGCGCATACTTATATCAACTTGCCTGGCGGTCGCGAACTTTATGATAGTGAAAGCTTCCAGCGGCAGGATATCAATTTACAGTTTATCCAACCAGAATACGTTTGTTATCGGCAGTTTGGCGCTGAGTTTGTCCCCTGGCTCTCAATTATTGATGTCCTGATGTTTAATAGTAAAAATGAGGTAATCAATTTTTGTCAGCATCGCTGGGCTATGAGTGGTTAAGGAGTATGCGATGATATTACGCGTTAACACCGCCACTGCCATACAGATTGCAGGGCATCTTCGCGTTGGCGAATCTGATTTTGTCGATCATCTCATGAAGCAGGTTAATATTGAAAACTATGCGTCTAAAATTAAAAAATATGGCTGCACCTTTGAAGCGTGGAGCGATAACCAGTTGATTGGTCTTGTCGCGGCATATCTGAATAAGGAAAATCGGACCGGATTTATTACTAACGTCTCTGTACTACCCGGTTGGCAATCATGTGGCATCGGGAATCAATTGTTGCGAAACAGTATTCGCTATCTTGAAGAGGCGGGTGTTGAACACATCACCCTTGAAGTGCTTAGCATCAGAGAAAAGGCTATTAGATTGTATTCAAAACATGGCTTTATCATTCTTTCTGCAGAACAGGATACGCTCATGATGATGCGAAAAAGTAGAATGTCAGGTCCGTCCCAACCCCTTTAATTTGGTCCAGGGAAAGAGTAAGGCAGAAATAACCCCCCATTTCACCCACTATTCTCCCGATTAAAACCCCTCCAGAATCGGATAATCATGCCGATAACTCAACTAACGCAGGGCTGTTTATCGTGAATTCACTCTATACCGCTGAAGGTGTAATGGATAAACACTCGCTGTGGCAGCGTTATGTCCCGCTGGTGCGTCACGAAGCATTGCGCCTCCAGGTGCGCTTGCCGGCGAGCGTGGAACTCGACGATCTGCTACAGGCGGGCGGTATCGGGTTATTGAATGCAGTTGACCGATACGACGCTCTGCAAGGAACGGCATTTACGACTTACGCAGTTCAGCGTATTCGTGGTGCGATGCTGGACGAGCTGCGCAGCCGTGACTGGGTACCGCGCAGTGTTCGCCGCAATGCACGCGAAGTGGCGCATGCGATGGGGCAGCTGGAACAGGAACTGGGACGCAACGCAACGGAAACCGAAGTGGCGGATCGTCTTGGCATTGCTGTTGAAGAGTATCGTCAGATGTTGCTCGATACCAATAATAGCCAACTCTTCTCTTATGACGAGTGGCGAGAAGAGCATGGCGATAGCATCGAGCTGGTGACGGATGAGCACCAGCAAGAAAACCCGTTACACCATTTAATGGAAGGGAATTTACGCCAGCGCGTCATGGAAGCGATTGAAGCTCTGCCTGAACGCGAACAGCTGGTATTGACCCTTTATTACCAGGAAGAGCTTAACCTCAAAGAGATTGGCGCTGTTCTGGAGGTGGGAGAGTCGCGGGTGAGCCAGCTGCACAGCCAGGCCATTAAACGCTTACGAACCAAGCTGGGTAAGTTATAGGTGATTGATTCACCTTAAAAATGCCGCACAACGTATTGACAACCAGGAGTTATCATGACGGTGCAGCAATCTAAAAGACGGCCTTTAAGCCGCTACCTGAAAGACTTTAAACACAGCCAGACGCATTGCGCCCACTGTAACAAGCTACTCGATCGTATCACGCTGGTTCGCCGCGGCGAAATCGTCAATAAGATCGCGATTTCTCGCCTCGACACGTTGATGGACGAAGCAGCATGGCTCGAAGAGCAAAAAGAGTGGGTGGCGCTTTGCCGTTTCTGTGGCGATCTCCATTGCAAAGAGCAAAGCGACTTCTTCGACATTATCGGCTTCAAGCAGTTCCTGTTTGAACAAACGGAGATGAGCCACGGCACCGTTCGCGAATACGTGGTTCGCCTGCGCCGCCTCGGGCAGCATCTGACCGTGAACAACATTTCCCGCGATCTGCTCAAAACCGGTTATCTCGACGAGAACCTGGAGCCGTGGTTGCCTGCGACCAGCACCAACAACTACCGGATTGCGCTGCGCAAGTACGCACAATATAAGGTACAAATGCCGGGTGCCATAAAGCAGAAAGCCCACGCCGGAACAACTTCTGATATATATTAAAAAAGAATAAGATGTAGCGCAGTCGCCTTTGACGTTGCAGGCGATTTCTCTACACTACGTAAAAATTCCACTATATCGGGGTATTTATGAAATTTGCACTTCTGGGTCGTCAGGCGCTGATGGGTGTTATGGCCGTTGCGCTGGTTGCGGGCATGAGCGTGAAAACGTTCGCCGCAGAAAACCTGCTGAATAAAGTAAAAGAGCGCGGTACGCTGCTGGTCGGGCTGGAAGGAACCTATCCTCCGTTCAGCTTCCAGGGCGATGACGGCAAGCTGACCGGTTTTGAAGTGGAGTTTGCTGAAGAGCTGGCGAAACACCTCGGCGTGAAAGCGTCCCTGAAACCGACCAAATGGGACGGTATGCTGGCGTCGCTGGATTCGAAACGCATTGACGTGGTCATCAACCAGGTCACCATCTCTGACGAGCGTAAGAAGAAGTATGACTTCTCCACCCCGTATACCGTGTCCGGTATTCAGGCGCTGGTGAAGAAAGGCAACGAAGGCACCATCAAAACGGCTGCGGACCTGAAAGGGAAGAAAGTCGGTGTCGGTCTGGGAACCAACTACGAAGAGTGGCTGCGCCAGAACGTTCAGGGCGTGGATATCCGCACCTATGATGATGACCCGACGAAATACCAGGATCTGCGCGTGGGCCGTACCGACGCCATTCTGGTTGATCGCCTGGCAGCACTGGATCTGGTGAAGAAAACCAACAACACCCTGGCGGTAGCGGGTGATGCGTTCTCTCGTCAGGAATCCGGCGTGGCCGTTCGTAAAGGTAACGAAGACCTGGTGAAAGCGATTGATTCCGCGATTGCTGACATGCAAAAAGACGGTAGCCTGAAGGCGCTTTCCGAGAAGTGGTTCGGGGCAGACGTCACGAAATAAGTTTCTGACGTAAAAAAAGGCGCTTTTAAAAGCGCCTTTTTTATTTCTTACGCGTCTGCGTGCATAATGAAAAATATCACATTTTGTCTGAGTTACCGGAGCATCCATGTCACTACAGAATTTAACGCGCTTTCCCCGCCTGGAGTTCATCGGCGCGCCGACGCCGCTGGAGTATCTCCCGCGATTTTCTGATTATTTAGGGCGCGATATTTTTATTAAGCGTGATGACGTGACGCCCATGGCGATGGGGGGCAACAAGCTGCGCAAGCTGGAGTTTCTGGCGGCGGACGCCCTGCGCGAAGGCGCGGATACGCTCATCACTGCCGGGGCCATCCAGTCCAACCACGTTCGCCAGACGGCGGCAGTGGCGGCAAAACTTGGGCTTCACTGCGTGGCATTGCTGGAAAACCCGATTGGCACGCGGGCTGAAAACTATCTCACCAACGGTAACCGCCTGCTGTTAGACCTGTTTAACGTGCAGGTTGAGATGGTTGACGCGCTGACCGACCCGACCGCCCAGCTCGATGAGCTGGCGACGCGTCTGGAAGCGCAGGGTTTTCGCCCCTACGTTATTCCCGTCGGCGGTTCGAATGCGCTGGGCGCGCTGGGGTACGTGGAAAGTGCGCTGGAAATCGCGCAGCAGTGCGAGGGGGCGGTGAGTCTCTCCTCCGTCGTGGTCGCGTCCGGCAGTGCGGGCACCCATGCCGGGCTGGCGGTGGGGCTGGAGCAACTGCTTCCGGAGGTCGAACTGATTGGCGTGACGGTGTCCCGCAGCGTGGCGGATCAGAAGCCGAAAGTGGTTACGTTACAGCAGGCGGTTGCAGAGCAGCTGGAACTGAAGGCAAAGGCCGATATTCTGCTCTGGGATGACTATTTTGCGCCGGGTTACGGCACGCCGAACGAAGAGGGAATGGAAGCGGTGAAACTGCTGGCGCGCCTCGAGGGCATACTGCTCGATCCGGTCTATACCGGCAAAGCGATGGCGGGACTGATCGACGGCATTGCGCAAAAACGCTTTAAGGATGAAGGGCCGATTTTGTTTGTCCATACCGGCGGAGCGCCTGCGCTGTTTGCCTACCATCCTCATGTCTAAAAATCAGGTCGAAAAATAATAATGCAAGAAAGTATTCAACTGGTTATTGATTCTCTGCCGTATCTGCTGAAAGGTGCGGTATTTACGTTGCAGCTCAGTATCGGCGGGATGTTCTTTGGGCTGGTACTGGGATTTATACTGGCCTTAATGCGCTTGTCGCCTGTCCTGCCGGTGCGCTGGCTGGCGCGCTTTTATATCTCCGTGTTTCGCGGTACGCCGCTTATCGCCCAGCTCTTTATGATCTACTACGGCTTACCGCAGTTTGGTATCGAGCTGGATCCGATCCCGGCCGCAATGATTGGCCTGTCGCTCAATACCGCGGCGTACACCTCCGAAACCCTGCGTGCGGCCATCTCCTCCATTGACAAAGGGCAGTGGGAAGCGGCGGCCAGTATCGGGATGACGCCCTGGCAGACGCTGCGCCGGGCCATTCTGCCGCAGGCGGCGCGCGTGGCGCTTCCGCCGCTCAGCAACAGCTTTATCAGCCTGGTGAAAGATACCTCCCTGGCGGCAACGATTCAGGTTCCGGAGCTTTTCCGTCAGGCACAGCTCATTACCTCCCGTACGCTTGAGGTCTTTACCATGTATCTGGCCGCCTCGCTGATTTACTGGGTGATGGCGACGGTGCTGTCTGCTCTGCAAAACTATTTCGAAAACCAGCTTAACCGCCAGGAGCGTGATCCAAAATGAGTGCAATTGACGTCAAAAACCTGGTGAAAAAATTCCACGGTCAAACGGTGCTCCACGGGATCGATCTGGAAGTCGAGCAGGGCGAAGTGGTGGCGATTATTGGACCGAGCGGTTCGGGAAAGACGACGCTGCTGCGCAGCATTAACCTGCTTGAACAGCCGGAAGGCGGTACCATTCGCGTCGGGGAGATCACGATTGATACCGGGAAATCCATCAGCCAACAGAAAGGGTTGATTCGCCGCCTGCGCCAGCATGTCGGCTTTGTTTTCCAGAACTTCAACCTTTTCCCGCATCGTACGGTGCTGGAGAACATCATCGAAGGGCCGGTGATCGTCAAAGGTGAGCCTAAAGAGGAAGCGACCGCGCGGGCTCGCGAACTGCTCGCCAAAGTAGGGCTGGCGGGGAAAGAGACCAGCTATCCGCGTCGCCTGTCGGGCGGGCAGCAGCAGCGCGTGGCGATTGCGCGCGCGCTGGCGATGCGCCCGGATGTGATCCTGTTTGATGAACCGACCTCTGCGCTCGATCCGGAACTGGTGGGCGAGGTGCTGAACACCATTCGCCAGCTGGCACAGGAGAAACGTACGATGGTGATCGTGACCCATGAAATGAGCTTTGCGCGCGATGTCGCTGACAGAGCCATCTTTATGGATCAGGGACGGATTGTGGAGCAGGGGCCAGCGAAAAGCCTGTTCGCTAACCCTCAACAGCCGCGAACCCGTCAATTCCTTGAAAAATTCCTTATGCAGTAGCATTTTTGCACGCATTTGCTCCAGAAAATGACTCTGGAGCAAATTATTCTCCCTCTGCGCGAGGGCTTCTGTTTTTTTATTCCATCCAGATCGGATAAACCTTATCGATAGTAAAGTTAATTGTGCTATTGCCGATATTTTGTGGCTAGAAAAAAGTTTTATGTGTTAGCTTATATTCACCATAATAATGATTATCTGTTCAGAGGCTTCATTTAGTAAGTATGAAGGATTTAGACTTTTTCACCTGGAGACGGGATTGCTCCCTCCGGTTTCAGGAATTGACCTGTGCCGCCGAGGTATATCAGGAACTGGAGCGACAAACTCAGGCGCTGGAATTCGATTATTACGCGCTCTGCGTGCGCCATCCCGTGCCATTTACCCGCCCTAAGATCTCCCTGCAAACCACTTACCCAAAGTTGTGGATGGCGCAATATCAATCCGCGAACTATTTCGCGATTGATCCGGTTTTAAAACCAGAGAATTTCATTCAGGGCCATCTCCCCTGGACAGATGCATTATTCGCCGAGGCGCAGGAATTATGGCACAGCGCCCAGGATCACGGTTTACGCTCGGGAATAACGCAGTGCCTGATGCTGCCAAATCATGCGCTTGGTTTCCTGTCAGTGTCTCGTACGCGTGTACAGGAAGGGCCATTAGCCCATGAAGAAATAGAGCTGCGATTGCAAATGCTGGTGCAAATGGCCTTAACCTCGCTGATGCGTTTTGACGATGAGATGGTCATGCCGCCGGAAATGAAATTCAGCAAGCGAGAGCGTGAAATTCTGAAATGGACTGCGGAAGGGAAGACGTCAGCGGAAATAGCGATCATTCTCTCGATCTCAGAGAATACCGTTAACTTCCATCAGAAGAATATGCAGAAGAAATTCAACGCGCCCAACAAGACGCAGATCGCGTGCTATGCGGCGGCAACGGGACTGATTTGACGCAGTAAAACGTTCTGCGTGACAGACGAGCGAACGGCTGAATGCACTGCATCCAGCCGTTTTTTGTTACTGACGGTACGCTTGCTTGATTTGCTTAACGGTGTTAGCAAATACCGCTGATTCAGCCTGGTCTTCCATCTCCGCGATTTGTTTTTCCATTTTAATGATCACACGACCGGCATCAGCCTGGCCCATCGCCTGCAGCATCAGCGTTAGCAGCGCTTTCAGGCAGTTTACTTCCTGTGCCAGTTCCTGGTTATTCTCCGCAGTGGCAAATTCAGGTGTGCTCATTTATTTTCCTCATTATTAAACGGCGCTAAAGCGCGACGACGAAAGTCAAGGCGGCGGAGTATACCACAAGCTGAAGCAAAAAATGCAGCGGTTGTTTTTCGTACTTTTACGCCGATGTTTAATTGCGTAAACAGATCGTACCGGTAAACTCAACCCGCTTAATGATTATTAATTGTTTAGGTCGGGTTCGCTTGCCGTTAATTATTGTTACAAAAAGTTGAACCCTGTTTTTGCGCAGGTTAAGCCAGCCCGTTTTTTGTAACTTTTTGAATACAGATGGTTAAAAAAAGCTGCAAGAGCCCTGAATGCACGGGCTCTCTTTCCACCGCCTGTACAGCCTAATTTCCAAAAACGAGAGCAAAATCGAATAGCCGGTTTTTTAACGTTTTAATCTTGTCAGGAAAACCGTTAATATAAACCAAATTATCACACAGTAGCGTTATCCCTATTCTGGAGACATTTCCTTTGATCAACGTCCTTCTTGTTGATGACCACGAACTGGTGCGCGCAGGGATACGACGCATTCTTGAAGATATTAAAGGTATTAAAGTTGCCGGTGAGGCATGCTGTGGCGAAGATGCGGTAAAATGGTGCCGTACCCACTCCGCCGATGTGGTGCTGATGGATATGAACATGCCCGGTATCGGTGGTCTTGAAGCAACACGCAAAATCGCGCGTACCTTTGTAGACACTAAAGTCATCATGCTGACGGTGCATACCGAAAATCCACTGCCCGCGAAAGTGATGCAGGCGGGCGCGGCGGGTTACCTGAGTAAAGGTGCTGCACCGCAGGAGGTTGTCAATGCTATCCGTTCCGTGTATGCCGGACAGCGTTATATTGCGTCCGACATCGCTCAGCAGATGGCGCTGAGTCAGATCGAGCCCGAGAAAACCGAATCACCCTTTGCCAGTTTGTCCGAGCGTGAATTGCAGATTATGCTGATGATCACCAAAGGTCAGAAGGTGAATGAGATCTCGGAACAGCTGAATCTCAGCCCGAAAACGGTAAACAGCTATCGTTATCGGATGTTCAGTAAACTGAACATTCATGGTGACGTCGAACTGACGCATCTGGCCATCCGACATGGTTTGTGTAATGCGGAGACGTTGTTAAGTCAGTGAGTGATGTGTTCGATTCAAAAGCATTTCTGAAAACCGTAACCAGCCAGCCTGGCGTCTATCGCATGTATGACGCTGGCGGTACGGTTATCTATGTGGGGAAGGCAAAAGATCTTAAAAAACGCCTTTCCAGCTATTTTCGCAGCAACCTGGCCTCCCGTAAGACCGAAGCGCTGGTCTCACTCATTCAGAATATTGATGTTACCGTCACGCACACGGAGACAGAAGCGCTGCTGCTTGAGCACAACTATATTAAGCTCTACCAGCCGCGCTATAACGTCCTGTTGCGTGATGATAAATCCTATCCGTTTATCTTTCTGAGCGGCGACACCCATCCGCGCCTCGCCATGCACCGTGGTGCAAAACATGCGAAGGGTGAATATTTCGGGCCGTTCCCCAACGGCTATGCCGTGCGAGAAACGCTGGCGCTGCTGCAAAAAATCTTCCCGATCCGCCAGTGTGAAAACAGCGTTTACCGTAACCGTTCGCGCCCGTGCCTGCAGTACCAGATTGGACGCTGCCTGGGGCCGTGCGTGGCCGGGCTGGTCAGTGAAGACGAGTATGCCCAGCAGGTGGAGTATGTGCGCCTGTTCTTAGCCGGCAAGGACGATCAGGTCTTAACCCAGCTGATTGCGCGGATGGAAAAAGCCAGCGCCGCACTCGAGTTCGAAGAGGCCGCGCGTATCCGCGATCAAATCCAGGCGGTGCGCAGAGTGACTGAGAAACAGTTTGTCTCAAATACCGGTGACGATCTCGACGTTATCGGCGTGGCCTTTGACGCCGGAATGGCCTGCGTGCACGTGCTGTTTATTCGCCAGGGCAAAGTGCTCGGCAGCCGCAGCTATTTCCCGAAAGTGCCTGGCGGTACCGAACTGGGCGAAGTGGTGGAAACCTTTGTCGGCCAGTTCTATCTGCAGGGTAGCCAGATGCGCACGCTGCCTTCTGAAATCCTGCTCGATTTTAATCTTGACGATAAAACCCTGCTGGCCGATTCGCTCTCTGAACTGGCGGGGCGCCGGGTCAATGTTCAAACCAAACCGCGCGGCGATCGCGCGCGTTATCTGAAGCTGGCGCGGACCAACGCGGCAACGGCGCTGAGCACGAAGCTGTCGCAGCAGTCGACGGTGCACCAGCGTTTAACGGCCCTGGCGGCGCTGCTGAAGCTGCCGGAAGTGAAACGGATGGAGTGTTTCGACATCAGCCATACGATGGGTGAACAGACGGTCGCGTCCTGCGTGGTGTTTGATGCTAACGGTCCGCTGCGCGCCGAGTATCGCCGCTATAACATCACCGGCATCACGCCGGGCGATGACTATGCGGCGATGAATCAGGTGCTGCGTCGTCGCTATGGTAAAGCCATAGAAGAGAGCAAGATCCCCGATGTGATCCTGATTGACGGCGGGAAAGGGCAGCTCGGCCAGGCGAAAGCGGTATTTGAATCGCTTGATGTCAGCTGGGATAAAAACCATCCGCTGCTGCTGGGCGTCGCAAAAGGGGCCGATCGTAAGGCCGGTCTGGAGACACTGTTCTTCGAGCCGGAAGGTGAGGGCTTCAGCCTGCCGCCGGACTCTCCGGCGCTGCACGTCATTCAGCATATTCGCGATGAATCGCACGATCACGCCATCAGCGGTCACCGCAAAAAACGGGCGAAGGTGAAAAACACCAGCTCACTCGAGACGATCGAAGGCGTGGGGCCAAAACGTCGCCAGATGCTGCTGAAGTATATGGGCGGATTGCAAGGATTACTCAACGCCAGCATGGAGGAAATTGCAAAAGTGCCGGGTATTTCGCAAGGGCTGGCAGAAAAGATCTACTACTCGTTGAAACATTGAGGGCTCTGTAGCAACATAGAGCTAAATTTTACTGACAACAAATAGTTACCGTCACTATGCAATATAACATCCCTACGTTGCTCACTCTTTTTCGTGTCGTACTCATCCCGTTCTTTGTGCTGGCGTTTTACCTGCCGGTTGTCTGGGCACCCTTTGCCTGCGCATTGATCTTCCTTATTGCAGCGGTAACAGACTGGTTTGATGGCTATCTGGCGCGCCGCTGGAATCAAAGCACCCGTTTCGGCGCCTTCCTCGATCCGGTGGCGGATAAAGTGATGGTCGCGATTGCGATGGTGCTGGTGGCTGAGCACTATCATACCTGGTGGGTGACGCTGCCTGCGGCAACCATGATCGGCCGTGAGATTATTATCTCTGCGCTGCGCGAGTGGATGGCGGAACTGGGGAAACGCAGCAGCGTGGCGGTTTCCTGGATTGGTAAAGTGAAAACGACGGCGCAGATGGCGGCGCTGGTCTGGATGCTGTGGCGTCCGAACGCCTGGGTTGAGTGGGCGGGGATTGGCCTCCTGTGGGTGGCGGCAGTGCTGACGCTGTGGTCAATGCTGCAATATTTGAACGCTGCGCGCGGGGATTTGCTTGATCAGTGATCGTTTCGCCGTAATTTTCAGCAAACGATCCGGGGATGCAAAAAATAACGTTGACTCATAACGTCATATCAGTAGAATGCAACGCATCGAACGGCGGCACAGCAAGCCGGACGATAATGAAATCAAGTGGTTAGACATTTACTTGATGACATGCGGGAATAGCTCAGTTGGTAGAGCACGACCTTGCCAAGGTCGGGGTCGCGAGTT
>OGZY01000088.1_pt1 | contig 66286 bp, 57 predicted proteins | sample 1576911 | NCBI WGS metagenome assembly OGZY01 (sample SAMEA3541488, study PRJEB24748) | human gut metagenome | biome: human gut; feature: human-associated habitat; material: faeces | place: China | collected 2012 | reverse complement strand
CAATGAAAAAAGTATTAGCTCTGGTTGTTGCCGCTGCTATGGGTCTGTCTTCTGCTGCGTTCGCTGCTGAAACCACTGCTGCACCGGCTGCTGCGGCACCTGCTGCAACGACCACCGCGGCGCCAGCAAAAACTGTCCATCACAAGAAACATCATAAAGCCGCTAAACCGGCTGCAGAGCAAAAAGCCCAGGCCGCTAAAAAGCACCACAAAAAAGCGACCAAACCAGCTGCAGAGCAGAAAGCCCAGGCTGCTAAAAAGCACCACAAAAAAGCGACCAAACCGGCTGTAGAGCAGAAAGCCCAGGCTGCTAAAAAGCATCACAAAAAAGCAGTAAAACACGAAGCTGCTAAACCAGCTGCACAGCCAGCTGCGTAAGAGTACAAGCTAAACCGTGCCCTTCGGGGCACGTTGGTAAACCGGCGCTGAACCGGAACAGGTTCCGCGCCGTTTTTTTTATCCGGAGGGCGTATGCTGCGGCGCTATCGGTTTGAGCTGATTCTGATCCTGCTTATTTTATGCGCGCTCATCGCCAGCCATTTTTATCTTTCCTGAATGTAGCACGCTGATTTTACTCCCACTTTAGCGCTGTCCCGTCTATAGTATTTTCATAGGGTTCACTTTTAATAATCATAATTACCCCCACCAGAGTGAGATATGCGTAAATCTGTTGTGTTGTTACTGGGAACGTTTGGTCTTTTTTCTGGATTCTCACATGCGGATGATGGCGGTGATGACACCATTAGCGCGAAAGAGCTAAAGACGCTTTTTTTCAATCATGACGACCGTACGCGCGTCGCCGATCCCACCCAGGCGCCCTGGGATGCTATAGGTCAACTGGAAACCGCCAGCGGTAACTTATGTACTGCGACGTTGATCACCCCTCAGCTTGCCCTGACGGCAGGCCACTGTCTGTTAACGCCGCCAAACGGCAAGCCGGATAAAGCGGTGGCCTTGCGGTTTGTGTCGCAAAAAGGGACCTGGCGCTATGAAATACACGGCATTGAAGGCCGGGTCGATCCGTCTCTCGGCAAACGGCTGAAACCGGATGGTGACGGCTGGATCGTGCCACCGACGGCCGCCTCATGGGACTTTGGCCTGATCGTTTTACGCTACCCCCCTTCCGGCATTACGCCGCTGCCGTTATTTGACGGCGATAAAGACGCACTCACCGCCGCGCTGAAAGCCGCCGACCGGAAGGTGACGCAGTCCGGCTATCCTGTCGACCATCTGGATACCCTTTACACCCACACCGACTGTATTGTGACGGGCTGGGCGCAAACCAGCGTACTCTCGCACCAGTGTGATACGTTGCCGGGCGACAGTGGTTCACCGCTGATGCTGAAAACAGATAACGGCTGGCAGTTGATTGGCGTGCAGAGCTCTGCACCGGCGGCGAAAGATCGCTGGCGGGCCGATAACCGGGCCTTGTCCGTGACCGGTTTTCGCGACAAGCTGGAAGCGCTGGCGCAGCAGTAAATCAGCATCGTCTGACCTGATGTAATGCCCTGATTGACTCAATCGGCATCGGCTGGCTGAACCAGAAACCCTGCAGTTGATCGCAGCCAGCCAGCCGCAGCAGTTTCATTTGTCTTTCGGTTTCGACCCCTTCGGCGACCACCGCCATCCCCAGCGCGTTGGCGATCCGCACCGTGCCGCTCACCAGCGCGGCCGCCTGTTCATCGTGGTCCACCAGCCCGGCCAGCGATTTATCAATCTTGATGGTGTCGAAGTTAAAACGCCGCAAATAGCCAATGCTGGAATAGCCGGTGCCAAAGTCGTCCAGCGCCACCGCGGTGCCCAGCGCTTTAAGATTGGCTATCGCCATGCGGGCACGCTCCGGGTTTTCCAGCACATAGGACTCCGTGACCTCCAGCTGCAGTCGGTTGGCAGGGAAATGGGTGGTCTCCAGCACGCTGGCCACTTTGTCTTCGAAGGCGGGATCGCGGAATTGTGCGGGAGAAATATTAACGGAAAGCGTTAAGTCACCGTATGGCTGGAGGTCCTGACAGGCGCGCTGCAACACAAACTGGCCCAGTTTGTAAATCAGGCCGCTGGTCTCCGCGATGGCGATGAAGGTATCCGGGCCCAGCGGCCCTTCCGGGCGACGCGGCCAGCGGACTAACGCTTCGACGCTGCTCATTTTCTGGCTGCGGGCGTCAATAATCGGCTGATACCAGACCTCAAACTCATCGCGCTCCAGACCATTACGGATCTGATTTTCAATCGCCAGCTTGCGCTCACGGGCGCTGTTCAGCTCGGCGTCGTAGTGGGTGATACGCCCTTTCCCGCTCATTTTGGCATGGTACATGGCAATATCGGCGCGACGAAACAGCTCGGAGCTGGTGCATTCAATCAGGGTTCCGCTGGCGATCCCGATACTGGCCCCGATATGGATGGTGCGTTCCCCCAGCTGAATCGGGGTGGAGAGAATCCAGCACCGACACGGCAAAAGCAGTGGCCTGTGTCTCTGCCTTGTCACCGCCGATTGTCATGGCAAACTCATCCCCGCCCATACGCGCCAGCATTCCCCCCGGCGGCACGCGTTCACTCAGCGTTTTCGCAATCGCCACGATGAGATCGTCACCCACGCTGTGGCCGTAGATGTCATTCACGTCTTTAAAGCCATCCAGATCGATAAACACCACGCTTTTGACGTCGATATCTCCGCGTAAGCTCACCCGATCCAGCGCCTCGATGAGCGCTCGCCGGTTCGGCAGATGGCTTAGCCAGTCCGTTCTGGCCACCAGACGTGCCTGGCTTTCTCCTCGCGCAAGCTTGTACAGCCCCACGCTGCTCACCAGAATAAAGAGCAGGATCAGGGCCGATGCCAGCACGACAATCTGGGTGATATCAGAGGATGCCGCCCGGGCGGCCTGCGCTCCCGGAAGACGTGCCTGCCAGTTAAGATAGCCCAGCAGCTCCCCTGCCGAACTGCGCAGCGGCATACTCAGCTCGTTAATTTTATCCGGCGTAAAGTACAGGTTATCGATCTGAAAGGTCGACCCCAGGTCGGATAAAATTCTGGCGTTCAGATGACGGGTGATTACCAGATAGCGGCGCGTTCCGTCGGTAACCTGTAATCTTCCGACCATCGGGCGAATCAGCCCAATGCCCACAAAGGCGACGCCGCTTCGCGTTTTGCTGATCCCGGCATAGATATTTTTATCGCCTGATAAGGCGCGCGCGTGCTGAGCAATCAGGGCTTTCAGCCCCTTACCGAAAAAATCGAGATTCGTCTCCTGAAATGGCTGACTTTGAAACGATCCCCAGATGACGTTGAAATGCTCATCAAGCACGAAGGTGCCATCATAGAGGTTGTTGATTTTAAAGCCGGCGCCCCAGGTGTTATACAACCAGTTGGTATCGAGCGTGGGACGGTAGGCCTCCCGCACCGCATCGTCCCAGACGGCGTTATCCAGCACCAGCGAGGAGACGCGGTTAACCGATGTCTGAATGGCCCCCTGTACGGAAAGCGCCGCGCGATGTTCATCAATTTCATTGGTTTTGGTGCTGATAAGATGCAGGGAAAGATAGAGGAGTGCGACGACGGAGATGATTAAGCCGATGCCCGCCATAAAAACCATGGCAAACAACGTTCTCGCGGTGGGAATATTGCGCCAGCTTAATGTGCGATACATCCGCCATCCTCTTCAGGGTTTTGCTTTTCTAAGCGTAATACAGGCAGCGAATTTCGCTGCCTGTAAAGGATGGCTTTATGAGCGTCAGGCGAGTTTTATCATAATCATACCGGCAAGCAGCAAGATGAGTCCCATCCAGCCCTTGTTATTTAAACGCTGACCGAAGAGCACCCAGCCTGCGGCCAGCGTGGCGGCGATACCAAAACCGCCCCACAGCGCATAGGCCACTGACAGGTCAATCCCTTTTACCGCCTGGGACAGCGCGCTGAACGCGCCCAGAACCGCGGCAATCGACATCAGGCCGTAGAGCTTACGGCGAAAACCATCGGAGAATTTCAGCAGGACGTTCGCCAGAATTTCCAGCACGATGGCGAACCCCAGCCAGGCCGCATGAACCCACTCAAACTGTTGCATGGTTCTGCTCCTTCTGCACTTTAGACGGCTTACGGGTACCTGATTTAATCAGCACAATACCCGCGACCAGCGTCGTTAATCCGGCGACCTTCATTGTTGTTAATGTTTCGTCAAATATCAGCACGCTGAACAGCGTTATCAACAAAATACCGATCCCTTCCCACAGGGCATACGCGACGCCCAGCGCAATTTTTTTCACCGCAAATGAGAGGAAAATATAAGAAAGCGAAATCATCACCAGCATCAAAATAAAACCGGTATTGCCATCGCTGACGCTTGCCCACTTCATCGACAGCGTGCCGGTAATTTCAGCAATAATAGCCAGTGCTAATAAAATCCAGTAAAACATGTTTTTCTCCTGCTTGAGAATATAATCCATCGTGGCCCGCTGCGTGCAGCAAACCCAAAAATACGAATTGAAATCAGTCAGCTAAGCGCTTAGCGCCAGCTCAGGCAGAAGAAATGACTAGAGTGCGGTGCGCCAGTGTTGCTCACCAGAAAGCAGGCAGAAAGAGGTGGAGTATACAGCAGTATTGTTTGAAGAGTACGTCCTGAACATATTGTCCATAAAATTACAATTATCCGCGTTGTTGCTTCTCGTCTTTGCGGATGAAAATTGTCCTCGGTAGTTAAACACACCGAATTTGTACCATAAGCCAGGATTTTACTCAAAGTCTTTGCAATTCTTTACCCACCCCGTTTGATTTTGGTTAGTTTATTGCAACGCCTTTCGCCTTTATTATAAAAATAACGAAAATTGCGGAGTCACCATGGCTAAACCCATCATTACCCTGAACGGGTTAAAAATTGTCATCATGCTGGGCATGCTGGTGATCATATTGACAGGCGTGCGCTTTGCCGCCGACATTATTGTGCCCTTTATTCTGGCCCTGTTTATTGCGGTGATCCTCAACCCGCTGGTGCAGCGCATGACGCGGCTGCGCATCCCGCGCGTGCTGGCCATCACGCTGCTTATCAGCATCATTATTGTGGCGATGGTGCTGCTGGTCGCTTATCTGGGCACCTCGCTCAATGAACTGGCGCGAACGCTGCCGAAATATCGCTCTTCGCTGGCGATCCCCCTGCTGCAGCTGGAGCCCTGGCTGCAGCGCGCGGGGATCGAAATCTCGGTTGAGGAACTCCTGAAATATATCGACCCCAATGCGGCGATGACGATCGTCACCAGCCTGCTGACGCAGCTTTCCAACGCCATGACCTCCATTTTCCTGCTGTTCTTAACGGTGGTGTTTATGCTGCTGGAGGTGCCCCAGCTGCCGGCAAAGCTGCAGCAGATCATGGTCCGTCCGGTTGAAGGAATGGGGGCGATCCAACGCGCGCTGGACAGCGTCTCCCGCTATCTGGTGCTGAAAACGGCCATTAGCCTGGTGACGGGCGTTGTCGTCTGGGTGATGCTTCTGGCGCTGGACGTCCGCTTTGCGTTCGTCTGGGGGTTACTGGCGTTTGCGCTTAACTACATTCCCAACATCGGCTCCGTGCTGGCGGCGATCCCCCCTATCCTTCAGGTGCTGGTTTTCAGCGGGCTTTATGACGCGCTGATCCTGCTGGCCGGATACCTGGTCATCAATCTGGTGTTCGGTAACATACTGGAACCGCGCATGATGGGCCGGGGCCTGGGGCTGTCCACGCTGGTGGTCTTTTTGTCCCTGATATTCTGGGGCTGGCTGCTCGGGCCCGTTGGGATGCTGCTCTCCGTTCCGCTCACCATCATCGTCAAGATTGGTCTGGAGCAGACGGCGGGCGGGCAAAGTATCGCCGTGCTGCTGAGCGATATGAGTCATAAATAGCCGTCATTCCGCCATCGACAGGAGGGGCTTGCGGGTCCTTCCACCTTCACGATAAGCGCTGAGCGCCCTTCGCCACTCCGCCAACGGGTACACCGTAACGTCGCTGTACTCACTGTCGGCCAACCTCAGCCAGATGCGATCGAACTCCGCGCGCCACGCCTCAACGCTGAGCGCATCCAGACCGTTTCGGATATGGAACCACGCCACGCGCGGCGCAGGCCGCCGCTGTGTGAAGGTTTGCCCGGAGAGCAGCCCGTAGCAGACAAACATGCCCTGCTCGGGCATCACGCTGAGGATCGTTTCCGCAAGCGGCCCGCCGGTGGCATCGTAGACGATATCGCTACGGGCGGCGACGGTGCCGATTCTGTTTGCGTCATGCTGTGCGACAGGCGTGATGCCCATCGCCTCCAGCCGTTCAGCATGCACGGCAGAACGGTGAATGCCGTACACCGCTTCCGCCCCCGCCTGACGCGCCCACTGCCCCAGCAGGATGGCGCAATCGGATCCCGCAGCCGTGAGCAAGACCCGCTTTCCGCGCGGCGGGTAGCGGGTCAGCATCATCTGCGCCGCCAGCGGGTTGATGTAGGCCCGCGCGGCCAGGCGCGAGTCGACAGCGTCCGGAACGGGTATCGCATACTCTGCCGGGCAGTCCACATAGCGCTGCCAGGTGCCCTGACCGCGCAGCGGCAGGACGCGCTTACCCACCAGATGCTTAAACGAGGCGGGCGCCCCGGTGACAACCCCGACACCTTCATACCCCGCGACGGCGGGTAACGGGGTTCGGTGGCGATAGGCACCGGTGATGGGGATAAGATCGGACGCGTTGACCGGAGAAAACAGCATCCGCACGCGGAGCTGTCCGGGGGCAAGCGCGCCCAGCGGCGCGTTTTCAGGTTGCAGAACAGATTCTGGCTCGCCAAACCGGCGATACCAGAGGGCCAGGTTTTCCATTACGATCTCAAGGCTGATAGCGGAACTACTCGCGCCAGCCCATTGCCGGTGCGACATGTTTGAGAATAGACTCAATCACGTGCGCATTATAATCCACCCCCAGCTGGTTCGGTACGGTCAGTAAGAGCGTATCCGCCTCGGCAATCGCCTCGTCTTTTTTCAGCTGTTCCACCAGCTTGTCCGGCTCCGCGGCATAGCTGCGCCCGAAGATGGCGCGCGTTTTCTCATCAAGATAACCCACGCTATCGCTGTCGTTGCGGCTGGCACCGAAATACATCCGGTCACGGTCGTCCATCAGCGCAAAAATACTGCGGCTAACCGACACGCGCGGCTCGCGCGTATGCCCTGCGTCTTTCCAGGCCTGACGGTACGCGCGGATCTGTTTTGCCTGCTGAATATGGAACGGCTCGCCGGTTTCATCGTCCTTCAGCGTTGAGCTTTGCAGGTTCATGCCCAGTTTTGCCGCCCATACCGCCGTCGCATTAGAACCCGCGCCCCACCAGATACGCTCGCGCAGCCCTTCTGAATAAGGCTCCAGACGCAGCAGCCCCGGCGGATTGGGGAACATTGGCTGTGGGTTCGGTTTGGCAAACCCTTCCCCACGCAGCACCTCAAGCAGCACCTCGGTATGACGACGCGCCATATCCGACTCGTTTTCCCCTTCCTGCGGGACATAGCCGAAATGCCGCCAGCCATCAATAACCTGCTCCGGTGAGCCCCGGCTGATGCCCAGCTGCAGGCGACCGCCGGAAATCAGATCCGCCGCGCCCGCATCTTCGGCCATGTACATCGGATTTTCATAGCGCATGTCGATTACGCCGGTGCCAATTTCGATGGTTTTTGTTTTTGCCCCTATAGCGGCCAGCAGAGGGAACGGCGAGCTAAGCTGTCGGGCGAAGTGGTGCACGCGGAAATACGCGCCGTCTGCCCCCAGCTCTTCAGCCGCCACGGCTAAATCGATGGACTGCAGCAGCGTGTCTGCCGCCGAGCGCGTGCCGGACTGCGGTGAAGGCGTCCAGTGACCAAAGGATAAAAATCCGATCTTTTTCATAACCCTGTGTCCTGATAATGCGTTGCGTTCTGTCCACTTTACGCATTACCCGGTAAGAATAAATGCCGTTTATTTAACGGAATGGTTCAAATAAATTGACATAACTGACGGGTTCGTCACGACGCAACGTTATGGGATATACTCTTCCCCACTTTTTTCATGGCAGGTAAAACCGGCAATGGCTTTGATCCCCAAAAACTACGCGCGGCTGGAAAGCGGCTATCGCGAAAAAGCATTAAAAATTTATCCCTGGGTGTGTGGACGCTGCTCGCGCGAGTTTGTCTATTCCAATCTGCGTGAACTCACGGTTCACCATATCGATCACGACCATACCAACAACCCGGAAGATGGCAGCAACTGGGAGCTGTTGTGCCTGTTTTGCCACGATCATGAGCATTCGAAATACACCGAAGCAGATCGGTACGGCACCACCGTGGTGGCCGGGGAAGACGCGCAAAAAGACGTGGGCGTCGCCACGTTTAACCCGTTTGCCGATTTAAAGGCGATGATGGATAAGAAGAAGTAATCCTCTCGCCCCCTCGCTCACATCATGATCCGAGAATTTAGAATGTCCAGGTGATAGCGGCGGTTGCAGACCCCTCATTACGCCGCATCACGATCGGGCTTTGATTGGCATGGTCGCCAAGCCAGGTATAGTCCGCGCTGAGGACAGTTCCCCAGTGACCATCGAACTGATGGCTCCAGGTCAGGCTGGTGTCGACGCCGTAAAATCCACCCGGCGCAGCATAGCGGCGATAGCCGGTGCGGCGGCTCTGCTGCTCGCTGACCCCATACCAGGTATTCAGGTAACGGCTGTCGCCAAACAGGGCCGCAGACTGAAAGGCTATCGTGTCCTGCTTATTTTGTACCGGGATCAGCGTAACGGAGGCCTGATAGCTTGCCCCCTGACTGTCGGTTAACGGCAGCGTCGCTTTGCCTTCCATGCTCAGCCATGGCGCAGCCTGCCAGCCTACGGCAAGGCCGGTATTCAGGGTGGCATCAATATCCCCCATCCCTTTCAGGTTGTTTGCCCCCTCGCGCCAGCCAGAATTTTTATCTGCCCTTCCGGGGTCGTCGCCCAGCGTGTGTTCGAAATACCAGCCGCTGTCGTTTTGCAGGTCATATCCCACCCCTTTTTGTGCATCAACAAAGAAAGCGCCTTTGCGTCCCTGCAGCACAGGAACCACCTGCCACACCTGCTTGTCTGAGCCTGAGTAACGCGGGGCATATTGCCCTCCCAGCCCGACGGTTAAGGAATCGGACGCGGTGTCATCATCCGCCTGCGCGGCGGATGCCACGACCATCAGAAGCGGGACGGACATATACAGGACTTTTTTTATCGCTATCATACTGCTCTCCTTACAGACGCTGGCGTCTCCTGAGACAGGAACAGCCACACAATGTTGGCGCAGTATGATTTGGCTGAATCAATGAATCGTCGGGATAGTGTTAAGAAATGGTCAAGGTGAACGGATGTTATCCAGAAGAGTGCTGATTATTGAAGATGACGCCGACGCGGCTGGCGTGCTCGAAGCCTATTTACGGCGTGAAAATTACGACGTGACCATTACCGGAGACGGTCTTTCCGGGCTGGATATGGCGCAGCGGTGGAAGCCCGACCTCATCCTGCTGGACGTGATGCTGCCGGGACTTAACGGCACCGAGGTGCTGGCGGGCCTGCGTCGTAAAAGCGATGTGCCGGTGATCATGGTCACGGCCATGGGGGATACTCCCGATCGCATTGGCGCCCTGCGCTACGGTGCCGATGATTACGTGGTGAAGCCTTATCATCCGGGCGAAGTGGTGGCGCGGGTGCAGGCGGTGCTGCGGCGCAGCAGTAAAAAAGAGACAGAGGAAAAGATCCTTCGCTGGCAAACGCTGGCGGTGGATGTCGCCGCCATTGTGGCGTGCGTGGACAACGGCGACGACGCGCCTGTGATGCTCGATCTTACGCCAACGGAATTCTCGCTTCTGGCAACGCTGCTGCGCTCGCCTGCGCACCCGTTTTCCCGCCAGTATTTGCTGGAACACTGTTTGCCGGAAAGCGAGGCGCTGGAGCGCGTTGTCGACACCCATATTTATAACCTGCGTAAAAAACTCGAAGCGGTGGGTATTTCCGGCGTGCTGATCAACGTGCGCGGCGTGGGTTACAGGTTCAGACAGCCATGATAAAAAACCGGCACGCCTCTCTGTGGCGCTGGATTTGCGCGCGCATCCTGGCGCTGGCTATCGGCAGCGTGATCGTCATTGCCACCTGCATGTGGCTGCGCTATGCGGTCCAGAACTACTGGATCATGAGCAGGATGCCGCCGGCAGTCCGGCAGGAGTTTCTTACGCTCAGCCAGAACCCGCAGGCCAATCCGGCCCGCTTCCACACGATTGTGGATACCTGGTGGGGCCTGAGCTATTCCACGCCGTCCATCGCCTCAGCGGACTGGGTCACGGTGGCCCTGCTGGTGCTGGTGATGATCCCGTTTATTGTGGTGATGGGGCTCAAACACGCCCGCCCGCTGGCGCTGCAGTTCAGCCGCCTTCGCGATGCGGCAAAGGATGTCGCCGAAGGGCAGTTTGGCCGTCAGGCAGAGCTCATCAAGGATGCACCGGCAGAAATGGTCAGCTTTGCGACCGACTTTAACTCCATGACGGGGCAACTGGCCCGCTATGAGAAAGAGCTCCGCGCCTCGCACGTCGCGATGGCGCACGAGCTGCGCTCGCCCCTGACGGCCGCCATCGGGCGTCTGCAGGGTATGCTAGACGGCGTGTTTGATGCCAGCCCGGCGCAGCTGGGCATGGTGATGAAACAGCTCCAGCACCTCAACCGCCTCACCGATGAGCTCCACCTTCTCTCTTTGGCAGACGCGGGTAACCTTGTGCTGGAGGACCAGCCGTTCTGTCTGGATGAGCTGATTCACGAGCGGGCTGCCTGGATCATGCCCCAGGCGGATGCGCATCATTTCAGGATAACGCTGCGTAACCCGCACACCAGCCCCTTCCGGGGCGATGCGTTCCGTATGGGGCAGGTCGTTACCATCCTCATGGAAAATGCGCTACGTTACGGACGCGAAGGCGGCCACCTTGAGGTGGCGCTGCATTACGCCAGCGGGCATTACATCCTCGAATTCACCGATGACGGGCCGGGCGTGTCGCCCCAGTTCTTACCGGAAATGTTTAAACGCTTTAGCCGCGAGGAGCAGTCCCGCGCGCGGCATTCCGGCGGCAGCGGCCTCGGTTTGTCCATCGCCCGGGCGATTTGCGAGGCGCATGGGGGTGAGATTAGCGCGTCATTACCGGAAACCGGCGGCCTTGCGGTGCGCATTTTGTTGCCCTGGCAGCCGTCCGATAATGAAAATCTCCCCTCTTGATAAAGCCTTGACAGAACATCGAATCTTTCTCGACGTAGCGCGTATTTAATAACGCCATTCCCTTTATGGAGCGGCGTTATGTCAGACGAATTTTTTCTCTCCCTCCGCCACTGCCTGCATCATTTGTACGGCGTGGCGCGCACCTTTTCCTGGCTGCATTTTCTTCCCCTGGCCCTGCTTGCGCTGGCGATTTTTCCGCTGGCCGGCTGCGGTGATAAACACGAAAACAAACCTGACCCAGTGCGTAAGGTACGCTACGTCGTCGTTGGCTCCGCCCACTCCCTTCCCGCGCTGGAAAGAACCGGTGAGATCCATGCCCACGATGAAACGACCCTGAGCTTTCGCACCGGAGGCCGGATACTGACGCGTAGCGTTGATATTGGCGACCGGGTCACTGCCGGACAGCTGCTGGCCACGCTTGATAATACGACCGGGCAAAACCAGCTCGACAGCGCCGCGGCCGACTATGAAGGCGCCAAAGCCTCAGCCCAGGTCGCCGCGCTTAACGTCAGTCGCATGCAAAAGCTTATGCCAACGGGCGCGATAGCCCGCACGCAGCTCGACAGCGCCCGGGCTGACTGGCTTGTCGCCCGCGCGCGCTTAAAAAGCAGCGAGGCCGCATGGCGAAATGCCCGCGAAACCCTCGGCTGGACGCGACTGATCGCTCCACAAGCGGGCGTCATCACGGCCGTGAGCGCCTCTGCGGGACAGGTTGTCAGCGACGGCCAGTCCGTTCTGACGCTGGCGACCGGGGAAGCCCGCGACGTGGCGTTTGATATTGCCGCGCCCGATGCGATCCTGCCTCTGGATAAGGCGGTTTTGCAGGTTTCCCTGCTCGGCGACCCGTCGGTGCAGGCGTCTGCCCTGCTGCGGGATATCACCCCGCAGGCCGATCCTCAGACCCGCACGTGGCGCGTCAGAGCCACCCTGCAAAACCCGCCGGAGGCCATGGCGCTGGGCGCCAGCGTCACCGTGACGTTGCCCTCCGCCGCCCCGCACGGGTACGCGCTTCCCGCGTCGGCGCTGACCCGAGCCGGCGACAAACCGGCGGTTTTTGTGATTACCCCGCAGTCGCGGACACAGCTGCGCGTGGTGGTGCCCGTCGGCTATACAGCCACCTCCGTCATGATTGCCTCCGGCCTTGAGCCCGGCGACAGGGTGATTACGGCGGGCGTGAGCACATTACGACCCGGCGAGCCGGTGATGGCCGGAGAGGTTCAGCCATGAACACAGGATCGGAAGCCCAATTTAACCTCTCCGCCTGGGCGCTGAAGAACCAGCAGATGGTCAGCTTTTTCATGCTGCTGGTGATTGCGATGGGCGTGTTCTGCTATGAGAAGCTGCCGCGTAACGAAGATCCGGCATTCACCATTAAAACGGCCGTCGTCTCCGCACAGTGGCCGGGAGCCTCCGTGACGGATACCACCCGCCTGCTGACCGATACGCTTGAAAAAAAGCTGCAGGAAACGCCCTGGCTGGACTATCTCGAAAGTGAAACCCGTGCCGGACGCACCGTTATCCACGTCAACCTCCGTGACGATACGCCCCCGCAACGCGTGCCCAATATCTGGTATCAGGTTCGCAAAAAAATGCAGGACATCGCGCCGTCCCTGCCCGAAGGGGTGCAGGGTCCTGCCGTGGATGACGAGTTTGACGACACGTTCGGCACAATTTACGCCTTTATTCCCGAAGGCTTCACGCTGCGGGAGGTGCGGGATCGCGCAGAGACAATACGGCGCGAGCTCATGTCCCTGCCGGATATGGGCAAAACCACCCTGCTGGGCGAACAGCAGGAGCAGTGGGTTCTCGCCTTTTCTCCGGCGCACCTGGCCGGTATGGGGCTGGATATTCAGGACGTTGCCGACGCCCTCCGGGCGCAAAACGCCGTTGTCCCGGCAGGAACGATGCGTACCGGGCAGGAGAACATGGCGATAAAGGTCAGCGGGGCGCTCACCACCGAAGAGAGTTTGCGCGCCGTCACGCTGCACGTTAACAATCGCTATATTCCGCTGACCGACATTGCCACCGTCACCCGGGAAATCGCCGAGCCACCGGCCCCGGCCTACCGGGTGAACGGCAAACCGGCTATCGGGCTGGCGGTGTCGATGGCGCCGACAGGCAACATGCTGCGTTTCGGTGCTGCGCTGAACGCAAAAATGGCGGCCCTCAGCGCCGGGCTGCCGCACGGTATCGAGATGGTGAAAGTCGCCGATCAGTCAGCGGTGGTGAGTGAAGCGGTAAGCGGGTTTATCCGGGTACTTATCGAAGCCGTTGTTATCGTGCTGGCGGTTTCATTTGTCTCGCTGGGTTTGCGGGCCGGACTGGTGGTGGCGACGGCCATTCCGCTGGTGCTTGCCATGACGTTTGTCGGCATGATGCTCGCCGGCATCGGCCTTCAGCGTATCTCGCTCGGGGCGCTGATCATTGCCCTGGGCCTGCTGGTGGATGACGCCATGATCGCCGTCGAAACGATGGTCTCCCGACTGGAAGCGGGGGATTCCCGCCGACTCGCGGCCACCTGTGCATTCAAAACGACGGCCTTCCCGATGCTCACCGGTACTCTGGTCATGATTGCCGGTTTTATTCCCGTTGGTTTTGCGGCCTCCAGCGCCGGCGAATACTGCTTCTCTCTGTTTGCGGTGGTGCTCATCGCCCTGCTCTGCTCCTGGGCCGTCGCGATCCTGTTTTCGCCGCTAACGGGCACGTGGCTGCTGCCGGAAAAAGTCAGACATCACGCGGCAGGACCGGGAAGGGTCGCGCGCGGGTATGGACGGCTTTTACGCCTGGCGCTCCGCCACCGGCTCGCTACCGTACTGATTGCGCTTGCCGCGCTGGGGCTGTCAGCGTACGGCACGACGTTTATGCAGGGCGAGTTTTTCCCCGCCTCGGACCGGCCCGAGTTGCTGGTCAGCCTGACGCTTCCGGCCAACGCGTCGCAGCCGGAAACGCTCAGAGAGGTGGAAAAGCTGGAAAAAGCGCTGGCCGACAACAGCAATATCGATCGCGTTTCGACGTACGTTGGCTCAGGCGCCATCCGTTTTTACCTGCCGATGGACGTGCTGCTGGAAAATGAAAATATCGCCCAGATGGTTGTGGTCGCGAAGGATCTTGCGGCGCGGGATCGTCTGCACGCACAGCTCAACACGATCCTGGCGACGCAATTTAGCGACATCGTCACCCGCGTGTCGCCCCTTGAGCTGGGGCCTCCCGTCGGCTGGCCCATCAAATACCGGGTGAGCGGGCCAGATTATCTGCAGGTTCGGGCGCTTGCGAACCGTCTCACGGACGCGATTGGCCGCTCCCCGTTCTCACGCGACGTTAACCAGACGGCCGGAGAGCCGGAGAGAGTCATTACCCTTGAGGTAAATCAGACGGCGGCCAGAGCGGCGGGAATATCGTCAGAAAGCCTCGCCCGCACGCTGAATACCGTCTGGTCCGGCAGCGTTGTCACGTCCATCAGAGATAATGACCGCCTTGTCGACGTGGTGCTCAGGGCCGAGGACAGCGCGCGCCAGAGCACCGCCACTTTCTCCTCACTCACGATTCAGGGGAATGACGGTAAAAAAATTCCGCTCAGCGCCGTCGCAACGCCGGTCTGGGGCGTGGACGATCCGGTCATCTGGCGCCGCCAGCGCGTGCCCTTTATCACGGTGCAAACCGACCTCGCCCCGGGGCTGAGGGCTGAAGCGGTATCCGCCGCGCTGCGTCCGGCGGTCGATAAACTGCGCGCGAGCCTGCCCGCAGGTTACAGCATTGAAGAAGGCGGCGCGGTTGCCGAATCGGATAAGGGGAACAGCTCCGTCTTTACCGTTCTTCCGGTGACGCTGGTCATCATGCTGTTGCTGCTGATGCTTCAGCTGCGGCGATATTCCCGGATGCTGCTGGCGCTCCTGATGGCCCCGTTTGGTTTACCGGGGATCGTGCTGGCTATGCTGCCTGGCGGAACGCCGATGGGGTTTGTCGCGCTGCTGGGCGTTATCGCCCTGGCGGGGATGATCGTGCGTAACGCGGTAATATTGATTAGCGAGGTTGACAGCAATCTTGCTCAGGGGATGGCAAATGATGCCGCGATTATGGCTGCCGCGGAGCACAGGGCCAGACCCATCGGTCTGACCGCCTGTGCCGCCATTCTGGGGATGATCCCCATCTCTCACCAGGTCTTCTGGGGCCCAATGGCCTATGCCATCATCGGCGGGCTGCTGGCTGCGACGCTGGTGACGCTGACCGTGTTACCCGCGTCGTTTAGCCTGCTGTTACAGTGGGGGGCTCAGCGCAAAGCCGCAGACGACGGGCCGGGCTGAGTCCCCATCTTTCTCCGATTACGCGGCGGTGAGCGCAAAACGGTCTGTCAGGACATGGCGGATTTCATCCTCCGCCAGCTGCCGCGTTTCAGTGCCGTTCGCCGTGATGGTTTTCAGCATATCGCCCAGTAAAATCTGGCGTCCTTCCGGGCTGTGCTGCACCACCACCCGCTTCTGCACAAAGATCGCATCCGGGTGCGTGGAGTTCAGGTAGTTGGCCGGAACGAAATCAATCCACTCCTGAGGCGTGAGATCGAAGCCGTATTGTCGGGCCCATTCGCCTTCCACCTTCGCCTCGAGCAGATACTCACCCTCTGCGCTGCGGCTCAGGCGAAACGTGTCAAAATCCTGGGGGATATCCACGTCAAGCGTGTCCAGCGCCATCGGGGCGCGGATGCCGTAGCTGCCGAACCCGAGATCGCAAAGCCAATGCCTGCTTTCCACTTCAGCGATTAACGCCATATGGGTTTTTGGCCGCCGTGCAGGGTAGAACATCGGACGCGCCGCCACGAAACGGTAAGGAATACCGAGAGCCTCCAGCGCCATGGCGAAAAGCCCGTTCACCTCATAGCAGTAGCCGCCGCGCCCTTTCTTTAACACCTTATCGGCAATGTCGTCTGGCGCCAGCGAGACAATTTTACCCGCCTGCACGTCCAGATTTTCAAAGGGAACGGAAAAGAGCTGATGACGCATCAGCGCATGCAGGGTGGTCGTATCGGCCGCCGCCGGTCCGGTGTAGTTTATGCGTTTGAAATACGAGGAAATGTCGAAATTATCGCTGTGCATAATGCCTCCTTGTCCTGAACATGCCGGACACTATAGATGGCGCGCATCATTGGCTGTATAGTCAGTTTTATCGAAAATTAGCCTGAACAGATACGCATGTCTGCCCCGTCCACCTCCTCACCACACTATCGCCGGATTGCTGAGAGTCTACGCCTCACGCTCTCTTCAGGCGCATTGCGAGCCGGTGACCGGATGATCTCTGCGCGAAAACTGGCCGAGCGCGAGCACGTTAGCCTTCCGACGGCGCTGGAGGCTCTTCGCTGCCTTGAGGCGGAGGGGCTGATCGTTGCGCGTCCGCGTTCGGGTTACTACATTCGCCAGATCAGCCAGCCTCAGCGTACGGAGCCCGCGCGTACCCCGGCAGGCCCGGTCCCCGTCACCCTGTCCGCCGTGGCCCGGTCGCTGTTCAGCAGTGCAGAAGCCCGTCTTGTCCCGCTGGGCGCCGCCCTGCCCGATCCCGCGTGGCTGCCCGGGGAGGCGCTGCAGCGGGCGTTGCACTCCGCGGGCCGTCGTCTGGACGCGCATGGGCAGAGCTACAGCCTGCCTCCGGGAAGAGCAGACTTGCGGAGTAAGATTGCCGCGCGCGCTGCGCAGTGGGGAGCCCGCTTCGGCGCGGACGATCTTATTATCACCGCGGGTGCGACGCAGGCGCTGCGCCTGGCCCTGCGGGCCGTGTGTCAGCCAGGTGATGTGGTGGCGATTGAGCAGCCCGCCTACTTCGGCACGCTCCTGCTGCTGGAGGATTTAGGCCTGAAGGCCTTAGAAATCCCCACCGATCCTGCTGAAGGCTTGTTACTGGAACCGCTGGCTGACGCCATTCACTGCCACCGTCCTGCGGCCGTTCTGGCCTCGCCCACCGTGCAAAACCCATTGGGTGCCAGCATGCCCGTCGCGCGCAAGCAGGAACTGGTTGCTCTGCTTGAAGAAGCCGGTATTCCTCTGATTGAGGACGACGTTTACGGTGACCTGGTCGGTGACGGGCAACGTCCTCCGGCCTGCAAAGCCTTCGACCAGAGCGGGAATGTGATTTACTGCAGCTCCCTGTCTAAAACGCTTGCGCCGGGGTGGCGAATCGGCTGGATTGCCGCCGGACGCTATTACATGCAGGTCTTGCAGGCCCGCATGGCCGGAGAGTGGGCAGGTGCGCAGCTGCTGGAAGCCGCGACGAGCGAGATGCTGGCAAGCGGCGACTACGACCGTCACCTGCGGCGGCTAAAGCGGCGGATCGCTGAGGGAATAGACGCCGTCGTGGCGCAGGTCGGGGCCAGTTTTCCCCCCGGTACCCGCGTAAACGTCCCCGCAGCTGGTTTTCTGTTGTGGGTCGAACTTCCTCCGCAGGTCAACGCGCTGGAGGTGCATCGTCGCGCGCTGGCGTTGGGTATTGGCGTCAGCCCTGGTCCCCTGTTTTCTCCTGGCGCAGAACTCTCGCACTTTCTGCGGTTAAACTGTGCAAACGAACCGACGCCCCGCCTGCTCAATGCCGTGGAGCAGATTGGTGCGCTATGCCATGAGCTGGCCGCTTTCACACCAGACTCTCCAGCCACTCGGTAAATACCCGCACCTTGCGGGAGAGATGACGGTGTGGGTAGAGCAGTGACAGTTTGCGTTCCGGCGAGCGATAGGCTGGCAAGACCTCAACCAGCAGGCCGCGGTCAATGTAAGGCTGGAGAAAGAGATTCATCCCCTGCATTACCCCGAGCCCGGCCAGACCTGCCGCGATGTAGGCCTCGGAGTTATCCACCACCAGCTTACCGGGTAGCGCGATCTCCGCGACGCCCTCTGGCGTGGTAAACGTCCACGGCTGAATGTGCCTGCTGCTGTTGTTAATCCAGTTGATAGCCTGATGCTTGCGTAAATCCTCCAGCGTTTCTGGCGTACCGTGTTTTGCCAGCCAGGCCGGGCTGGCGCAGGTCGTGATTTTAATGTTCCCGACTTTACGCGCGATATAGTCGCCGTCGTCCAGCTCGCCCACCCGCAGCACGCAGTCCAGGCCATCCCGCAGCATATCCCGACGGCGGTCAGAGCTGCTCAGAATGATCTCGATCTCGGGATGCTGACGATAAAAATCAGGCAGATTGGGTATCACCCGCAGCGTTGCAAAAGAGACAGGCATATCGACTCGCAGCTGGCCGTGTATTGCACGGTCCGAACCAAACGACTCCAGTAATTCATCCGCCTGCGCCAGCAGGGGTTTACTGCGGCGATAAAACGCTTCCCCATCCGGCGTCAGGCTAATCCGACGCGTTGTGCGCTGCAGCAGCCGCGTGCCGCTGTGTTGTTCCAGAAGCTGCAGCGCTTTGGTCACTGCCGGTCGATGGACCTGCAGATTTTCCGCCGCCTGGGTAAGGCTCCCCGAGTCGACAATTTCAATAAAAATCCGAATAGATTCAAAGAGGTTTATTTGCATAAGGGATGTCTTGCCGCGAGCGGGAGAAAATGATTGTTATTGATTTTATAACAGTGATGAATCTTTCTGGCTATTTTTCCTAACAATCTTACTCTCTACACTCTCCCTCATTCAAACGTAAGGGAGAGTCTGCTATGAAAAATAACCGTATCTGTCAGATCCTGGGTATCGAAAAGCCCGTTATTCAGGGACCGTTATCCTGGCTTACTGATGCCCGTTTAGTGGCCGCGGTCAGCAATGCCGGAGGACTCGGCGTGCTGGGCCCCAACGCCGGTTTAACCGCCGATACCGCGGTCTCCACGCCGGAAGAGACCGCCGAAAAAATGCGGGAAGAAATTCGGAAAACCAAACGGCTGACCGAAAAACCCTTCGGCGTGAACCTGATCCCCACCGCCGTTAATGACGTCTGGACCGGGCCAATTCTTAAGGTGGTAAAAGAGGAAGGCGTCAGGGCCGTGGTGTATACGGGCTATGGGGAAGGCAGCATTATTCCCGCGCTGTTCAATGAGTTAAAAGAGGCAGGTATTGCCATTATCTACCGCGACATCAATCCCACGCCGGAAAACACCCTTCTTGCTGAAGAGATGGGGGCAGACATCATCGTCGCCACCGGTTTTGACGAGGGTGGGACGTTACCCGCGACGGCGCTGGGGACCTTTTCCATCGTGCCGCTGATTGCCGACGCCGTGAAGCACGTCCCGGTGATGGCGGCGGGCGGTATAACCGATAATCGCACCGCCAGAGCGGCGCATGCGTTAGGGGCAGAAGGCGTGTTTGCCGGCTCGGTGTTTATCAGTACCGAAGAAAGCCGCGTGCCGCAGGGGGTCAAAGAGAAAATTGTTGCCGCCAACGGCCTGGACCTGCTGCTTTTCCGCACCGTCCCCCACTACTATCGTTCTCTCCCCGGCAAGCTGGCGGAAAAACTGGCGGCGATGGATAAAGCTGGCGCAAGCAACGAAGCGCTGGGCAAGGCGATGGGCGGATTACGGGGCCTGCGCCTGGGCATGCTGGAAAATAATACCGATGAAGGGTATATCGCGCTCGGCACGGGGATTGGGAATATCCGCAGCGTGAGAAGCGTGGCCGAGGTTGTCGATGCGTTAACGGTTGAGTAAGCCCTTAACCCTGATGCTATGGACGCTGCACAGGAGCAGCGTCCGCAAACCGTCTGCGGTTCTTTTTCACACATAGCCACCATCTACCTCGCCACCGGTAAATCCGCGTACCGCGTCGTATAGGCCGGTGACAACATCTCTCGCTTCATCGCCCACGGTTTCTCAATCCCCTGCCCGGCAAACCATATCTTCCCTTTGCCGGAGTGATTGACGCTGTCGATCATCTCCATCAGCGCCGCGCTGTTGGCGCGCAGGCGATTATCGTCAAACAGATTAAGCTGAGCGACGCCGCTGCTGAAAAAGTCCGCCAGCATGACCCCGGCCTTCATATAGCGATACCCGTCGAGCCATATCCGCCCCAGCGCCTCCGTGGCGGCACGGATGATATCCCGCGAGTCATTGGTGGGCGTCATCAGGGTGACCGAAGCCTGATTACCGTAATAAATTTCGTTGTCCGCATGCGGGCTGGTGCGCACAAACACGCTGATAAAACGACAGTATTGATGCTCGCCGCGCAGTTTCTCTGCGGCGCGTTCCGCGTAGGCGCAAATCGCCTGGTGCATCTCTTCATATTGCGTAATGCGATGACCAAACGAACGGCTACAGATGATTTGCTGCTTCGTGGGGGTGTACTCTTCCAGGTCAAGACAGGGCTCGCCGCGAAGCTCGCGCGCCGTACGCTCCAGCACCACGTTAAAATGTTTGCGAATGACCCACGAGGAGGCCTCCGCCAGCTCCAGCGCCGTGGTAATCCCCATCGCGTTCAGTTTTTTCGTGATGCGCCGCCCTACGCCCCATACCTCCTCTACCGGAACCTTTGCCAGCAGTTTACGCTGCCGCTCCCGGCCCGACAGATCGACCACGCCGCCGGTACTGGCCCACCGTTTCGCCGCATAGTTGGCCAGCTTTGCCAGCGTTTTTGTCGGGGCAATGCCGACGCCAACGGTTAAACCCGTGTTTTTAAAGACCTGCGTGCGCATCTGGTGTCCGAACGCGTCCAGCGACATGCAGTTACCGATCCCTGAAACGTTCACGAACGCCTCGTCAATCGAGTAAATTTCTATGGCCGGAGCCAGATCCGTCAGCGTCTGCATCACCCGACTGCTGAGGTCGGCATACAGCGCATAGTTCGAACTGAAGACGTAAACCCTCGCCGGAAAAAGCTTCTCTTTGAATTTAAAATAGGGCTCACCCATTTTTATGCCGAACTGCTTTGCCTCCCGCGAGAGTGAAATTATGCAGCCGTCGTTGTTGGACACCACCACGATGGGCTTCCCCTCCAGATCGGGGCGGAATACCTTCTCGCAGGAGGCATAGAAGCTGTTCACATCAACCAGCGCGAACATGTTTATGCGTTTTAAGCGTGTGGGTGACGACGCCGAAGATCTGCAGCTCCTCTTCGGACTGAAAGGTAATCGGCTGATAGCGGGCGTTATGTGGCAACAGCCTCAGCACCGGGCGCGTCTGTAGCTCTTTCACCGTAAACTCACCGGCGACCGACGCCACGACGATATCCCCATGTTCGGCATTTAACGAGCGGTCAACCACCAGCAGATCGCCGTCGCCAATCCCCGCGCCAATCATGGAGTCTCCACTCACCTTGATAAAATAGGTCGCACTGGGGTGCCTCACTGCCAGCCGGTTAAGATCGAGACGATCCTCCACATAATCCTGCGCCGGGCTGGGAAACCCACAGGCAACACGTTCTAAAAACAAAGGTAGTTCAATGATTTGTTTTGGTTGATAAGAAAAGAGAGTGTCCATGATGCCTTTCTCGCCATACACTGTATATAAATACAGTATTACGGATTATGGTCAGGGATCAAGGTCATTTCCGGAAGCGAACCCAAACGCGTTGAAGTGTCAGAAGATTTAAAACGCGCAAAGCCCGGAAGCACATGTCGGGCTTTGCGCCTGTGACGATCAGTCCATCAGCGTATTCAATGTTTCCAGCGCGTCAGGCGGCAGCTGCAGTTCTCCCGCCGCGAGGTTTTGCCGCAGATGCGCCACGGAAGAGGTGCCCGGGATCAGCAGGATATTCGGAGAACGCTGCAGCAACCATGCCAGCGCAACCTGCATTGCCGTGACGCCCAGTGAATCCGCGACAGCCTTCAGCCCGGACGATTGCAGCGGCGTAAAGCCGCCCAGAGGGAAGAACGGCACATACGCAATCCCCTGCTGCGCGAGCAGATCCACCAGCGCATCGTCACCCCGGTTCACAATGTTGTACATGTTCTGCACGCACACCACCGGCACCATCTTCTGCGCTTCCGCGACCTGGGTGGCCGTGACGTTGCTCAAACCAATATGCCGCACCAGCCCCTGCTGCTGTAATTCTGCCAGGATGGAGAGCGGTTCAGCAATCGACCCTTCCGCTGGCCCGTGCGCGCTAAACATGATCCGCAGGTTCACCACGTCCAGCACGTCCAGCTGCAGATTACGCAGGTTGTCATGCACCGCCTGCGTCAGCTCCTGCGCGGAAAAGGCCGGCAGCCAGGCGCCTTTGTCGTTGCGACGGGCACCAATCTTGGTGACGATCGTCAGATCGTCCCGGTAAGGATGAAGCGCCTCGCGGATCAACTGGTTGGTGACATGAGGGCCATAAAAATCACTGGTATCAATGTGGTTCACCCCCGCCGCCACGGCCTCGCGTAACACGTCCAGCGCGGCCTGCTTATCCTTCGGCGGCCCAAAGACGCCCGGCCCGGCCAGCTGCATCGCGCCGTAGCCCAGCCGTTTCACCGTCCGCGTCCCGAGCGCGTATGTCCCGCTTTTATCAATGCTGCTCATGTTGACCTTCCTCATAAAAATGATCCGGATTTACAACAGGTTCCCAAAAGGGCCCCTTAGTTAAGCGCGAGTTAATTAAAGTTTACATTCTCTACGACGATAGTAATGAAGTAACCCTGCATCTTCTCTAACGGACGACCGCTATGCTGAAAAATCTGCACGTGATTACCGGTATTATCTTTGCCCTCACCATATTCTGCCTGCTGCAAGTTGTCACGGGAGGGTTGTTCTACTCTGCCGTCAGTAACGATCGCCATAACTTCCAGAACTCCGGCGTGCTCAATGCCCAGCAGGAAAGCCTGAGCGACAGCGTGAACACGCTGGTGAAAACGCGCGTCACCGTCACCCGCGTGGCGATCCGCTACCTGAAAAACCAGCGTGACCCGGCTTCCCTTGCGGCGATCAATAAACTGCTGGGCACCGCAGGCGACTCGCTGGCAAAAGCCGAAGCCTATAACAAAGAGTGGCAGAAACTGCCGCAGGTTAAGGGCCAGGAGGCGGCATTGACCGACGAGATGCAGAAATCCTGGAACCAGATGCACGAAGTCATGCGTTTATCGATTGAGTATCTGCGCGCCGACAACTATCAGGCCTATGGCGATCTGGATGCGCAGCAGGCGCAGGACGATATGGAAGCGGTCTATAACCGCTGGCGCGCCGAAAACAACACCCTGCTGAAGGCCGCAACCGAAGAGAATCAGAACAGCTTCACGCAGATGCAGTGGACGCTGGCGGCAATTCTGCTGGCCGTTATCGCGGTTCTGGTGGTCATCTGGCAGGGTTTACAGCACCTGCTGTTAAAACCACTCCACTCCATTATGGACCATATTCGCGCCATTGCAGGGGGCGACCTGACGCAGGAGATCGCTATCTCGGGCCGCAATGAGATGGGTCAGCTGGCCGCGGGCCTGCATGAGATGCAGCAGTCGCTGGTGACCACCGTCAGCGCCGTACGCGGAAGTACCGATTCCATCTACACCGGCGCAGGCGAAATTGCCGCAGGAAGCAACGATCTTTCCGCCCGCACCGAGCAGCAGGCCGCCTCGCTCGAAGAGACCGCCGCCAGCATGGAAGAGCTGACCGCGACGGTTAAACAGAACTCCGATAACGCCCGTCAGGCCACGCTGCTGGCGAAAAACGCCTCTGAAACGGCCGCGCGCGGCGGTCACGTCGTGGATAACGTGGTTCGCACCATGAACGAGATCGCCGACAGTTCGCAGCAAATTGCGCATATTACCGGCGTGATTGACAGCATCGCGTTCCAGACGAACATTCTGGCGCTTAACGCCGCGGTGGAAGCGGCACGCGCCGGGGAACAGGGGCGTGGTTTTGCGGTTGTTGCAGGCGAGGTCCGGACCCTGGCGAGCCGCAGCGCGCAGGCGGCGAAAGAGATCAAAGGGCTTATCGAGAACTCCGTCAGCCGGGTGAATACCGGTTCTGAGCAGGTTAGCGAGGCAGGCACCACCATGAAGGAGATCGTCGCCGCCGTGACCCGCGTGACCGATATCATGGGCGAGATTTCCTCTGCCTCTGACGAGCAGAGCCGCGGCATTGAACAGGTGAGCCTGGCCGTTTCGCAGATGGACAGCGTGACGCAGCAAAACGCCGCGCTGGTGCAGGAGTCCGCCACGGCGGCAGCGGCGCTGGAAGATCAGTCCGAACAGCTGCGCCAGGCGGTGGCCGCGTTTCGTCTGAACGGCAAAGAAAAAGCGGTAGCTCCACGTCCGGCCAGCGTGAAAACGCCTCAGCTGTTGCGCCCGGCAACCGCAAACGCCGCCACCGACAGCAACTGGGAAACCTTCTGAATCACCGGCGGGCGAGGAAATCGCCCGCTAGCGGCTGCGCTTGGCGTGCCGCTCCCAGTTCTCCTGTTTTGCTTCATCGGATTTACGCAGTGAAACGTAGCATGCCCCGCTGCCGCCGTGATGCGGCAGCGCCACGCAGAAGGCCTGCACTTCCTCGAACTCGGTTAACCAGCGCGCCAGATAGCTGCGCACCACATTAGGATGCGAGTTCTGCTCGCGCCTTTTTCCGTGAATGATAATCAGATTGCGTAACCCGTCACGTCCGGCCCGGCGAATAAAAGAATAGAGCATCTGACGGCAGCGTTCGGCGGGCTGACGCAGGAGGTTTAAGCTGGCCTGGCGGGCATATTTACCCGAGCGCAGCTTCTCGATAACGCCCTGCTGCACCCCTTCGCGCCGGAACGCCAGCGGCTCTTCCAGGGGAAGAAGGTCAAGAAAATCCAGCGTCAGGAAGTTATCCAGCTGTTCACAATCCACCTCCTGGCGCGCCCGCGTATTGCGGCTGGGCTGCCAGTGAATATCTGGGCCACGCTTCAGCGGCTGGACATCTTCCATGGCGTCAAGAAAAAAGGATTTGTCGTCAGGGTTCATGGATATCCTCCGGCTACAACTGAGGACGGTACTATACCTGCGCCTGAGACTGGCCTCAATCACCGTTACAGGCCCTCATGCGCCGCAAATATTAACCTGATGAATATATATAGTATTTATAAAATAAAGTTAAATATGCCTTAACTAAAACTTCAGCAAAGATGAAATAAGTGATTTGTGTTAAATTTTCGTAAAATCAAACACTCAATATCCTTTCATTTTGCGGGAAAGGTGTTATACCTAAATATACCTGCTTCATGGATATAATACTCAGGATTGGCGAAAGGAGGCACTGCTGTGTGTACTGGAGGATCTGTCTGATGTCGGGCAGATCCTGTTTTTTTATTATCTCACTTTCACGCCGCGATTATTTTTCTCGCTTCCCGTCTGAACTGCGTAATTAATGATTCAGCCAGGGGCGTCTGACGTGAATCACGGCGCTGAATTAAATAATATGCTGCTTTTGGAAGCGATTCGACAACCGGCAGCATGACCAGACGGTGCGCCAGCAGCGGGTCACAGCCTAACTCCTGCGGCAATATGCTTAGAAAATCACTTTGCGCAACCAGGCTTATGCAGGAAGAAAAGGTTTCACAGACCACACCAATTCGCGGTATTTGCGAGCGATGGCTAAATACCTCTTCTAACTGCTTATAATAACTTCCCCGCGGCGTCGGCATTGTCCAGTTATAATGCAGAAGTTCATTAATCGACGTTGCCCCTGTTGCCGGATGCCCTTCGCGACAAAATACCGCAAACGGCTTCTCGAAGAGTTTTTCAAACGTAAATTCCTGGTCGTAAGGTCCCTGATAATAGGTGTTGATGGTGAAGTCCAGTTCGCCCTGCCGTAATTCGTTGATCATCGACACCAGCTGTCCTTCCATTATCCGCACTTTGACCTGCGGATGTTGGGCATGAAAGCGGGTGATGACGGCGGGCATCAGGGTGCGCGAAACGCTGGCCCCCATCCCGATGTTGATCTGCCCGGCCTGTTCCCCCTGCCGCTGACGAATGTCATCCTGCGCCGCGCGCAGCTCTTCCAGAATTAGTCGGGCGCGCTGGTAAAAACCCTCGCCGCATTCGGTCAACGCGACGCCCTTACTCCTGCGCACGAAAAGCTGCGCCGCCATGCCCTCCTCCAGCTCTTTGATGGATTTGGTCAGCGCCGGCTGGGAAAGATTCAGCGTCCTGCTGGCACCGCGAATGCTGCCCTGACGTGCGACTTCAACAAACGCCCGGAGATGATGGAATTTAACCTGAAATGACATAGCCCGACCGATAACCGTTGTTTATCAGAGTAAAGAAACTGTCATCTACTTTACTGGAAAGGGATGTGCGAGGGTAATTCCTGAACGGTTAAAACTGTGAAAAATCGGTTAGTGATAAGTAAAAACTATCACAGCGTGAAGCAGTTCACATATTTTCATGATGACAGGAACAGATATGGACACACTGGCGCAGTACATCCAGACGTTAACCCCGCAACTGAGCGCGTGGCGTCGCGATTTTCACCATTTTGCGGAATCCGGCTGGGTAGAGTTTCGTACCGCCGCGAAAGTTGCGGAGACCCTGAACTCGCTGGGTTACGAACTGGCGATGGGGCGCGACGTGGTCGATGCCGAAAGCCGGATGGGGCTGCCCGATGAGGCAACCCTGGCGCGAGAGTTTGCCCGCGCGCGGGCGCAAGGCGCGCCTGAGAAATGGCTGGCGCCGTTTGAAGGCGGCTTTACCGGCATTGTCGCCACCCTGAATACCGGCCGCCCTGGCCCAACCCTGGCGTTTCGCGTGGACATGGACGCCCTTGATTTAAGCGAAGCGCTCGACGACAGCCATCGCCCGTTCCGCGACGGGTTTGCCTCCTGCAATCCGGGTATGATGCACGCCTGCGCGCACGACGGCCACACCACCATTGGTCTGGGACTGGCACAGGTGCTTAAGCAGAATGAAGCCCGGCTCAACGGCACCATTAAGCTGATCTTCCAGCCTGCTGAAGAAGGCACGCGCGGCGCGCGCGCCATGGTTGCCGCCGGGGCGCTGGATGACGTGGACTATTTCACGGCCATTCATATTGGTACTGGCGTTCCTGCCGGTACGGTGATCTGCGGCAGCGATAACTTTATGGCCACCACCAAGTTCGACGTGAGCTTCACCGGCGTGGCCGCACACGCGGGCGGTAAGCCGGAGGACGGGCGTAACGCCCTGCTCGCCGCCGCGCAGGCCGCCCTCGCCCTGCACAGCATCGCTCCGCACAGCGACGGCGCATCCCGGGTGAACGTCGGCGTGATGCAGGCGGGCAGCGGGCGCAACGTGGTGCCCGCGAATGCCCTGATCAAAGTTGAAACCCGCGGCGAAAGCGAAGCGATTAATCAGTATGTCTTTGAACGCGCGCAGGCCGTCATTACCGGCGCGGCGGCGCTCTATGGCGTGAGCGCGGAGATGCGCCTGATGGGGGCTGCCACCTCCAGCGCGCCGACACCGGCGTGGGTGGATTATCTGCGCGAACAGGCGAGCCAGGTTTCCGGGGTTGTTCATGCCATCGATAAGGTGAAAGCGCCAGCGGGTTCCGAAGACGCCACGCTGATGATGGCCCGCGTGCAGCAGAACGGCGGCATGGCGTCCTATATGGTGTTTGGCACGGATTTGAGCGCCGGACATCACAACGAAAAATTCGACTTCGATGAGCAGGTCATGACTATCGCCATCGAAACGCTGGCGCGAACAGCGCTCAATTTCCCGTGGACGCGAGGTGTGTGATGCAGGAGAACTACGCTTTTATTGCCGATGCGATCGACACGCGATGTCGGACGTTAACCGATATTGCCGACGCGATCTGGGATCGTCCCGAAACCCGCTTTGAAGAGTTCTGGTCCGCCGAACGGCTGGCCAGCGAGCTGGAAGCAGAAGGCTTCACGCTGACCCGCGAGGCAGGCGGTATTCCCAATGCCTTTATCGCCAGCTTCGGCAGCGGAAAACCGGTTATCGCCCTGCTGGGCGAGTACGACGCGCTGGCCGGGTTAAGCCAGCAGGCACACTGCGCGACGGCGCAAACCGCCACGCCGGGGGCTAACGGCCACGGCTGCGGACATAACCTCTTAGGCACCGCAGCGCTTGCGGGCGCGGTGGCGGTGAAAAGCTGGCTGGAGCAGCACGGCGGCAGCGGAACGGTGCGTTTTTACGGCTGTCCCGGTGAAGAAGGCGGCTCCGGGAAAACCTTTATGGTGCGCGAAGGGCTGTTTGATGACGTCGATGCCGCCGTCACCTGGCACCCGGAAGCCTTTGCCGGGATGTTTAACGTCAGCACGCTGGCGAATATTCAGGCCGCCTGGCGTTTTCACGGCGTGGCGGCGCACGCGGCCAACTCTCCTCACCTGGGACGCAGCGCCCTGGACGCCGTGACGCTGATGACCACCGGCACCAACTTCCTTAACGAACACATCATCGAGAAAGCGCGCGTCCATTACGCCATTACCGACACCGGCGGGATTTCGCCCAACGTGGTGCAGGCGCAGGCCGAGGTGCTGTACCTGATCCGCGCCCCGGAGATGGCGGATGCGCAGCAGATCTACGAGCGCATCGAGAAAATCGCCCAGGGCGCGGCGATGATGACCGAAACGACCGTCGAGTGCCGCTTTGATAAAGCCTGCTCCAGCTACCTGCCGAACCGCACGCTTGAGGCGGCGATGTATCGCGCCCTGCAGCACTACGGCACGCCGGAGTGGACCGACGAAGAGCGAGAGTTTGCCCGCGAGATCCGCGCCACGCTGACGCCCAACGATCTGCAAAATAGCCTGAAAAATATTGCCGCCACGGGTGGTGAAGCGGGTAAAGCCTTTGCCCGTCGTCATCAGGCGACGCTGCTGGTGGATGAAGTCGCGCCTTATGCCGTCACCGACAACGTGCTGGCAGGCTCAACCGACGTGGGTGACGTCAGCTGGAAAATGCCGGTCGCCCAGTGCTTCAGCCCCTGCTTTACCGTCGGCACGCCGCTGCATACCTGGCAACTGGTATCTCAGGGGCGAACCTCTATTGCCCACAAGGGCATGCTGCTGGCCGGGAAAGTGATGGGCGCGACCGCGCTGAATCTGCTGCAGGACGCGGCGCTGCTGAAAAAATGCCGTGAAGAGTTCGAACAACAACTAGAAGAAAAACCGTACGCGTGTCCGATCCCACCGGGCGTGACACCGTCACCTTTAAAATAAAAAAACACAACACAACAACACAACACTCCCGAGGAACGCCCATGAGTATGTCATCCATACCTTCGCATTCCCCATCCGGTAAGCTCTATGGCTGGGTTGAAAGGATCGGCAATAAAGTGCCGCACCCTTTCCTGCTTTTTATCTATCTGATTGTGATTTTGATGGTCGCCACCGCCGTGCTCTCCGCCTTTGATGTCAGCGTGCGCAGCCCGGCCGACGGCAGCCTGGTGGCGGTGAAAAACCTGCTGAGCATTGAAGGGCTGCACTGGTTTTTACCCAACGTGATTAAAAACTTCAGCGGATTCGCCCCGCTCGGCGCCATTCTGGCGCTGGTGCTGGGCGCCGGGCTGGCTGAACGCGTCGGCCTGTTGCCCGCATTGATGGTGAAGATGGCTTCTCACGTCAGCGCGCGCTACGCGAGCTACATGGTGCTGTTTATCGCCTTCTTCAGCCATATCTCCTCCGACGCCGCGCTGGTGATCATGCCGCCGATGGGGGCGCTGATCTTCCTCGCCGTCGGGCGCCATCCCGTGGCGGGTCTGCTGTCCGCGATTGCGGGGGTGGGCTGCGGTTTTACCGCTAACCTGCTGATCGTCACCACCGACGTGCTGCTCTCGGGCATCAGTACGGAGGCGGCGAAAACCATTGATGCGGCCATGCACGTCAGCGTGATCGACAACTGGTACTTTATGGCCAGCTCGGTCATTCTCCTGACGATTGTCGGCGGGCTGATTACCGATAAGATCGTCGAGCCGCGGCTGGGTAAATGGGAAGGCCGTAGCGATGAAAAGCTGGAAACCCTGAGCAAAGAGCAGCGCTTCGGCCTGCGCGTGGCGGGGATTGTCTCGCTGGCGTTTATCGCCGCGGTGGCGCTGATGGTGGTGCCGGAAAACGGCATATTGCGCGATCCGGTTAAACATACGGTCCTGCCCTCGCCGTTTATTCAGGGCATCGTGCCGCTGATTATCCTCTTCTTCTTCGTTGTTTCGCTCGCCTACGGTATCGCCACCGGCAAAATCCGCCGCCAGGGTGACCTGCCGCAGCTGATGATCGAGCCGATGAAGGAGATGGCGGGCTTTATCGTGATGGTGTTCCCGCTGGCCCAGTTTGTGGCGATGTTTAACTGGAGCAACATGGGCAAGTTTATGGCCGTGGGCCTCACCGACGCGCTGGAGGCTGCCGGGCTAAGCGGCGTGCCGGCGTTTGTCGGTCTGGCGCTGCTGTCATCCCTGCTGTGCATGTTTATCGCGAGCGGCTCCGCCATCTGGTCGATTCTGGCCCCGATCTTCGTGCCGATGTTTATGATGCTGGGGTTCCACCCGGCTTTCGCGCAGATCCTGTTCCGCATCGCGGACTCTTCGGTTATCCCGCTGGCGCCGGTTTCGCCGTTTGTTCCGCTGTTTTTAGGCTTCCTGCAGCGCTATAAACCCGAGGCCAAACTGGGTACCTACTATTCGCTGGTTTTACCCTACCCGCTTATCTTTTTAGGGGTATGGCTGGTGATGCTGGTGGCGTGGTATCTTGTCGGCCTGCCGATTGGGCCGGGGATCTACCCGAGGCTGAACTAAGGGAATGAGGATGCTGAGATTACTCGAAGACAAGATTGCGACGCCGCTTGGGCCGCTGTGGGTGATCGCGGACGAGCAGTTTTGCCTGCGCGCCGTTGAGTGGGAAGAGCACAGCGACCGCATGGAAGAACTGCTTGCGATTCACTACCGCGCCCAGGGGTATGAACGTATCCGCGCCACCAATCCGGGTGGACTGAGCGACAAGCTTGCGGCGTACTTCGAAGGCGATCTCAGCATCATCGACACGCTGCCCACCGCCACGGCGGGCACCCCTTTTCAGCGCGAAGTGTGGCAGGCGCTGCGGGCCATTCCCTGCGGGCAGGTGATGCATTACGGCCAGCTCGCGGAGCAGTTAGGTCGCGCTGGGGCCGCACGCGCCGTAGGTGCCGCGAACGGCTCTAACCCGGTCAGCATCGTGGTGCCCTGCCATCGCGTTATTGGCCGCAACGGCACCCTGACCGGCTATGCCGGTGGCGTGCAGCGAAAAGAGTGGTTGCTGCGTCACGAAGGGTATCTCTTACTCTAGTTCCCAGGCTTTTTGTGCTTAATTTTCTTCCGGTTAGGCTAAAAATCCATAATCAAGCTGTGGAATTTCAAGAAGATGGCGGCACATTGCCGTCTCTTGTCCTTATTGAGGGTTTGTCAGGCTTACGTACTTACCAAAAAGATGTTAAAATTGACCAATATCAATTAAGGCTTGAGCAAACCTATGATCCCGGAAAAGCGAATTATACGACGCATTCAGTCTGGCGGTTGTGCTATCCATTGCCAGGATTGCAGCATCAGCCAGCTCTGTATCCCGTTTACCCTGAATGAGCATGAACTCGATCAGCTTGATAATATCATCGAGCGTAAAAAGCCTATTCAGAAAGGGCAGACGCTGTTTAAAGCGGGAGACGAACTGAAATCGCTCTATGCTATCCGTTCTGGCACCATCAAGAGCTACACCATCACCGAACAGGGCGATGAGCAGATCACCGGCTTCCATCTGGCGGGTGACCTGGTAGGCTTTGATGCCATCGGTACGGGCCACCACCCGAGCTTTGCTCAGGCACTCGAAACCTCGATGGTTTGCGAAATTCCGTTTGAAACCCTGGACGATCTGTCCGGCAAGATGCCTAACCTGCGTCAGCAGATGATGCGTCTGATGAGCGGTGAGATCAAAGGCGATCAGGACATGATTCTGCTGCTTTCTAAAAAGAATGCAGAAGAGCGCCTGGCCGCGTTTATCTACAACCTCTCCCGCCGCTTCGCAGAGCGTGGCTTCTCGCCGCGTGAATTCCGTCTGACCATGACGCGTGGCGATATCGGTAACTACCTGGGTCTGACCGTGGAAACCATCAGCCGTCTGCTGGGTCGTTTCCAGAAAAGCGGGATGCTGGCCGTTAAGGGTAAATACATCACTATCGAAAACGGTGAAGCGCTGGCCGTTCTTGCCGGGCACGCCCGCAACGTGGCGTAAACGCCATACGTATACTGCCAGACCGATAAATTTTCCTGATTTATGGGTCTGGCCTGTCACCCCGTCTTTTATCTGCCCTTTTCACCGTAGCACGTCCCCACACAGCACCCAAAAGGGTCTCGTTGAGGTTATGAATTGAGAGAAAGTTTGTTTTTCGTTTCAGTCGTGATTGCCTCCGTGACCTTTATCTTCATCTGGATCATGCTTGTCGGCCCAATGAAGGGGGAGGAAAAAACCTACGTTCAGGACTCCACGACCTTTGCGATAGCGGTGATGGTGCTGCTGTTTATTGCGTTTATCGCGGTAACGACCACGGTGCTTTTCCTCTGATAAATTTTCATGAATTATTGATCTGGCAAAACCTCCCCTCTGTTTCATTCAGGATATATAGGTTACTCTTTTAATTACAGACTGTGGTGACAGTAGTAAGGAGACCTGTATGGCCAAGTATCAAAACATGCTGGTAGCAATCGATCCGAATCAGGACGATCAGCCGGCATTACGACGTGCTGTGTATTTACATCAACGGATTGGTGGCAAAATCAAAGCGTTTTTGCCGATCTATGACTTCTCGTATGAGATGACCACCCTTCTGTCGCCTGACGAGCGCACCGCTATGCGTCAGGGCGTCATCAGCCAGCGTACCGCATGGATCCGCGAACAGGCGAAGTATTACCTGGAAGCGGGCGTGCCCATTGATATCAAAGTGGTCTGGCACAACCGACCTTTCGAAGCCATCATTCAGGAAGTCGTTGCCGGTGGGCACGATCTGCTGCTGAAGATGGCGCACCAGCACGACAAGCTGGAATCCGTGATCTTCACCCCGACCGACTGGCACCTGCTGCGTAAATGCCCTTGCCCGGTCTGGATGGTGAAAGACCAGCCGTGGCCTGAAGGCGGGAAAGCCGTTGTGGCGGTAAACCTCGCCAGTGAAGAGGATTACCATAACTCGCTGAACGAGAAGCTGGTGAAGGAGACCCTCCAGCTTGCCGACCAGGTCAACCACACCGAAGTGCATCTGGTAGGTGCCTATCCGGTTACCCCGATTAACATCGCCATTGAGCTGCCGGAATTTGACCCGAGCGTGTATAACGACGCCATCCGCGGTCAGCACCTGCTGGCCATGAAAGCGCTGCGCCAGAAATTCAGCATCGATGAGAAAATGACCCACGTGGAAAAAGGGCTGCCTGAAGAGGTGATCCCGGACCTGGCTGAACACCTGCAGGCGGGGATTGTCGTGCTGGGTACCATTGGACGTACCGGTATTTCTGCCGCCTTCCTCGGCAACACCGCCGAGCAGGTGATCGACCATCTGCGCTGCGACCTGCTGGTTATCAAGCCGGATGAGTACCAGACGCCGGTTGAGCTTGACGATCCGGAAGACGATTGACCCGCAAGATGAAAAAAAACCGTCGGCGAACCGGCGGTTTTTTTTGCCGGGTGGCGGCTACGCCTTACCCGGCCTACGGGTTTGGTAGGCCCGGTAAGCTTGCGCCACCGGGCTTTACCCTGTCAGAGCGCTTTCAGAATCGCATCCACGCTGGCTTTGGCATCGCCAAACAGCATGTGGGTGTTCTCTTTGAAGAACAGCGGGTTCTGCACCCCGGCATAGCCGGTATTCATTGAGCGCTTAAACACGATCACGTTCTGCGCCTTCCACACTTCCAGAACCGGCATCCCGGCGATTGGGCTACGCGGATCGTCCTGCGCCGCCGGGTTAACGGTGTCGTTAGCCCCAATGACGAGCACGGTGTCGGTGTCGGCGAAATCATCGTTGATCTCGTCCATCTCCAGCACGATGTCGTAAGGCACTTTCGCTTCCGCCAGCAGCACGTTCATGTGGCCTGGCAGACGCCCCGCCACCGGATGAATACCAAAACGCACCTTGATGCCGCGCGCGCGCAGCTTCTCGGTGATTTCCGCGACCGGATACTGCGCCTGTGCCACCGCCATGCCGTAGCCCGGGGTGATAATGACCGAGTGCGAGTTTTTGAGCATCTCGGCGGTATCTTCCGCGCTGATCTCACGGTGCTCCCCCACTTCCTCATCGGAGCCGGTAGACGAGCCGTCAGAACCAAAGCCACCGGCGATGACGCTGATGAACGAGCGGTTCATCGCCTTACACATGATGTAAGACAGGATCGCACCGGAAGAACCCACCAGCGCACCGGTGACGATCAGCAGGTCGTTGCTCAGCATAAAGCCCGCCGCCGCTGCCGCCCAACCGGAGTATGAGTTCAGCATGGAGACCACCACCGGCATATCCGCACCACCGATGGACGCCACCAGATGCCAGCCGAAGGCCAGCGCGATGATAGTCATCACCAGCAACGCCAGCACCTGCAGACCGACGCTTTCGGTACGCACGAAGACCACCAGCAGCACAAACGACACCACCAGCGCCGCCAGGTTCAGCTTATGGCGGTTTGGCAGCATCAGCGGCTTAGAGGAGATCTTCCCGCGCAGCTTGCCGAACGCGACAATGGAACCGGTGAAGGTGACCGCACCGATGAAGATACCGAGGAACACTTCCGTCAGGTGAATATTCACCAGAATCGGTTCCAGACCTGGCGTGTGGTACAGGTAGCTGTTGAAGCCCACCAGCACCGCGGCCAGACCCACAAAGCTGTGCAGAATCGCCACCAGCTCCGGCATCTCGGTCATTTCAACGCGTTTCGCCAGGCGAATACCAATCGCACCGCCGATGATCATCGCCACCAGGATCCACGCCACGTTGCCGGTGTCCGGCCCGAAGATGGTGGCAATCAGCGCAATCGCCATGCCGGCGATACCAAAGTTATTCCCCTGCTGAGACGTTTCGTGTTTGGAAAGCCCCGCCAGACTGAAAATAAACAGGATTGCAGCAACAATGTATGCGGCTGTCACTAATCCTCCAGACATATGCTACCCCTTAGCCTTTACGAAACATTTTCAGCATGCGCTGAGTCACGGTGAAACCACCGAAAATATTGATACTGGCGATCAGCACCGCGATAAAGCTCAGGAAGCTGATCCAGCCGCCGTGGCCAATCTGCAGTAACGCCCCCACCACGATGATCCCGGAGATGGCGTTGGTCACCGACATCAGCGGCGTATGCAGCGCATGGGAGACGTTCCACACCACGTAGTAGCCCACGACGCAGGAGAGCGCGAAGACGGTAAAGTGGCCGAGGAACTCTTTCGGCGCGACGTCAGCCAGCCAGCCGAACAGAATAATCACCAGCGCCATGATCGCGTATTTGCGCCACGGGGAAGCCGGTTTGGCAGGTTCTTTTGGTTCAGGCGCCGCTTTAGGCGCTGCCTGAGGCTGGGCCGAAACCTGAATCGGTGGCGCAGGCCAGGTAATTTCACCTTCACGCACCACGGTCACACCGCGCACCACCACGTCGTCAAAATCGACGGTGATGTTGCCGTCTTTCTCTTTGCAAAGCAGCTTCAGCAGGTTGACGAGGTTGGTGCCGTACAGCTGAGACGATTGCGTCGGCAGGCGACCCGGCAGATCGGTATAGCCGATCACCTTCACGCCGTTTGCGGTCGTGGTCACCTGATTCGCTACGGTATATTCGCAGTTGCCGCCGTTTTGCGCGGCCAGGTCGACAATCACGCTGCCCGGCTTCATGGAGTCCACCATCTCACGGGTAATCAGCTTCGGCGCCGGTTTACCCGGGATAAGCGCGGTGGTCACAATGATGTCGACATCTTTCGCCTGCGCGGCGAAGAGTTCCATTTCGGCTTTGATAAAGGCTTCGGACATCACCTTCGCATAACCATCACCGCTGCCCGCTTCTTCCTTGAAGTCCAGTTCAAGGAATTCGGCCCCCATACTCTGGACCTGTTCCTTCACCTCAGGACGGGTATCAAACGCGCGAACGATAGCGCCCAGGCTGTTTGCCGCACCGATGGCTGCAAGTCCCGCCACGCCCGCGCCAATCACCATCACCTTCGCCGGAGGGACTTTACCCGCCGCGGTGATCTGACCGGTAAAGAAGCGACCAAATTCGTGGGCCGCTTCAACAATGGCGCGGTAGCCCGCAATGTTTGCCATCGAACTTAAGGCGTCCAGCGACTGGGCGCGCGAAATACGCGGCACGGAGTCCATCGCCATCACGGTGACGCCGCGCGCGGCCAGTTTTTCCATCAGCTCAGGATTTTGCGCAGGCCAGATAAAGCTCACCAGCGTGGTGCCCGGATTCAGCAGCGCAATCTCACTCTCTTCCGGTGCGTTGACCTTCAGAATAACCGGCGACTGCCACACGTTGGCACCGTCCACCACTTCCGCGCCAGCCTGAATAAAGGCCTCGTCATCGAAACTCGCCAGTTTGCCCGCGCCGCTTTCAACTGCGACGGTAAAACCCAGCTTAAGCAGTTGCTCCACCGTTTTCGGTGTTGCCGCTACGCGGGTTTCATTGGCTAACCGTTCTTTTGGTACCCCAATACGCATAGTTTTCCCTTCCATCGGTTTTTGATGATGGTTTAACGATAAGTGCCCGCGGTTTGTATCATTTTTCGCCATCACGCAAGCAATGAGACACAATTCACCCCGGAAAATAAAACAGTAACAAACTGTCTATAACCTACTGAAAATAGCGGCCGTGATCTACCGCCAGAAAACACTATTTCTTACTTTATCTGTGAAAAATAAGCGATCGGCGTCACTGACAGTGATATTTACCTTAAATTCATCGCCAGAACCGATAATTCGCGCAAGCGAAGCGGTAAAAACATGATATAGCGCCATAAGAGAACAACTTATTAACATTAAATTAACTTGTAAAAGTCATAAGCTTTATCAGTTTTACTTGTCAAACGCGTGTTTTTTCAACATATCACTAAATGTTATCGAATAAGGTGATTCAGTGAGCACAGGCAGTGAAAAATGGCGCAGACAGCGACGGGTTTTAAATGCCATAATCGGGACCGTCTCAAATTAACAACAATACCAGTACATGGTTTGCGCAAGGCGAAGGATCATTTTTATGAAGCTTAAGAACACACTCCTGGCGTCCGCACTTTTCTCCGCGACCGCCCTGTCTGCGAATGCCGCAACAGAGTTAACGCCGGAGCAAGCGGCAGCGTTAAAACCTTTTGACCATAAGGTCATTGTGGGTCGTTATAATTCTATTGGCGACGCCGTCGCCGCTGCATCAAAGGCCGCTGATAAAAACGGGGCAGCCTCGTTTTATGTTGTTGACCAGTCTGATAACGGCAACAGCGGTAACCAGCGCGTGACCATTGCGCTGTATAAGGACAACGCGCCAAAAGCTGACGCACCGAAAAACCGCGTGATTAACGGTGTTGTTGAACTGCCGAAAGATCAGGCAATTGCGCTGGAACCGTACGACACCGTCACCGTTCAGGGCTTTTACCGCAGCCAGCCTGAAGTGAACGATGCCATCACCAAAGCCGCGAAAGAGAAAGGGGCCTACGCTTTCTACATCGTGCGTCAGGTCGATGCTAACCAGGGCGGCAACCAGCGTATTACCGCGTTCATCTATAAAGAAGATGCGAAGAAACGTGTTCTGCAGAGCCCGGATGCGATTCCGGCAAACTCAGAAGCCGGTCGCGCGGCGATAGCGAAAGGCGGCGAAGAAGCGAAGAAAGTGGAAATCCCAGGCGTCGCAACGACGGCTACGCCAAGCGCTGAAGTGGGCCGTTTCTTTGAAACGCAGTCCACGAAAGGTGGTCGTTATTCGGTTACGCTGCCAGACGGTACCAAAGTTGAAGAGCTGAACAACGCCACTGCCGCGCAGATGGTGCCGTTCGACAGCATCAAATTTACCGGCAACTACGGCAACATGACGGAAGTCTCTTACCAGGTCGCGAAGCGTGCGGCGAAGAAAGGGGCGAAGTTCTACCACATCACCCGCCAGTGGCAGGAACGTGGTAACAACGTGACCATCAGCGCCGATCTGTACAAGTAACAAAATCGTTTAAAAAAGGCGGCGCAATGCCGCCTTTTTTGTTACTTTTTTTGAATTTCTGCCACACGTCATTGCATGCTTTCGTTACACTCCGTAAAATCCCGCGCCTTAGTGTGATCCACCATTTTTATGCGCCTGAGCGAAATAATTATTCTGGATTTTGACCTTTCATAACAGGAAGCCAATGGAAAAGAAACTTGGCCTGAGTGCTCTGACTGCACTCGTTTTAAGCTCAATGCTGGGTGCGGGCGTATTCAGTTTGCCGCAAAATATGGCGGCCGTCGCCAGCCCGTCTGCCCTCATCATTGGCTGGGGCATTACGGGTGTCGGAATATTGCTGCTGGCCTTCGCCATGCTGCTGCTGACGCGCATTCGCCCGGATCTGGACGGCGGCATTTTCACCTATGCCCGGGAAGGTTTCGGCGAGCTGATTGGCTTCTGCTCCGCCTGGGGATACTGGCTGTGTGCGGTGATCGCCAACGTCTCCTATCTGGTGATCGTTTTCTCGGCCCTCAGTTTCTTTACCGATACGCCTGAGCTGCGACTCTTTGGCGACGGGAATACCTGGCAGTCTATCGTGGGCGCCTCGGTGTTACTGTGGTTCGTCCACTGGCTGGTGCTGCGTGGCGTACAAACGGCCGCCAGCATTAACCTGGTGGCGACGCTCGCGAAACTGGTTCCGCTCGGCCTGTTTATCGTTCTGGCCTTCATTGCGTTCCGTATGGACGTGTTCACGCTCGATTTCAGCGGCGTTGCGCTGGGCGTCCCCGTCTGGGAGCAGGTGAAAAACACGATGCTGATTACCCTGTGGGTGTTCATCGGTGTTGAAGGCGCGGTTGTGGTTTCCGCCCGGGCCCGAAATAAACGCGATGTGGGCCGCGCCACGCTGCTGGCGGTACTGGCCGCGCTCGGGGTCTATCTGCTGGTGACGCTGCTGTCGCTGGGCGTGGTGGCGCGTCCTGAGCTGGCTGAAATGCGTAACCCGTCAATGGCGGGCCTGATGGTGAAAATGCTCGGCTCCTGGGGCGACGTGGTGATTGCCGCTGGCCTTATCATCTCCGTCTGCGGAGCCTACCTGAGCTGGACCATCATGGCGGCTGAAGTGCCTTTCCTGGCCGCGACGCACAAGGCGTTTCCACGCCTGTTTGCGCGTCAAAACCAAAACAGCGCGCCGTCTGCCTCACTCTGGCTGACCAACATCAGCGTTCAGATCTGTCTGGTGCTGATCTGGCTCACAGGTTCAGACTATAACACGCTGCTGACCATCGCCTCGGAGATGATTCTGGTACCCTATTTCTTAGTGGGTGCGTATCTGTTAAAAATTGCCACACGCCCGGCGCATTATGTCGTCGGTGTCGGAGCCTGTATTTACGGCCTGTGGTTGTTGTATGCTTCCGGACCTATGCATCTGCTGCTGTCGGTGGTGCTGTACGCACCGGGTCTGCTGGTGTTCATCTATGCCCGCCGCACGCATCAGCTGGAGAACGCGCTGAAGCGCCGCGAAATGGCATTAATTGGACTGTTACTGGTTGCTGCCGTGCCGGCAACCTGGATGTTAGTGGGATAGCATCGCCTTTCCCATTGTTGAACTGTAAAGGAGAATACGATGGGAAATGCACCGCTTCGCCCCATACTGATCACTGGCGGAGGCCGCCGTATCGGCCTCGCCCTCGCCCATCATTTTCTCAACCTTCGCCATCCGGTCATTGTCAGCTACCGCACGGAATACCCGTCGATTGAAGGGCTGCGCAAAGCCGGGGCGGTCTGCATTCAGGCTGATTTTTCAACCGATGAAGGCATTCTGGCCTTTGCGGAAAAGGTGAAATCCACCACAACGGGTCTGCGCGCCGTGCTCCATAACGCCAGCGCATGGCAGGCCGAAAGGCCGGGTACGTCACTCAGCGAAACGCTCTCCGCCATGCTGCAGATCCACGTCAATGCCCCTTATCTGCTTAACCACGCTCTGCAGGATCTGCTCCGCGGCCACGGGCATGCTGCGGGCGACATCATTCACTTCACGGATTATGTGGTGGAGCGCGGCAGCGACAAGCACATTGCCTATGCGGCCAGTAAAGCCGCGCTGGATAACATGACCCGCTCGTTTGCCCGCAAGCTCGCCCCCGAGGTGAAGGTGAACGCCATCGCCCCGGCAATGATCTTATTCAACGAAAACGATGATGCGGAGTATCGCCAGCAGGCGCTGAATAAATCGCTGATGAAAATTGCCCCAGGCGAGAAAGAGGTCATCGACCTCGTGGATTACCTGCTCACCAGTTGCTACGTCACCGGCAGAACCTTTGCCGTGGACGGCGGCCGACCGCTGCGCTAGTGAAAGCGGCTCCAGAAGAAAATTAACACCCAGGCGCTGAGCCCCCAGCAGACCACCGCCCCGCCCAGCGCCAGGGGAAGACGCAGAAAACCGGTGAAATACCACAGCGAAAGCAGGTAGAGAAAATACGGGATGATTGACCACATGCCAAACACGATGGTCGTGCGTAACGCTTCCGTGCCGCGTTCAGACGCCACAATATAGTGGGCAATGAGTGCAAAGGTCGGGAAGAGAGGGATCAGCCCGGCAATATAGTAGTTTTTCGTTTTTGCCAGAATGCCAATCAGCAACACCACCAGCGCACCCAGCGCGGCTTTGATCACCAGAGCCATCGTTTTCCTTATAATAATCAACTCACCCTATGGGCCAGAATAACGGAACCGGCGTTAATTTTGAAAGATTAATGGAAGGTTAAGGTTTCGCGGTGTATGTTGGCTTTTTTCACGAAAACAGACGCTGTATGAATAAGATTGTTTATGTTGAAGACGAACCCGAAGTCGGGCAGCTGATCGCCGCCTATCTGGGTAAACATGATATGGACGTCATTGTTGAACCTCGTGGCGATCGTGCCGAAGAGGTGGTCGTCCGTGAAAACCCGGATCTGGTGCTGCTGGATATCATGTTGCCGGGCAAAGACGGCATGACGCTCTGCCGCGACCTGCGCGCCCGGTGGGAGGGCCCTATCGTCCTGCTCACCTCACTGGACAGCGATATGAACCATATTTTGTCGCTGGAGATGGGTGCCAATGATTACATTCTGAAAACCACACCGCCTGCCGTCCTGCTCGCTCGCCTGCGCCTCCATTTACGCCAGCACGCCAGCATCGAACGCGAAGCACCGGCGCCGTCTCTGACGCCGCACAAAGCGATGCGCTTCGGTACGCTGTCTATTGATCCGATTAACCGTCAGGTGCTGCTCTCTGGCGAGCTTATCGCCCTTTCCACCGCAGATTTTGACCTGCTGTGGGAGCTGGCAACGCATGCCGGGCAGATCATGGATCGTGACGCGCTGCTGAAAAACCTGCGTGGCGTAAGCTATGACGGAATGGACCGCAGCGTGGACGTGGCGATTTCGCGTCTGCGCAAAAAACTGCAGGATAACGCCACCGAGCCCTACCGCATTAAAACCGTGCGTAACAAGGGCTATCTGTTTGCCCCACATGCGTGGGAAACCTGATCGCCGGACAGGATAACCTGCGCGAAATAAAGGCATTACGCGAGAATGCCCTTCTTTCGCGCGTTTATTTTTACGTTTGCGCAACAATTAACTTGCTAAGCACGCAAACTATTCCATAATTACCTTCTCGACTCTCCTTTCTTCAGCTCGCCCCGCTCTTGCGATTGTTTTACTCATTTTCGCCGTGAAGCTTTCACGACATCTCTCCAATAAATCTTGAAATGAGGATTTAAGCTCATGAATTATGTATAGCTACGGTCAGGTAGAAGCGATAAAAACCAATCTTGAGTGGATTGTTAATCAGGCAACCCTGAACCACGCCTCCCCCTCACGCACCGATCAAAAAGCGCTCTTTGACCTGCTGGAACTCATCCAGTCTTACGAAATACTGCTGGATCTCATCAGCGAATACGGAACGGATGTGATTGATACGCACATTGCAGAAGGCCTGGCCGTGACGGAAAAATTCATCGCCAAGGTAAAAAACAGCGCGAAAGCCGTCTAACACGCTCGACAGACGTGAAAAACTCGAAGGGTTTTCATGTATATTCTGCACATAGCGTTTTTGCGGTGAGATCCAATGAAAAAGCTGTTTGTGCAGTTTTATCTTTTACTGTTTGTCTGCTTCCTGGTGATGACCATGCTGGTCGGCCTGGTCTATAAATTTACCGCCGAACGCGCGGGCAGGCAGTCTCTGGACGACCTGATGAAAAGCTCGCTCTATCTGATGCGCAGCGAGCTGAGAGAGATCCCGCCACACGACTGGGCGAAAACCCTGAAAGAGCTGGATCTCAATCTGTCATTCGATTTACGCATTGAGCCGTTGAAAGATTTCGATCTGGACCCGCCCGCCATGCAGCGTCTGCGCGACGGGGATATCGTCGCGCTGGATGAGAAATACACCTTTATCCAGCGAATTCCGCGCAGCCATTACGTGCTGGCCGTCGGGCCGGTGCCCTATCTCTATTATCTGCATCAGATGCGCCTGCTGGACATGGCGCTGATGGCCTTTATCGCCATTTCACTCGCGTTTCCGGTTTTTATCTGGATGCGCCCGCACTGGCAGGACATGCTGAAACTCGAATCCGCCGCGCAGCGTTTTGGCGAGGGGCATTTTACAGAGCGTATTCACTTCGACAGCGGTTCCAGCTTTGAACGTCTAGGGGTGGCCTTTAACCAGATGGCCGATAACATCAATGCCCTTATCGCCAGCAAGAAACAGCTGATCGACGGAATTGCGCACGAGCTGCGCACGCCGCTGGTGCGCCTGCGCTATCGTCTGGAGATGAGCGAGAATCTGACGGAAGCAGAGTCTCAGGCGCTTAACCGCGACATTGGCCAGCTTGAGGCGCTGATTGAGGAGCTGCTGACCTACGCGCGCCTCGATCGCCCGCAAAACGAGCTGAACCTCAGCACGCCGGATCTGCCCGCCTGGCTGCAAACCCACATTGACGACGTTCAGAGCGTGAACCCGCAGCGCACGCTGTTGACGCGCGTCACGCCGGGTGACTACGGCGCGCTCGATATGCGCCTGATGGAGCGCGTGCTGGACAACCTGATGAACAACGCCATGCGCTACAGCGAAAGTACGCTGCAGATTGGGCTTGATCTGCAGGGCAATCAGGCCCGCCTGACGGTAGAGGATGACGGACCGGGGATTGCGCCGGAAGCACGCGAAACCGTGTTTGAACCGTTTGTCCGCCTCGATCCCAGCCGCGATCGCGCCACAGGCGGATGCGGTCTGGGGCTGGCGATTGTCTACTCAATCGCGCAGGCGATGGGCGGCACGGTGCATTGCGAAGAGAGCGAGCTCGGCGGCGCGCGCTTCTGCTTTAGCTGGCCGGTGTACCATAACATCGCCCTTCCCGTCCCTGCCTGACTTCAACCGCACGCTGGCCTGACCCGGCGTGCTGTGCTATATGGTAAGTATGTTGTAACTAATGAGAGTGCTTATGGCGACCTACGATCTTATCGAACGGCTGAACAGCACGTTTCGGGAAATAGAACACGAGCTGCTGACCCTGACAGAACGTTTGCAGACCTGCCGCCTGCTGGCTGCGCGCGTCTTTACCCTGCCCGAGGTGGCCAAAGGGGCCGAGCACGACCCGCTGGACACCATCGACGTGAAGCAGCACATCGGCAAGGCCGCACTGGAGCTGGCGATGAAACACTATCGCCATCTTTTTATCCAGCAGCAGTCTGAACAGCGCAGCAGCAAGGCGGCCGTACGGCTGCCGGGCGTGATCTGTCTGCAAACCGATGCAGTAGCGCGCGAGGCGCTGGAAAGCCAGATTGCCCATATCAACAGTCTGAAAGCGGCATTTGAGAAAATCGTTACCGAAGAGTCGGGCCTGGCCCCCGCCGCCCGGTTTGAGTGGGTGCACCGTCAGCTTCCGGGGTTAATTACCCTGAATGCCTATCGCACGCTGACGGTTCTGCGCCATCCCGCCACGCTGCGCTTCGGCTGGGCGAATAAGCACATCATTAAAAACTTCACCCGGGATGAAATTCTGGCGCAGCTGGAAAAGAGCCTGAAGACGCCGCGCACCGTCGCGCCGTGGTCGCGTGAGCAGTGGATCGAGCGCCTGGAACAGGAGTACCACAGCATCGCCTCGCTGCCAGCTGATACGCGCCTCAAAATTAAGCGCCCGGTGAAGGTGCAGCCTATCGCCCGCGTCTGGTATTCCGGCCAGCAAAAACAGGTGCAGTATGCCTGTCCAACGCCGCTGATTGCGCTTTATGATGCCGACCAGGGGGCTATCGTGCCGGATATTGGTGAGTTGCTGAATTACGATGCTGAAAATGTCCAGCACCGTTACCGACCTCAGGCGCAGCCGCTTCAACTCATTATTCCGCGACTGCACCTGTACGTGGCGAGTTGATTATTTCAGACTGCCAACCATCGCCTCAGGGCGCACCCAGGCATCAAACTCCGCCTCCGTCAGATAGCCCAGCGCCAGGGCGGAGGCTTTCAGCGTCAGCCCCTCCTTATGCGCTTTTTTGGCGATTTCGGCGGCTTTGTCGTAGCCGATATGGGTATTGAGCGCGGTCACCAACATCAGCGACTCATTTAACAGCTGGCTGATGCGCTCGCGGTTTGGCTCGATCCCCACCGCGCAGTGCTCGTTAAAGCTCTCCATGCCGTCCGCCAGCAGACGAATTGATTGCAGAACGTTGTGGATCACCATCGGTCGATAGACGTTCAGCTCGAAGTTGCCGGATGCACCGCCCAAGTTGACGGCCACGTCGTTGCCCATTACCTGACAGCAGAGCATGGTCATGGCTTCGCACTGGGTCGGGTTGACTTTACCCGGCATGATGGAGCTGCCCGGCTCGTTTTCCGGAATGCTGATTTCACCGATGCCGCAGCGCGGGCCCGAGGCCAGCCAGCGCACGTCGTTGGCGATTTTCATTAGCGACGCCGCCAGCCCTTTCAGCGCGCCGTGGGTGTGGACCAGCGCATCGCAGGTCGCCAGCGCTTCGAATTTGTTGGGCGCCGTGACGAACGGCTGTCCGGTTATGGCCGCAAGCTCCTCCGCCACGCGCACCGCATACTCCGGATGGGTGTTTAACCCGGTGCCGACCGCCGTGCCGCCGAGCGCCAGCTCCGCCAGGTGCGGCAGGCTGTTTTCAATATGCTTCAGGTTATGTTCCAGCATCGCCACCCAGCCGGAAATCTCCTGGCCGAGCGTCAGCGGCGTGGCGTCCTGCAGGTGCGTACGGCCAATTTTGACGATGTCGCGGAAGGCCTGCGCTTTCTCGTTGAGCGTGGTTTTGAGCACGTTGAGCTGGGGGATAAGCTGCTCGCGGATAGCAATTACCGCCGCCACGTGCATGGCCGTGGGGAAGACGTCGTTAGAACTCTGGCTCTTGTTGACGTCATCGTTCGGGTGTACCTTGCGCTCCATGCCGCGCACGCCGCCCAGCAGTTCGCTGGCCCGGTTCGCCAGCACTTCGTTCATGTTCATGTTGCTCTGGGTGCCGGAACCGGTCTGCCAGATGGCGAGCGGAAATTCGTCGGGATGCTTGCCCGCCAGCACTTCGTCGGCGACATTTATGATGGCGGTGGCCTTGTCTGCCGCCAGCAGGCCTAAATCCTGGTTCACTTTCGCGGCTGCGCGTTTGGTGAGCGCCAGCGCCTGAATCAGCGAAACGGGCATTTTTTCAGTCGAGATACGGAAATGTTCCAGCGAACGCTGGGTTTGCGCGCCCCATAGCTTGTCGGCCGGGACGTCGATGGCGCCCATCGAGTCTTTCTCATGGCGTACCGTGGTCATTACTTTCTCCTTGATAACACTGTCGGGATTGCTCACATGCTTAAGGGATAAGTATTGATGACTTCTGAGAAACGGTATGGCGCTTTGTGCGCTCTTTTTGGTGTCGGGTGGCGGCTTCGCCTTACCCGACCTACGAGAATGTAGGCCGGGTAAGCGTCAGCGCCACCCGGCATTTTCTTCAGACTACTTCACACACGCCGAACACTGAGAGGACTGGATCTGCTTGAAGAAGTCGTTACCTTTGTCATCCACGAGGATAAACGCCGGGAAGTCTTCCACCTCAATTTTCCAGATCGCTTCCATGCCCAGTTCCGGGTATTCCAAGCACTCCAGGCTCTTGATGCTGCCCTGCGCCAGCACCGCAGCCGGGCCGCCGATGCTGCCGAGGTAGAAGCCACCGTGCTTGTGGCAGGCGTCCGTTACCTGCTGGCTGCGGTTGCCTTTCGCCAGCATGATCATGCTGCCGCCGTTAGCCTGCAGCTGGTCGACGTACGAGTCCATACGGCCCGCCGTGGTTGGGCCTAATGAACCAGAGGCATAGCCTTCAGGCGTTTTCGCCGGGCCCGCGTAGTAGATCGGGTGATCTTTAATGTACTGCGGCAGCCCTTCGCCGTTGTCCAGACGCTCTTTCAGCTTCGCGTGCGCGATGTCGCGACCCACGATAATCGTGCCGTTGAGGGAGAGACGGGTCGAAACCGGATACTGAGACAGCTGCGCCAGGATCTCTTTCATCGGACGGTTCAGGTCAACGCGAACCGCTTCCCCCTCGCCCGCTTTACGCAGTTCTTCCGGGATGTATTTGCCCGGGTTGTTTTCCAGTTTTTCGATCCACACGCCTTCGCGGTTGATCTTGGCCTTGATGTTGCGATCCGCAGAGCAGGAGACGCCCATCCCGACCGGACAGGATGCACCGTGACGCGGCAGACGGATCACGCGCACGTCGTGGGCAAAGTATTTGCCGCCAAACTGCGCGCCGAGGCCCAGATTGCGCGCTTCTTCCAGCAGCTCCTGCTCAAGCTGCACGTCGCGGAACGCCTGCCCGTGCTCGTTACCTTCGGTTGGCAGGCCGTCGTAGTATTTGGTTGAGGCCAGCTTCACGGTCTTCAGCGTGCTTTCCGCCGAGGTACCGCCAATCACAAACGCGATATGGTACGGCGGGCACGCCGCGGTGCCGAGGGTGCGCATCTTCTCAACCAGGTAGTTCTTCAGCTTGCCCGGGGTGAGCAGCGCTTTGGTCTCCTGATAGAGATAGGTTTTGTTGGCCGAACCGCCGCCTTTGGCGATGCAGAGGAATTTGTACTCGTCACCGTCGACGCTATAGAGATCGATCTGTGCAGGCAGGTTAGTGCCGGTGTTGACCTCTTTGTACATGTCCAGCGCCGCGTTTTGCGAGTAGCGCAGGTTGTCTTCGGTGTAGGTGTTATAAACGCCGTGCGCCAGCGCCGCTTCATCGCCGCCGCCGGTCCAGACGCGCTGGCCTTTTTTACCGACGATGATCGCCGTGCCGGTATCCTGGCAGGTAGGCAGAATGCCTTTCGCCGCGATATCGGAGTTACGCAGGAACTGCAGGGCAACGTACTTGTCGTTTTCGCTGGCCTCCGGGTCGCTCAGGATATCTGCAACCTGCTGCTGATGCGCTGGGCGGAGCATAAACGAGGCGTCGTGGAAAGCATGCTGCGCCAGCAGCGTCAGCGCCTGCGGATCCACCTTGAGGATCTCTTGTCCTTCAAACTCAGAGACGGAGACGTGATCGCGGGTTAACAGGTAATACTCGGTCTGATCCTGACTGAGGGGGAAAGGATCCTGATAATGGAAGGGTTTATTCGACATTGGTCTCTCACTTACTGCTTCGGTCTGTTTATTCAGGGCAGATGTTCCGCTGCCCGGCTTAAAAGCGAGTCAGCTTATCCTACACAATTTTTTAACAAAAACTGAGACTAGTACGACTTTTTACATCCACAGGTTACTTCCATGTGGTTTATTGCTTTAATACCCGGAGTTTATTCCACATTTGAATCAGGGCTTGATAATGCAAAAACTCATTAACTCAGTGCAAAACTACGCCTGGGGAAGTAAAACTGCGTTAACGGATCTCTACGGTATCGCGAACCCGAACAACCTGCCGATGGCAGAACTGTGGATGGGGGCGCACCCGAAGAGCAGCTCAAAAATTGAAGACGCCAGCGGCCAGGCACGCAGCCTGCGTGACGTAATTGACGCCGATAAAGCCGCGCTGCTGGGCGACAAGGTGGCTCAGCGCTTTGGCGAACTGCCGTTCCTGTTTAAAGTACTGTGCGCTGACCAGCCGCTCTCCATCCAGGTTCATCCGAACAAGCAAGCGTCTGAAATCGGCTTTGCGAAAGAGAACGCGGCGGGTATTCCGTTAGACGCCGCCGAGCGTAACTACAAAGATCCTAACCACAAGCCGGAGCTGGTGTTCGCGCTGACGCCGTTCCTGGCGATGAACGCGTTCCGCGAATTTTCAGAGATTATCTCCCTGCTGCAGCCGGTCGCGGGTGCCAATAACGCTATCGCGCATTTCCTTGAAAACCCGAACGCTGAGGCGCTAAGCCAGCTGTTTGCCAGCCTGCTGAACATGCAGGGTGAAGAGAAATCCCACGCCCTGGCGGTGCTGAAAGCCGCCCTGGACAGCCAGCAAGGTGAACCGTGGGAGACCATCCGTCTTATTGCGCAGTTCTATCCGGACGACAGCGGCCTGTTCTCCCCTCTGCTGCTGAACGTGGTGAAGCTGAATCCGGGTGAAGCAATGTTCCTGTTCGCGGAAACCCCGCACGCCTATCTGCAGGGCGTGGCGCTGGAGGTGATGGCCAACTCTGACAACGTGCTGCGCGCGGGCCTGACGCCGAAATACATCGACATCCCCGAGCTGGTTGCCAACGTCAAGTTCGTGGCGAAACCCGCCGCGGAGCTGCTGACTCAGCCGGTGAAAAACGGCGCAGAGCTGGACTTCCCGATTCCGGTTGAGGATTTTGCTTTCTCCCTGCACGACCTGAGCCAGACAGAAACGACCATCGCACAGGAAAGTGCGGCGATCCTGTTCTGCGTGGAAGGCGAAGCGACGCTGCACAAAGGCGAACAGCGTCTGGTGCTTAAGCCCGGTGAATCAGCATTCGTTGCAGCCAATGAGTCTCCGGTTAGCGTAAGCGGCACCGGTCGACTGGCGCGCGTTTTCAATAAGCTTTAAGCACTTACTGAATTTTTTAACAACTCTTGCTAAGCTAGTTGCAGGCTTAATATCTCAGGCGGTTTTTACCGCCTGGTTTCATTTTAGGGATAGTCGCAATGAAAAAATCGGTCGTAGCGGTAGGAGTGATTGTAGCGTTAGGCGTGGTCTGGACGGGTGCCTCCTGGTTTACCGGGAAACAGCTGGAAGGACGCCTGGCTGAAATGGTGGCGCAGGCTAACGGAGAGATTAAGCGCAGCGCGCCGGAAGCGGGCCTTGAGCTGAGCTACCAGAATTATGAGCGCGGCGTGTTTACCAGCCGTATGCAGGTAGTGGTGAAGCCGGTTGCCGGTACGGAAAACGGCTGGCTGAAACCGGGGCAGAGCGTGGTGCTGGATGAAGTGGTCAGCCACGGTCCATTCCCGCTGGCGCAGCTAAAGTCGTTTAACCTGATCCCGTCAATGGCGTCCGTTCACACGGTCCTGGTGAATAACGACGTCACCAAACCGCTGTTCGACCTGGCAAAAAATACCTCACCTTTCGAAATCGACACCCGCATCAGCTATGCCGGTGACACCAGTTCCGATATCGCGCTGAAAGCGCTGAACTACGAGAAAGAGAATGAGAAAGTCGCCTTTAGCGGTGGTCACTTCAAACTTGACGCGGACCGCGACGGGAACGTGTTCTCCCTGACGGGTGAAGCGGAAAGTGGCCTGGTCAACGCCGTGAACGAATACAATCAAAAAGTTCAGCTCACCTTCAACAACCTGAAGGCCGACGGCAACAGCCGCATGACCGATTTTAAAGAGCGTATCGGCGATCAGAAACTGTCTCTCGATAAAGTCGCCATTGCGGTTGAAGGCAAAGAGATGGCCGTGCTGGAAGGCATGGACGTCAACGGCAAATCCGACGTGTCCAAAGACGGTAAGAGCATCAATACCCAGCTGGATTACACGCTGAAGAGCCTGAAAGTGCAGAATCAGGATCTGGGCACCGGCAAACTGTCGCTGAAGATCGGCAACATCGACGGCCAGGCGTGGCACGAATTTAGCCAGAAATACAGCAAAGAGAGCCAGGCGCTGCTGACCGATGCCGCGCTGCAGCAGAACCCGGAAGTGTACCAGCAGCAGGCGATGGCGGTGCTGTTCAACAACCTGCCGATCCTGCTGAAAGGCGAGCCGGTGATCACCGTTGCGCCGCTGAGCTGGAAAAACAGCAAAGGCGAAACCAGCTTTAACCTGTCGCTGTTCCTGAAGGATCCGGCCACCGCCACGGGTGAACCGCAGACGCTGGCGCAGGAAGTGGATCGCAGCGTGAAGTCGCTCGACAGCAAGCTGACCATCCCGATGGATATGGCGACCGAGTTTATGACCCAGATTGCGAAGCTGGAAGGCTACGGCGATGAAGATGCCGGCAAGCTGGCGAACCAGCAGGTGAAAGGTCTGGCGGCCATGGGCCAGATGTTCCGCATCACGAAGGTGGACAACAACACGATTTCCACCAGCCTGCAGTACGCCAACGGCCAGGTCACGCTCAACGGCGACAAAATGCCGCTGGAGGATTTTGTCGGCATGTTTGGCATGCCTGCTCTGGGGATGCCGGAACCGGCTGAACCGGCAGCGCCAGCCGAACCGGCGGCACCGCAGCAGTAAACGTCAAAACCCCTCGCATGAGGGGTTTTTTATTGCCGGGTGGCGCTGACGCTTACCCGGCCTACGATTCCGGGCCGTTGTAGGCCCGCGCAAGCGCAGCGACGCCGGGCGATATTATTTCACCGTCACTAACCGCGCCGCCACAATCTGGTGCCCGGCCTGAACGTCCGTATTGTCGATGCGCTGCATGATCCTGTCCGCCAGGGTGTAGCCCATCTCCCGCGCTGGGGTCGTGGCCCAAACGATCGGCAGATCGTCGAGCGCGTTTTCACCGACGTCGGCGAACGCCCCCAGCGCCACCTGGTGGCCGAAGAAGGTTTCCACCCCGCCCTCGCCGCTCTGACGCCCGGCGCGGATCAGGCCAAACCAGGCGCCCATGGCGATCACATCGTTATAGCAAATGACGGCGCTGATGGTCGGGCTGCTGCGCAGCAGCGCGCCTATCGCTTCCGCCGCCATCTTCTGGCTGGACTCACACTCAACAACCCACTCGCTGTGGAACGGCAGGCCGTATTTAATCAGCGTCGCGCAGTAGCCGCCGACCCGTTCGGCGCGGGTCAGGGACGAGCTTTTGCCGCCCAGCCAGGCAATGCGCTGATGGCCGCGACGAATAAGATGCTCGGTCAGCATTTGCGCAGCCTGCATGTTATCCGGGCGCAGCGTATCGGCTTCATCGAGGTAGCTGGCGCGTGAAGCAAACACCAGCGGCACGCCTTTTTCAGCGGCACGCTCGCACAGCTCGCTGCCCACGCCCGACGCCCCGGCGACGATCACCCCGTCCACACCCTGATTCAGCAGCATATCGAGCCGGGAAAGCAGCTGATCGGCCTCGCGACCGCCGTGAAGCAGAAAGACCATCCGCCCCTGCGCTTCAAGCGCTTCGGTTAAGCCGGCGGTCAGCTCCGCATAAAAAGGTGACGTCAGGTCACGGACAATCAGGCCAATCACCCCGCTTTGCCCGCCGCGCAGCGCCGACGCCTGGCGGTTTCGCACAAAGCCCAACTGCTCAACCGCCTCGTTCACCCGCTGACCGGTCGCGGGAGAGATGCGCCCTTTTCCGCTCAGTACCAGAGAAACGGTGCTGACGGAAACCCCCGCCGCCAGCGCGACGTCGTTGATGGTGACTTTTTTCGCTACAGCCATGTGTTGGCGTGACTCCCTGAAAAATGAGATCGGTAAAACGTTTTATCAATACGTTATCTTTATACTACCAGTAAAAGCCTGAGAATGTGATTTAGCGCGCACTAAACTTTGATAAAACGTTTTATCTTCTCGCAGCATTGAAGCAGACAAACTGATTTTAACAATAAAGGAGTCGTTTTATGACGGCGAAAGCAGCACAAAAAATATCGCTGTGGGAATTTTTCCAGCAACTGGGTAAAACCTTTATGCTGCCCGTGGCGCTTCTCTCGTTCTGCGGGATCATGCTCGGGATCGGCAGTTCGCTCAGCAGTAAAGACGTCATCACGCTGATCCCCTTCCTCGGCGCGCCCGTGCTGCAGGCGATCTTTATCTGGATGAGTAAAGTCGGCTCCTTTGCCTTCAGTTTCCTGCCCGTGATGTTCTGTATCGCAATCCCGCTGGGCCTGGCCCGCGAGAACAAAGGCGTTGCGGCGTTTGCCGGTTTTGTGGGTTACGCGGTGATGAACCTGGCGGTTAACTTCTGGCTGACCGCAAAAGGCATACTGCCGACCACCGACGCCGCCGTTCTGAAGGCCAACAACATTCAGAGCGTGATTGGTATTCAGTCCATCGACACCGGGATCCTCGGGGCGGTGATCGCCGGGGTAATTATCTGGATGCTGCACGAGCGCTTCCACAATATCCGCCTGCCGGATGCCCTGGCCTTCTTCGGCGGCACCCGCTTTGTCCCAATCGTGACCCTGGTGGTAATGGGACTGTTTGGTCTGATTATTCCGCTGATTTGGCCAGTTTTCGCTATGGGCATCAACGGCATTGGCCGCATCATTAACGGCGCGGGAGATTTTGGTCCGATGATCTTCGGCACCGGCGAGCGTCTTCTGCTGCCGTTTGGCCTGCAGCATATCCTGGTGGCCCTGATTCGCTTCACCGAAGCGGGCGGCACCATGGAGGTGTGCGGTCACGACGTGAGCGGCGCGCTGACTATCTTCCAGGCGCAGCTGAGCTGCCCGACGACACACGGCTTCTCCGAAAGCGCAACCCGCTTCCTGTCTCAGGGTAAAATGCCTGCCTTCCTCGGCGGCCTGCCGGGTGCTGCGCTGGCAATGTACCACTGCGCGCGCCCGGAAAACCGTCATAAAATTAAAGGTCTGCTGATTTCCGGCGTGATCGCCTGCGTCGTGGGCGGTACCACCGAGCCTATCGAGTTCCTGTTCGTCGCACCGGTGCTGTATCTGATTCACGCGGTGCTGACCGGTCTGGGCTTCACCGTGATGGCGGTGCTGGGCGTCACCATCGGCAACACTAAAGTAAAATACACCTCATTAAGAATTGAGGCGTAAAAACAGCTATACCTGTCGCCCCAATGGATTACCAAGGAGGTGATGACCAATGTCTGCACATGTTACAATCTTAAGAAATACAGTACTTCCAGTGAAATTCAATACCATGAATCGTCCACGCTTATATTCATATATCCGTTACTCCAGCGAACGACAAGGTAAAGGTAGTTCGATTGAGCGTCAGAAGAGCTACATTGCTGAAATGGCAAAACAGATTGCTACTGAGTACGATCTGGAGATTTTCGAGGAATACCAAGATTTAGGGGTATCCGCGTACAAGGGTAAAAACGTTCAGGAAGGAGCTTTATCGGATTTCATAGACCAAGTTGAATCCGGTTTGATCCCAAAGGGGTCTTTCCTCTTGATTGAATCCCTTGATCGCTTCTCACGCCAGAACGCCATGCAAGCGGTTAACCTTTTCACCAGCTTATTACTTAATGGCATCACGGTAATTACCGGGATTGATAAACAGGTTTACAGACAGACTGAAGTAAACACCGAGACATTGCAGCAACTGATGTTTAGCGTGATGTTGTTCAGCCGTGCAAACGAAGAAAGTTCAACCAAATCACACCGCACCATTGCAAGTGCTCTGTCCAAGATCAGACGTCACCAGGAACGGAAACCAGGTGATCCTGTAGTCGCAATTAAAGAGTTAGGGTCGGATAAATGGTGGACAGATTCAAGTACTGGATATGTCAATCCGCATCCAGTCCTGTTCCCCATAGCAAAAAAAATTATCCAGTTAAAACAAGACGGTTGGTCAAATCGGATGATCCTTCAACATCTGAAAAACAACTACGATGGACCGGTTATTGGCAACAAAAAATCAAAAGGTATATGGAATATGCAGCATTGTTCCAGAATCCTTGAACCTGCCATTTATGGACGAAAAGTAATCACTGTAAACAATGCAGAATACGTTCTGGATGATTATTACCCTGCGATCATCAGCAAAGATGAATATGAAGCGTTAAAGCTCCAAGTTGGAAACAAAGGATTTGCCCCGAATCGCGAGAGTAATCCAGAAATACCATTACTTTCCGGTATTGGTATTTTGCACTGTGCGCACTGCTCATGTTACATGGTTAAGGCTAAATCAACCCTTAAAAACCATCCACATGCTTACCGTTACCAATGTGCATCCAGAGATTTACATCAAGATTGTAATAAGTGGGGATTCAGGGCAAGCACCCTTGAAAGGACGATTTTACAACTAATAGCCGATAGAATATTCTTACAGACGAAATATCAACCATCTGGTTTAGAAGGGAAAATAGCGGACATACAATCGCAAATTGAGAACTATGTATTGGCTATAGGTTCAGCTAAAAGCCCTGAGATCATTAATAGCCTCACTTCGCAAATTGATCAACTAGAACAAGAAAAACAAAGTCTGATAGTGGAAAAAAGACTATACGATGAATCAATCGTGCAAATGAACACTGAAGGTTGGGACAAGTTCAGGAAGTTTGACATTGATGACGCACTTAACCCTTTACGCACAAAAATAAGAGCAAACATTAAGACCGTTATTATGCGCGTAGATTGCTCCAGAATAGATAAGAAACACAACTTGTTTACCATCACATACCGCGATCAGCATAAACAGCGTATCGTTATCGAAAACAACTCAGGCTGGAAGAAGGGTAAGATTTATGTTGAAGCGCAGACTATCAACGATATTCAAATTCTTGAATCTGAAGGTTTGATACTGCATGACCATATTGACATATTGATCAACCGAGACAAGTTCATGACGGAAGCGAAAAAACGACTAGATCATCCCCGAACACTGATCGATGAACTGACGGAATAAAGGTAAGTGTTAGTGCCATTGTAAAATTGCCCCACAGAAATGTTAGCGTAATCCATCGCTATATAGCCATGAATCGCTCTGTATCTTGTCAGAGCGATTAAAGCAGACTTCAGGCATCGTTCAATATAAAACCCCCGTAAAACTTGATACAGAGCGTTGTAGAGCAAGGGTTCAAAATTACATCGTATTCATTCTGTCAACGAACTGTACTTATTGCACCGCTCCTTATCGAAACACCTCTATGGTTGCCGGAAACCCCGCACAAAGTAGATTGTTATGTCTTTCAATCGCAGTATTCAAGACTAACCGCTGCCCGCCGCCCGATGTTAACACCAAGCATATGAACCATTTTAAAACCCTTTAAAAACAATACCCTTCGCATCTTCCCCCTCTTCTCCCCATGTTAATTGATCGTTTTTACAGATCAATTATACGATATTGATAGATTTCATAGATCAATGTAAGATCATGATTCTTCGGTTAGTGTTTCTCGTAAACAAGACTCACGGAATGAATACTCTGTCCACGATGGAGTGCGAAAGAAAGAAGGTATCCAGAATGACAATTCTTATTAAAACGCTAAAAATCATGGCGTCAGGTGTTGTTTTCGTTTCAGGTTTAACCACCGCCTCCAGTACCGTGTATTTCTTGCCAGAGGCAAAATCAATGGGTGTCGCCAGCAGCGACAAAAACGCACTGATGTTTCTCGGGATGGACAGGGATGTAAATCTGAAGGGGATATGCTTCGCGATGACAAAGCAATCCTCATCAATCATTCCGCTGGTAGATATCACTGCTACAACTGATAACGGCAGATTCACGATGCACGGGTTACGCCCTAATGTCAGTGATACTAAAGAAGTCGCTTGTTCCTTCGGGTCCGAAGCTGGTGATTTCTTGACTGGCATTTCGAAGTCAACAGCCGTTAACGTGAAGCTGGATTTCAATGGCGAGATCCGCAATTACAGTTTCGACACCACTGAGTTCGGAAAAATGTTGACTGCCAATGGGAAAAGCGTGTGGGAAAAAGCAGCTAAAGACTACGCTCAGGGAGTACGTGCCCCCGTTTTCTATAGCAGCGGCAGCGAGGCCCCCAAAAACAATAAAGTAACCTCAAATGTCGATACACCCAGTTATGAAGCAAGCGATGAGAAACTTAATGCTGTCTGGAAAAGACTTAGTCCTGAAACACGAAAACGTTTACTCCCTTCTCAAAGAGAATGGATAAAGCAAAAATCCGCCTGCAATAATGAGCAGAAATGTCTTATCGACATGACGAACAATCGCATTCGTGAACTGGAATCTGAACATGGAAAATAATGCGCTGGCTTTGGTTTTAAAAAACGATTGGGTAGCTTTATCTTCTTCTAATGCCTATACAGGAAAATACACGGTCGGACGATTTCACCTGACAGATACGTTTATCATTGAGTATATGAAGTTGATACATGAAATCGAAATACCTGATTCATGGGTCAGTAGCAGTTTCACTAACATACCAGATACCGATACCCGTAGGGTTATGTATATGGAAGGCTGCGATATGTTATCGAAAGAAACAATGAACGAAATTCGTAATACGGTGAAGTCCCCAACAGACAATATGAAAATACACCGCAATGGCAATCATGTTACCAAAATAGAATTCATGGAAGAACGAAATGAAATCACCCTATGAACGTTATATTAAAATAGCAGTCATAACCGTCGCAATAGCCTACGGCATCAATCTCCTTTACGGGCTGACGCCCCCCCCATATCAGCCTAAAACCCCCGAAGTGAAGGCCAAGGTAAATGCTGATACCGTAACTCAGCAACAACCTGAGCAACCATCCAAACCATCGATAATCGATATACTTCCGCGAATGTATACAACAGGGGAAGTTTATGCGCGGTTTGAACAACATGAATTCAGGGCAACAAATGACTTCAAAAAATGTCAGTTAATGGTAACAGGAAAAATAACTGGTATCGGTACTGTTACTTTCAGAAAAAATCCTGTAGTAACATTGGGTATTCCCGGTTCAGATGAAGGCCTGAAGTTCATATTTGAAGATACGAATTACAATAACGATAAAGTTGCTGCATTGAATATTGGGGATCTGATTATAATCGCCGGGAAGAATGCACGACCAGGAACCTTTGGTGGTATCTTTCTTGATGACTCGAAGATAATGACTGATATGATTTCAAAGAAGAAACGACAAATTTTGGTTGTCAATGGTGGCGTTTACGACCGGGAAATTTGCCAGAAGTAGCGTTGTCCTTGCCCTTGAAATGGAGGGGGAGAATCCCCTCCATCACCCCTTCAACAGGTATTGGCGCAAGCAGGAATCGAGTTTGAAGGGAGCTGCATTGCAAATTGTTTTGCGAAGCATCGCCAGTAAGATGGTACTCGAATTGTGCTTCATAACATTAAAGCAGGGCCTGCCCTGCAAAATGACCAATCCCCATAGACAAAAGCATAGCCATGGTACTCCAGAACGTAATTCTTATGATCGCCCTGACAGGAGAGGCTTTACTCAAAACCGAAGATATATAGCCAAGGACTGCCAGTGAAAAAAGGGTGGAAAGGATTATCAACAAAAAAGCCAGTTTCAGAGGGGAGAGCCATGCCACGATTAAGGGTAACACCGCACCAGCGGAAAAACTCAGGGCAGAAAAGACAGCTGCCTGTAGGGGCTGTGCAGAATTTATATCCGTCAACCCCAGTTCTTCACGGGCATGAGCATCCAGGGCATCTTTGACCATAAGTTGCTCCGCAACCTGCCGGGCAAGCTCTGGCTCCAGTCCACGTTGCATATAAAGTGAAGTCAGTTCCCGCACCTCTCCCTGATAATCAGTTTCCAGCTCCCTTTTTTCCTGGGCAAGTGCTGCGTTTTCGGTATCCGCCTGAGATGAGACGGAAACATATTCCCCTGTAGCCATTGACATAGCTCCGGCAACCAGTCCTGCAACACCTGCAAGTAAAACACCGGAAGGACTGCTATTTGCAGATGCAACCCCAAGAACAAGGCTCGCTGTCGAAACAATTCCGTCATTTGCCCCCAGTACAGCTGCCCTCAGCCATCCCACTTTTTCGATACTATGTCGTTCAAGATGCATATATTTTTTCCTTCAAATACGCATACTCATCGGAATTACGGATAAATAGAAAATGCATTGACGGATAAATGCGCGGTTATAGTCTGTTTTAGCCAACCATTACAGGGCATCTTATCCATCATAAACCTACAGCACTATTCGGTAACGGGATTTTTCCTTTGGCTACGAACGGTGAGGAAGATATGCAGCAACCCCATCGCACCATGTGCCCAGAAATAGGTTTCAATAAATACAGTCAGAAACTTATGCACATGCAGGACGGTTTCTGTCAGCACAGGTGACGTGCCAAGAGCAGTATTGAGAGCAAACCAGAATCCACCACATAATGCAACGCCCAATAGTGCAAGTACACCAAGCCCCTGAACCAGAGCAGCAATCCCACCAGCATGAGCTTCAGGAAGACGGAATGATATCAGCATTTTGATATCTTCAACCACACCTCGAAAATCAAGGACCACCCAGGCAAAATAGTAACGAAATCCTCGTTGTGTCAGCATCCATGCAAGCATGACAAACCCAAGGACAATCAGTGATAATCCAGTGATAACATGGAACCATGTTACGAACCCAGTGAGAGTATAGTCACTAAGCGCATCGCTTTCGGTAAGGTTTGAATTAATAATCTGCAATAAAATCAATACAGCTACGATGATATGCAGCACACGTAGAAATGGTGTGTTTTTGTGAGGAAGAGCATTACGTAAATTTTCGTTCATAATTTAGCCACTTTTTTTAAGGTTGGTTGACCACTCAATATTATGCCTTTTTATTAATGATAACCTTAACTTCTCAAAACCAAGATGCACTCAGTAATATCCAAACCATGTTCAAAGACCCAGTACTCGACAGGTAAATTCAGGTTCCTGAGTGGTTCTTATCGTCGCCAGATAGCCACGAAACAACGCAATGCTGTACAGAATGCTTATATCTGAACGCTTGAAATTCCAAAAGCGACGTGGATCGTACGGCACTTAATCCGACGACCGATGAAGAGTGCAGCCATGACAAAATCCATTCACCAAGCCACATTAGGTGACGTCGGAAATGATCTTCTTACGGCAAAGCACATGGCTTAGAATCCCTGTTCCAGCCTCGAAGAGGATACTGATGATTTATTTGCCGGAAAAAAGCATCTTCATGAGGGTCTCATACCGATGATGAAGACATTACGGGCATCAGTGTGTTAATCAACGGGGAGCAGGTCAATAACTTTTGGTATACTAACTGACTCCAAATATCAAAATTGATGATACAGGTTTTCATGAGAAAGCAACTGGCACACTTATTATGATTCCTTTATCATCATTTCAACGATAACTGCCCCACGGTTCCCATGCTTTTCTGAACGCGAAAAAAACGGAACACTATTTATGAAATATAACCACCTGTTGTCAGATATCGCGCTGTTGTGTTTCCCCCTGTTGGCATTAATGTTGAGCTTTTTCAACCAGAACGCTCAATGGGGGATCAATTCAACAATTGTGTTGATCTTATCCACTCTTCCTTCGTTATTGTTAACAAGTTATGAGATGGTTAAATCTTTGCTCAAACACCAGGTTGGGGTTGATGTCCTTGCGATTATTTCAATGTCTGGTGCACTTTGGATGGGAGAGTCGGCAACGGCAGCAGTGATTGCCGCTATGACCGCCACAGGCAGATTGCTTGAAAGCTATGCTCAGGGCCGTGCCGAACGAGAAATGACCTCTCTGCTTTCTAAAGCACCTCGTTCAGCGAATAGACTTCTTAAAAACGATATTCAGGTTATCCCCGTAGAATCTATTCAGCCCGGTGATTTGCTCTTAGTTAAGCCGGGAGAAACTATTCCTGTAGACGGTCCACTGGTGAGTGCGAGCGCTGTCTTGAACGAATCCTCAATTACCGGAGAATCATTACCCGCCCCCCGGAAGGCTGGTGCACTGATGCTTAGTGGTGCAATTAATGCGGGAGATGCCCTGAAAATGTATGCAGCCCGTTCAGCAAAAGACAGCACGCTTCAGGGTATTATCCGTGTGGTAGAGCAGGCCAGTCAGTCACGTGCGTCAACAGTACGACTGGCAGACCGTTATGCCGTCTGGTTTATCCCCTTTGCCCTTGGCATTGCTCTACTGGCATGGGCCGTGAGTAACGAACCCGTTCGCGCATTGGCTGTGCTGGTTGTCGCAACCCCCTGTCCACTTTTACTGGCTGTACCGGTGGCGTTGGTCTCCGGCATTTCCCGCTCTGCACAGAGAGGGGTACTAATTAAAGGAAGTGCCGCACTGGAGCAACTGGCTCGGGCAGATCACCTATTTTTTGACAAAACAGGGACCCTGACAGGGGGGACTGCAAAACTGACGTCGATTCAGAGCCTTAATCCACATTATACGCAGCAGGATTTACTCAGGCTGGCAGCAAGTCTGGATCAGTTTTCCTGTCACATTATCGCCAGCGCTATTTTACAGGAGGCACATGAACAAGGCTTAGGCTCTTTACCAATACCGGAATCAGTGCAGGAAGTGGCCGGAGCGGGTCTGACAGGAAAAATCAACGATCAGCAAGTATGTATTGGTACATTGGATTTTGTTCTGAGCCACGCCAGAAGTGGTAGCTGGTTTGAGTCCGCACGTCAGCGCTTGTTCATTGAAAATGTGACGGTAGTTGCGATCGCAATTGATGCGGAGTTGGTCGGCTGGCTATTGCTCTCTGATCAGTTACGGCTGGAAACACCAAGAGCTTTGCGCATGTTGCGAAAAGCCGGTGTGCGCGAGATAGTTATGCTGACAGGGGACAGGCAGGAAGTGGCGGACAGTATTGGTACAGGCCTTGGTGTCGATCGTGTTCTGGCTGAACTGACCCCGGAGATGAAACTGACGCATATATTAGATGCCTCAGACTCTTTTTGCACGATGATGGTTGGTGACGGGGTAAATGATGCCCCGGCACTTGCAGCAGCTGGGGTCGGAGTCGCAATGGGGGCAAGGGGAACCGCTGCGGCAGCAGAAAGTGCTGATATCGTACTGCTGACAGATCAGTTAGACCGATTGGTTGATGCCAGACAAATAGCCAGACTTTCCATGCGTATCGCCACACAAAGTGTCTTGCTCGGAATGGGGTTATGTTGCATAGCTATGGTTATTGCAGCCCTTGGTATGTTACCACCGTTTGAAGGTGCACTTTTACAGGAATTCATTGATCTCCTGGCTATTCTCTCAGCTTTACGGGTGCTGACCTGTCGGGTTACACGCCCACTAGACAAGGCTATAAGTAACCAACAGCTTGAAACATTGAGAAACGAGCACAAGCATTTACAACCTGTTCTTCAATGTTTGGCTGAAGTTGCTGCACGTTTCCCCCTAGCAGATCAGGAAGAGCAACGTATGCTCCTTAAGGAGCTGCATGAACAACTGGTCCAGAAGATCCTGTCTCATGAGCAACAGGATGAACAAGATCTGTACCCTTCATTATCGACAATGCTGGTCGGCGATGACCCCCTTGCTGCTTTGTATCGTAGCCACAAGGAAATATATCAGGAAGTAAGGAAGTTAGGTCGACTCAGTGAACTCCTGCAGAACACAGATGTTTCAGCTGATATTATTCGTGATGTACAACGTTCCTTGTATGGGCTTGAGGCTATTCTGCAGCTACATTTTGCTCAGGAAGAAGAGTTATACAACAGTCTTCAGGCTTAAATCTTATCCACATATCCATGGTGATCCTGCAGATCTCACTATAGGTGTCTTTAACTCCTATTGAAGTGGCATACCGATGAAATGCCAGAATTTATATACAATAAGTAGTTTTATTACCGTTAGGTTTGTTCAACTTTTCCAGGATTCCAAACATACAGCCTAGTGTGTATAAAACGAAATAAGTACCTATGTACTTCATGACCAACAAACAAAACACAGACTGACGCGTGACCACCAAATATAATTTGGCCCCCTGAATCCACCCCGCGCAACACCAATAGGTACTTAACTTATGTTGAGGCAACAAACTAAAATATGTAGCATTGATAATGCATGTTTGTTACCCCAACATTTTTATATGTATTTTGCAGATAAGATAACGTTGTGAAATTTCCTCACCAGTGCATAGCTATCTGCTTGATTACAGGCACGTGTATCATGTCAGTTCAGGGATATCTTTCCAGCATATCTACCTTCACCGAATAATTCCCGGTCTCAGTCAACACCTAGTTTATTGTGGTATTTTCTCATCAGACTGCCTAGTTTCTGTGCTGCAATTTTCCCGGCGTCAAGACCTTCCTTCTCAGCGGTACTTTCAACGGCAGTTACCTCATCAATTAGAAGTGACATGCCTGCAACATACGTTTCCCTGTCATACCCTTCTACAGGGCTGTTCAGGATGGACTCTGCTGTTGCTTTCAGTTCCCGCATATCTTTCCTGAAGGATGTAACGTCCTCCTCCTTAAGTGCTGCGCGGTAGCTTTTATTCATCATCTTCATGGCATGTTCAACACCGTCAGAACCAGCCATTACACAGGGGGATAAAAGAAGAGTGGCTCCTATCACAACAGTACGCATAATTTTTCTCATAATAGCCTCCATATTGTTTACTCTCGTTTTCACAGTCAGAAGGGGTAATATTGCGCAAAAAAATAATCCCTTCCCAATCTTCTCAAAAAACAGCAGCATTCATATTATTTTTCAGGATTATTTGCCCCCGCAACCAGGACTATTATCACCTTTAAAATAAGGGTCAACATGTGTCATAACATTTAAAACATGATGATTATCTAAAACTGATTTCCTGGCCAAAACAGCAATGTCATGTCCTACTTTCACTGATAAATCACCATCAATTTCCAGATGAACATCAACAACAACAAGGTCCCCCATTTTTCTGGTCTTGAGGTCATGGATGCCTTCGACCCCAGGCGTGGACAATAATGTTGTTTTTATACTATTTTCAGTTTCAATATCCACGGCCCTGTCCATCAAGTCATGAAGCGAATCTGACATAAATGAATATCCCATTCTGGTCACAATCAGTCCCACAACCAGTGCAGCTACCGGATCAAGCAATTTAAACCCTGATAAACTACCAATAATACCAATAGCCACCACCAAAGATGAGGCGGCATCAGAGCGGGCATGCCAGGCATTGGCAACCAGCATAGTGGATTTTACTCGGGTTGCTACTGCCAGCATATAGCGAAAAAGAAGCTCTTTGATAACCAGTGCGGCTAAGGCCACCCACAGAGCAACAATATGTACCTGAGGAATATCATCTGGTTGTTGCATTTTATTTGCTGCTGACCATAACATCCCGATGCCAACAATGAATAAAATTGTCCCCAGAATTAATGATGCACCATTTTCATAACGATGATGCCCGTAGTGATGGTCATCATCGGGATTTTTTTTACTTTTATGATTAGCAATAAGCACCACAAAGTCTGAAACTAAATCAGACAGAGAATGGATACCATCCGCAATAAGCCCCTGAGATCCGGAAAATACGCCAGTAATCACTTGCCCGGATGTCAGAAAACAATTAACAAGCACACTAACCCATGTGCTTTTACGGGCCGCGAGGAAACGCTCATGAGAACTAATATCAATATCATCCGTAAGTTTGTTTACCTGCACCTGAAACTCCTAATAACAGCATCTACAGTTAATACTAAGCAGCCAATACTACCCGGCCAAGTTCAGTTTTGGTATATGAAATTTTGAGGTACTGTGGTGAAAATATAAAAATGGTGAGATTTATTCCTGTAAAGACCGCGCCATGGTGGCGATAACATTTATTTATCATAACGCCTGAACATTAATTTATTCTGAACAGAAGAGAGAAGAAAAGTTGACAGTTATCACAACTATACACTTACGCCCAGTGTGGATGGGTTCAACAAACTAAAATTGCAAACCCGATTAACTGAGGAATTGAGCGCTCTCGAAGAGGAGTTGCTTTCGGGTAGCTGTCAACCATTGCAAAATGGTAAACAACATCCTTTGGGTCCCCAACTGTGTGGCCACTGTAGTGACTGTGGTGGGTGATAGAACTGGTCACATTGATGCCAGACTTTTTCGTGCCGCATGTATGGCACACTGAATTTGATTAAGACCTGCTGAAATGAAACCGGAGTGCTTCAGCTACAGAAACTGACCAAATCGTATACCCCAAGCAAGATCTGAATACCATCCGAACAATATCTCTTTTAGGTATACCTGATAAAGACCATGACACACAGTATCAATAGGGTTAAATTTGACTCTATTGACAATAAAAACACGCACTGTATCATATGGGTATCAATTTAATACTCAAAAGAGAATGCATAATGAATGTCCGTATCTATTGCCGTGCATCTACCGAAGGCCAACATGCTGATCGTGCATTAGTTAGCCTGCGCGAATTTGCGCAAAGCAAAAACTGGCAAGTAGCCGGAGAATACATTGAGAATGCCAGCGGTGCGAAGCTGGAACGTGTGGAACTGATGCACCTACTTGCCGAAGCACGGCCTGGCGATTTGCTTCTAATTGAAGCGATTGACCGTCTCAGTCGTCTTCAACATGAAGAATGGGCTGAACTCAAAGCTACGCTGAACAGTAAAGGACTGGTTATTGTTTCGATGGATTTGCCAACAAGCTGGCAGATGGTTGAAATGTCTGGTAACGACCTTACTAGCGGCATTCTTCGGGCAGTCAATGCTATGCTGATCGATATCCTTGCGACAATGGCACGACAAGATTATGAAACCCGCCGTAAACGCCAGGCACAGGGGATCGAGAGAGCAAAACTGGCAGGTTTGTATACGGGGAAAGAAAAAGATATGGAAGCCCGTGAAACTGTTCGCGAAATGCTGGCGCAGAATGTTAAACCAGCCCACATCATGAAAGCGGCAGGTATCAGCCGCGCCACCTTTTACCGAATCAAGAAAGAGCTTTTGTGTTAAAAACGGACTTGATAACAGTATTTGCTGCCCATATGTCCTGACTTTGAAACGCTCATATTATAATTAAGGATATCCCATGGTAGGTAACTCATTCTTCAAAGGTGTTGATGAAAAAATAGGCAGACAAAAACAAGAGCAGATTGAAGAAAAAGAAACGTTAGCCCAGGAACGAGAACGCTTATCGGAAATTATTGAATCTCTCGTACCAGAAGTTGAAACGTACAAAAATGGTTTACTTGAAAGAGGAATCCACGCTGAAATTTCTACATCTGCACGGCATATAAGCTTCAATATGAAGTATAAAGACGGCGGGAAGCATGAACTTTTATTATCAGAAACTGAGCGATTTGATGGCCGCTATTCGATAACGACATTTTCTACAAACGATAATGGTCGTACTTTTAGTTCTACAAACGGTGCATCTTATAGTTCAACTACTTGGTCGAATGATGATTTCTTTAAAGCTTTAGAACGGCATATCAATGATTTCTTGTTCTATGCGAATCGTCATGGTGGTCTTTAAACAACGACCGTTGTATAACAAGCCTCGCTGAAGTGCGAGGCTTTATTTTATCCATACCGATGCTCGATTTCGATAACACCAACACATTCATCAAACCAGCAACAGTCAAATACTTTCATATATTCAGTCTAAACTGTTGTAAAATTTATCAATAGTCTGACTTTGACAAATTCATTTAATCTAATTCGTAATTTTACTTTTCAAATTAGGTTATGAATGCATCAAATCCAATTCAACCTGTGGCAGATCAAAAAAACAACCATACCTAAAATTATAATCAAAAATATTTTTAATGTATTTGGAAATTTATCTTTCCAAAAAGTTAAGGATAACTGTTCCTCAATCCATCGCTTCTCCAATTCACTGTAAAATTTATAGTGAGCATACCAATTACTACCACAAATTTGTTTAGTAATTGTGCTATTATCAAAATCTTGCATCAGAACTTCAAGTTCCTGAATATACTTAGCTGAATCTGGCTGGCTCTCTGATTTTGCATCGTAATACAGTCGTTCAATCTTTCTGAAGATGTCAGTTTGCCTTTTCCCCGCCTCTTCATATTTACTTTTATCACCATCATAGAAATTAATGTATAGGCTACCAATGCTCATGACCTGCTCCCCGTTGATTAGTACACCCCGATGTTAGTAATGTCTTCATAAGCC
>OGZY01000078.1_pt1 | contig 70313 bp, 66 predicted proteins | sample 1576911 | NCBI WGS metagenome assembly OGZY01 (sample SAMEA3541488, study PRJEB24748) | human gut metagenome | biome: human gut; feature: human-associated habitat; material: faeces | place: China | collected 2012 | reverse complement strand
TTTCATAGTATAGGTCGTTCAACTTTTCCTGTCCACACTTATATACTAACACCAAACAGCCCATAAGCAAGGGCACAACGCATACGACGCAATCAGAAAAGCGGTTTCAGGATGCCCCGATTTCATTTTCGATTAGGGGGTTCTGAATAGTTACTTTTTTCTTAAAAAGTTGTAAAGTCGTGTAAATAAAATTCTCACTTGTGATCCTTGATGAATTCCTTTTGATTCCAGCCTCCATCCAAGAACAAAGGGAGCTTCTAGAATTGATGGAATACCGCTGCGGTCAGGTGTCTACTATCTTCTGTTCCCAGTTTATGCCGGAAGGCTGGCATGAAAGATTGGGAGGCAGTGCTCTTGCTGATTCTATCCTCGACCGCACCATACCATCGGCTTATACCATGCGGATTGACGGGGATGTTTCCATGAAGCAAAGAAAGAGAATAATCAAAGGATAGATCATTCTATCGGGAGCCAAGATATAACATCATGGCTCCCGTCATCGGATGGCTGGCTCTCGATAACGGATCCTGTGGCTCTATCACATGAGATTGGGTGGCTCCGCCACCGCAGAATATTCAACTCTTCTCACTTATTGAATATGCTTATTATCTTCCAACAATCTCTTACTTATATCCATTGCACTGTAAAGCACTCTTGTTACTATGACTTGCATATCCTCAATTACGTAAAAAGCCGAATAATTATCTATCACTAATTGTCGTAAACCCATTATCCTTTCCGGTTCGGACTCCATAAGTTTTGTTCTTTCGGGAAAAACGCATAACCCCTCAATAGCCTCTGCAATTCGATTATATTGTCCCATTGCGTTTTCCGGGGCTTGAAGTTGTATCGCAATATAGTTATAGATTTCCTCCATATCAGCCAGTGCCTTATCTGTAATCTGTATCGTATAATGCGTCATACTTAATGTTTCTCCCTAAACTTCTTAAATGCTGAGGCGGCATTTTGCACTTTACCCGCTTGCAAATCATCATATCCCTCCTGCAGCTTTGTATGAATTTCCTCTACTGTCATCAAGTCTGCATTGAGAACAGTGGGAACATTAGGTAAAGTAACAGCAAAGGGTATTCCTCCTGTCAGTAATATTTGATTAAGATATATGTCTATAGCCGTTGACATAGGAATACCCAGCCTTGTCAGTACTTCTTCTGCCCTCTGTTTTACTGTAGGATTTACTCTCAAATTTAAAGTTGCAGTCTTTTCCATATCATATCATCTCCTTCTCATCCTATTGTAACGCTTTTGTCGTTACATATCAAGATAAATTTCCTTTTCTCATTTAATCTTCGTTCTGTATTACTCTATCATTGGCAGCACTTACTTTATCCAAACTCAATAATATGAATAAACAAAATATAACAGGCAATCTATAAGACTATCTGCCATATAAAATAAATAAAATACCCTTGTACTATTGTTAAGGTGCAATCCAAACTCACCCTCTTGTCCCACCGAAAATAGCCTTTTCCCTTCCAGCTTATTTTCGGGATTTTCTTCATTTTTAGATATTCAGATTTGATTTTTTCTGCCTTGTTCTCTGCTCCTTTTTCCGGTTTAGCGTTAGCCTCACTGTTTGAGTTGGCTTCACAAAAGGGTCAGGAACAGAGACAGGTTGAGTTTTGGTTGTAATGGTCTTGGATTTGAATTTTCCTTGTAAATACGTTGTTATCTAGTGTTTTTTGCGCTCTGCTTTCTTTTCCTTTTTGCCTTTTCCCATTTTGAAAACAGAGAGAGAACAGAGGGCAAAGGGCAGATGGTACTGGGAGTGAAAAACCGGAAAACAAAAAGCAGAAGTACCGGGATCGTAAAGTCCTGATACTTCTGCTTATGTTTACTTTGTTCTATTTTCGACTGGATAAAAGGCTTAGAGCCGGTGGGAAGGGAACAACTATTCGAACTCGGCGTGTCCTTTATTGTTCTTAACTATATTTATTTAAGTTTTGTGCAAATACACGCCTTTTTTTACCTCAATTACATCATTTATTCTGGCTTACTGATTTTCTGTTGCCAAAATGTTGCCATAAACTATTACGAGAAACCTTGTTTAAAATACCTCCGCTCTGAACAAAACTCAAATAAATACTTTATTATTTCTTCCATAACTTCAACAATGTCTTTCTCAATTTTCTCAAATTCCGTAAATTCAATCGGCTCTCTTTGTGAGCCATGTGCCACAGAATTTCTTAACCTAACCAATTTTGTAATAGTGTTTTGTTTGTCAGAAAAATAATTATAATCCAATCCCAAGACATACATATTCTCTTGCACTACACTATAATCAAGATTAGATTTTGTATTTATTATTTTTTCATCAATACGAATCTTACGGTTTAAATAATCAGAAGCAAGTTTCTGGGTTAATTCTCTTCTCCTATGAAATTTATGTAAGAAGTCTTCTGCTGGTGGTACTGAAGTCAATTCTTTACATTTTCTATTCATATTTTCAAAAGCAGCATATTCTCTATTTAAAGATGCTGTTATTATAGAATCATTAAAGTTATTTAATGAAAGCTCTGTCGAATTTATATATTTAATATAACATTCTAAACAATCCTTAAAAAAGCCCTCAAAATGTGCATATAACATGACAATTAGAGTCTTTACAACAGGAACATTATTATCCCCACGCAATAAATTCTTCAAAGTTACAATCTCGTTTATGCGCCAAGAAAGAGACTCCTCCATATCGCTTCTAAACTCAACTATATCTTGCATATTAACAATTTCTAACTGCATTCTCTACCAATGCAATTCTTTCTTCTGTATTTCTTTTTCCACCAGTCCTAGTTTTTAAAAAATCAGAGTTTTTTCTCAATGAATTCAAAGCCTTCTTCATAGATTCTGGTGTCTTTGTTTCCAATATATCCACACATTGGGCTATTCCACAAGTAAAACTATCATAGAAATACATAATTATATCAGTTTTAAACTTATTTTCCGCTAAATTTATCACGCTTGAAAAACCATTCTTACCATCAGTTTCATAAATGCATTTAAATGTTTTTTCAAATATTTCTTTTTCTTTAGAATAATCAAAAGGCAATTCTTTTGTTGTCACTTTCTCCATATAATCTGTCAAAAAGAAATCTAAGTCTTTTTTATAATTTACCAAGTTATTTTTCAATGCAAAAAATCTAAGCACCAGCTCTTGGTCTTTTTTTGTAATTGCATAATCATCAATCACATTAGCAATAGCCTTTTTAAAGTATTCATATTCGCTACATTCGATAATAAAATTATTAAATTCATTTCCCAATAATCTTATTGTGCAATTACGCACTTCTTGATTGCTTAATAATTCGCCCCCTGTATTTAAACGCTTAAACATATGATAACGTAAATTTGTATCTGTTTCTTTTCTTAAAACTTCCATTCTTATAAAGTTACGTTTAAGTTTTAATTGAACCGCTCTAGGCAAATCATCAAAAGTATATTCATTTAATTCTTTTACTATATCACATCCTGTCAAAACCAATTCCGACTTAATCCTGTCCGAGCAAAAATCTTCCCGAATACTTTCTTCTATATCTTTATACCTAAAATGCAAATAGGTTGATATCCTCTGCAAGCCATCAATCAACTCATAATTTCCATCTTCATTTTCTATTACAAAAATAGGAGGTAATGGCATTTCTAGGATTAATGATTCAATAAACATAGACTGCTTTTCTTCTGACCATCTAAACATTCTTTGATAATCCGGATCAATAATCAATTCTTGATTATTGTACATATCCAGTAATTCATTAAAGGATATATCAAGACTTTTTGTTTTAACAGATTTTGCTTGATTATCTATGGCTTTAATAACCATTTCACTAGTTAACATATTTTTCTCCTAACATTAATAAATTTACAGCGTGCTCCTTATATAAATAATCTTTATGCTTTGTAAAAATTCACGCCTATTTTTACTGCAATCCTTCTAGCCTACTGATTTTCTGCTTTCAAAATGTTGTCACGCCTATATTATAACAAATCCTCGCAAATTGACAACACGTTTTTGAAACGTTAGGTAATGGAAGTCTATTTCCAAAGATATAGGGATAAAATACCGCATATACCCATATTACATCTGTAGTCTCTTGAAAAATAAGGCTTCCAGAGTGTCTAAACCGTAACATTCATTCCACAGTTATCATCAAACATCTTCTAAACTTCTTCTTGTTGAAAAAGAACAAATTCAGAGTTAATTTCTGCCGCCTTTTCAGCATTTGGAAGAAAATCTTCCATTTCCTTATATTCCTGTTCAAGATTTTCTCGGCACATCTTATTCTCTTTTCTTCCCATAAGCAAATAGGAAGTTACATCACTGTTACTTTTTCAGAAAATCGCTAAATTCTTTCAATTCTTTTTTCGTATCTTCTGAAAGTCTGTTATATTCTGTATCATGAATTGCCCCCTCTAATGTATATAAATGCACCAGACACACATTCGGGTATCTCTGCTTTAGTCTGAGAAATGCTTCTTTTGCACCTACCTCAATAAGTTTCTCGGAAGATTCAATCCCAACAGATGTCAGCTTTTTCGCCATTTCTTTACCAATATTTATCATTGATGTTAATTCTGACATATTTATCTCCAATTTTCCATGATTTACTTATCCCTGCAAAACGGAATTTAGCTATTGTCTTTTCTTTTCTATTGTGTAGGATTGCAGACCCTTCTGACAGCCATTCTTTTCATAAAATCCCTCTACTCCCGGTTGTGAACCAAAGTATAACATAGTAGGCGTATTATCCTTTGCAAGTTGAAGAAGTCTACTTCCTACTCCTTGTTTTTGATATTCTGGAAGAACAAGCAACTCTGTAATTGTTCCAAAATAATAACCATCTGAAAGAATACGCAAACACCCTACCAGCACTTTGTCGTCATAAGCGGTTATATTCAGCGTTTTAGATAACGCACTCTGCGTTCTTTCCATGTTATAATTACCTTGCCATATTTTATTAACAAAGGGAATAAAGATTGAAGCATTAAGCTCTTTATCGTCTACTTTATAGTCCATAATTGTACCTCCACAAATACCGATTCTCACTATTCTAAAAATTATATTGCTCCTATCATACCTGCTTCAAACAAAGTTTCAAATGTATTTACCGCACCGCCATGCTCCACAATTAAACCGTCGATTACTTTATCAATGTCAACGCCTGTAAACACTAATCGTTTGCCAGTTGGTTTTATTCCAATCCATTCCCCTTTATGTGTACCTTCCATAATAAATTCTGAAATGACATAATCCCCATCACAAAACTGTTTGATAATCTTCATTCTATAATCGGGATATGTCTGCTTAGTTGCCTTTATGTGTTCTTTCATACCGTCAATACCAACTGGAATCAGCTTTTCTCCCATTTTTACACAGCATTCTGGCGATATAAACTCTGCCATTCTCTCAATTTGATTTTCAGATATGATAGTTTCATAAAAGTATTTTATTCTCTCTGCTGATTTCATCGTCCAATCCTCTTAAAGCACATTTTTTATTTACCATACAGCTATTCTACCAGAAGCCGCCATTACTTTCCACACATTATCAAAAGAAATAGCAAATCCCCACCAGCCAGTCAAGAGTAAACTGAACGGCTACGCCGCTCTTGACTAACTGGCGGAGATTCGCTTCATGGCAGCTAAGAGGGCTTTAAGCAGCCCTCTGCCTGTCAGCGGGCTTCCCGATTGTATTTTCTCCTTATAGCCCGTTTCTGCTCGGCTTCTATCTGTTCCTGTTGCTTTGCCCGGTTAATCACAGCGTTTACCTGTTCAAAGCCGACCACCGCCTTTACACGTCCAAAATCAGCTGCCACTATCCGCAGTTCCCGATTTTCCTCCAATACTTCTTCCAGCCTGTTTGACAGGCGCTCGTTTCCGCTCCGTTCCCTGTTATACGCCGCTTGCAGCTTTGTAAACTTATTTGAAATATCGAGATACGCCGAATAGACAGAACGCATGACCTGTACGATTTTCTTTACCAGCGGCTTTGCTTTCTTCTCCCGATAGGACTTTGCAGATTCCATAACCGCTGCTTCTGGAAGCGTCTGCTCCGGGTCTGCGGAAAAGTCTGCCGCCAGCTTCTCCATGTTCTTAACCATAGGAGCAAGTTCATTCATGCGCTTCTGGTATTTATCCGCCTGTTTCTGCGCTTTCTCCGCTTCCTGCCGGGACTTTTGTAAATCTTCCTGCAAAGAGCAAATCTCATCATCAACCTGTAATAACTGTTCATGCAAATCTTCGTTGATTTCTTGAAAAGCAGCGTTTTCTTCCTGTAATTCCACTTTCTTCGCTTCCAGTTCCGCGACTTCCTTTGCACGCTCCTGTTTCTTAAAGTCCAAAACGGATAAATGCTTCTCATGTGTTCCTTTCTTCTCCCATTCAATCCCATGTTCCAACATGACAGTGGCAAGCTGTTCTTTCTCATAAGCCACCCACTGATTTAATTCTGTTTCCCGTCTTGTGCCGCCTTTGAATCCGAGAGCCGCTAACGCCTGTTTCAGAGATACTCTTGTATCAAGCCCCCGTTTACTTCCTGTCGTATAAGGAACAAAATCAATATGCAAGTGGGGCGTTGCTTCGTCCATATGTAAATAGGCACTGAATACTCTTAGCGTATGATTGCGCTGCCGGAAGTCCTGCATATATTTATCCAGTACCTTTGCTGCAAGCTGTCCGTTCTCCGTTTTCGCTCCCATGTTGTCCTTATCCCCGATTTGCAGTATAATCTCATGGAATGGCTTCTCCTGCTTTCCAGAGTGGATTTTCTCATAATAATCGTCAATCCGGCGGTCACTTCGGGTCTGTTTTTCATTGTACCGGGCGAGTGCTTCATCAAATAATTCGTGGTATATGTCCTTAACATTTTCATTGCAATATTCCACGTTCAGACAGCTTCGCTCCGGGTCTGTATTCTTTGCATGGAATTTTCTACTGTTATGGTTGACAGAGCCTTTTCCTGTCATAAAGCTGATTGTTCGCTTCAATCAATATCCTTTCTCCCTGTCCGGGTAATCAGCGCCGGATACGGCGCATAATAGCGGGATCTTCCCGAACATTAGTAGTTCGGGAAGTATCGGGGCGAAGCCCCTCCTTTGTTACTTTCGCCGAAAGTAACCGAAAGTAACGCAAAAGCACTTTTGACAGCCGTTCCGTCCATCAAAAGCTGCCTTTGCGCTCTGCCGAGAGCTTTTCCGTCCTACGGACGGGGCGGCTGTTCCCGCCGCTCTGCTTCCGCCGCCATAGCTTTTCGGATAACCGAAAGTACGTTTTCTACCGTACATTCCTTCCCCCCGGCAAGCCATACCAGCGTCCTCATTTCTGCCGCAGTCAGTTCCACATCTCCAAAGATTTCATTGAGTGCGGCAATCCTGCGGGCTTCGCTTTCGTAAAAATATTTGTTCACGTTTCGGGTTCCCCATTCCGGCTGAATTATCATCGAATCACACCTTTCTCGTTGTCTGCTATCCACAGGAGCGTGACACACTCCTGTCCGTTATCACCAAAGGAAAACTACCAGCGGAAGCTGTCCGACACTCCACGTTTTTCCAGATATTCCTGCCTGGCTTTTTCCCGTTCTTCCTGTGTGGGAGCAGTCTTATATTTCACATATAATTCATGGCGTACCAGTGAATCTAATTTCTGCTCCAGTCCTTGCCGTATTTCATTCAGACAATCATCATCTTCCACCAGATGATAGCGGAGCAAAGATACAAACAATTCATAAGGGATTTGTACGTTCTTCATCACTTAATCCTTTCTGCGTCGGTTTGCGTCGATAGCGTCGATATTTTCCATACCAGCCCACTGTAAAAAATACCGTCGCAACCGACGCATATCGTCGCTTTTACTCTTTCGGCTCAAGCCGCTTCAAAACAATTTTCCTTTCATGTCCCCGCTTATTGTCATAGAAAATACCATAATCATTAAGCAACTGGCTGTTGACTACATTCAGTTTTCTGGAAAGTACATTCGCCTGTAACTGCATATCCGGCAACTGGCTTGCAAGTTCCGTTGCTGTTCCTGTCCATTCCGGTTTATCCTCGGTCAGAAAGCTGTTAATCGCTTCCAGCAGAGGATTCGGCGGCTGTTTCCACAGTTCCGTTTCCGCCTTTTTGAATTTCCAGACGCAACGTTCCCGGTCAAACTCTATGGTCAGTTCTTGATCCGGCTGGTCACGCCCCACTATATCCATAACCACCTCATTGTCAGTGCGCTTTTTCTTGTGCATGATAAATGCTCCGTCTGCCGCTCCAAGCAGCCCGTTTGTGCCGGAAATCATATCAAAGCTGTCCTCGGATTCCAGCTTGCGTGTGTGATGAACCACCAGCTGGCAGATACCGTATTTGTCGCTGAACGATTTTAATTTCGTCACAATCTCGTAGTCGCTGGAATAACTGTACCTATCCCCGCCGACCTCACGCACTTTCTGGAGCGTGTCAATGATAATCAGCCTTGCGTCCGTATGCGCTTTCAAAAAGTCCTCTAATTGCCTGTCTAATCCCTCATTCAAGGTCTTTGCCTGTGTTGCAAAGTACAGGTTATCCGCACATTCCACACCGAACATACCGGAGAGCCGCCGCTGAAGCCTTGCATAATCATCTTCCAGTGCCAGATACAACACCGTCCCCTTTCGGACATGATAATCCCACAGCGGAAGCCCCATTGCCACATGATAAGCAAGCTGCCCCATAAAGAACGATTTTCCAACTTTTGGCGCACCCACAAAAAGATAAGTGCCGCCATAGAGGAATCCGTCTACAATCGGCGTTCGCGGGGGATAGACCGTATCATACAGTTCCGGCATGGAAACGATTTGAAGCCCCCCGCTCCCGGATTTCTCCGGGTTTTGTGCGGCTTGCAGATTGATTTGTGCTGTTTCATTTGCTATAATTTCAGTGTGATTTTTTAATTGCGGCTGCGCCCCATCTGCGCCAACAGATGATACGGGAGCAGTCGTTTTCTTTATTTCTGTCATTCTTCTTCTCCTTTCAGACCGTCTAATGTGATTGCGATTACCTGCAACGTGTAGAGCAGTTCGTCATTGTCCGGGCTTAATGTTTCCAGCCGCTTTAATTCTTCGCAAATAGCCGCCATTTGGTTTTTCAGCGCCTTATAAACCCTCGGATTGCCCTGTACCACTACATCCCGACACAACAGCCGCCTTGTGATATAGTCCTGCTTCGTCAAGCCCGACAGCGCCACCAAATCATTGAGTAGTTTCGATTCCTCGTCAGACACCCGGAACGCTACCGTATGATTACGCCACCGCCCTTTGTAATCAAGTGTTCTTTCCATTTGCATCCTCCTTATGTCTACGCTCCATTTCCAATTTCTCCGCCATTTCTGTCTGCACCGTAGGGAACAAGTGGGCATAACGATAAGTGATTTTCTCCGCTTCATGCCCCATACGCTCCCCAATCGCCAGCACTGAAAATCCCATGTCTATTAACAGGGAAACCGCGCTATGACGAATATCATGCACGCGAATCTTCTTTACGCCCGCTTGCTTCGCCCCTCGCTCCATTTCGTGATTGAGATAGGATTTCGTGACCGTAAACAGACGCTCGTCCGGCTGAATGTCATACAGCATTTTAATATATTCCTGCATTTCCTCACAGAGAAAGGTTGGCATTTTGATTGTACGGTTACTCTTTTTCGTTTTCGGGCTTGTGATAATATCCCGCCCTTTAGAGCGGTGAAATGTCTTGCTGATTGTGACCGTCTGCTTCTGAAAATCAAAATCAGCCGGAGTAAGCGCCAGCAGTTCGCCGGAGCGGATTCCACACCAGTAAAGCATTTCAAAGGCATAATAGGAACGTGGCTTATCCATCATGGCTTCGGAGAATTTTAGATATTCCTCTTTCGTCCAGAAATTCATTTCTTTCGGAACCTCATTTCCCATTGTTCCTGCCCGTCTTGCCGGATTGTAGGGCAGATTATAGAAGTTTACCGCATGGTTGAAAATCGCTGTCAGCTGGGCGTGTATCGTTTTCAGATAATCCGCTGAATAAGGCTTTCCTTTCTCGTCCCGGTATGCCATCAGTTCATTCTGCCATGCAATAACGTCCTTTGCTTCAATCTCCGCTATTTTCCGATTCCCGAAATACGGTAAAATCTTTGTGCGGATTACATGGCTTTTGGATTCCCATGTGCTTTCCTTGACACGCTGTTTCTTGTCGGCTTCGTAAACCTCAAAGAAGCTGGCAAACGTCATATCCAGCTTTGAGTTCTGTTTCAGCATGACCTCATGCTCCCAGGCTAACGCTTCCCGTTTTGTAGCAAATCCCCGTTTCTGTGTCTGCTTCCGCTCCCCCTTCCAGTTCGTGAAGCGATAAATTACCCGCCACGTTCCCGTAGCATTGTCTTTGTATACAGCCATTCAAATCATCTCCTCTCCGCTTAATCGCTGTAACAGACCTTTTTATGAAAAAATGTAGCGTTCACACGACCAGCCACCGTCAGATAGCCCTGTTTCTGTAATTCTGCGTTCAGTTCCCGCACAATCTGGTAGGCTTTTGACTTTGACACTCGCAATTCCGCTGCCACTTCCTCCACAGTCATAAATGATTTTTCTGCCATTCCGTTATCGTCCCCCTTTCCTTTAAAATCTTCGCCGTTCTGCCTCCCTGTTCTGGCAGGCAACCCTGTTCGGCGCTGTGCCAGTCCCTCATATATGAGAGCCGCTCGTTCCATTTCTGGAAGTCATGGCGTTTGTTCAGTTTGGGCGGTCATTTAGTTTTTAACTCTTTTTGTTTAAGTTATATTCATAATACTAAATAAATTCAGTTAAGTCAAGTGGTTTGCGGAAAAATATTAACTTTTTTTATTTAAGTTTCTCTTGCTATTCCTGTTGTGCCATGTTATACTAAATTCAACAAATTTGCTTAAGTCAAGAATGATTGTATCACTATAGCTACAACGGAGGTTTTATTATGGCAATCGGCAAACGAATACGCTTTTTTCGCAATCGGAAAGGCATGACGCAGAAGCAGCTAGGCGAAATCCTCGGTTTTCTCGGAAAAACCTCTGATGTTCGTATGGCGCAGTACGAATCAGAAGCCAGAACGCCGAAACAAGACCTTGTAAAAGAAATGGCACATATCCTTGATGTAAGTCCTCGCGCAATCACTGTCCCGGAAATAGACAGCTATATAGGTCTTATGCACACGCTCTTTGCACTGGAAGATATGTACGGGCTGAAAATCGGAGAGATTGATGGAGAAGTATGCCTGCGGCTGGATAAGTCCATCGGCTCCACCTACTCCACTATGTTTGATATGTTCCACGCATGGCAGGAGCAGGCTGCCCGTCTGGAACGGGGAGAGATAACCAAAGAGGAATACGACCAATGGCGGTACAGATATCCCGAATTAGATACTTCAAATCATTGGAAGAAAGTAGTCCCCTCAAAGGAATTAAGCGACTATCTCACAGAAGCCTTGAAAAAGGACAGTGAATCTCAATAGACCGCCTTATTTTTATCCCGAAATACGCAAAAAACCTTACCGACTTTCAGCTTCATATCTGAAAATCAGCAAGGTTTTTCTGTTATTGAAGTATTCTGTTATTCAGTGAATGATACCCGAAATGTTGCCAAATCGTTGCCAATACTTAAACAAATTTGCTTGAAATCCGCATAAATAAGGGCTTTTTCAATCCCATTTCATCACTCGAACTCAATCGTAGCCGGCGGCTTCCCCGTACAATCATACAACACCCGATTCACTCCCTTAACCTCATTCACAATCCTGCTGGTAACCTTCCCCAGCACTTCCCATGGAATCTGAGCGGACTCTGCGGTCATGAAATCAGATGTAAGCACGGCCCTCAGGGCAACGGCATAATCATAGGTTCTCTCATCGCCCATGCATCCAACAGACCGCATATTGGTCAGCGCCGCAAAATACTGGCCCAGATTCTTATCCACTCCGGCCTTTGCAATCTCTTCCCTGTAAATCGCGTCAGCGTCCTGTACAATGCGGACTTTATCAGCCGTCACCTCACCGATGATCCTGACGCCCAGACCAGGTCCCGGGAATGGCTGTCTGAATACCAGATACTCAGGTATCCCCAGCTCCAGTCCGGCCTTTCTCACCTCATCTTTAAAAAGCAGCCTTAAAGGCTCTACCAGTTCCTTAAAATCCACATGCTCCGGCAGTCCGCCCACATTGTGATGGGACTTGATGACAGCGGATTTGCCCAGGCCGGACTCAATCACATCCGGGTAAATTGTACCCTGTACCAGGTAATCCACGGCGCCAATCTTCTTTGCCTCTTCCTCGAACACACGTATGAACTCCTCGCCGATAATCTTACGCTTTGCCTCAGGCTCCTCCACGCCCTTCAGCCTGGCGTAGAAACGTTCCTGAGCGTTGACACGGATAAAATTCAAGTCATAAGCGCCTTCCGATCCAAATACGGCCTCAACCTCGTCCCCCTCATTTTTGCGTAGCAGACCGTGATCCACGAACACGCAGGTAAGCTGTTTGCCAATGGCTTTGGACAGCATAACAGCAGCCACAGAGGAATCCACGCCGCCTGACAGAGCACACAGCACCCTGCCGTTACCTATCTTCTCCCTCAAAGCCTTGATGGTGGTATCCACAAAGGAATCCATCTTCCAGTCGCCGGAGCATCCGCAGACATTATATACAAAATTGGAGAGCATCCTGGTGCCTTCCCTGGTGTGAACCACCTCAGGGTGGAACTGCACCGCATAAAAATTCTTCTCCTGACACTCCATGCCGGCTACTGGACAGGAATCTGTATGCGCAGTGATACGGAAGCCCGCCGGAACCTCTGCAATGTACACACCGTGGCTCATCCAGCATACGGTCTTGGGAGAAACGCCCTCAAACAGCTTGGAGGAAGTATCCACATCCACTTCTGTGTGTCCGTATTCGCTGACCACAGCCTTCTTTACAACGCCGTCCAGCAGATAGCTCATAAGCTGGGCGCCGTAGCAGATTCCAAGGACTGGTATTCCCAGTTCAAATATCTCCTTTGAGCAGCGAGGTGCCCCGTCTTCAAACACAACGTCCGGTCCGCCTGTGAAAATGATTCCCTTTGGATTCATTTCCTTAATTTTCTTCAGGCTCATATCATAAGGATGCACTTCACAGTATACGCTGCATTCGCGGACACGGCGTGCAATCAGCTGGTTGTACTGGCCGCCAAAGTCCAGTACGATAATCATCTCTCTGTCCATGAGATTCGTTCCTCCATTATTTTACGGATTTTCCCACCAAAACAATTATAGTAAAACTGTATCCCAGAACGGGTTTGAAAATACCCTGTATCCGACGTCCCGCAACAGCCTGTCTGCTGAAAGCTGTGCGTAACCCGCCTGCTTCCGCCGCTGCCAATGCCGAAGGCTTAACCAGATACAAACCATTTCCAAACCCGCCCTTATTATATACCTTGACCCAATTTACCGAAAAATATTTATTTCCCCATAAATTGAAAGAGATTGTACAGAATAGTACAATCTCTTTTTTATCTTTCGTATGTATACATTATAAAGCAGAGGACGACAAATATCAAGCTATTTCGACATTTTTTTTGACTTTTTTACTGATTTTTTATACTGAACTCTTTTTACTGACTGAAGTGATAAGTCAACCTCAGGAGAATTTGACATGGAAACGGGAATTTCATCTTTCATACAAATTACTTGCTGATTTTACGTGCTGATTTTTCTGCTTTATTGAGTTGAATTTATTCTTAAACAGTTACTCGGAGTTATCTATATTTCGGAATCTCTTTCTCCGTATTTTTACCGACAGTCTCTTTACTGCATATATTTTCCCAACAAACCACTTTCATCCATTTAACCGGCATATTACTCAGCCGGTCTTTCGTCTCAGTCTTTCGTCCCAGCCCTTCATCTCAGCCCTCCATCCCAGCCTTTCATCTCAGCCCTTCATCCCAGCTTTTCCCGCCCGTTTTTCCCGCCCGTCTTTCCTCCTTATATTCCCCTCTCGTCCTCAGCCCCATCTTCTACTCTGCCGCATATCGTTTAATCAAATTACATCCTTCCGCAGAATCCTTGCAATCCTTTCCTCATCCAGTCCCCGGATTACCTCCACGGCCATCCTGACAGTGGCGTCCACGTCTTCTTCTGCGCAGAAATTATAGTGGCTGTGTACATACCTGGACGGAATGCCTAACACCAGCACCGGCACTGCCTTTCCCGTGAGGCTGATTTTTCCGGCGTTTGTGCTGCCGCCCCGGCGCACCGCATCCTGGTACTTGATTCCCAGCTTATCTCCTGTCTCCTGGGCAAAACGTATGAATTCCACGTTGGAAATGTAGCTGTTGTCCATGTGGCGAATCTGCACCCCGCTCCTTAAACAGCCCTGGGCAATACCGGCCCGGAAATAGAAATCATCCGCCGGTGATCCCTCAAACACAATGGCCAAATCAGGCCGAACCTGCTGGGCTGTCACCGTGGCTCCCCTGGTCCCCACTTCCTCCTGGGCCGCGAATGCGCCTACCACTTCAACCTCCAGCTGGTCCGCCTCATCCTTAAGTGCCTGCATGGTGTCGATAATGCTCACGCAGCCCAGGCGGTTGTCAAAAGCCTTGCCGTACAGGATTCTATTTTCCTCATGATACTCAAAGCTTACATCCGGCATGATGGGGTCGCCCGGGCGGATTCCATAGACCTCCATCACTTCCTCCCTGCTGCTGGCTCCCACATCCACCAGGATATCCTCGATTGCCAGGGAGTTGTCGTTTTTCTGGGCCGCTGTCAGAAAATGCACTGGTTTGGATGTGGTGATTCCCCTGTGCTTTTTCCCGTCCCTTGTCCTTACAATGACAGAGTGGGCAGGCAGGCTGGTGAGATGGAATCCTCCCAGCATCAGGATACTTAAAAGCCCGTTTTCTAGTATGGACTGTACCATGAATCCGCACTCATCCAGATGGGCATCCAGCATGAGCGCGGGGCGCCCGGCCTTTTTCTTCTTCATGGTGGCGTAAACATTGTACATAGCATCGTTTACAACGTCCAACCCCCCGCACCAGTTCTTTACTTCCCGGATGACCTCGTCCTCAAATCCACTGGGACCAAAAGCATTGGTCAACGCTTCGATTTCTTTTATGTTTGCCATGATTTCCTCCAGGTATGAGACACAAAGTGCCGCATCACACGGTACCGCTCCTGCCATACCATGCCTGCGGCACTGCATCTGCTTTACTTAATTCTGCTTCATTTGATTCTGCTTCATTTAATTCTGCTTCATTTGATTCCGCTTTACTTCATTCTGTTTGATTATTCTGTCTTACTTCATTCCTTAAACCTTAGTTCTCACTTCTCACAAGCCTTACAGTGAAACCTTCTTAAGCTCTTCGATCAAATCCAGGATATAGTCGGCTGTGGTCTGTACCATCTCCTGGCCCCACTCCACGGTAGCGGTGTTTGGATGATCTGGTCCAATCCATCCGTTGTCCGTTACCTTTGGTGTGTTCCTGAGAATTTCAATCTCAACACCCTTGAAGCGCACGGTACGGAAGCCGGTTGCCACCAGATTGTCTGTGAGATTGGTCATTTCCAGAGGAAGGTCAATCTGGCTCATGTCCACCAGTGAGGGGTCAACTGCCATGATGCCCGCTGTCTCCTCGCCGCCGCCATGTCCTCCCTTCCACTCTGGCTTCATATCCCAGGCCATCAGCCACCAGTTCAGCATCACGACCATGGCGCCCTTCTTGTCAAATTCCAGGCCGATGCGCTCGATGGTCTTGATATTCCCTCCGTGTCCGTTGAGCACCAGGATTTTCCGTGCGCCGTGCTTGTACAGCCCGTCCACAATCTGGTATACGTACTGGTACAGTACGTCGGAATCAATGTCGATGGTTCCCGGATAATCAGCCAGTGACTGGCATGCTCCGTAGGGAATCATGGGCGCGATGAGGATGTTGTCATTCTTTTCCTCAATCAGATCCAGGATTTTGTCAGGTATCAGGGTGTCGGTTCCCAGCGGCATATGGCGTCCATGGCACTCCGTACTGCCGATTGGAAGAATGACCATGTCATTTTCCTTAAAATACCGTTCCGCTGTTGGCCATGTAATCTTTGATAATCTCATGATGCATCTCTCCTTTGACTTCTCTTATTTTGCAACCTTTACATGATCCAGCTTGTGGTAGCCGATTGGATCCATCACGAAACCTTCCACCTTGGCGCCTGCGCCCGCGGTGATGGTGCTGTAGTAAATAGGTGCGTTGTTGTTTACTTCTTTTAACTTCACAGCCAGGTCCTCATATGCCTTCAGTCTCACGGACTCGTCTGCGCTGGTTCTTCCTGTCTCAATGAGCTTGTCTACCTCAGGGTCTGCGATGAAGCTGCGGTTTCCGGCTGCTCCCTGCTGTGAGGAGTGTTCCAGTGAATAGTAGGTGTAGTCCGCGTCTGTGGTGGAGGTCACCCAGCCAAAGTACCCCATGTCATGCTCGCCTGCGGAAGTCCTGGAAATGAAGCTGCCGAATTCCATTACCTCGATGTTGCAGGTGATTCCCACATCCTGAAGCATGGCCTGTACGGCCTGGCATACCTCTACACGTGTCTGGTTGTCATTTACCCAGATGCTGGTCTCGAATCCGTTTGGATATCCGGCCTCAGCCAGAAGGGATTTTGCCTTCTCAGGGTCATACTCATAAGCGCCCGGGCTGAAGTATCCGAATACAGCCGGTGCGATGATGGCGTCAGCCGGCTCTCCGGATCCGCTGGCAATGGTGTCGATAATCAGCTGTCGGTCAATGGCGTAGTTAACGGCATCCCTTACCTTCTGGTCATCATAGGGCGCTTTGTTCATGTTCATGGAAATGTAGTAGCAGGTCAGGGACGGAGCCTCGAACAGCTGAAGATCGGAATTGCTCCTTACCTTCTCCAGGTCGTTGGGAAGCAGGTCGTAGGCCAAGTCCACTTCTCCGGTCTCCAGGGCGATGGTTCTCTGGGATGCCTCAGGAATCACCTTCATAACCAGCTTCTGTGTCTCTGCCGGTCCTGCATAGTAATCGTCAAAGCGCTCCAGTGTAACGGAATCCCCCTGCTTCCACTCTACGAACTTATATGGGCCTGTGCCGATTGGATGAAGCTTGAAGGCTTCCTCGTCCGCTTCCACCACTGCCTTTGGAACAATGGCTGCAAACGGTACGGAAAGATTTCTGAGAGCCGGTGCGTAAGACGCCTTCAGCTCTACATTGACCGTATAATCATCTACCACGTCCACCTTGTCGATAAAGTCAACAATGTAGGAAACCGCAGCGGAATTAATGGCTCTGTCCAGGGAGAACTTTACGTCCTCTGCCTTCACCTCGGAACCGTCGTGGAATTTTACGCCCTGGCGGATGTGGAATGTATAGGATGTATCGGAATTCTGATCCCAGCTCTCCGCAATCTGGGGCTGCAGCTCTCCGGTAGCAGCGTCAACAACGGTCAGCGTGTCGAAAATCTGATCCGTTACCTCTACGGCCGGCGTCTCCTTGCCCTGATGCGGGTCTAAGGAAGTAACATCAGCTCCCTGTGCCCATACCACCGTGTCCTTGTACTCCCCGGAACCGCCGGTGCTTCCTCCTGCCTCTGTTTCCTTGGAACCTGCCTGTGTCTGAGCGCTGCCGCCTTCCGTGGAGGTCTGTCCGGACTTGGAACAACCGGCTGCACTTACTGCCATTGCTGCCACTAAGGATAATGCAATGACTTTCTTCCATGTTTTTCTCATACTAGCTCCTCTCTTTCTTACATTTCTCTCTGTCAATATTGCTCTATAAACACCGGGGTTCAGGCGTCCGCCCTGGATTTTCCCGGAATTTATCCCTGCTCCTGGACCATACGGCAGCTCACAAAATGCCCTGGCTCCATTTCCTTTAAAGTCATTTCATTGTTGGTACAGCCTTCCGTCGCATAAGGACAGCGTTTTGCGAACCTGCATCCCGGCTCCGGATTGATAGGCGATGTGAGCTCGCCCTTTAGCGGAATGCGCTCCATCTTAAAATCCGGATCGGGAACCGGTATGGCTGACAGCAGCGCCTTTGTGTATGGATGCATGGGGTTCTTAAACAGTGCCTTGGCAGGCGCCGACTCCACCATCTGTCCCAGGTACATGACCACGATGTCATTGGAAAAATGCCTTACCACCGACAAATCGTGTGTAATAAACATATAGGTAAGGTTCAGCTCCTCCTGCAAATCCTGCATCAGGTTAAGAATCTGGGCCTGGATGGATACGTCCAGGGCCGACACAGGCTCGTCGCATACGATGAACTTCGGATTAACCGCCAATGCCCTGGCGATTCCGATTCTCTGGCGCCTGCCGCCGTCCAGCTCATGGGGATATGTATTTACCAGACGCTTGGCCAGCCCCACCAGGTTCATGATTTTTTCCACCCGCTGGGTGATGGCGGCCCTTTCACTGGCCTTGTAAATGCCCTGCACCAGCAGAGGCTCTATGATTGCCTCGCTGACCGTCATCCTGGGATTCAGGGAAGCAAAGGGGTCCTGGAATATAATCTGCATATCCTTCCTCAAATCCTTTAGCTGCTTCTTGTTGCAGCCCAGGATATCCCTGCCCTCAAAATAAACCTTGCCGCTTGTGGGTTCGTGAAGCCTTAGGATAGCCCTGCCCATAGTGGATTTTCCGCATCCGGACTCCCCTACCACTCCCAGGGTCTCTCCGGTACGGATGGAAAAGTTAACATCGTCCACCGCGTGGAGAGTGCCCTTTGGGGTCGTAAAATATTTTTTCAGATGTTCCACACGTAATATCTCTGTTTTCTGTTCCTGCATATGTCAATCTCCTTTTCTCAGCGGTAGCGGATGCAGCGGACCTGATGGGTTCCGTCTACAGTCACCATCCCCGGATGGTCCTTGGAACATTCAGGAACCGCATACTTGCATCTCTCGCAGAAAACGCAGCCCTCGGGCAGCTTGGTGGGGTCGGGCATCATGCCGTCAATGGCCCAAAGCCGCTTCACATCGCTTGTCAGGCTGGGAATGGAACCAAAGAGTCCTTCCGTGTACGGATGTCTCGTATCCTTGTATATCTCCCGCAGGGTTCCGTATTCCACCACTTCCCCCGCATAGATGATTGCCACATAATCACAGTTCTGGGCAACCACTCCCAAGTCATGGGTAATGAGAATCATGGATGTGTTATTTTCGGATTTAAGCTTGTATATCATCTCCAGCACCTGGGCCTGTATGGTAACGTCCAGGGCCGTGGTGGGCTCATCCGCAATGAGCAGCCTGGGGTTGCAGGCCAGGGCGATTGCAATGACCACTCTCTGCTTCATACCGCCTGAAAACTGGTGGGGATACTCTCCAAAGCGCTCCGCAGGAATTCCCACTCTCTCCAGCATGTTTTCAGCCCATTTTCTGGCTTCCTGCCTGGACAGGCTGGTGTTATGGTTCTCGATCACCTCCATAATCTGCTCGCCTATCGTGAGCACCGGGTTCAGGGAGGTCATAGGGTCCTGGAATATCATGGATATGTCCCTGCCGCGAATGGCCTCCATCCCATTGGTGGAAAGCTTTAACAGGTCCTGTCCCTCAAAAATCACCTCTCCGCCCAGAATCTTGCCCGGAGGATTGGGAATCAGCCTCATAATTCCTTTTGCCAGCGTAGTCTTTCCCGCACCTGTCTCTCCCACCAGTCCAAGGGTCTCTCCCACGCCGATATGTATATTGACGCCGTTTAGCGCCTTTACCACTCCGTCATCCGTTTCATAGTGGATGACCAGATCTTTTACTTCCAATAATGGTTTATCTGCCATGTCATACTCGTCCTTTCTTAGTGTTCATCCATCAGCTCTTCAAACGCGGGTCAAGGGCATCTCTCAGTCCGTCTCCCACCAGGTTAAGGGCCAGGATGGTAAGCATGATTCCCATGCCGGGGATGATGGTGACATGCCATGCGTCGCGGATATAGCTTCGGGCGTTGGACAGCATTGCTCCCCACTCAGGGGTGGGCGGCTGAATGCCAAGTCCCAGGAAGGAAAGTCCCGCGATGGAAAGGATGGCTCCCGCGATTCCCAGGGTCACCTGTACGATAATCGGCGCCATGGAATTGGGAATCACGTACTTGATGATGATGCGCCAGTCGCTGCAGCCAATGGAGCGGGCCGCTTCGATAAACTCCTGGTCCTTCACCGTGAGCACCGATGCCCGCACCGTCCTGGCAAAGGTAGGCACATAGGAGATGGCAATGGCAATCAGCACATTGGTGATGCTGGTTCCCAGAGCCGCCACGATGGCGATAGCCAGAAGCATGGATGGAATGGCCAAAAGAATATCCATAATTCTCATGATCACATTGTCAGCGGTCTTGCCGTAGTACCCGGCAAAAGCTCCCAGTAGCCCGCCGAAGATACATGAAATAATGATGGCCACGGTTCCCATGAACAGCGAGTACCGGACCGCCCACAGCATGCGCAGCAGCATGTCCCTTCCGAACTCATCCAGCCCAAAGGGGTGTGCCGGGCTTGGTCCCTTAAGACGTCCTCTCAGGTCCTGCTTTACCACATAATTCAGGTATATGGATTTGCCTGTGACCGCGTCAATAATAATGGTTGCTATTGCTATGATGACCAGTGCCAGGATAAAATACATGCCAATCATGGCCAGCCGGTTCTTTTTGAATCTGCGCCATGCCTCGCCCCACAGGGAGCGCTGGTCGCCCTCCGCTTCCGCGGCAATCAGATGTTTCTTTCCCATGAACTACACCTACTTTCTCTTGTATTGTGATTTAATTCTCGGGTCCACAAAGGCGTATATGATGTCTACCGTCAGATTGACCACGGTAAACATGATTGCCAGAAAGATAACTGACCCCAATACCATGGGAATATCTTTTGACTTGATGGAATCCACCATGAGACGTCCCAGGCCCGGCCAGGAAAATACGGTCTCTGTCAGCATGGCGCCTCCCAAAAGAGTGCCAAACTGAAGTCCCACTGCCGTGATAATCGGAATCATGGCATTCTTAAGCATATGGCGTGTGGTGATTTTCTTATCGGAAACGCCCTTTGCCCTGGCAGTGTCTATGTAATCCTGCCGGATAACTTCCAGCATGGATGAACGTGTCATACGCGTAATCATGGCTGCAGCCCCCGTGCCCAGCGTCACCGCCGGAAGGACCAGGCTTTTGATGAGAGGTATGAATCCCTCCCCCATTCCCTGTGAAGGCAGCCAGCCCAGGGTCAATGCGAACATAATAACCATCAGCAGGCCGAACCAGAAGTTAGGCATGGCTACGCCAATCAGCGAGAGCAGCATGGCTGTATTATCCATCAGGGAGTACTGTTTCTTGGCGGAAATGATTCCCGTGGGAATTCCAATCAGAATGGCTACCAGGATACCCGCCACTGCCAGCACCGCTGTGTTGGGAAACCGCTCCATGACCTGTGACCATACACTCAGGTTATTTTTATAGGATGTGCCCAGGTCGCCGTGAAGCATGTTAATCATGTAATGTCCGTAACGGACCAGCAGAGGGTCGTCCAGTCCCAGCTCCTTCCTCTTCATGGCCAGTGCCTCGGCTGATGCCTGGTCACCCAGAATGATTGCCGCCGGGTCGCCCGGTGACAGGTTCAGAATGAAAAACACAATGAACGTCACGCCGATGATGACCGGAATCAGCATAAGCAGTCTTTTTAACACATACTTGTACATTTTTCTCTCTCCAATCCTCGTGTATTTACTGCATTAACGCAGCGAAGCAAAATACATATTTCGCGACCCCCACAGGGGTTTGAAACCAAAATAATAAAAAAGAAGCCTTAGGATTTGAAACTCCCTCGCTTCATACAAATTATAAAACAATATATTAATATTGTCAACAATCATTGTTTAAATTTTACACTTTAAATATTTTGTCAACATTTCTATTGTGCTAATTTTTAAATCTATGCTATAATTGTCTTTATATTAAATCTAAGTGTCTCTCTGTGGCGCACACGCCATGGAGCCCGCACATGCTTGGGAGGTAAGAAAAGTTGAAACAGATTGGCGGATTTTTTACATATGAACCACTGCCCGAAACTGAAAACCATTATCTGGAAAACCTATGCCCTCCAGGGGGAAGCCTGCGCTTTTTCATGTCCGGCAGATGTGCCAACTACTATGCGCTACAGGATATCTGCCTGACCGACACCAGAAAGGCGGCCTATGTGCCTGTCTACACCTGTGAGACAGTCCTTGCCCCTTTCCTGAAAGCCGGCTATGAACTTTTATTCTACGATGTATCTAAGGATTTGACACCCATCTTCGACGAAAGGGTCCTGGACCGCATCAGCGTCGTCAATCTCTGCGGCTATTACGGCTTTTGCAGCTACGACAGGGAATTTATACGGAAATGCTCTGAACGGGGCATCATTATTGTGGAGGATACGACCCACTCCCTCTTCTCATCTGACGGTGTTGACCCTCACTGTGATTACGTGGTGGGCAGTATGCGGAAATGGATTGGAGTACCGGCCGGCGGATTTGCCATTAAAAGGAAAGGTAGCTTTTCCCTTCCCGTCCTGCCCCCTGACGAGACTCATCTTTCCATGCGCAGTATTTCCATGAGAGGCAAACAGCAGCTTCTCCAATCAGGAACTCCCGACCCCCAGGCCATACAGAAGTTCAATGATACCTTCTGGGACGCCGAGATGATGCTGCGCCGCATCTTTGATTCCTATGGAAGCGACCGGGATTCAGAGTATATCATACGGCACTATGACTTTGAGCAGCTGAAACAGAGACGCCGCGCCAACTATCAGTATCTGCTGGATCATATGCCGGAACACCCCCAGCTTACCGTGATATTCCCGGTTCTAAAAAAAGGCACTGTTCCCAGCCACTTTACCGTGTATGCAGAGGACAGGGACATGGTTCAGTCCTATCTGGCGGGACGCGGCATCAAGACCACCACCTATTGGCCCCAGGGCCCCATGGTGGACACCGAAGGCCATGGCGACGCGGCCTACATATACAGCCATGTGCTGTCCTTTACCTGCGACCAGAGATACGAAACTGAGGATATGGAGTATATCTGCAGACAGATAGAGGACATGCCTGAAAAATAAGAACTGAAAAATAAGTCCCTAAAAATAATTTTAAAAAGCGGAAATACCGGAACGTGATATAATCGTATTCACGTCCTGCATTTCCGCTTTTCCATGTCCGCTCTAATTCTTTTATTCCTGCATCCCCAATTACACATGATAAAACAGTTCCTGGTTCTTCATCTTCATTCCAATCCGGTAAATTCTCTCACCGTTGGCTATGTAGTGGGAATTGATTGCGCTCCTGGACTGTTCAAGGTTCCCCCGCTGCAGGATTTCTAAAAGCCATTTATGCTCCAGATAGTTGTTTCCCCGCCGTCCTGCCTGGGCAGCAATATCTTCCTGGTCCAAATCCGCCTGCATTTCAGATACATACTCATTGATTTGTTTGATGGTGTAGAACATGGCTCCGTTTAAGGGGCTCAGTGTCTCCCACAGACTGGTCAGGCGCTCCATCTGGCCTGATAATAAAATCTGTTTATGGAATATCTCATCATACTTGATGATTTTCCCCATGTCGTCCTCTGCCACAGCCTCCTTCATGGCCAGCACCGCATCCTCCATGAGAAAAATACTGTCGCTCAGCAGACGTCCCCCGCACCGCTCCAGGGCCAGGTTCTCCAGGTTGCCGCGCAGAAAGAATATCTCATAGGCGTCCTTGGGCGAAAGCATGGAGACAGAATACCCTTTATTGGTCTCATAATCCAGAAATCCCTCGTACATCAGCTGCTTCAGCGCATCCCGCACCGGCCCCCGGCTCATTCCCAGCTTTACCGCTATATCATTTTCAACAAGCTTTTCTCTCTGGGCCAGCTTTCCCTGAAGAATCTGTTCCCTTACATAATCTGCTGCCACCTCTGAAAGACTTCGTTTTTTTTCCTTATCCATAACACTCCCCGCTCCTAGCACTGCTCTTTAACCTGTCCATTATAACGTAGGCCCTGCGCAAATGTCAAAGGATTTTCAATACCCATGATATTTTATGATGATATTCTATGCGTCGGTTCAGACGGTTCAACTTACCACAGCAGTTCCGATCACAATTCCTTTCCCAGTGCAACCGCCAAATCCAGTATCGTCTGCTTTACATCCCTCTGGCTCTCATTGGCCAGACTCCGCATCTCCCACACGTCATTATCCAGATTGTCCGCGCTGTAAAAAAACTGGCTGACAGACCGGTTCCTGAAACGGGCCAGGGCCGCCTGCCGTCCCATCCGGTTTTTGGACAATATCCACCGGGTTAAAGACCGCTTCCTTTGCTCTGTCAAATTCCTCCAGTTTCATAGAACATCTCCTTTCCCGCCCTCTTACCAAAAGGGCGGGGATTCACCTCATCCCCGCCGCGCTCCGGCCGCTCCCGGCCGTGACTGTTGTCAATTCAGATATTTCTTTACATACATTCCCGTATAGGACACCGGACACCGGGCCACTTCCTCCGGTGTTCCCTTGGCTATGACCGTTCCGCCCTTGTCCCCGCCCTCCGGACCAATGTCGATGATATAATCCGCTGTCTTGATTACATCCAGATTGTGCTCAATAACCACAACCGTATTGCCGCCCTCCGACAGCCTGTGAAGTATATCAATCAGCTTATGGACATCTGCGAAATGGAGTCCTGTGGTGGGCTCGTCCAGGATATAAATAGTCTTTCCCGTGCCTCTCTTGGACAGCTCCGTGGCCAGCTTGATTCTCTGGGCCTCGCCGCCGGACAGCTCCGTGGACGGCTGTCCCAGCCGGATGTACCCCAGTCCCACGTCATACAGGGTCTGTATCTTCCTGGTGACAGAGGGCACATTCTCAAAGAACTTAAGCGCTTCCTCCACGGTCATATTCAGCACATCGTAGATATTCTTTCCCTTGTACTTCACGTCCAGGGTCTCACGGTTATACCGTTTGCCGCCGCAGACCTCGCAGGGCACATATACATCCGGCAGGAAATGCATTTCAATCTTGATGATGCCGTCTCCGCCGCACGCTTCGCACCGTCCGCCCTTTACGTTGAAGCTGAACCTTCCCTTGCTATACCCCTTTGCCTTGGCGTCCGGGGTAGATGCGAACAAGTCCCTTATGAGGTCGAATACGCCTGTGTAGGTAGCCGGGTTGGACCTGGGAGTACGCCCGATGGGCGACTGGTCGATGTCGATAATCTTATCCAGCTGCTCCACGCCCTCGATGCACTTGTGCCTGCCCGGTATGGTTCTGGCTCTGTTTAACTTCCTTGCCAGGGATTTATAAACGATTTCGTTCACAAGGGAACTTTTTCCGGAACCAGATACACCGGTCACACACGTCATGATTCCCAGGGGAATGTCCACGTTGATGTTCTTTAAATTGTTCTCTGCAGCGCCCTTTACCGTAATCCAGCCCGTGGGCTTCCTTCTCTCGGCAGGCACCGGAATCTTCAGGCGCCCGCTTAAGTAAGCTCCGGTAATGGAATCCGGATTCTTCATGATTTCCTCGGCCGTTCCCATGGCAATGACCTTTCCGCCGTGCTCTCCCGCGCCGGGTCCGATGTCCACGATACAGTCCGCGGCCCGCATGGTGTCCTCGTCATGCTCCACCACCAATACGCTGTTGCCCAAATCCCGGAGATGGGTCAGCGTCTTAAGGAGCTTGTCATTATCCCGCTGATGGAGTCCGATGCTGGGCTCGTCCAGAATATAGGCCACGCCCACCAGGCCGGAGCCTATCTGGGTAGCCAGACGGATGCGCTGGGCCTCTCCGCCTGACAAGGTGCCCGTGGCACGCGACAGGGAAAGATAATCCAGTCCCACGTCAATGAGAAAGCATATCCTGGCTCTGATTTCCTTCAGAATAGAAGCGCCTATGGTCTCCTGCATGGGAGTCAGCTTCAGCCCGTCCATAAATTCCTTAAACCGTACAATGGACATGTTGGTAGCTTCATATATGTTCATTCCGCCCACCGTAACCGCAAGGGACTCCTTCTTAAGCCTCTGCCCCTTACAAACCGGGCAGGGGGTAATCCGCATATAGGTCTCATATTCCGCCTTGGACGTCTCGGAAAAAGTCTCCTTATACCGGCGGTTTACATTCTCAATCAGTCCCTCAAACGCCACGTCATAGACGCCTTCGCCTCTCTGGCTCTTGTAGCGGACCTTCACCTCCCGGCCTCCGGTTCCGTATAACAGCACGTCGTGGATTTCCTTGGGATAATCCTGGAAAGGCGTATCCAGCCTGAAATCATAGGCTTCAGACAGCGCCTCCAGGATTGCCCTTGTAAAGCTGCCCTTGTCCGCGCAGGACTGCCATCCCATAACCACGATTGCGCCCTGGTCTATGGACAGCGACTTATCGGGAATCATCAGGTCCTCATCAAATTCCATCTTATACCCCAGTCCAAAACACTCCGGACAGGCTCCGAAGGGATTGTTGAAGGAAAAGCTCCTGGGCTCCACCTCGTCAATGCTGACCGCGCAGTCAGGACAGGAAAAGCTCTGGCTGAAATTCACCGGCTCGCCGCCGCTCACATCCACCATCATCAGTCCGCCGCTCAGGGCCATGACCGTTTCTATGGAATCCGTAAGCCTTTTCTCAATGCCTTCCTTCACAATCAGACGGTCCACCACGATTTCAATGTTGTGCTTGATGTTCTTCTCCAGCCTGATTTCCTCTGAGAGCTCGTAGAGGCTGCCGTCAATGCGGACCCTCACATAGCCGCTTTTTCTGGCCTGGTCCAGCACCTTCACATGCTCGCCCTTGCGCCCTCTGACCACAGGGGCCAGCAGCTGGATTTTAGTCCGCTCAGGCATGGACATAATCTGGTCCACCATCTGGTCAATGGTCTGTTTGTGTATCTCCTTGCCGCATTTCGGACAGTGGGGTATACCGATTCTGGCATATAAAAGTCTCATGTAGTCGTAGATTTCCGTGACCGTTCCCACAGTGGAACGGGGATTCCGGTTGGTGGACTTCTGGTCAATGGAAATGGCCGGTGACAGCCCCTCTATGCTCTCCACATCCGGCTTCTCCATCTGTCCCAGGAACTGCCTGGCATAGGAAGACAGGGACTCCATATAACGCCTCTGCCCTTCTGCATAAATGGTGTCAAAAGCCAGGGATGATTTGCCTGAACCGGACAGTCCCGTAAGGACCACCAGCTCATTTCTTGGTATATCCACGGAAATATCCTTCAGATTATGCTCATTCGCCCCGCGGATTTTAATGTACTGCTTTGCCATGGAACATGCTCCTTGTCTTTTATCTTGATTGGTTTGAGTCCACGCCTGATATGATTGCGGAATGCAGCATGCGCAGTGCGCAGTAAACATGCGTGGTTTCTTTATACGATTCATCCCGCCGCCCTGGAAGGCCGTGAAATGTTTCTGGTAAAAGGTTCTTCCCGCATAGCGCTGATACACAGCGCTGACAGTTTCTAGTATAGCACATCACCTATGTATTTGCAAACATTTGTTCGATAAAATACTGGAAAATTACTGGAACCTCTTCCAGAAGACACCTGGCATGAACCCGCTCCGACATTTGGTGGGCATCCTTTCCAATGGATCCGAACAGGAGGGAGGGAACTTGCCCATGTAAAAAGGCCCTCCCGCGCCGGTTAGATATTCATATTCTATCCGGCCTGCGGGAGGGTCCTTTTTGTTTTTCACTTATCTGTTTGTTTACTCACACAATGTTTCTTTTGTATCTGCCTCTCAAATCCCTACCGTTCTTCCCTGAAATACGGAAGTCCCAGGCTCTGGGGCGGCTGGTATTCCCTCCTCTTTCTCAGGCTGGTTATAACCAGGACCACAATGGTGACCACATAGGGAAGGGCCTTGAATATCTCCTGAGCCCCCCTGTCCAGGCCCGGTATATACAGGTAAAGGATGTACAGGCCGCCAAACAGGATAGAACCCCAAATGGCATTGACCGGTTTCCACAGGGCGAAAATAACCAGGGCGATTGCCAGCCAGCCTCTGTCGCCAAATCCGTTGTTGGTCCAGGTACCGCCGGAGTATTCCATAACAAAGTATAACCCGCCCAGGCCGCTGATACCTCCGCCAAGGCAGGTGGCCAGGTACTTGTAAGCCGTTACATTGATGCCCGCGGCATCTGCTGTGGCCGGACTCTCGCCCACAGCCCTCAGGTTCAGTCCCCTCCTGGTTTTAGCCAGGAAAAACGCCAGAGCCAGAGCCAGGACAACTGCCAGATAGGTCAGAAATCCGTAGGAGAAGAAAATCTGTCCAATGACACCCAGTTTGGACAGTCCGGGAACGGGGGTCTTGTAGGCAGCGCCTGTCACTGCCACGGAAATCTGGCCCACGCCCCCTGCCAGCTTTGCCAGGGAACCGCCGAAAAAGTTGCCAAAGCCCACGCCAAAGGTGGTAAGGGCAAGGCCGGTCACGTTTTGATTGGCCCGCAGCGTAATGGTCAGCACACTATATACCAGTCCTCCCAGGGCAGCGCACACAAAGGCGCACACAAAGGAAATTAAGAGTCCCGCCAGACCGCTTGGATTTGCTGTCCCGTTCTCATACAGGAAGGCTCCGATCAGTCCGGCGATACCGCCCATATACATCATGCCGGGAATGCCCAGATTCAGGTTGCCGGATTTCTCCGTCATCATTTCTCCCAGGGCTCCGTAAAGGATGCCGATGCCCTGGCCGATAGCTTTCTGAATAAATATTACCAAAAAACCCATATTTTAGCCTCCTTATGACAATTTTGCCCCTGCTTCTTTCCGTTTGCTGCGGATTCCCACCTTGAAGTTGATGAAGAATTCACAGCCCAGGATGAAGAAGAGGATGATGCCTGTTATTACATCAGAGGCATTTTCATTCAGGTTAAACTGGGAGGCAATCTGCCCTGCTCCCTTCTGCATGAATACCAGGAAAAATGAGACCAGAACCATGGCAAACGCATTGAACTTGCTGAGCCATGATACGATGATGGCCGTAAATCCCCTGCCGCCAGCCGTGCTGGTGGAAATGGTATGGCTGGCGCCGCTGACAATGATGAAGCCCGCAATGCCGCAGATGGCGCCGGACAGGGCCATGGTGCGGATGATTACCTTCTTTACATTGATTCCCGCGTATCTGGCCGTGTTCTCGCTCTCTCCCACAACCGCGATCTCATATCCCTGCTTGCTGTACTTCAGATAAATAAAGATAGCCAGGGTCAGCGCCAGCACGATCACCAGATTCCAGCCGTATTCCAGACCGAAAAGTTTTGGAAGCCATCCTCCCTTTGTGGTGGAGTTGATAGTTCCCACGGAATTGGAACCCTTTGGATTCTCCCAGAAAATGATACAGTATGTGATGACCTGCATGGCCACATAGTTCATCATCAATGTAAACAGTGTCTCGTTGGTGTTCCAGTATGCCTTGAAAAATGCCGGGATAGCTGCCCACACCATGGCTGACAGGGCGCTTCCCAAAAGCATCAGGGGAAACAGCACCAGGGGAGGCAGCGAATTGCCAAGGTAAATCATCATGGCCGCGGATGTGACGCCGCCAATCAGTACCTGACCTTCTGCTCCGATGTTCCAGAACCGCATCTTGAATGCAGGCGTGATGCCGATTGCAATACAGAGCAGCACCAAAGTATCGCGAATGGTCATCCAGGTACGCCTTTTGGTACCCACTGCCCCATCAAAGATTCCTTTATAAACCTCCAGGGGATTAAGCCCTGTCAGGGCATAGATAACCCCTGCGCAGACCACCAGTGATAAGAGAACCGCTCCCAGCCGGACGGCCCAGGCCTTCCACATATCTATCTCATCCCTCTTGGATATATGCATCAGAGGTTCCTTGTTGGATACTGCCGTCGTCTCCTTACTCACTTAAGCCACCTCCTGTCCTGGTCATCATCAGCCCCACCTGTTCCTTGGTCGCTGTCCTTCCGTCCACAACACCGTTTACCTGTCCTGCGCACAGCACCAGAATACGGTCGCACAGCTCCAGGAGCACATCCAGATCCTCGCCTACGCAGATAACGGCCGCTCCCTGTTTCTTTTGCTCATTGAGAAGATGGTAGATGGTGTAGGATGAGTTGATATCCAGTCCGCGGACCGGATATGCCACCATAAGCACCTTGGGATTGGAAGAAATCTCCCTTCCCACCAGCACCTTCTGGACATTGCCCCCTGACAGCCTGCGCACCGGGGTGGTGACGCCGGGAGTCACGATTTCCAGTTCCTCTATGATCTGCTCCGCCAGGCTTTTTGGCGTCTTTCTGTCCGTAAAGACGGAACGTCCCCTGCGGTATCCCCTGAGCATCATATTGTCCGTCATGTCCATTGCGCCTACCAGCCCCATGCCCAGGCGGTCCTCCGGCACAAAGGAAAGCTTTACCCCCAGCTTATTGATGGCTGAGGCGCTCATGCCGGACAGCTGCTTTTCGCCGCCCTCAGGCGGATAATAGGTGATGGTGCCGCCTGCCATTGGCTGGAGTCCCGCGATGGACTCCAAAAGCTCCCTCTGGCCGCTTCCCGCGATACCGGCAATCCCCAGTATCTCCCCACTGTAAGCAGTAAAAGAGGCGTGGTCCAGGGTCGTTACCCCCTCCTTGTCCACGCAGGTGACTCCTTCCACCATCAGGCGGCGCTCCTGATTCACGGGATCCGGGCGCTCGATGTTCAGGCTTACCTTCTTGCCCACCATCATCTCGGTCAGGGATTCCTCGGTGGCGTCCGCCGTGTATACCGTGCCGATATACTGGCCCTTGCGCAGTACAGACACCCGGTCCGACAGCGCCAGAACTTCGTGCAGCTTATGGGTGATAATGATAATGGAATGGCCTGCCTCACGCATGTTGCGCAGCACGGCAAACAGTTTGTCCGCTTCCTGGGGTGTCAGAACAGCCGTGGGCTCGTCCAGAATCAGGATATCCACTCCGCGGTACAGAAGCTTTACGATTTCCACGGTCTGCTTCTGGGATACGGACATGGTGTATATCTTCTGGTCCGGATCCAGCTCGAACCCGTATTTGGCTGTCAGCTCATTGATTTTGGCGGACACAGCCTTCATGTCCAGAATTTCCCTCCCGGACAGACCCAGGATAATATTCTCAGCCGCTGTCAGAACATCCACCAGCTTGAAATGCTGGTGAATCATGCCGATACCCAGAGCAAAGGAGTCCTTTGGCGAACGAATGGTAACCTCCTTTCCGTTTACGAATATCTGCCCCTCATCCGGGTAGTAGATACCGGAAATCATGTTCATCAGGGTGGTCTTTCCGCTTCCGTTTTCACCCAGGACGGACAGGATTTCCCCCCTTTTCACAGACAGGCATACCTTGTCGTTGGCAGTTACCTTGCCGAACCGTTTTGTGATGTTTTTCAGTTCAATTGCGTATTCTTCGCTCACCCGGCAAACCTCCGTTCTTTGTATTTGGTCGTATTGGCTCATTGCCCCGTGGAAAAAAGCGGAGCCAGATATGAATGGCTCCGCTTTTACAGCCTTTAATTTCCAGAGGGAAAGACACGCTCTGGCTATCTTAGTTGTCAATTGTGGTGATACCGTCAATCAGGATATCAAAGGAAGGTGCGGAACCGAACTCTGACTCATGGAAATATCCGTCGGAGATATACTCGATGTCGCTGCCGTCTTTCTTATATGTATCCAGTGTCTCGCCGCCAACGGTCCATGTGGAGGTATCAAATACATGAAGCTCGCCGGATGCCAGCTTGGCTTCCACCTCATCCACCTTCTCCTTTGTTCCTGGTGCCACGGCTGCCTCATTCAGCTCCGTAATCAGCACCGCGCCGTCAGAGAAGCCCCTGCACCAGTCAACCGGAATCTCGGTTCCGTCAATGACATGCTGTACAGCCTCAGTCACATATGCGCCCCAGTTATTGGAAGCAGATGTAAGAGCCTGGTTTGGTGCGGTTGCAATCATGGAAATGTTGTAGCCCACGCAGGGAACGCCTGCCGCTTCACATGCGGTAGGAGCACCGGTGGTATCTGCGTGCTGGCTGATCAGAACACATCCGTCGGAAATCAGGGCGTCTGCCGCTTCCTTCTCCAGGTCAAAGCTTGCCCAGCTGTTGGTGTACTTAACTTCCATGGCAGCGTCCGGGCAAACGGAACGCACACCTAAGAAAAAGGAGGTGTATCCGCTGATAACCTCAGCATATGGATAAGCTCCCACATATCCAATCTTGCAGGCATCCTGCTTCACGGTGCCATCCTCTATCATCTGGTTCAGTTTCAGTCCGGCCACAACACCGGATACGTAGCGTGCCTCGTAGATGGAAGTGAAATAGTTGTGCATGTTGCTCAGGCCGCTGGAAGCTGCCTGGAAGCCGGTTGCATGGCAGAACTGAACATCCGGATACTCCTTTGCCGCCTCAATCACATAGGACTCATGTCCAAAGCTGTTTGCAAATACAATCTGGCATCCCTGGTCCGCAAGGTCCATGGCCGCATCCTTTGCAGTCTCATCCTCAGGGATATTCCACTTAACGATAATCTGGTCATCGGACAGCCCCAGGGCTTCCTTCATCTCCATGGCGCCGTTGTAATGAGCGGCTGTATAACCCTCGTTCTCATCGCCTATGTAGACAAAACCGATCTTTAAATCTTCCTTGGCAATACCGCCTGTGGCCGGTGCTTCTGCGGTCTCTGTCTCCGCGCCTTCTGCTGCCGCAGTTGTCTCAGCCTCGGCTGCCGTGGTCGCGGCTGCCGCGGTGGTCTCTGCTGTGTTAGATCCGCCGCAGGCTGCCAGTGATACTGTCATCACACCTGCCATGGCTACGCTTGCTAACTTTTTTAATTTCATAATACTCTCCTCCATGAAGTGTAGTTTGCAGAACCCGATTAAAATACGTCAGGTACTGGCTGCTCCATTACACCTGACGTTCCACCGTTGTCCTACCCATTAAAAAGTAACACAAATACGAGTTAAGTATATCACTTTTTCTTCTATTGTCAATATTAACCAGGAATTTTGACCCATTTTTACACAATAAGACAGGATTGCTTTTATTTATCAGCAATCCCGCCTTTCATTCTTAAGCCATGCTTATAATTTAGCTGCCTTTCGCTGCATTTTCATAAAATACTTCACACATAACACCTGCGCCAATGCGGAACCCATCCGTAAAACACTGGGTTTTCTCAATAAAGGTAAGCTCCAGGTAATGTTCCATCAGAAGGTCAAATTCCTCCTTCATGTCCCGGTCCAGCTTGTCGGTAAACCGGTTGAAATCATCCATGGACTGCCTGGTCAGTGCATCGTATTCCGCATTGCCGCGTATGGTATTTTCCGCCGGGCATAAGTCTCCCCTGTACAACTGTTGCAAAATCTTTCCCATACCTTTTTCCTGCCTTTCTTCTGTCGTATTAGTTTCACAGAAAGGCGGGGGCCGTCACGCCGCATTCTCCATCCGCTCTCAACTCATTCTCTCATCAACCCATCATCTTCTCTCATCATCTATAAAGGATATACGCAGCGCGGGGCTATGGCTCCCCCACCTGTCTATATATCCAGAATAGCACAGCCCATGGTCAAATGCAACTAAACATATCCTATTCTCCCCGAACCTGCTCTTCTCCTGCGCGGTTAAAGATTTCCATGAATTCGTCTCCCGTGATGGTTTCCTTTTCCAGCAGATAGGCGGCTATCTCATGGAGCTTTCCTTCATTTTCCTTAAGGATGGAAAGCGCCTTTTGGTGCTGCTCCTTCACGATGGACACCACCTGTTCGTCTATGCGTTTTGCCGTGTCGGGAGCGCAAATCAGGGATGTGTCTCCTCCCAGATACTGGTTGTTCACGGTTTCCATGGCCACCATGTCAAACTCATCGGTCATGCCGAACCGGGTCACCATGGAACAGGCAATCTTGGTAGCCTGCTCAATGTCGTTGGACGCGCCTGTGGTAATGGAATGGAAAATCAGCTCCTCCGCCGCCCGGCCGCCCGTAAAGGTGGCAATCTTATCCAGCGCCTCCTCCCTGCTCATGAGGTAGCGCTCTCCCTGGTCCACCTGCATGGTATATCCCAATGCTCCCGATGTTCTGGGTATAATGGTAATCTTCTGAACCGGAGCGCTGTGGCTCTGGCAGGCAGCCACCAGCGCGTGGCCCACCTCGTGATACGCTACGATTCTGCGCTCCTTCTGTGAAATAACCGCATTTTTCTTCTGGTAGCCGGCAATGACCGTCTCCACGCTTTCCTCCAGATCGGCCTGTACCACGGCGCTGCGTCCCATGCGCACTGCCCTCAGGGCCGCCTCGTTTATGATATTGGCCAGCTCCGCGCCGCTGGCGCCTGCCGTGGCCCTGGCAATGGCATTGTAATCCACGTCATCCGACATCTTCACGCTTTTTCCATGAACCTTTAAGATAGCCTCGCGTCCCTTTAAGTCCGGCAGCTCCACCGGCACTCTGCGGTCAAACCGGCCGGGGCGCAGCAGGGCCTTGTCCAGGGACTCCGGACGGTTGGTGGCAGCCAGGATGACCACGCCCTTCTTACCGTCGAAACCATCCATCTCCGTCAGCAGCTGGTTCAGGGTCTGCTCACGCTCATCGTTTCCACTCATGCCTCCGCCGTCGCGCTTCTTACCGATGGTGTCAATCTCATCAATAAATACGATACACGGCGCTTTATCAGTGGCCTGCTTAAACAGATCCCTGACCTTGGCAGCGCCCATACCCACAAACATCTCCACGAATTCAGAACCGGATATGGAGAAGAAGGGGACATGGGCTTCTCCCGCCACAGCCCTTGCAAGGAGCGTCTTGCCGGTTCCGGGAGGACCCACCAGCAGTGCTCCCTTTGGAAGATTTGCTCCTATATCCGCATACTTCTGCGGATTGTGAAGGAAGTCCACGATTTCCTTTAAGGCATCCTTGGCCTCCTCTTCCCCCGCCACATCGGCAAAGGTGATTCCCGTCTCATTCTCTGCGTATATCTTTGCATTGGACTTTCCGAAGGTCATGGCATTGCTGCCGCCCATGCGCTTGGAAAGCATGCGCCCCATGATATTTCCAATGACCACAAACATAAGAATCGGCGCAACCCAGGACATCAGGAAGCTTAAGAGCGGGGAAGCCTTTGTCTGGATTTCTCCTGTAAAATTCTCCACATCCGCGTTTTGCAGCCGCTTAACCAGGTCATCCCCCGGAATCGGCCCTGTCTTATAACTGAGGTTCCACTGCTTCTGGTCCTTTTTCGTAAACTGAATCTGTGATTCCCCATTGCTGACATACACATCCTTCACATTTCCGGCATCCAGTTCCTTCAGGAACTCGCTGTACGGCACTTCCACGGAATGCTCCATCATGGGAAATACCAGGGCATTCAACACCATCACCACCAATATGACCAGGAAATAATAGTAAATGAACGGCTTTTTAGGCGTGCCGCTTTTTAAGCTTCTCTTTCCACTGTCTTCATTCACACCCATACCAGGTCTCCTTTTCTTAATCCATACTCATATGCGGGGATATGCGCAGCCTGATTGCATCTGCACTTGTTTCCCGCTGTTCACTATGTAAGATAATACCATCTGCAACTTTTGTCAATGGTTAATTATAAGTTTTTATTTACTTTTAATATTTATTGACTTTTTTCCTCAGGTATGATAAAACGGTTACAGAATATAGCGAGGAGGTAATCGGCATGAACCGTGAGCCAGCAGACAGCAGACATGTGGGGGAACATTTCATGGAATTTGCCATCGAATTCTTTAACCTGGCAAAGAACAGCTACCACCAGCAGAACCAGATACGGGCCAATTCCGCCGCTTTCCAGGTCCTGATGCAGTTAAACCAGCCGGGCAGGCAGGCGCCCACCATGTCGGAGATGGCCCTGCAGCTGGGCATTACCAAACAGCAGCTGACCAAGCTTATCAATGATCTGGAAGAAAAAAACCTGGTCCGCAGACAGCACGGCTCCATGAACCGGCGCCATGTATACCTGATGATTACGCCGGAAGGCTCATCCATCATGAAGCAGCTGAGGAAGGCCATGCTGGATTGCACCGTGTCCCGCCTTTCCTCGTACAATCAGGAGGAACTGGCGGAGCTGGACGACTGTCTGATGCGTTTAAACACCCTGTTGGAGAAATTCGCTGCCGCGGAGGATACATCCTGCGGGGATTTTCCTGAGTTGTAAAGAAATGAAAGCGGCTGGCGCTGGTACGCGGACGCATGTGGAAATCCGCGTCCGTGAGAGGCGGGAACGCAGGGCGGGCGGTAACCGTTTCCGCAGCGAAAAAACACAACATCCCTCTTTACAACACCTTACTTAAGAAGGACTTTAAGCGCTCGTTTTTGGGGTTGGAAAAGAATTCCTCCGGCGCGGCTTCCTCCATGAAGTGTCCCTCGTCCATGAACATGACCCTGGTGGCCACCTCCCTGGCAAAGCCCATCTCGTGTGTCACCACCACCATGGTCATCTTTTCCCTGGCCAGGTCGCGCATTACGCTCAGTACCTCTCCTACCATCTCCGGGTCCAGGGCCGAGGTGGGCTCGTCAAACAGCATTACATCCGGCTTCATGCACAGAGCCCGGACAATGGCAATACGCTGTTTCTGGCCGCCCGAAAGCTGGCTGGGATAGGCGTGGGCCCTGTCTGCCAGTCCCACACGTTCCAGAAGCCCCATGGCCTCCTCCTCGGCTTCCTTTTGTCCCTTTCCCTGAAGCTTCATGGGAGCAATGGTCAGATTCTTCATGATATCCATGTGGGGAAAAAGATTAAACTGCTGGAATACCATCCCCATTTTCTGGCGGTGCTTGTCAATATCCGTCCTGGAGTCCGTAATATCGGTGCCCTCAAAGAAAATATGCCCGCTTGTGGGCTCCTCCAGCAGGTTCAGACATCTGAGGAAGGTGCTTTTGCCGGAACCGGAAGGCCCTACCACAAAGACCACATCCCCCTTGTGGATATCCACCGTGATTCCCTTTAAGACATCAATGGAGCCAAAGCTCTTTCCCAGGTCCTGCACCCGGATTAAGGGCTGTCCGTTAAACAATCCTGTATTACCGCTCATTCTGTCTCAGCCTCCTTTCCAGTATCTGTATCAGCTTTGTAAATATCATTACAATAATAAGATAAATAATGGCCACCGCAATCAGGGGCATAAAAGCACTGTACGTCCTGCTTCGGATGATGTCCCCTCCCTTTGTCAGATCCTGGATGGCAATGTAGCCGGATACCGAGGTTTCCTTTAACAGGGAGATAAACTCATTGCACAGGGTGGGAAGCACTGTCTTGAATGCCTGGGGCATGATGATGTACCACATGGTCTGGGCATAGTTGAAGCCCAGGCTGCGGCCTGCCTCCATCTGTCCCGGATCAATGGACATGATGCCGCTCCTGAATATCTCCGCCACATAGGCTCCTGAGTTGACTCCAAAGGCCAGAATAGCCACTATGACCTTGTCTACCCTGACGCTTCCGAATACCACGAAGTAGATGATTAACAGCTGCACCACCACAGGCGTGCCGCGGATTACGGTCAGGTACACTTTACAGATTGCATTGAGCACCTTAAGCTTATGGGTCTTCTCATAGGTGGAACGTATCATTCCCACCAGAAATCCCAGTACAATGCCCATAAGGCAGGCAAAAAAGGTAATAATCAACGTTGTCTTGAGGCCCTCGGTCAGATATTTCCACCGGTTGTCCGCCACAAAGTTCAGGTAAAACGCATCTGTAAATGTCTTCCACATGCTCATCATCCTCTGCTCTTTCTTTATGATTCACAGGGCAGGGCAGACGCCCTGTTTCCCTTTGTCATACAGTCAAAAACTGCCGCCCTGCAGGAATGGGGATGCGCTGCGGCATTGCACCTCCCTTTCTGCAGCCTGCGGCAGTTTTATACCGGCTGTCTTCCTGTATACACCGGTACCATCTTGTCTGTCTTAAGTCGGCTATTCCATACCCTGTACGATTACTCAGCCTTGATATACTTAGCTACGATTTCGTCCAGTGTCCCGTTGTCCTTCAGGGTCTTAAGGGCGCCGTTGATTTTCTCCAGCAGCTCTGTGTTGCCCTTCTTTACAGCAATGGCATACTCTTCATCGGTAAAGGACTCATCCAGAATCTTCAGTCCTTGTGTCTCAGCAACAAAGGTCTTGGCGGGCTCTCCGTCGATTACAACCGCGTCAATCTTGCCCTGGCTCAGTGCCTGAACAGCCTCGAAGCCCTTATTGTAACGCTCTACCGTGGTTCCGTCAGCTTCTAAGTCAGATACATAGATATCGCCTGTGGTTCCCAGCTGTACGCCTACGATTACACCCTTTAAGTCATCAGGAGAGGCAATCTCGCTGTCCTCTGTAACGATGATTTTCTGGGATGCCTTGGCATAGGTATTGGAAAAATCCACGGACTGCATACGGTCCTCCGTAACAGTCATGCCGGCCAAACCCATATCAGCCTTACCGGATACAATCTCAGGAATAATAGAATCAAAAGCAATATCCTCAATCTCCAGCTCCATGCCCAGCTCATCGGCAATGGCCTTTGCAATTTCCGCATCAATACCTACGACGGCATCTCCGTCATGATACTCGTAAGGAGGGAACTCTGCGTTGGTCGCCATGATAAGTCTGCCGCCTGCCGCCTCCTTAGCTGCCCCAGTCTCAGCTGCCTCTGCGCTGGTCTCATCCTTACTCTCGGCTGCCGTGGTATCCTCCGCCTTCTCCTCTGCTGTTGCGGCTGCCGCTGTATCGGCTGCCGTTGTCTCTTTTGCGCTGCCTCCGCAGGCAGTCAGGGAAGCTGCCATCAGTGCTGCCATGGTGATCGCTAAAACCTTCTTCTTCATAATAATATTCTCCTCTTTTCTTTTATGCATCAAATTGCATAACTATAAATATATTCAACATTTTATATTATAATGCATTTTTCTGGTTTAGCAAGAGGAAAATACGGGAATCAGCAAAGATTCAGCAAAGGTTCCATCTAATTCCTTCTCTGTCTTTGGCCTGCAAGCACCAGATGCTTGGCCAGCACGGCCGTGGTCACTGCCCCAACGCCTCCCGGCACAGGCGTTGCCATGGATGCCATGGACTCTATGGACTGGAAATCCACATCTCCGCATATTTTTCCATTTTCATCCACATTAATACCCACATCAATGACAATGGCATCCTGCCCTACGTGGCGGCCATCCAGCATTTTGGCCTTTCCTGCTGCGGCCACCAGAATTTCAGCCCTCCGGCACTCTGCCTCCAGGTCCCTGGTCCTGGTGTGGCAGATGGTAACCGTGGCATTTTCCTTCAGCATCAGCATGGACAGCGGACGTCCAACCACCATGCTGCGGCCCACTATGGTCACGTTCTTTCCCGTCATATCTATCTCATTGGCCTTCAATACCTCTATGACCGCCTCGGCGGTACAGGGCGCAAAACCGGTTTTGTCCCCCGCAAATACCCTGGCAATATTGGCCGGCGAAATCCCGTCCAGGTCCTTTTCCGGGTCAATCATCTTCTCTATGTCCGTCTCCGCAATCTGCTTTGGCAGAGGACGGAGCAGGAGGATCCCCGACACATCCGGGTCACGGTTAATTGCACTGAATTCAGCCTTGAAATCGCTGTCGCTTATCTGCTCCGGGAACACATAAGTCCGGACCCGCAGGCCGAAGTTCTCCATCTTCTTCACGGCCCCCCGTTCGTAGGACATATCGTCCGGTTTTTCCCCCACCCGCACAATGGCCAGCTTCGGAGCCGGGCCTTCCAGGCCTTCCATCATCTGCGTTACCTGTTCCTTGATTTTTGCCGAAACCTCGGCGCCTTTTAATGTTTTCATTTTCAATCTTCTTCTCCTTCCCTGAGAATGCTTTGGCTCACCCACGTCCACTCCATACCCCTGCCAAAACCAATCCTCCGCAGCTGCCTGCCCCCGGCATACGGCGCTTTGCAGTAGTCTGATTATATCATGTACGTTCTCCGGCTGCAAGGACTGCTGTCATCGGTGATGTTACCTGATCCCCATCCGATTACCGCGTCCCCTGACAGAGGACCGGATTATTAATTGTTTCTGGCTTCCTCCATGGCTTTCTCACCGTTTGCCTGGGCATCCTTCAGGGCGCTGTCCAAATCCTTTTCCCCGCTAAATACCAGGTCCAGCTGTTCGCCCAGGGCATCCAGCGCATTGATTCCCCCGATGTTCCTGGTCCCTGGAATCCGTTATCCATATTGTCAAAGCAAAGCTGTTTGATTGGTTTTTCTGCCAGCACAGCTGCAAATACAGGGTCCTGCCGGGCTGATTTGCGTACAGGTATGAGCCTGTCCGGGCCGCAAAATAAGCTGTATTCTCTGTGTTACTGTCATATGGGGATACCTCCAGCATAACCCCTGCTCCCGGCTCTCCGGCCCCATATACGCCTTCATCTGGGTAAGAACAGGGCTCAGTATTTTCCTGCAATGCTCCCTGAAAAACGGATTGTCAAACTGTTCCCTTGTATGGCCCCACCGTTTTGGACCATACAGGGTAAATTCCGGACAGGGCAGCTGAACCAGTTGGATTCCCTGTTCAACTGCCTTCATCACAAACTCCTGTCTGGATTTCTCCTCCTGTTTCCGGATTCCCCGTACCGGGCCGCCTTGGCGGCTGTATTTAAAATACAATGACTGACAAACAATATCTTCCGCATATTATATATCCGTACCCTTTCTATTTACCCATGTCTTAACCTACCCTATGGCAGGCCACCCTGTGCCCCGGACGGATTTCCGTCAGTTCAGGAGCTGACTCACGGCATTTGTCACTGGCATAAGGGCAGCGGGTATGAAACACACATCCCTTAAACTCATCGGTGTGCATTGGCAGTTCCCCCTGAAGAGATACGCTTCCGCCCCTCTTGTTAAAATCCGGGATGGAAGCAAACAGGGCCTGGGTATACGGATGAAGAGTATGTGCAAAAAGCTGGTCAGTGCCGGCCTCCTCCACCAATGTACCAAGATACATGACACCAATGCGGCTGGAGATATAACGCACTACGCCAATGTCATGGGATATGAACAGCATTCCCAGATTCATCTTCCTTTGCAGCGAGGTCAGCATATTCAGAATCTGGGACTGAATGGACACGTCCAGCGCCGAAACCGGCTCATCGCAGATAATCAGTTTTGGCTCAATAATCAGCGCCCTCGCAATGCCCAGGCGCTGTACCTGGCCCCCCGACAGTTCATGGGGATAGCGGAAGTAGTAATCCTCCGATAATCCGACCCTTTCCAATGTCTCCAGCACCTTTTGGCGCCGTCCCTTTGTGTCCCCCATCCCCTGGACTATCAACGGCTCCTCCAACAAAGCCCCGATTCGGGAACGCGGATTGAGGGAGGATAAGGTATCCTGAAAGACCATCTGCAAATCCCGGCGCAGAGGGCGGAATTCACCATCGCTCAGCCGGGTCAAATCGCGGCCTCTATACAGAATCTCACCCCTGTCAGGCTTTACCAGTCCCAGTATGGAGCGCCCGGTGGTGCTTTTTCCGCAGCCGGACTCCCCAACCAAACCATATGTCTCGCCTTCATAGAGATCAAGAGACATATTGGACACCGCCCTCATGTATGTTTTGGGAGGAAACAGCTTGCCCAGAGGGCCGTAAACCGGGTAGCTCTTCTGAAGGTTCCTTATCTCTAAAAGTGGTGTTTTCATTCTATTCCGCCTCCTGTTCCGGAGTGTATTTCCAGCATTTTGCCTTATGTCCCGGGAACACCTCCACCGATGGAGGATTCTGCGACATGCAGCGCTGGTCGGCATATGGACAGCGGGTGCAGAAACGGCAGCCGTCAGGCACATTGGACAGGGGCGGCACCACGCCGGAAATCACGCGCAGCGGCTGGCTGCGGTCTGAATCCAGACGGGGGATGCAGTCCAGCAGGCCCTGGGTATATGGGTGCATGGGCCGGGCGAATAATTCTTCTGTCCGGGCCTCTTCCACAAGATTCCCCAGATACATGACGCGGACGCTGTGGCAGATCTGGGCCATGGCCCCCAAGTCATGGGTAATAAACAGGACCGACATCCCCATCCGTTCGTTCAGTTCCGCGATCAGGTTCAAAATCTGCTCCTGAATGGTTACATCCAACGCCGTGGTCGGTTCATCGGCAATCAGAAGTTTCGGCTCACAGGAAAGGGCCATGGCAATCATCACGCGCTGCTGCATACCGCCTGACAACTCGTAAGGATACTTTCTCATACAATCTTCCGGATTTGGTATGCCTGTCAGATGCAGCAGCTCCCCGCACCGTTCCTTTGCCCTCTGTTTCGTCATCTTCTTATGCAGAACCAGCACCTCTGACAGCTGTCTGCCCACGGTGTGCACCGGGCTTAATGAGGTCATGGGGTCCTGAAAAATGACCGCAATCCGGTTGCCCCGTATCCCACGCATTTCAGCCTGGGATGCCTTTAAGAGGTCCTGACCCTCAAACAGGACCTGGCCCTCATATCTCACATCAGAATCATATTCCCGCAGACGCAGGATTGACTGGGACATGACGCTTTTACCGGAACCGGATTCTCCTGCAACGCCAACGATTTCGCCCGACCTGATGCTCATACTCACTCCGTCCACCGCGGTCAGGACTTTTTTTCGGGCCGTAAACCTCACCTTCAGATTACGGATTTCCAGCAGTGTCCCCGCTTCATTTGTCATTTCACTCTGCATTCTATTTTGTGTTTCATCTGGTTTCATTATCGCTTCTTCCTCCCTGCCGTACGCGGGTCAAGGTAATCCCGCAGTCCATCCCCCAAAAGATTCAGGCTGAGCACGCAAAGCACCACTGCCAGCCCCGGAAATATGACGGTCCACGGCGCTTTCTGGAGTACCTGCTTGCTTCCCTGCAATATGTTGCCCCAGCTTGCGGCCGGAGCAGGGATACCGGCTCCCAGGAAGCTCAAAGACGCCTCGGAAATGATTGCCTGCGCAAAAATGAATGACGCCTGAACCGTCAGGGGAGAAATTACGCCCGGCAGAATCAGTTTCCGGAGAATGCGCCCGCTGCCCGCCCCCTGAACCTTGGCTGCCTCCACATAGGGCTGTTCCCTGGTGACCAGGGCGCTGCTGCGCACAATCCGCGCAACGCTGGGGGTGTACACGATGGTCAGAGCTATAATCACGTTCAGATTGCTTGCTCCCAGCGCGGCCATAAGTGCAATCGCCAGCAGCACACCGGGTATGGCTATCAGACCCTCGCAGATACGCATCAGGATGTGATCCAGGATTTTGAAGTAACTTGCGTAAATACCGATGACCGTGCCCAGGGCACAGGACAGCAGAGCCACGGTGCCGCCTGCCAAAAGAGAAACTCTTGCCCCGTAGAGAACGCGGATCATCAAATCACGGCCAAATTCATCGGTGCCAAAGGGATGTTTGAGACTTGGCCCCTTGAGACGGTCTGCAATGGCCATTGCATTGGGATCCACGTTGGCAACCGCGGGAATAATTATGGCGGCCATCACAATGAGAATGAAAACAGTAAGCCCCATAATCAGCCCCGGACTGGAAAAAAAGCGCTCACGCCGAATCTGGCGCTGTTCGCGGAGGATGTCCAGGCTTGTCTGATAATCTGTTGTGGTATTTGGTATTTTCATGATTTTCCTCCCTACTTGTTTCCCAGCTGGATACGCGGATCCACAAATCCGTACAGAATGTCCACCGCAAGGTTTACCAGCACATAAATCAGAGTTACAAACAGAACCACACCCTGAATGACAAAAACATCACGGCGCGTAATAGAAGTCATGGTAAGCATGCCCAGTCCCGGTATATTGAACAGGGTTTCGGTCACGATGGTTCCTGTTACAAGGCTGCCAAAGGACTGGCCTGCAACGGTCAGTATGGTGGGACCCGCGTTTTTCAGGCCGTAAACCAGGACCACGGCAGATTCCCTCAGCCCCTTTGCCCGGGCTGTGCGTATGTAATTCATATAGAGTACATCCAGCATGGCGGATCGGGACATGCGGGTAATATAAGCAGCCTGGACAACCCCCAGCGACAAGGCAGGCAGAAGCAGATACCGGAGATGTTCCAACAGTCCCCGGCTCAGCTGTACATAACCTGCCACAGGAAGCCATTTCAGGTGAACACCAAAAAACAGCATCAGAAACATACTGAGCAGGAAACCGGGTATGGCGATTCCCAGCAGGGAAATTGATACTGTAATGATGTCCACAGAGGTTCCCCGCCTGTAGGCAGCCAGAATTCCCATTGGGACAGCGATTACCAGAGATATGAGCTGTGCAAAAACCGCCAGGCTGAACGTCGGAACAAAGTATTCTCCAATGGCATCCAGTACGGTTGTCTGAAGGAAATAGGACTGTCCCCAGTCACCATGGAGCATATTCATGAACCAGTCTGCGTACTGCACAAAAAAGGGGCGGTCAAACCCCAGCTGTGCATTTAAATCCGCAATGGCTTCCGGGGTGGCTTCCATGCCTAAAAGCGCTGTGGCCGGACCTCCGGGAATCATGTAAACCACCAGAAAAACCACTACAGACACTACAAACAGAGTCGGAATCAGCGAGAGAACCCGCTTTATGATATAAGATAGCATTATTATTTCCTTCCCATTCAATCATACATATTGATGTGACAAAAGGCAGGTGGGGGAGAACCCGCCACCTGCCAGTAAACCATAAGTTATGCAGGAACCTTCACATTCCAGTAAAGTGGAAAATCGAAGAAATTAAAGCCTTCAACACCGGCCCCTGTGGCCATCAGGCCGCTGTAGTGGCCCAGTACGCTTGCCGCACCGTACTCATACAGGAACTCCTGCAAATCATCCCATTTTGCAGATGACTCTTCAGGGGAAGATGCCATACGGATTGCAGCAATCCCCTCATCTACCTCAGGGCGGTCCAGCCCGGCCCAATCCTTGGTCAGAACAGACAGCTGAACCGGATTCAGGTTATAGCGGTTGCTTGTAATATACAGCGAAAACTGATCCGGATTGGCCCTGTGCTCCATAAAGGTTGCGAAGTCATAACTCTCAACCACCGCATTAATGCCCGCACTCTGTAATTCAGCCTGTACAACCAGGGTTGCATTGTACATCTCGCCATAATCAGGTGTCGTCACCAGAACAATCTCTTCATTGTTATAACCAGCCTCTGTCAACAATTCCTTTGCTTTCCCGATGTTATTCTGATTGTAATATTCAGAGCCTGCATCACTGCCCCACATCGCATCATCCGGGTTACACCACCCTGGATTGAGCACATACAGGTTTGGGTCTCCGTAGCTTGCCAGCATAATATCATCGCAATTCAGGCAGGCCATAATAGCCTGACGCATCTGCGGGCTGGCCATGATCCCTTTTGTGGTGTTGAAGAACAGGTTGATGGTACCTGCGGTCTTTACATAAAACTTGAGACTGCTGTCACCGGAAAGTTCCTGATACCTCTCCTGGGGCATTTCTTCCGCAATGTCATACTGGCCGGTCTGGACACCGGCAACCCGGGTGGAATCGTCTGTCACCACGCGGAAGTAAATATCCGGAGTAGCTGCCAGTTTTTCACCTGTGAAACCGGAAGACTCTCCGGCCGGCTGCGCATAGTCCTCATACCGGACCAAATGAATGTACTGGTCCTGCTTCCACTCGTCCAGCTTATAGGGACCTGTGCCAATGTATTCCGTAATGCCCTCTGTTCCTGCAGAATCAATAACGGACTTCGGATAAATCGCAGGGAACTGAATGGACGCTGCGACTACGGTCAGGGCATCGGCATATGCCTCCGGCAATGTCATGGTAATAGTATAATCATCTGCTTTTTCAAATACGGTTCCTGCCAGAAGGGCTTTTGCCTTGCCCGATAATTCCAGCCACCGGGACATGGAGGCAACCACATCGTCAGCCGTCATTTCCTGTCCATTGTGGAACTTGACGCCCTGGCGCAGTTTGATTGTATAGACCTTGCCATCCTCGCTTATGGTGTAGGAATCAGCCAGGACACCGGCCGGCTCATAGTTTGCATCCATAGCAAACAGCGGCTCGTAGATATGGGTACCGATTCCGCCCACAATGTTGGAATTGACACCGTGAACATCCAGACTCGGCGGATTTGCTGTTATGGCGACGTTCAGCTCTGTTTTATAACTTATTTCCCCTGTTGGCTTTGTGGTTTCTGTCCCCTCAGCCGCCCCTCCGGCAACCGCGGTGGCGGGCTCCTCCTTCGCCCCGCCGGACTGGCCGCATGCGGTCAGCATCACGGCGCTGAGAGCCAGGGCCAGCAGTCGGGACCATTTCCTGTGTTTCATAATAGTAAAACCTTCCTTTCCGACAGATACAGGAATCCGTAAAGCCAGTCACCAGCCCTGTATCTGGAGTATTGAATGATGTAAAAATGACGGCCTCATTATAGCATCGGTATATTTTTTTGTCTACTTCTACCAATTGCAACTTTAATTCAATTATTTTTCCATAATTCCCATTACATTTTTTCGATTTCAGTTCTTTTATTCCAATTCAACAAATCACATATATAACTCCAGTAATTAAGAAGAGTATTTTCCAGATTTCTCAAGGTCTCACTGAATTCGGCTGCATTTCGGATAGAAATGTTGTATAAATATGCTTTTTGTACATAGAAAAAAACTATAGGATTCAACGGCACTTTTGCAGGAGGTTTTTTATTTTAATGCTATTGACAATCCCTTATCCAGACTATAAAATAGAAATTTAATGCTAAAATGCCGTACAGGCTTTCTGGGGAGGATAAAAACATGATTACGGTGGAACATATCTGCAAGACATACCGGGTGGCCCGAAGGAATTCCGGTCTGTGGACCGCCTTTTCTTCCCTGTTCCACAGGGAATATGAAACCATCCATGCGCTGGAGGATATCTCCTTTCATATCCGTGAGGGTGAAATCGTGGGCTATATAGGTCCCAACGGCGCCGGAAAAAGCAGTACCATTAAAATCATGTCCGGCAGCTTTCGCTGGGACAACGGATGCGGTCTCAAAAATTGCTGTCCGCAATATTATCCGTGAAATCAACAGGGACCATGGCACCACCATCATCCTGACCACCCATGATACCCAGGATATAGAGGCATTGACAAACAGGATTCTTCTCATAGGAAAAGGCCGCCTTCTATTGGACGGCGACCTTCAGATGCTGAAAAAACATTATTCCTCTGCCAAACATATTTCCATTGATTATACACCGTTCCCCCGGGGTGGCAGTGTCTCTGATTTAACGAATATACAGGAAAGCGGTATATCCGTTGTCAAGGATATTCCCGGCCGGCTGGAGGTCCTGGCAGACACGTCCTCCATCAGCGTGTCCCATGTTATCTCCATCCTCAATTCCCGGCTGGAAATCAACGACCTGTCAATCACAGGCACCACCATGGATGAAATGGTGGTTTCCCTTTATCAGGAGTTTTCAATATGAAAAAATACGTTTCCTTTTTCAAAATCCGTTTCATCCAGGGAACAGGTCCTCCTGTGTTTTTCCGTTGTCCTGTCCGCCTTTTCCATAGCAGAATTATTTGCCGCTGGCTTTAAGGGATTCAGCCATGTGGTTTCAAACGGTGAATTTGACCGGATCATGCTCCGCCCTGCCGGAACCCTGTTCCAGACCTTTGCCTCCAGGATTGAATTCTCCAGCGTAGGGCGCCTCCTACAGGCAGCCATCATCCTGCTGCCTGTTCTGGAGGGTTGGGGTGAATAAATATACGTCGGCAGGTTCATAAAAGCCGGCGATTTCCGGCTTCTATCTCAGCTGCCCAAGCACCTTCTGATATATGCGGTCCGCTGCCTCTGTCCCCTCCCTAATGAGGCGTTCCGCCTTTTCATTCATTTCTTCCGCCTTCTCCCTGTTCTTCATGGACTTGGTATTGATGTACACATTCATCACGGCTCCCAGCAATGCGGTCCGGATGAACTGAACTCCCACGCCCACGTCGCTGACAGCCATCCTGCTTCCCTTATCAGCAAGGATATCCATGATTTCCAGCATTTCCGCCGCCTTTTCCATGATTTCCATTGGCACGAGACTGGCATCTAGCAAGCGTGCTTCCATGACCTCTGCCTTGTATGCCTTTTCTTCCTCCGTACCTGAGGGAAGGCTGTAGCACTTGGCCAGAGGCGCAAACACCTTCGCATCCTGGTCAGCCAGCTGGGTAAACTGTCCCTGGATTCCCTTCATCCGCTCTGCCAGCTCCTTAATCTCATCCTCCACCAGCGCGTACTTCTTCTTGCCTATGGTCAGATTGGACACCATCTGTCCCAGGGCATTGCCCAGGGCGCCGGCCAGGGCCGAGGCTCCTCCTCCGCCCGGTACCGGCTCCTTTGAAGATAATACATCCAGAAACTCCTGAATCGTCATGCTCTCTATCATTGTAACATCCTCCTGTTTTCTATATATAGTTTATATTATATAACCTTCTTACACAATTTTAACGCCCATCAGTCTGGCCAGCTCAGCCGCCTGCAGCAGGCTGACCTTTACCCCTGACAGCTCCGTAAACTGATCTGAGACCATAATGCCGTCAATGGCGCACTCCGATAAATCCATTCCCTTTAACGGCGTGCGGAAAAAATCCGTCCCGGTCAGGTCCGTGGAGGAAAAGACCGTCTTTTTAAACTTCACCTCAGACATAAAGGACTCCCGGAAATTACAGCCTCTTATTTCACCGAACTCCCAGAAGACAGTGGAGAAATTCCCATAGTGAAACTGACTGTCGAGAAGCTTTACCCACTTAAACGTGGAATTGCAGAACTGGCTTCCATCCCCCTTTGAGTCTGATATATTCACATTCTTCCAATAGGTATCCCGGAAGGAACAGTTAGAAAAATCACACTTGTCAAATATCACATTGCAGAAGGATGCGCCGCTAAAATCACATTCCTCCATCCTGCACCTGACGAATTTCACCGAGTCAAACTCCACTCTTTTCCCTGACACCCTGATGACCATCTGATCTTCATAAATCTTATCCAAAATCGGATACTCCCTCTCGGCTGCTTCCGCCATATCCTCTGACAGCATATATCCTCCATGATGATATTATTTTGCCCATTCCCTGCACTGTTTTAGCCTTGGCTCTGCGTCAAAGCCCATGTCCGTTCCCATGGATGCCTCCATCTCACAGGGAAAATCCGGACATTCTCCGCAGTGGTTCAGTCCTTTTGCCTCGCAGCAGGATTTAACCCCGCACTCGCCGCCCCAGAAGGGCTTTTCCATGGTTACACATCCCGTACAGCGGACCGCTTCCTTTCTTTCACATTGATTGCAGCGGACACCGCATCTTGACTCAAACATATTCTTCCTCCTTTGTTACAGCCCTTAAAGCTGCTCTTTCCCTGACATCTGTTCCACATCCAGGCGCAGTACAGCGGTTCTCTTAAGCATAGCCTCCGGGTAAGCCCAGCCGTCCTTTCCTGACATGTGGCCCATGATGCAGTTCAGGCCCTTTTTCTTCTCCTCCACCTCTTCCACTACCCGGATGGGTCCTTCCCCCACCACGCTTCTGTACCGGAAGGAATATCCGCAGGCCTGGTCCGCCTCCTTCAGACCATGGGCAGTATCCATCTCAAACCCGGCATATCCAATCTGCCTGACCAGGTCCATCTTCTTCCCTTCCGCCGCCCCGTGGAAATAGAACGCATTTTCCTCCTCATTGTATCCAAAGCTGAGAGGAACGATGTAGGCGCTCTTTCCATGGGGAAAAGCCAGCCTGCAGCAGTCACACTCCCGTATAATTTCCCTTATTCCATATATATCCTTAACTTCCCTGTCCTTTCTTCTCACCTTATTCTCCTTATCTGCGATCCAACTTCATTCCCATTCTGCTTCCGTCACGTTTCAATATATGCCCTGCTTCCGCCTGTCTTGTCCTTAACCACAACAATCTGGCGCTCGATTCGTTCCTTCAGCTCCCCCACATGGGAGATGATGCCCACCAGACGCCTTCCTTCTGCCAGGTCTCCCAGGGACTTCATGGCCAGGTTCAGGGTATCCTCATCCAGGGACCCAAATCCCTCATCCACAAAGAGGGTGTCCAGACGGATTCCGCCTGCGGCTGACTGTATCTCATCCGACAAGCCCAGAGCCAGGGAAAGGGACGCCTGGAAGGATTCCCCGCCGGACAATGTCTTTACGCTTCGCTCTGTGCCATTGTAGTGGTCGATGACATTCAGTCCCAGTCCGTTCTTTCCCCTGTTATCCTCCTCCGTACACCGTTTCAGCTCATACTGGCCTCCGCTCATGACCATGAACCTGGTATTTGCCCTGGCAATGATGCGCTCGAAATACGCCATCTGCGCATATGTTTCCAAGGTAATTTTTTCCTTTCCCCCCACTTCTCCTGCCGCTGTATCGGAAAGGGCCTTGACCCACGTCCATTCCTTTTGTATCTCTTCCATGGACGCCTTTTGCTGCGTAATGCGTTCCCTTGCCATGCGGTTGGTTTCCAGCCTGTGGTGAAGCCTGCTTTTCCCCTGCTCCAGACCGGTCAGCCTCTCCCTTGCCTCAGACTGGCGCTGCCGGTTCTCCTGCATCCGCTCCTCCAGACAATCCATGGACAGCCTCTCCTTCCCCGCCATCTGACCTCCCAGCGCCTCCAGCCGGGCCTGTGCGTCCGACACCCGGCGGCTTACCCGGTTATAGGATTCCTCCGCATCCTTAAACGCCTTTTCCAGTCCGGCAAGAAATGCCTTCTTCTCTGCCAGCTCAGCCTGAGCGGCCGTTCTGTTTTCATAGGGCAGGGAGGACTCCATCTCCTTAAGGCGGCTTTCCAGCTCCCTTTCCTTTGCCTGGCTCTCTGCCAGCAGCCTCTGGGCCTGCTGTTTCAGCTCCGAGGCTGCTTCCAGGGATTGACGCCCCAAGGCCCTTCTGCCTTCAATGGCTTCCTTATATTCTTTTCTCTTCTTCTTTTCCTGAATCTTCTCCTTCTGGACGGCAGCCTGGCGCTCCAGCTGGCCTTTCAGCTGCCCCATCATCTGTTCCCACTGTTCAAGGAAATACCTGCGTCCCTGCCGCTCATCCCCTGTCTCCGAAGCCAATACCCCGGCGGCGGCTTCCGCCTGGTGAATCCGCTGCTGCCAGTCCTCCTTCCAGGAAGCCACCTCGGCATCAATCTGCTGCTTCATCCTTTCATAACGGGTATCCAGACTGCCTGCCAGCCTTCCTGCTTCCAGGCTGAGCCTGGCAGCCTCCCTGTCCTTTTCCCCTGCGACAGCCTTAAGCCGGTCTACCTTGTCCTTGGCTGCCTCCTTTCCCTCCTCCATATACCGTGCTGGCGCCGGATGGGTGACGGAGCCGCATACAGGACAGGGCTGGCCTTCTGTGAGCCGCGAGGCCAGAATTCCAGCCTGGTTGTCCAGGAATCTCTGATACATCTCCCGGTAGGCATCGTCTGCCCTCCGGCGCTCCCCGTCGGCTGCCCTGTAACGCTCTCTGGCTGCCTCAAGCTTACTCCTCTCCTGCCCGTACCGCGCCAGCTCCTCTGCCAGAAGCCCGATACGCGCACTGTATTCACGCAGCCGCTCCCCTGCCGTCAGGGCCGCCTGATACTCTTCTCCTGCCTGGCGAAGGGTTTCCAGGGTCTTCTCATCGCTGTCATTTCGTTCCTTCCACTGCTTTTCCTCCAGGGCCGCCCGCTCCAGCCTGTCTCCAAGGCTCTCTGTCTCTTTCCTGCATGCCTTCAGATTCTCCTGAAGCGCGTAAAAACGGTCATAGGTTTTCAGGTTTTCTTCCATCCTGGTAACATCGCCAATCAAGCCGTCTCTGTCAGCCTGGCGTTCCTTCTCCCTCTCATACCTGGCCCTTGCCTGCTCCAGAACCGGCGTATTCTCCCTGAGCACATCCGCGGCAGCGGCCATATCCCGGCAGACCGCGGCATCCCCCTGCATTTTCCCCAGCTCCATCCCAAGGGCAGCTATCTCATCCCTGACCAGGGCCATGGCCTTGTCTTTCTCCTGCTGCTGCGCCTCATCTGCCGTAATCAGCTGGTCCAGCACCTCCAAAAGAGCTTCCAGGCTTCCCTGGGGCACCTCCTTCCAGCGAAGCTTCAGTTCCTCACTATGGCCCTCTGTGATAACACCTCCTGCATACTGTTCCATACTCTTCCTGCTGTCCGCGTAACGGCCATACAGGCCCTTGGTCCGGTCCTTCAGCTTTTCCTGAAACAGCTGATAGGGCTTTGTCTTGAATATTTCCCGGAAAATGATGCCCCGATCCTCGGTTCTGCCTGACAGGAGCCTGGAAAAACTGCCCTGGGCCAGCATGGCAATCTGGGAGAACTGCTCCCTGTTAAGGCCCAGAAGCCCTTCCACCTCCACAGTTACCGCCTTATCTCCTGTAACAAGCCTGCCGTCCGGCAGATGAAGCTCTGCGTCCGGTTTCTCCCTTGTCTCCCCTTCGCCTCTTTGTTTTGCCCTCATATACTCAGGATTGCGCCGCACCCTGTATTCCTTTCCATTATAGGAAAATCCCATCTCCACATAGGTCCTGGCATCCGGCCTGGCGTATTTACTCCTCAGCATTCTGGGTTTGCGGCTGTCCCCGCTGGCATTGCCGTAAAGGGCAAATGCAATGGCGTCAAACAGAGTGGTCTTCCCCGCGCCGGTGTCACCCGTAATAAGATAAAGCCCCCGGTCTCCCAGAGAGGCCATATCCAGGGTAACCTCACCTGCATATGGTCCAAATGCGGATATTATCAGTTCTGTCGGCCTCATCTGCTTCCCTCCCATATTTCTTCCATCAGTTTTCCCGCAAAGTCAGCCTGCTGCCCTGTCATGGGCTGGTTGTTCTGAAGCCGGTACAGTTCCTCCAACAGCACAATGGGCGGCTTGTCCGCCTTGGCGGCGGCTTCCACCACATTCCCTTCCCTGGTGCGCTTGTTATCATAATCCAGCTTCATTACATTGGGATAAATGGAGCGCAGCTTGCCTATTGCGTCCAGTATATCCTCCTCATCCGTAAGGGTGATGTGAAGGTAATCATCCACAGCCGTACCCTGGTAAAAATCGCGGCTGGTCAGCTCCTCATAGCTTCCTTTCAGCTCCCGCATATCATGGAGGGGTTTGAGGGGACGGGTGTTCACGGTCACATTTCCCTTTTCCAGCAGCTCCACCACGGTCACTGACTTTCTGTGGTTCACCTCTGAGAATGAATATTTAAGGGGGGTCCCGCTATAGCGCAGGGTATCTCTTCCCACCTTCTGGGGTCCATGGATATGTCCCATGGCCACATAATCAAAGTAATCGAACAGATCAGCGCTCACCTGGTCCAGGCCGCCGATGGACAGCTCCTCCGAGTCACAGCAGGACGCACCGGTGACAAACTGGTGGGCAATCAGAATATTGCGGTCATCTGTCCCTTTCTTATGTCCGGTCATATGCCCCAGCGCACAGCGGACCGCATCATCAAAGGTTTCAATGCCCTCCTCCGGCCAGCATCTCCTCACAACAGCAGGCTTTATAAAGGGCAGCATATAGACCCACAGGCTTCCGTACCTGTCCTCCATATGAATCGGCTCCACATGACCGTCATACACAGGCGCCATATAAACGCTCCTGTCCTTCATAAGCTGCCCTCCAAAAGCCAGCCGCTCCGGACTGTCATGGTTCCCGCTGATGACAAACACGGGCAGATTCCGGTCCGCCAGCCCGGTCAGGAAAGCGTCAAAGACCTGCACTGCCTCGGCAGGCGGCACAGGTTTATCATATACATCCCCGGCTATGAGGACGCCGTCAGGCATTTCCTCCTCCGCAATCATGAGTATCTGGTCTAATATATATTTCTGATCCTCCAGCACGGAAAAACCATTGACCCGTTTTCCGATATGAAGGTCTGATAAATGAATGAATTTCATATTTCTTCCTTTCATGTGCATCTTTAACCATAATACCACGAGCCGGGCACCATTTACAAGACCATACGTCCCGTCCTTTTCCACGAGGACCGCCCTGTGGAAAAATAGGACTGGACCGCTGCCTTTAAAATATGGTAAACTAAAGCGTGTTTGGAGGTGAGCATGTTATGAATCCAATGAATCTTCTTCAATTAAAACCGGCCTGGAACCAGTTCAAGGCCAACCATCCCAAGATGCTGTCATTTGTCAAAGCCGCATCCAGAGACGGGGTCATGGACGAGGGAACACTGATTGAAATTACCGTCACATCCAGCACCGGGCAGACCATAGCATCCAACATCCGGGTCAAACAATCCGACCTGGAATTCCTGGGAGCACTTAAGGACGCGCTGGAAGATTAGGTGCAAAGGGCGCCCGCCCTGCCTTACGGCAGGAGGACGCCCTGTTGATCCACCGGATGTTTTTCTGCTTCGTTGAATTTTCAGACACGCTCTAGTACTACAGCGAACTTTTTAAAAGCTTGTTTTTTCGGTGTGATAGATATGCATTATGGTTCCCGCGTATATGGTAACTTACTATTTTTTTCATATCAGTTACTGTATATACAATTATCCCATGCATCAGTTTGATTACCATCGGCATCGTCAATGGGATTGCTTTTGCATTCCTCAAAGCATTGTTCAATCGGCCGCCTTAACGTTGCTGCTCTGTCCGGTTCTCCTGCCGGGAGGTCTGCCGGGGCGTTACTGACGAAATATATTATTTCATCATCTGCGTATTTCCTCAGATAAAGCCATATTTCCTCCCCTGGCTTCACATAATTTTGGCTCCCGTCCGCACGGCCGGAAAAACAACGCAGGAATTTCCGCTCTGCAGGGATCGGGCCCTTTGCCCCTTCTGCCAGCGCTTATGTACGGTTCATAATCCACAAGCCCATATCCTTTGTCACCGGTGCAGGCAAGGAACACCCCGGACTGGCAGTTTTCCGTTTTCCCCAGGCAGCCAGAGTACTGCTGTTTTACACCGGCGGAATGCTTCTCTTTTTTTACAAAGCTTGTGTCACCCACGGACAACATGCCGCAGCCTGCCCCAATCTGTCTGGACAGGAGCTCCTGATAGGTATCCGGAAGGGGCTGCTTATCAAAAGGGGAACGGGTAAAGAACCGCTGCAAGGGTCTGACATACTTTTCACCGGAAAAGTGAAGGGCGACTGGCTCAATTGATTTGCGTTCCAACGGGCTCAAAAGCCCCTGTATAAAGGTTTGGAACAACCTTCGTTGTGGCTGCAGAGAAAAGCAGGGAAAATAATTATGAAGATAGTTTTCCAGTTCCGTTTGGAGTAAGGAATCATTATTTTCATCGGAATATCAAGCATCTAATGCAATCGGATCGAATAACGCTTTTTTCTTACCCCGGCCCCTGACCGCACCGCACGTCTTCCCTGACTCTCACGGACAGATGCATCGCCCCTCCGCACGTGTACCCTTCCGCGCCTATATCCCAATTATTCGTTATTATTTCTAATACCAGTTAACTTCCACAAAATATAGAAAAAACGCTTTCGACACATATCTTAAAAGCTTTCATTTTTTTGAAGGACTTTCTTGCAATCCCATTTTCTGTGTAATTAATACAAAAGATGAATTGGGTTTAATGTGGGAAAAATTTGTGCAAAAACGAAAACAACATACCAATTGGTATAAAAATATATTAAAAGGTCTGATGAATTTAAAATACAAACAAGTATAATATGGACATATTAACCTATAAAATAAGTAATAAATAGATTTAAATTAAAAAATACATGAAAAATCTATTTACAAACATCATATGTTATGCTACTATAAGGACAGATGAAACAAAAATATCACCAATGATTGCTGGAAAAAACCGACATTAAATGACAAAATAACCATAGACCACCGCTGAGGGAGAGGAGAGTTCAATGCGCAGAGATATGAACGAATATCAGAATATGGATGTACTTCCCATGGCTACTGCCCAGAAAGTTAAGACGATGATTATCCAGAGGGAGATGAAGCCCGGTGACAGGCTTCCCACTGAGAAGGAGCTGGCAGATCTTTTTGGCGTCAGCCGGTCTACACTTCGGGAAGCCATGAAGTTCCTGAGAGCGGAGAATGTGGTTGTAATCCGGCAGGGGAGCGGAACCTTTGTGAGCGCGGGAACGGGCATTGGGGAAGACCCCCTGGGACTGCATTTCACCAATCAGGAGAAGCTGATCCAGAATCTGTTTGAGACGCGTATGCTGATTGAACCTCAGATCGCAGGCCTGGCCTGCCAGAGGGCCACACCCCAGGACGTCAGGAACCTCCAGCTGCTGGTGACGGAAATGGACCGCAGCGAGGTCAACAGCCCTGCATCGGCGGAGCTGGACGTCCAGTTCCACACCGCGGTTGCGGAATGTACGCACAACGAAGTGCTGATCCGGGTAGTGCCCATCATCATTGAGTCTATCCGCCGAAGCCATGTGGAGACACATGATGATCCGGAGAGTTTTAAGCGGGCCAAAAGAAGCCACGCGGGAATCTGTAAAGCAATTGCCGAGGGCGATTTCATGGAAGCCAAGTTCCAGGCCGAGCGGCATGTATGGGAAACATTAAATGATGTAAAGGAAACGGAGGAACGAAAATGAAGAAAGAGTTATTTGCAAAAAAGACACTGGCTCTGGCAATGGCAGCCCTGATGGCCGCAGGCGCTCTGACTGGCTGTTCATCAGGCTCTAAGGAGACAGCGGCCGCGGGGGATACAACCGCTGCACCGGCTGCAGGTTCTGGGGCGGCTGGCTCAGAGGCGGCCGGCTCAGAGGCGGTCGGCGGTTCCGGGGAGGCGGTTACCGTTAAGTTCCGCTACTGGGCGGACAACACCGATTATTCTGCATTGATGCAGGACATTATCAAGAAATTCAACGCGGAGAACGGCAAGGGCATCACGGTTGTGGGTGAGGAGACTCCCTGGGACGGCGGCGCATACTCTGAGAATCTCTTTAACGCCAAGATGGGCGGCGGAGACATCGACTGCGCAACCTGGAAGCTGACTTCCACCCCGCTGTTTGTCAACAACGACCTGCTGGCCGACCTGACTCCCCTTGTGGACAGCTGGGACAAGAAGGACGACATAGACGAGAACATCTACAGCATTATGAAGGAAGCCGGAGGCACGGACCGTCTCTATGTTATGCCATGGAACATCCAGGTGCTGTACGTTTACTACAGACCTTCCATCTTCGAGGCAGCCGGCGTTGAGGTTCCAAAGACCTACGAAGAATTCTTAACTGCAATTGAAAAGTGCACCATGGACACCAACGGCGACGGCAAGACCGATGTCTACGGCTTTGGCATGAGAGGCGCCAAGGGCGGCCAGGAGCCATGGGGAAGCTTCGTATACGGGCGCGGCGGCAATTTTGAGGATATGACTACCCCGGAAGCTGTTTGGGGTATGCAGGACTTCATCGACATTTACACCAAGGGCTATGTACCGCCCACAGCAACCAGCGACGGCTTTAACGAAATTATTGCCAACTTTAAGTCCGGCTTAACAGCCATGACTATTCACCATACCGGTTCTTCCGCTGACATGGAAGCCGCCTTCGGCGGCGACGTATCCGCATTCCCCTTCCCCGCAGGCAAGGGCCAGTGGACCTCCATGGGTGACACTGAGACTGTTATTTTCGAATCCTGCCAGAACAAAGAGGCTGCATTTGAGTGGGTAGCTTACCTGGCGACCGGCGAAGGCCAGAAGATGTGGTGTGAAGGCACCGGCAATGTACCTGTAAGCAAGACTGTTCAGGCCGGCGACTTCTTCCGGAGCAACCGATTCATGGCAGCCTCCATTGAAGGACAGAGCTATGCGGGTATTCTTCCGATTCTGGATACCACAACCGAGTGGATCTCCACCCTGTGGCCCAACACCGTATCCCAGGCGCTCACCGGCAGCATCACTGCCGAGCAGTGCATGAAGACCCTTCAGGACGGTTTGTACCAGTAACCATTGACACATACGCGGGGCGGCGGAAACCAGGGCCGCCCCACAGAAATCAGAAGGGGGGATTCACCAATGGTCAAGAAACGGACAATATGGCCATACCTGCTGGTCGCTCCGGCAGTGCTCATCATTCTCTGCGTAGTGTTCATTCCGGTGTTCAACGCAATTGTCATGAGCTTTCAGAAGTATGACCTGCGCAGACCGAAGGACATTGCATTTAACGGAGTAGCCAACTATATGAAAGCCTTCGGGGACCCGCTGTTCTGGAACGCCCTGTGGAGGACAGTCATATGGGTGGCGGCAGGTGTAGGCTTACAGTTCCTGTTCGGATTCATTCTGGCCCTCCTTCTGAATCAGAAGTTTGTGGGGCGCGGCATGGTCCGTGCGGTCAGCATGATTCCATGGGTAACACCTGGCGTACTGATCGGCCTGATGTGGCGCTGGATCTATGACGGCAACTTCGGCGTACTCAACGATTTATTGTTAAAAATCCATGCGGTCACGGACAAAATACCCTTTTTGTCCCAGGTTTCAACCGCATTTCCCAGTGTGATCGTAACCATTGTATGGCAGGGAATTCCGTTCTTTGCGCTGATGCTATTAGCAGCTCTTCAGGGCGTGCCCGCGGAAATGTACGAGGCGGCGGATATTGACGGCGCGTCACCGTGGCAGAAGCTGATGTTCGTTACCATTCCATCCATCAAGAACACCATTTTCGTAACAGCGCTGCTGCGTGTGATCTGGGTAGCCAACTCGGTGGATGTAATCTACAACATGACAGAGGGCGGACCGGCTTACTCTACGCAGACCCTCAGCGTTTACATCTTCAACAAGGGCAATGCCCTGGAACTTGGATATGCGTCAGCAATGGCCCTTCTGATGGCAGCGGTTCTGCTGGTGGTAGCCATACCGTATCTGAAAATGAACTTTAGGGAGGAGAAGTAAGGATATGAAAAGACAATCCGGATTAAAACGTTTTGCGGCCGAATTTATCCCGCTGCTCCTGATGATGGTTTTCATCCTGTTTCCGTTCTACTGGACATTCGTAACTTCTGTGAAACCGCAGGATGAGCTTTACGGAGCGGTGGTTACATACTGGCCCGGCCGCATTACTTTTGAAGCCTACAGCAAGCTGTTTACCACCACTGTAAACTTCTTTGCTGCCATGAAGAACAGCTTTATCGTTGCTTCCCTGACAACTATCGTATCGCTGACCGCTTCCACGCTGGCGGCATATGCATTTTCCAGATACCAGTTCACGGGAAGAAAGATTTTAATGTGTACGTTCCTGTGCAATAACATGTTCCCCACGGTACTGCTGCTGATTCCGCTGTACACCATTATGCGTAAGATGGGACTGCTGTACACTCCTGCCTCCTTGGTTTTATCTTACACCACATTTACCATTCCCTTTTCCGTATGGCTGCTGCTGGGCTTCTTAAACGACCTGCCCATGTCACTTGAGGAAGCGGCCCTGGTAGACGGGTGCAACAGAGGCTCCGCCTTTTTGAAGATCATTCTTCCGATCCTGGGTCCCTGCCTGGTGGCAACCGGAGTTTACATTTTTATGACATCCTGGAATGAGTACACATTTGCCATGATGTTCACCAACACGGATACACGCACCATCCCGGTAGCGCTGAAGAGCCTGATCGGACAGCTGGGCGTCCAGTGGGATCTGCTGACTGCAGGAGGCATTATCACCATTATACCGGTGTGTATTATGTTCTTCTTCGCACAGAAGCGTTTGGTAGAAGGTTTAACAGCCGGAGCTGTGAAAGGTTAACTTTAAGAGCCGCCCCGTTCGGCCTGGGAAATGCCGGCGGGTTGACGTCCATAAACAAGGAAAGCTCCCTTCGCATACGCTGAGGGGAAAGTCAAGGAAAGTCCCCTTCGCATAAGCTCAGGGGGGAGATGAGGAGGAAAACAATTATGCGGTATGACAAGAAAGCGAAAGAACTGCGGGCAGAAATCTTAAAGATGTTATATGCCTGCCAGTCAGGACATCCCGGTGGGTCTCTGTCCTGTGTGGAAATGCTGATGGCACTTTATTATGAGGTGATGAAGGTAGATCCTAAGAACCCGAAAGACCCGGACCGCGACCGTTTTGTGCTGAGCAAGGGCCATGCATGCCCCACCCTTTACGCGATTCTTGCGGACCTGGGATATTTCCCCAAGGAAGACCTGGCCGGGCTGCGCCAGATTGACAGCCATTTACAGGGACATCCCGACTGCACCAAGACTCCGGGCGTGGACATGAACACCGGCTCCCTGGGACAGGGCGCTTCCCTGGCCATGGGCCTGGCTCTGGCTGCAAAGCATGCGGGGGCAGACTACAAGGTATACACAGTGCTGGGCGACGGCGAGTGCCAGGAAGGTCTGGTATGGGAGGCGGCAATGGCGGCGGCCCACTACAAGCTGGATAACCTGACCTTTATGCTGGATTACAATAAACTGCAGATCGACGGCCGCAACGACGAAGTTATGAGCCTGGGCAACATTATGAAGAAGTTCGACGCCTTTGGCTTCGAGTGTTTCGAGGTGGACGGCCATGATATGGACGCGATTGTGACCGCTCTGAAGGCTCCCGTATCGGGCAGGCCGAAATTCATATGCTGCAACACTGTCAAGGGCAAGGGCGTTTCCTTTATGGAGGACCAGTTCGGATGGCACGGCAGCCCCATGAACAAAGAGCAGTTTGAGAAAGCGTTAAGCGAGCAGGAGGTGGAGTAAAATGGGAAAGTCATTACGTGTTGCATACGGTGAAGCTCTGGTTAAATTAGGAGAGAAAAATGATAAGGTAGTGGTAATGGATGCCGATCTGGCCCATGCTACCCAGACCGGTATGTTCAAAGATAAATACCCGGAGCGTTTCTACAACATGGGTATTGCAGAAGCCAACATGATGTGTGCGGCGGCTGGCTTCGCTCACACCGGCTACGTTCCTTTTGTGAGCACCTTCGCCCTGTTCGGCGCGGGCCGTGCGTTTGAACAGATCCGCAATTCCATCTGCTATACCAACTGTAATGTAAAGTTCGGCTTTTCCCACTCCGGCCTGTGTGTAGGCGAGGACGGCGGAAGCCATCAGTCCATCGAGGACATCGCCCTCATGAGAGAGCTGCCCCACATGACCATCTTTGTTCCCTGCGATCCCGCGGAGACAGAGAAGGCGGTTATGGCTGCTGCTGAGATCGACGGGCCGGTATATATCCGTGTTGCCAGACCTGTCTGCGACGATATCACCACAGCCCACACCCCATTCATTCCCGGCAAGGCCAATGTGATGAAAGAGGGAAATGACGTTTGCTTAATCGCCTGCGGCCTGATGATTCCGAGGGCCCTGGAAGCGGCGGCTGAGCTGGAAAAAGAGGGCTCAAGCGTGGCAGTTGTGAACATGCATACCGTCAAACCCATTGACAAGGACATTGTGCTGAAGATGAACGAGAGCTGCAAGGCCATCGTAACTGTTGAAGAGCACTCCGTTATCGGCGGCCTTGGCTCTGCGGTTGCAGAAGTTCTGGCAGGCCACAACGGCGCCAAGTTCGCCATGGTGGGCATTGAAGACAAGTTCGGCAAGTCCGGTAAGCCGGATCAGCTGTTCGAGGCCTATGGCCTGACCGCTGCCAATGTGGCTGCAAAGGCAAAAGAGCTGCTGAAATAATTGGGGAAAATGACTGTGGAGGATTAAGGAAATGACCATTGCAAATTATGAGTTTACCGGCGAAGGTATGCAGAGAGTATTCGAAAATGAGAAATGGACTGTGGGAATCAAGAACTGGAAGCCGGCCAATGATGTAACAGGAATTGACTGCCTGGAGCGCCACAACAAGACAGACGAGCTGTTTGTGCTGGTGGAAGGCAGCTGCACCCTGATCTACGCCAATGAAGTGGAAGGCGGGTTAGCATTCGGCGCAGTAAAGATGGAGAAGGATAAAGTCTACAACATCCCCTCTGCCCTTTGGCACAACACTATCACCCAAAAGGACACCAAGATGATCCTGATCGAGGATTCCAGCACTTCTATGGAAAACAGCGATATTCTGAACCTGGATGCAGCTCAGATTGAAGAGATGAGAAGCCTCTGGAGCAGATGACTAAACATCCGCTGACAGACCAGGGAATTGTCAAGTTCCAGGCGGATTGCAGGGCTGTATTTGGTGATTAATGCGATTGTAAAAAGCATATGGATTCATTATAATGTTAGCAGTTATTTTACTGCTAACATTATTTTTTTGGAGGAATATAGAATGATTAAGAAATTTTTAGCATGCAATACTGTCAGAGAGCGTCTGGACCTGCTTTCCAATACTGTTAGGGACAACTGGACCGATCAGGATCGGGGTATCATCCTGAACGTTTTTAACATGAATGCCGAGGACTATGCGTCCAAAGAAGATAAGATCACGGCTATTGAGAAGTACGGCTGTCTATAGAGGTATGTCGCAAAGTCGATGATAGACAGTATGATGACAAGATTCTGGCAAGGGTCTTGGGAAAGGGAAGGACAGATGACAAAAGAGGAAATAAAAAACCTGTTTATGCAGGGAATTGACTGTTCACAGGTAGTGGCAGGTCGATTTGCAGATGAATTGGAGATGTAGGAAAGCCTTCTCAGGAAAATGTCCGCCTGTTTTGGCGGTGGAATGCAGTGTGGTGAAACATGCGGGGCGGTGACCGGTGCGTTGATGGTAATCGGTCTCAAGTACGGCCATAGTGTGAATAACGATTTGAAACAAAAAGAAATCATGCGTGAAAAGACTTCTGAGTTCAAGCGTTTGTTTGCCGAAAAGTACGTGAGAGGCTGATATCAGATACACTGCTTGACAAATCGGGAGGGGATGATTCTCCGGGGCTGCGGTGAGGATATGCGGGAGTGGGCAGACGGAAGCAACAAACTATTAACACAGGAAGGCATTTTATTGGAGGGAACAAAGTGCGAAAATGTGAAGTCTGATTATGTTCCGAATCGGTTGGGAGGTTTTCTGAACGATGCGCCTGCACAAAAGACAGATAAATTATAAAATTTCACCTTTTTTGGTTTTACGATATTCTGTTGGAGAATATCCCTTTAGTTTATGAAACAGGCGGCTGAAATACAGCTGGTTATCATACCCTACGATACGCGATATTTCATTGACTGCATAATTTGTGGTTTCCAATAAAGTCTGTGCGTTATTGACGCGGATAGAAACGATATATTGTAAGGGTGTGGAGCCTGTATATTTTTTAAAGTTGCGAATAAACCAACTGACACTCATTCCTCTGGATGAGGCATATTCCTCTATATTAATCTCCCGATTATAATTTTCCATAAAGTAAGTTATAGCGTTATCTATTTCGTGAATCATATAGTCATTTTTTAAGGTATGTTCTTTGGTTAATTCCCGCTGGAAAATGATCAATAAATGGCGCAATAAGAGCGTCATCATTTCTTCATAATTACTTTGGCATTTTTGCAATTCTAATATGATACGTTTGAAAATTTGTTCATATTCCAAAGCAGTACCTACCGGAAAGATTCTGCGGTTGTCTGCGAACCCATATTTTCGCAAGATATTTTTTATATTATTTCCTGTAAAGTGAATCCAGTACACCTCGGTTTTATCTTCACCGTAGTATTCATATTTTTGAAATTCCTTTGGACGGTATAAAACAATATTGCCGGCATGAACGATGGTTTCATTTTCCGGTTTGTCGAAATGAAAATGGCCGCATCCGGAGGCAACGTAGATGATTTGAAAATCCAAGCGCCCCCGCGGACGATAGGTTGGTAATTTAGGAAGCGTAGATAGTCTGTATGTGCCGCAGCTTCCAACAATCAGTGGCTGGCTTTTGTCTTTGAAGTCGAGATGAGATTGATTTAAGTAACCGTTGTTCATATACATGGCGGAGAACCCCCTTTAAAATAAGTGATGACGCTACCTTTTTATATTGTATCATTTTGTGCATAATATGTCTATTCCGGTTTATAGACATATTTTGAATACTGACGTATGATTACAGTAACAAATAAAGCGCAGCCGATGAAAGAAAATTTATTGTGTGATAAAAAGTGCATATTCAAGGAGGGAATTTATGATCGTACCACGTTATTATGAAGATTTAAGCGTGCTGCATGAAAACACAATGCCGCCAAGAGCGTACTACATGCCAGCATCAAAAAGAATGGATGATTTGACAGAGCATAGAGAAAAGTCAGATCGTTTGCAGCTATTAAATGGAAACTGGAAATTTCGTTATTTTGAAAGCATTTACGATGTGAAGGAATCGTTCTACGAAACGGATTATGACGTATCAGATTTTGATGAAATGAGAGTCCCGGGCATATGGCAAATGGAAGGATACGATATGCATCAGTACACGAATATCCGTTATCCATTTCCGTTTGATCCGCCTTATGTTCCGCAGGATATTCCGTGCGGAGCTTATGTTCATACATTTTTTTACCAGAGTGAAAAAACGGCGCCAAAAGCATACCTGAATTTTGAGGGAGTAGATAGCTGCTTTTATGTCTGGTTGAATGGAAAATATGTAGGATACAGCCAGATATCTCATGCAGTGAGTGAATTTGATGTTACTTCCTTTTTGAAAGATGGAGAGAATATCATTGCAGTGTTGGTTCTGAAGTGGTGTGATGGTTCGTATCTGGAAGATCAGGATAAATTCCGAATGAGTGGAATCTTCAGAGATGTGTACATTTTAAAACGTCCGGAACGGGCTGTGTGCGATTATCGCATAACGACAGAGGTTTCCAAAGAAGTCGCCAGGATAAAGTTAGATATACGGTTTTATCAGCCGATTCATCTGAACATAAGAGTTGAAGATAAAAACGGAGCTGTTGTTTCTCAAGGGACGATAGAGAAAGATGGAATCATAGAATTTGAGATTTTTTGTCCGGTGTTTTGGAATACGGAAAATCCATATCTTTATACGGTGATTCTGGAATCGAAATATGAAGTGATTGTGGATGCGGTAGCTTTACGCACGATTGAAATTTACGATAAAGTGATTTATTTCAACGGTGAGAAAATCAAATTCCGCGGTGTGAACCGTCACGATTCTGAGCCGGAAACAGGAGTTGTGGGTGCAAAACAGATAAAGACGGATATGATATTGATGAAACAGCATAATTTTAATGCGATTCGTTCCAGCCATTACCCGAATGCGCCGTATTTTTATCAGATGTGCGATAAATATGGATTTATAGTTATTGACGAGGCGGATATTGAAGCGCATGGGCCGTTCATGTTATATCGGAAAGAGGATACCGATTATAACCGCTTTAGTCGCTGGAATGAGAAGATAGCGGATGATCCGGCTTGGGAGCAGTCGATTCTTGACCGTGTACAGCGTATGATTCAGCGAGATAAGAACCGTTTTTGCATCGTTATGTGGTCTATGGGAAATGAAAGTGCTTATGGCTGCAATTTTGAAAAGGCACTGGAGTGGACAAAAACATTCGATCCCGCAAGACTTACACAATACGAAAGCGCCAGGTATCGGAATTATAACGTAACCTATCAGTACCATAATCTGGATCTGTATAGCCGTATGTATCCGTCACTGGAAGAAATAGAGGAATATTTGGAGAAGGATGGAAGTAAGCCATTTCTGCTGGTTGAATATTGTCATAGCATGGGAAATGGCCCCGGTGATTTTGAAGATTATTTTCAAATGATTCAGAGCGATGACCGGATATGCGGAGGTTTTGTCTGGGAATGGTGCGATCATGCGATAGCACATGGAAAAACGGAAAATGGAACGCCTATGTATTATTATGGCGGCGATCATGGAGAGAACATCCATGATGGGAATTTCTGTGTGGATGGACTGGTTTACCCGGACCGTACTCCCCATACCGGACTTCTGGAATATAAAAATGTGTATCGTCCGGCAAGAGTTGTTTCCTATGATTTGGACAGCGGAGAGTTGATTTTACACAATTATATGGATTTTGATGATCTGAAGGACTATGTGGAAATTTCTTATGAAGTGACGCAGGATGGCTTGATGATCAGTAAAGGGAAATTGCCCGCTTTTTCAGCAGCGCCCCACCAAGAGGGAAAAACAAAGCTGGAGCTTTCTATACCGGGGAATGGGAAGGTTTATTTAAAACTAATTTACCGGTTGAAGAAAGCGGCTGCTCTTTTGGAGAAAAATCATGTGCTGGGCTTTGATGAGATACAGCTTTCTGGCAGCCACTTAAAAACCCGTCAGGCAGAACAGTGGTTAAACAGAATTGCAGAGGGTACAGAAATCCGGGTAAAGGAAAAAGACACTCAAATCGAAATAAAGGCAGCCGACTTTGTTTACATCATAGATAAACGAACAGCCCTTTTTGAGCAAATTCAGTTTGCCGGAAGAAATTATCTGAAGCGTCCTATGGAACTGAATATTTGGAGAGCACCAACGGATAACGATATGTATATGAAAGAAGTCTGGAAAAAGGCCCATTACCATGAAGCATATACGAGAGCTTATGATATTGAGGTTTGCCAGAACGGAAATGGTGTGGAAATTTTGGCTTATACAGCGGTAGTCGCTGCAACAGTGCAAAAAATCATGGACGTAAAAATAAAGTGGATAGTAGACGCCAGCGGAAAAGTATCTTCTGAATTTACAGTGTTGAAAGATGGGGAATTTCCAGAACTTCCGAGATTTGGTTTGAGGCTTTTCCTTGATAAGAGCATGGAAAATGCCTGTTATTATGGAATGGGTCCTCAGGAAAGCTACAGAGATAAACATAGAGCAGCGAGTCATGGGCTTTATCGGTCGAAGGTATGTGACTTACATGAGGATTACATTCGCCCGCAGGAAAATGGAAGTCACTATGACTGTGATTATCTGGAGCTTTCCGGTTCACAGTATGGAATTGCGGCTGTTGCAAAGAAGTCCTTTTCATTCAATGCTTCGCATTACACGCAGGAAGAATTGGAAAGAGCTGCGCATAACTATGAATTATGCGCAGCTGACAGTACAATACTTTGTTTGGATTATGCATTAAATGGAATAGGATCGAATAGTTGTGGCCCTGCTGTCCTGGAAAAGTACAGATTTGATGAAACCGAGTTTCAGTTTGGACTTACTCTGGTTCCATTTGTGAAAGGCACAAAGTAACAACGGTGAGCAGTCATAAGACAATGAAAACATCTAAAATCGCTGCCTGGTATTGAACGTTCAGGCAGCTTCGGGAAGGAGCGTATTATGGGAGAAAAAACGTACTTGAAGTGGTATAACAAAGTGGGATACGGATCGGGCGACATTGCCGGAAATGTGGTATACGCTTTTTTAACATCGTTCGTTATGATTTATTTAACAGATACGATTGGGCTGGCATCCGGGATAATCGGAACACTAATTGCGGTATCTAAGATTTTTGATGGATTTACGGATATTATTTTCGGTTCCCTGATTGATAAAACCCATACGAAGCTGGGAAAAGCAAGACCCTGGATGATTTATGGGTATATCGGGTGTGCAATCACACTGATCGCTGTGTTTGCAGTTCCAATCAGTTGGGGCAAAACAGCACAGTACGCATGGTTTTTTATTGCGTATACACTGCTGAATGGAGTGTTCTATACGGCAAATAATATTGCGTATTCAGCCCTCACCTCTCTAGTGACAAAAAACAGCAAAGAACGTGTACAGATGGGGTCTTATCGTTTCATCTTTGCATTTTCAACCAGCCTGCTCATTCAGTCTGTCACAGTGATCTTCGTGGATTTCTGTGGTGGAGGCGCCGAAGCATGGAGAACGGTTGCGATTATTTATGCCGTGATTGGCCTTATTGTAAATACTATTTCAGGGCTTTCTGTAAAGGAACTTCCAGAGGAAGAATTAATTTCAGCGGATCAATCTAAGGAAGAAAAATACAGTGCCGTTGATGCGTTTAGACTGATTATTGCAAATAAATATTATCTCATGATTTGTGGAGTCTATATCTTACAGCAGTTGTACTCTGCTATGATCGGAGCGGGTATTTTCTATGCAACATGGGTTCTGAAGAATAAAAATTTGTTCGGAGTATTTTCGTGGGCAGTAAACATTCCTTTGATTATCGCTCTGATTTTCACGCCCACATTGGTAGGAAAATGGAATGGAATGTATAAGCTGAACTTAAGAGGTTATATGCTCGCGGTGGCTGGAAGAGCCCTGGTAGTTGTTGCGGGGTATATGGAAAGTGTTCCGTTGATGCTGCTATTTACAGCGGTGGCAGCGTTTGGCCAGGGGCCTTGGCAGGGAGATATGAATGCAGTGATTGCATCTTGTTCAGAATACACATATCTGACGAAGGGGAAAAAGGTAGAAGGAACCATGTATTCCTGTACCTCATTAGGGGTTAAGCTTGGCGGGGGTATTGGAACTGCTGTTGTAGGATGGCTGCTTGAATTAAGCGGTTATGTAGGAACGGCAGAAACGCAGCCGGAATCTTGTATCAGTATGCTTCAGTTTATGTATCTGTGGCTGCCGCTGATTTTTGATGTGCTTATTATGCTTGTCCTCTCCAGGATAAATGTTGAGGAAGCAAATGATAAAATCCGGGCGAAAAAAGGAATGGTATCAGGAAATACTCAGTCTTTTTGATAACTATGCGCGATATATATGGTTAAAATAGTTGGCGTAAAAAGTTAAAAGGATATTGAAATACTGTTTAAGCTTACTCATTTTACCTTCCTCCTTGTTCTTGGTTATGTGTTTATTATATGACAGGAGAAATAATATTGCTTGCCAAAAGAAAAGAAAGAATAGCCATATTTTGCAGTAGATATAAGGTGACAATGCAGAATTATGAGCAAGGGAGAGGAGGAATTTATCAGTGCATTTATCATTTGTAGATACGGAAGAAGAAATTCTGGCAGTAAAAAGAGTGGCAAGACATGTATCTCCACATTTGCACAATGCTTTGGAAATTGTATGGGTAACAGAGGGTGCTTTGGAATTGGGAGTTGGGCAGGAACTGTATCATATGGAGAATGGAGATATAGGTTTTGTATTTCCCAATATCATTCACCATTATCAGGTTTTTACGAATAGGGAGAGTGTGGCTGTTTTTATAAAATCCCCGCCGTTTGTTTTGAGTACTTTTGATGAGATATTGCTAAACTATGCGCCGGAATATCCGATAATAAAAGCTGGTGACGTGGACAGAGAAACGTATCGTGCGCTTGGGGCGGTTATGAAAACAAAACAGACGGAATTTGCGATTGTACAAGCATATTTACAGATTGTCCTGGCAAGATGTTTCAGAAACTTTAAATTAGTAGAAAAAAGAAGCGTTGGAAGCGATGATCTCATTTACCAGACAGTTGCCTATGTGTCAGGCAATTTCAAAAATACGTTTTCTTTAGAAGATATGGCGAAAGACTTAGGGGTTAGTAAGTATGTTTTATCTCGCATTTTTTCAAAGACGTTTCATAGTAATTTTAAGCAGTATCTGAATGATACGAGGTTAGATTATGCTCGCCACCGATTGGAGAACACGGAGGATTCGATTACTAATATCTGCTTGGACAGTGGATTTGATAGTCAGAGGACATTTAACCGAGTGTTCAAAGAAAGATTCCGGGTTTCGCCCACTGAATATCGGAAAAGTCAGAAAGAGAAAGTGAAGCTGCTTTGACGAGCTGTTTTTACAGAAAAGAGATAGCTGGATAAAGAGCGGAGGTAAAAGCGCTTGAGTGCCGGAAGCCCAGGAATGGGCTTCCGGCTCCTTCGTTATTATAGGAAATCTATCCTTTCTTATTCTTTATTCTTCCAATTCCCGTCAAAGATACCCCCAACAGATAAACCGCGCATATCACAAAGAATAACACGGTATTCTGCCCCAGCACATCCTCCGATTTGTTGGAATTCATGCCCAGGAGCATCTGGGAATAGGGCCACAGGAGTCCGGCCTTCGTATTGGCGGCAATCAGGCCTGTAACGCCGCCTGCCAGGCCAACGGCAATGGGAGTGGCAAAGCTTCGTATTTCCGTGGCAACCAGAAACTGCAGGGCGGCAATCACAAAGGCTCCCGCCAGTCCGCGGATCATCCAGAAGCAGAGATCACCGGGCGGCAGACCCGGCAGGCCAATGACTTTTCCAGAGGCGAAAAAGAGAAGGGCAAACCATATCTGTGTCAGTCCGGAAATAGCGCATACCAGGATGAACTTGGACAGGTAGATGGTGTGATAGGATACCGGGCAGGCGAACAGGGTATTCCGGCAGCTGTTAAAATTCTCATATCTCCATAAAAACGCGCAGTATGCGCCGATCAAGGGAGCAAAAAAGAATGTGGCATAAAATAATGTCACCTGAGTCCAGTAGGAATACCATCCGGATTTTAACAAATCAAGATTGGACAGGTAATTTCCGGCGCCGAGCAGGATGGGGATGACAGGAATCAGCAGAAAGGCCGGCCATATCAGGGTTCCTCTGCATTTCATGCGTTCACAGATAATTGCTTTTACTATCATCAGTTTTTCCTCCTAGTATAATAATGGTGTAGTCAAGAACGACTACTGGTTAATAGTTACAA
>OGZY01000075.1_pt1 | contig 72016 bp, 50 predicted proteins | sample 1576911 | NCBI WGS metagenome assembly OGZY01 (sample SAMEA3541488, study PRJEB24748) | human gut metagenome | biome: human gut; feature: human-associated habitat; material: faeces | place: China | collected 2012 | reverse complement strand
ATTTTTTTATACCTCCCCCCTAGCTTCCAAGGGGAGATATTTCCCATTACCAATGTTATACATTATTTTTGACGTTTTGTAAATACTTTTTTTAAAAAAACTTCACAAAACTTTCATATTTCAATCACAAATCTCCTAAATATAATACTTTAAATCCCCAAAAAAAGAGGATAGAAAAAGGATAGACATACCCCCTTTTAGTAGACAACTTTTTTTTGCAAGTAATTTACAAAGAGGATGGCATAAAAAGAAATTTCCCCCTTCATTTTATATTTTTTTAATTTTGGAAACATATGAATCTTGTGCTATAATTATCTCATACTAAAAATTAATAGAATTATATTTTTTAAATAGGAGTATGGTATGAAAATTACGATTGTTGGTGCAGGAAAAATAGGGGAACTGCTCTGCAAAGACCTTGCTATAGAAGGAAATGATATAACGCTTATTGAAGAGGAGCCAAAAATATTAGACAGAATTCTTTCATCTTCTGATATTATGGGATTAGTTGGAAATGGAGCTAACTGCGAAGTATTAAGAGAAGCTTCTGTAGAGACGGCAGATATTTTTATAGCTGTTACACATTCTGATGAGATCAATATTATTTCATCAGTAATAGCAAAAAAAATGGGAGCACAATATACAATAGCCAGAGTCAGAAATCCTGAATATTCTTCTCAAATGAAATTTATGAGTGATTCTTTAGGAATAGATATAATGCTGAATCCTGAAGCAGAAGCTGCTTATTTTATAGCTAGAAATCTAGAATTTCCTAATGCTTTAAATGTTGAAACTTTTGCTGGAAATAAAGTGAATCTTGTAGAAGTTCTTGTAGAAAAAGATACCTATTTAGATGGAATAAAGTTAGTAGAATTTAAAAATAAATATTTTGCAAGTATTTTAGTCTGTATTGTAAAAAGAGGACAGGAAGTGTATATTCCAACAGGTAATTTTATCTTACAGGCTGGAGACAGAATCTATGTAACTGGCATTCAAAGTGAACTTTCTAAATTTTACAAGTCTCTTGGACATAAAGAAGAGCGTATAAAATCTGTTGTTATAATTGGTGGTGGGCGTATTACTTACTACTTAACAGAGATACTTTTAGAAAGAATGATGGATGTAAAAATAATTGAAATTGATGAAGAAAAAGCTCAAGAATTGAGCGGTATATATGAAAACGCTGTTGTAGTTCATGGAGATGGAACTGACAGTGAACTTCTTGATGAAGAAAGATTTGGTGAATATGATGCCTGTGTATCTCTTACTGGGATAGATGAAGAAAACATTATTCTCTCTATGTATGCCAATAAATTAGGAATCAAAAAAACTATTACAAAAATAAATGGTATATCTCTATTTAATGTTCTGGAGCTTGTAGGTCTCCAATCTATTGTTACTCCTAAAAAAATAATTGCTGACTATATAGTAAGAATAGTCAGATCATTGGTAAGTTCTCAAGGAGAAAATATTGAAACACTTTACAGACTTGTGGATAACAATGTTGAAGCTATTGAATTTAAAGTTCCTGAAAACAGTAATGTTATTAATATCCCATTAAAAGATTTGGATATAAAAGATAATCTTCTTATTGCCTATATTTTAAGAAAAGGTCAGCTGATATTCCCTGGAGGGCTTGATGTATTAAAACCTCAGGACAGAGTCATCATTGTTACTACTGAAAAATTCTTAGATGATATCAATAAAATACTAAAGTAATGGGGAATGAAATATGAATAATAAAATGGTTAGATATGTAATTGGACATATTCTAAAAATAGAAACTGGATTTATGCTGATTCCATTGGCATTAAGTTTTTTTTATCATGAAGATATTATAGTCAAAAAAGCTTATTTTTTCACAATAATATTACTTTTATTTTCCAGCATCCTTATTTCTAAGAAAGTTCCTGAAAATCAAAAGATTTATGCTAAAGAAGGACTCGTTATAGTATCCGCTTCATGGATAGCCCTGTCTCTCTTTGGTGCTCTTCCTTTTGTATTCAGTAAAAGAATACCTTCTTTTATAGATGCTTTTTTTGAAATAGTAAGTGGTTTTACTACAACAGGAGCCAGCATATTAACTAATGTTGAAGCTCTGGAAAAATCTCTCCTATTTTGGAGAAGTTTTACACATCTTGTAGGAGGAATGGGTGTACTGGTTCTAGCACTAGCTATACTGCCTAAAAATAATAACCAGTCTCTTCACATAATGAAAGCTGAAGTTCCTGGTCCTACATTTGGTAAATTAGTTGCAAAAATGTCTTATAATTCAAGAATTCTTTACATGATATATATTTTTATCACCATTGTTATTACTATATTACTGAAGCTTGGCGGTATGCCTCTCTTTGATGCTGTGGTTCATGCTTTTGGTACAGTAGGAACTGGAGGATTTGGAATAAAAAACAGCAGTATTGCTTATTATCACAGCTCATATATTGATTATGTTCTTGGAATAGGAATGCTTCTATGTGGTATGAACTTTAACCTTTTCTATGCTTTGCTTTTAAAAAACTATAAGCAAGTATTCAAAAATGAAGAGTTAAAATATTATTGCGGTATAGTTGCAATAGCTATAATTGCTATTTCAGTAAATATATCATCTTCATATACAAGCATCAGTCGTTTATTTAGAGATGTATTTTTCACTGTTTCATCAGTAATTACTACAACAGGATATTCTACTGTGGATTTTGATACATGGCCTGTATTTTCTAAAACAGTTCTTCTCCTTCTTATGTTTGTAGGTGGATGTGCTGGTTCTACAGCTGGAGGATTAAAGGTTTCAAGAATAGCAATACTTTTTAAAACAGTTGTTGGAGAATTTAAAAAAATAGGTACTCCCAATAGAGTTACAAATATAAAAATGGACAATAAAGTTATTACAAAAGAACTATCTAGTGGAATAAGTACTTATTTGATGCTGTATATCACTATATTCCTGATAGCTATTTTATTTGTAGCCTGGGATTCTCCCGATTTTCTATCTGCTTTCAGTGCTGTTGCCGCCACATTTAACAACATAGGGCCAGGAATGGGAATAGTTGGACCAACTTCCAATTATGCATCTTTCTCTGCTATCAATAAAGTTATATTGTCTCTGGTAATGCTTTTAGGAAGACTAGAAATTTTCCCTATATTAATACTTTTTTCACCTAGTTTATATGGAAAATCTAATTAGAATAAAATAACTCAAAGCTGGCTGGAAATTTTCTTTCTTGCCAGCTTTTTTAAAATAAAAAGAGGCTGTGTAAATTAGTTTATCACTAACTTGCAGCAGCCCCATTTCTCTTTTCTTATTTAACTTTTTTTATCTTTGTTAAAACATGATGTCCATTTGGTCTGAATATAAAGTTAGTTATATTTTTTCTCATTCCTACTAACTCGTTTTTTCTAAGAATAGGTATCAATGGAAGATCTTCTTCCAATATAGCTTGAGCTTCTCTATAGATTTCAGCTCTCTTATCCATATCAGTTTCAAGTCTGCCTTGTTCTGCTAATTTATCATATTCAGGATTGCTGTAAAAACTTCTGTTTCCAGCTGCTCCTCTTGCATCTGTGTGATAAAGTGGATATAAGACAATATCAGAGTCATTAGTTCCTGGGAACCATCCACCTAAAATCAATTCATGTTGTCCAATAGCACTCTTTTCAAGATAAGTTCCCCATTCAACTGGCTCTATTATCAAATCTATTCCTAACTCTTTTAAGTTAGCCTGTATAATCTGAGCAGTCTGAATGTTGGCTGGAGTAGAATCTGTCATTATTTTCATCTCTTTAGGAATGGCTCCAACTTTGTTTAAAAGTTCTTTTGCTTTATCTAAATTCAAGCTGATATCCCCTGTTGGTTTTCCTCCTATCATGTTAGGACTTACCATAGAAGTAGCCGGCTCTCCTGCATTGTCATAAACAGCACTCAATATTCCTTCTCTGTCTAAAACATTATTTACAGCCTGTCTAAATTCTTTTTTATTAAATGGAGCTTTTTCAGTATTAAATCCTACATATTCAGTTCTCATAGAAGGTCTGTTTACTAGAGTAAGATCTTTATTTTCCTCTACAAATTTTATGTCAGATGGACTAAGATTATATGCTATATCCACTTCTCCAGTTTCAAGAGCTATAAGTCTGTTGTTCCCTTCAGGTATAACTTTAAATACAAGCTCATCTATTTCAGGTTTTCCCATAAAGCTATCCTCAAATGGCTCAAATCTTAATACATCTCCACTATTCCAATAAGTAAGTCTGAAAGGTCCTGTTCCATTTGGATTTACAGCTATTTCACTTTCTCCTCTTTTCAATGTATCTTCTTTATTTATTATTCCACAAAGAGAAAGAGTCATATTATACAGCAATGGCGAAAATTCACTAGATAAAAGTACTCTCACATGAGTATCATCCACTATTTCAACACCGCTTATTTTTTCTAAAAGTATACGAGTTCCAGCTTTTTCCCTCATTCTTTCCACAGAAAAAGCTACATCTTCCACTGTAAGTTCAGCACCATTATGAAATTTTATTCCTTTTTTTATGGTAAAAAGAATAGATTTTGGATTTTCAAATTCCCATTTTTCTGCTATTTCAGGAATAAGATTTCCTTCATCATCTACAGCTAAAAGAGTATTGAATACCTGTCTTGCTACAGTCATAGATGCTACCTGATTAGCAAGGGGCGGATCTAAAGTTTTAGGTTTTGCTGCCTGAGCTACAGTTACAGTTACCTTTTCATTTTTAGTCTCCTTCTTTTCCTCAGTTTTTCCTCCACATCCCAATAAAAATAGTGATAATGTTAATGCTGCTATCTTTTTTATCATATCTTTCCTCCAAGATTTTTTTTATATATCTCTTTATCTTCTACCATTTTTATTCATTTCTGTCCAGATTTTATTTTACATACAATAATTTTAATATCTCTTTTTTACTCAAAACACTCAACTCTTCATTTTGATCTAATATTTCTCTTATTAATTCTTCTTTTCCCTCTTTTATTGTATTTATTTTTTCCTCAATAGTTCCCTTAGCTACCATTTTAAAAACATTTACATTCTTTTTTTGTCCTAATCTATAAGCTCTGGCAGTGGCCTGATCTTCAACTGAGCTATTCCACCATGGATCAAAATGTATTACAGTATCTGCTCCAGTAATATTGAGACCGCTTCCCCCAGCTTTTAACGAGATAATAAATACATCTTCATTTCCCGAATTAAAGTTTTCTACTAATTCTATTCTTTCTTTTGCTTTTGTTTTACCATCTAAATATAAATATGTCATATTTTCAGGCATATTTTTTTTAATTATTTCCAGCATTTCAGTAAATTGAGAAAACACTAATACCCTGTGCCCTCCACTTTTACATTCTTCTAAAAGCTCCAACAGTGCTTCTAATTTTGAACTTTTTCCACTATAGTCTTCTAAAAAAAGTTGCGGATGATTGCACAACTGTCTCAATCTTGTAATGTAGAGAAATATTTTCAATGAATTTTTTTCACTAGCAATTTCTCTTTTATATTTTTTTAAATAAGCTAGATAAAGCTTTTTTTCCTCTGTTCCTAATTCAACAATAATATCAGTTTCAATCTTATCTGGCAGTTCACTGAGGACCTCTCTTTTTAGTCTTCTCAAAATAAACGGCGCTATTACTTCTTTTAAACTTTTTAAGTCATTCCTGTATTGCCTTTTAAATTTTATATGTTTCCCTAAATATCCAGGAAAAACAAAATCAAAAATACTCCACAATTCCAAAGCATTATTTTCTATTGGAGTTCCTGTTAAAGCTATTCTTATATCTGCTTTTATTTCTTTTACACAACTAGCAGTTTTAGACATATAGTTTTTTATATTCTGAGCTTCATCAATTACCAATGTGTCAATAGAAATATCCTTATAGAAATCCATATCTTTATTTAAAAAACCATATGTACTTATGAGAATATCTCCAGGTTTAGAATTTTCTATTTTTCTTTTTCTTGCTGCTATTTCCCCTTCTATAATCTTTACAGAAAGATGTGGAGCAAATTTTTTAAACTCATTTCTCCAGTTGTACATAAGAGCCTTTGGTGCTATTACGAGTTTTAAGCCTTTTTGTTCTTCTATTGCAGAAAAATATGATATTATCTGTAAAGTTTTTCCAAGCCCCATATCATCTGCTAATATGCCTCCCATTCCTAATTCCCTTAAGAATAAAAGCCACTGTAGTCCTAGTTTTTGATATTCTCTTAATATTGGAAAGTTTTTGTCTATATCTGGATTATTATTTTTTTCCTTACACTGTATAATTTTTTTATAGACAGTTTCAAGATTTTTTGTTTTCTCCATGTTAGTCAGCCTATTTAAAAATTTTGCTAAAAAGTATCCATAATTTCTTTCTCTTTTTATTTTTCCTGAAAGTATCTCATCCCTTTTTGCTTCGGTTTTTTCCAACAATTCTGAAAATTCTTCCATATTCTTATTTTCTCCTAAAAAAAGTATATCTCCATTTTTAAGAATATAGTATTTTTTCTTTTCTTTAACAGCTTTTAATACACCTAAAATTTCTTCTTTTGCAATTCCATCTATTTCAAAGTTTATTTCAAAAAGATCAGTTATTTTAGTTGACGCACAATAACTTACTGTTTCATACTTTCTTAATTTAAAATCTTTTGAATAAAAGATTTTATATTTCATATTTAGCTTAGGAATACCTTCTTTTACAAAAAGATAAATTTTATCATGATTATCTAAGACATATTTTTCATTGTCTTTAAAAAATCTATAATTTTCTAATATTTTAACAATGTCTTTTGTTTCTATTTCTTTATCTGATTCTTTATCTAAAATAATAAGTTTATCTATGTTTTTCTTTTCTTTTCCATCATATAACTTTTTTATAGTTAGTTCTATTCCTTTTTTTGCATTTGAATCTATAAATATTCCAACATCCATTAGCTTAGGTTTATATACTCTTTCTTTTAATCTTTTACTTATATTTACTTTAGCGAATCTTGATATTTTATTCACTATATCTTTCAAATGCTCTTCCTTTAAACTTAAATTCCAATTTTTCAATTTCATTATTCTTTCAAATTCTCTGAATTCTTCCAATTTTTCTGGAGATACCTTGTATATTTTCACATCAATAATATCTCTATACCCAATATAACTATATCCCATGCTCAGATATTTTATAGGTTCTGAAAAAGTTATATTGATTTTTTCATTATAATAATCTAAATCAACTTTTATAAGTTTTTCTAACTTTTCTTTTTTAATATTTATTTGTTCATTCTTTTCTAATATATTAAGAAGTCTTTCAGCAGATTTTTTTCTTTCAAATATTTTCTCGATAGAAAACTCTTCCCTTTGATTATTAGAAGTATAAAATTCATAAATTTCTTTTAATGAATCAAGAAATTCCTTTTCCCAACCAATGAAATATTCTCTTTGAGGATCATATGTATACAATGCTCCAAATCTCATAGAATTTTCTTCATAATTTTCTAAGAATTCTGAAATCTTCTCATTAAGTTTATATTTTCTTCCGCCTATCAAGAGTGTTAAATCTATATCAACACTTGATTCAGTATCATTTTTATTAACTATCCATAAGTCAGCATCTAAACCGATTTTTTCTTTAGGTGTCTTTTCTTTTCTAAAATATTCTATTATTTCTCTTTCTTTTTCTGTTTCTAATCCCTCTAAAAAATTATTTCCTTCAAATGCCATAGCTACTATATGTTTACATATACTTTTATTTAAATTATAGTAAATACAATTACAATGGTAATCCATAAGTTCATCTTTAGTAAAGTTAATGCTGGGCTTATATACATCTACACTTCCATTGAATTTTCCTTCCATCTCAAATATAGTTTTACCTTTTTTTTGAGTTTTTTCTATTCGGTAATCAAGGAGCTGCTTATTATCATAGCAATCTCTTCCTTTATCAATTATCTTTTCATTTTTAGTTTTTCTCAATACATTCAGTAAGAATCTTGCCACTTTATATTTAGAATCTTTTTATATTAAAACAGATTCTATCCTCCTTCATATTAATTTATCTACATCTAACCACAAAGAACAGAATCAAAATAATTCAATTCTGTTCTTTAAATTAAAATTTTTTATTGAATAAAAATATATTTTTTCAAAAAAATAATAGCTAATTTCACCATTGTTCTATGAAAGTATATAAAAATAAATATAGTTCCCATACCAAACAAAATTCCTGTAATAATTCTTCTTATATTATTACTTTCTTTTATTCCTAATGATTGTATTACACCATCAGCTATTAAAGGAAGAAGGATTGAGATAGTAATATATCCCTGTGGAACTTCTGATAAAATACCATATATTATTCCAAGCACCCATCCTAAAAGTATTCCTGTACATCTTGCACATATAGGAAATTGCTCTCCTTTGAAGTAAAAACTTCTCTCTGGTCTCGAATGACACATAAACAGTATTTTTAAAAATTTTCCTGCTTTATGCATTAGCTTGTTGTAGCAATAGTCATTCCTATAATAAAAACAAGAAATATAAAATAAATAACAACAAATACTGCTCCTATAATTGCACTGACCAAAGCTCCTATTCCTACTGCTTTTGCTGTTTTAGGTTTTTCATCTCTCCATACCAGCCATAATATTAAACCAACTATTGGAATACAAAAACCTAGACATCCCCAGGCAAATCCTCCTCTATCTTGATCTTTTCTCTGAATTTTTACTTCTTCTACTATCTCTAATTCATCTTTATTCTCATCCATTATTATGTATCCCCCTTGGTGCTCTAATATAGTTATATTTTAACACAGCTATTTAAGTATTTCCAGATTATTTCCTCTTTTTCTTCAAATTTACTACTTTAATATTTATATTTTTGAAAAAATTCTTTTTATAGCTGTGTTTATAAAAGAAATTGCTGTTTTATTTAATAAAATGTGAAATAAAATTATGCTCTTTTAAGAAATCATATCTTTAGCATTTTGAATATAAAATTCTAATTTACAAAATATATCTGTAGCTATTTTCACATCATATTCGAAACTATTTCTTCTTTTATTAAGTTCATTTTTTAAATCACTTATAAGTTCTCCTGCTCTATCCATTCCCGTTTTCCTGCATAAATTTTCTATCTGTTCAAGTTTTTCAAAAGTTGCAGGCTGCACTGTATGAAAACCACTTAGAAAAATATCATTCATAATATTTTCTGTATCATTTATTATTGTTTCTACAACATTACTATTTTTCATCTTTTCACCTGCTTAAAAAAATATATTTTTTATCTGACCACTCTGCATTCCACTTAAAAATCTTCCATTCATTACACCGTTTTTTTCACTAATACTTCCAAGTATATATTCAAAATAAAGTCCTGTTTTATTTTTTTCAAAATATTTTATAGCATTTTCTGACACAGAACTATATTTTATATCAAATGTTATAATATTGCCATTTGAATCACAAGAATCAAATTTAAGCTTCTGCTCTATTTTATCATATTCTATATTTTTTATCTCTTCTGCTTTTATTAAAAATATATTTTTAGTTGCTGAATATGGTTCGAAATACTTAAATTTGTGCTTTCTTAACTCTTCTCCTATGAAAGAGTAATCAGAAACTGCTATTTCCTGTACATCCTCTTCTGAAGTTTTTCCTTTTATACTGCAAACTGTAGATTTTGCAGAAGATACTTTTCCAGTAGATAATTTTGCATCTCTTAAAGTCATTTTTGACATGGATACTTCTTTGAAAGAAAGATCGTTTGACCATACCTGTCCCATATTGTACAAAGTCCCCAATTGTGAACTATTTTCATAAGGTCTGAGAGTGCTCATAGATAAAATAGTTTTTATATCCTTACAATAAAAATAAGCTGTTACTAAAAGATCATTTCTTTTAGTCAGTCCTCCAGAAGCTCCCAATCCCATTAATTCAATGTTATCAAGATTAAATTTCTCTTCCTGTCTCTGTCCTGCCAGCATCAGTTTCTTTCTGTTATCTTCTGTCACAAGAAGAGCTGATGTCCTATTATAGACAGAACATAATATATGCATCAATCTTTTATTAGAAAAAGATATATTTTTAGAAAAATAAAATCCCAGTTCACTTGAAAGATTTTTTAATTCATCTGCTGCTGCAAAAAGTTTTATTCCATAAGTCTGTATATAGAATTTTTCTGCCTGACTTATCTCATTTCCAGTTAATCCAGATATTCCTCTATCAAATATAGAACTTATAAAAAGATGGAGATTTTGTATAATTTCTCTCTCCTTTTCTCCTATTTCTATTTTATCATACTCTGTATCTTCCTCTGTTATTTTTCCTTCCTTTATCAAGTAAGATATCAGAGCATATGCTTTATGTGAACATATTCCTTTTTCTTTACAAGAACACATAGCATTTTCTATAGAGTTTTCCTTTGGAAAATATACTTTTACACTTTGACTGGCAATAGATACAGTAAGCATATCTCCATATTCAAACACTGCTTCATTTCTTATAAAAATTGAATTGATAAGAGAATTATAATTTTTCTTTCCAACTAGTTCTAATACCTTTTCTCCAGTAAGTTTTTTTAATTCCTCATAGAATACTGTTTCATCAATTTCTTCTTTTGCCTCTTCTTTTATCTCTTCAGCTCCATCTTGATTATTATCATAGAATTCCTTTAAATAAAGGAGAGCCATTACAATATGTTTACAGATGCTGGAAGATGGACATGTACATTTACTGTTTTGAATATTTACGTTTAACTCCACCACTGCATCTTCTATTTTTACTTCTATGAGCCCAGTATCTTTTACTGCCAATGAAATATTCTCTCTGGCTTTTTCCAAATCTTTTACAGAACGTTTATATATTCCTTTATTTGAAATGCTCACTATAAATTCTTCATTAATAAAAGGAAGAAAAGATTTTATTTCATTTATAATACTATTTTTGCTATCCATTGTGCCAACTCCTTTGGTGTGATAGCTGCCACATCAGCACCTAGATTTGCCATTTTCTGAGCAGCATTTTTATCATAACTTCCCTGAGCACTGTAATCCAAAGCAGGAAGTACAAACATTCTCGCTCCAGTTTCTATGATATCAAATACTCTTTTGTACATCTGTCTATAATCATACCCATCATAGAGGTCACTTACTAATACAACAATAGTTTTTTGAGGCTGTGTTATTTTAGAAGCAGCATAATCAAGTGCCTTTGAAATATCTGTTCCTCCTCCCAGCTGTACACTGAGAAGAGTTTCTACTGGGTCGCTTACATAATCAGTAAGATCTACTACATTTGTATCAAAGACTATGAGCTTTGTATCTATCATAGATAATTTAGAAAATATTCCAGCCATAACAGCACTATATATTACAGAGGAAACCATACTTCCACTCTGATCCACTACTATTATTATATGATATTCATTCTGCTTTTTTATACGAGAAGAAAAATACAATCTTGATGGAACAAGAACTTTTCTTTCTGCATCATAATTTTTTAAATTTCTTCTTACAGTTTTTTTAAAATCAAAATTTCTCATTGTACGAAGTACTCCACTTTTATATGGATTTTTCTTTCCATGAAAAGCTTCAATTATCTCTTTTCTTAATTTCTCCTCTATTTCTTTTACTACTTCTCCTATTATGTTTCTAGCAGTCTGAAGCACCTGAGGGCTCATCATTCTTTTAAAAGCCAATATATTTTTTAATAATTCCATATCTGGCTGCATCTGTTTAAGAATTTTTTCATCAGTAAGAAGTTCTGTCAATTTATATTTAGAAATTGCCTGTTTCTGCATTATTTCCACTGTCTCTTCTGGAAAGAGCTCTCTCACTTTTCCTATCCATTCTGGAACAGTAAGGCTTGAACCGCCTCTTCCTCCCTCTTTACGTATTCCTTGTTCTTCTGAATATTCCCTTGAGTAAAGAAAGTCAAGGACAGAATCCATACTGGCATATTGAGGGTCAAGACTCATACTATCCTGAGCAAATTCTCCCAGAACAAGCCTCCACTTATTCAGTGTCTTTTTATCTTCCATCTTCTCCCCCTTTTTCCAGAAGCCATTCATCTAGTTTTCCAGCACAATATTTATCTATATCCAGTGCTTTTTCCATTTCTTTTTGATCAAAAACATCTCCATAGAGCAAAGATTCTCCTGATATATCATAAAATGAAGATACCTGTTTAGCTATTTTATCTGTTTCAAAAGGAAGAAAATATGTAAATGCAAATCTTAAATCTGGAAGTATTTCTAAAAACAAATCTCCATCAGTTTCTTTTAATATGTTGTCTAAAGAGTGAAGCATTCTGTCATCTACAAATACTATATCTTTAGCTATCTTAAAAAATCCTTTAAGAAAAGAAGCTGACATTTTTTTAGAAATATCAGAACCATTAAGATATGAATTAAATTTATTCATAGCTTCTTCCAGAGATATTTTTCCTTTCTTAAAAAGAACTGCACTCCCAGCTCCAGATAAAGCTGTATTAGCTGAGTTATCTTCATATATTGAAAACATACTTTGAATAAAAGATTCCTCTTCCTCTTTATTTATACTGTCTATAAAATAAGTATATAGGAATTTTATTCCATCGCAGATACTGTCTTCATCTTCTTTTTTAGAATTTATAACAGTATATATCAGTGTCAGCATACGAGTCAAACTTAACTCTATTACTTTATCCAGTATTGGAATATCCAGCCCAGTAAAACTTGTATTATACATCTTCACTTCACAAAGATTTTTAAAGCAGTCAGATACACTTAAAAAATCCATATCATTACCTATAATATCCATGAGTTTTTCAAAAATAATTCCATATATAGAATTCAATCCCATACGATTTGCTTGTAAAAGTCTCTCTGAAATCTCTCTGGCATTATTATGTTCAGATGATATTCCTTTTATTATCAAAGACATACATGCTTCTTCTACAGTTCCACCATATGCAGAATTTGTAATAAGAGCTACCTGTACACCTGGGAAAAAACGATATTCCCAAGTCTCTCTAAGGAGTATCCTTCCTTTTCCTGTATTAGAGTCCTGCCCCTTCAGGTAGTGACAGAAATCTGTCTCTAAAAAATTCATCTGATGAAAAAATCTGCTCTTCTCCCTATGACTTTCATTATTAAATACATCCAGCTTTGTTTCCTTTTTCATACTTACTGTTGTAGATATTTTAAACTTTTTACATTTAGCAAAAAAATCGTTTACTAAAGGTGGAACTCCACAGTCTGGATCTATTGTTCCCATTTCCATTCCTGTAAGAAGTCTGTAGAGATTCTTTAATGCTGGCTGGTGATATGAATTTATCTCTCCCTTTACAAAAGATGACTTCACTCCATCTATCAGTTCAAATACTCCACATTCTTTCTTTTCCCTTAGCTCTCCCAGTCCTCTTGCCATATAGTATGACTGCATTTCATCAGCTATTGAAAGGGGCTGTTTTTTTCTCACTGCCCCTGCTGTATTGATAATAAAACGCAGTACTGCCTCTTCAAAAGGCTTCTTTCTCTTTTTACTTATATTTTCCCAGACTTTCTGATAAAAAAATGGAAAGACCATTCCTGATTCATATCCAGAATTTCTGTCAGATTCTTCAAAAGAATATGGCATAAGATAACTTGGTGAATCCTCTTCCTTTATTTTTTCTATTTTAAATATAGGAAGCTTCTCTGCTGTAATAAGATTTACAAGTTCTATTGTATGAATTCCTCCTGTTACAACTAAAACTTTCTTATATTTTTTCATAGCTTCACGAATATTTTCAGCCATGTAATACTCTCTGATTATATCTCCATGATAAATCAATTCATCTTGAGAAGTATTCTCTCTGCTGTAATAGCAATAATAGAAGAGACTTTTTATAAAATTTTCAGTTTCCATATGAAAACCTTCTATTTCAAAAAGCATTTCCCAAAGTTCATTGAAATTTTTGCAACCCATTTTTTCTACAAGCATTTTGTAATAGCTGCTCTGTAGAAATATTCTGTCATCTTCATAATTTTCTGCTGTTTTCTGTTCTGGGTCAGGAGTATTCAAAAGTTTTTCTCCATAACCAAGATCTATAAACTCACAAGGTATTCCTCTCTTTGCTCCCTCTTTTAAAGCAGTGAGTTCAGGCGAATAATCCAAGAAGGGATAAAATGCTCTGTATTTTCCCTTCTCTTCATTTATTTTTCCCTGCTTGTCATCATAGCTTAAATATATGCAAAAAGGAGTCTTTGTTTTATCAGATACAGCATATTCTATAAGATGACCTGCATTTCTTGGCCCCTCTATCAATATAGCCTCTGGCTGATATTCCTCTATTACTTTTTCCAAATGAAAAGAACAGACAGGACTGTGATGTCTTACAGGAAACAATACGAAATCAGAAGATAAATCATAGCTTCTTTTAAAAATTTTATCTATTTTTTTTACTTCTTCATCTATTTCAGATTGTTTCTCGCCTCGTAATAATCTATCCATAATGACCCCTCTTTTTCTGCTCTTTTTTTCACTACAGTTCCAAAATAATTTCTAAGTTTTGATAAATCATCTCTATTTTCTTTAATTACTGCTCCTTTAATATTCTGTACAAGTTTATCAGCAGTTATTTTTCCATCACTGTAATAATATGAATCAATAGCAGTCTGGAAATATACTGATACTGCCTCTGCTGTACTCATTACTGAAGATGGAACATCTACTTTTATATTTTCATAAGTTATACCTTCTCTCAATTCTCTAAAAGTTAGAGCCAATATCTCAATAACATTATGATCTATCTTCATTTCTATGTTAGCTTCATTAAACATTTTTTCACATTCCTGCTCTATTATTTTAGCCTCTATAGTTACACTACTCACTGGAAGAACAGTTTCAAAGTTAAATCTTCTCTTTAGTGCACTACTCATCTCGTTAATCCCTTTATCTCTTGTATTGGCAGTAGCTATCACATTGAATCCAGGTCTTGCATACAGTACAGGTTCTTCTGCAAATTCAGGTATATTAAGTATTTTATCACTCATAACACTTATCATGCTGTCCTGCATCTCTAATGGACATCTAGTTATCTCTTCAAAACGAGTTATCATTCCCTCTTTCATTCCAATATACAAAGGAGCTGGAACAAGAGCTTCTCTTACAGGTCCTTTTGCCAAAAGCATTGCATAGTTCCATGAATACTTTATCATATCCTCTGTAGTTCCTGCTGTTCCTTGAATAGTGTTTGTACTTGTTCCGCAAATAGCAGCAGATAAAAGTTCGCTCAACATAGTTTTTGCTGTTCCAGGATCTCCCACCAGCATAAGCCCTCTATTTCCTGCCAGAGTTATTATACTTCTTTCTACAAGAGAATCATCTCCATAAAATTTCTTAGTTATTTTTATTTTTTTCCCATTGTGCTCTATTGCTTTATCGCTTCCAAGGATGAATGTTCTCACTGCCTTTGGAGACATAAGCCAGTTTTCTGGCTTTTTCCCTGTATCTGTACTTTTCAATGCTTCCAGCTCCTCAGCGTACTTCATCTCCATAGTAGGTTTTAAAATTTTTACTTCCACAACTATTCCTCCCTGTTTTCAATAGCTTTTTCTGTTATCATCTTTCCTGCAAGGTATGCAAGACTTATAAGTTTTTTAGGTACTTTTCTAAGAACCACTTCACTGTTGCTTTCTCTTGAAATAAAGCTTATTTTAAGTATACTTATAATAGTACTGTAATCTCCCGGATAGAAGTTATTAGTAGATATGAACATTCTCAAATTACTTGATTCATCTAGGAAAGTACATCCACAGCATTCACCATATTCAGCAAATTCCATATTAAATCCAAGTTTATTTGCTGCACTTTTGAAAGTTGAAGCATATATCTTCTTAGTTTTAAATTCTGATATTTCTTTTTCTTCAAGCTCTTCATCTTTAAGAATATATACAGGAATATTCAGCTGATCTACTGGCTGTACTATTTCATAATCTTCAAGCTGTTCTGTCCATGCTGCCAATTCCTCTTCATCTATATCAGCTGGATGCAGTGGAAGTATATATGTTCCATTTTCCACTTCATACTCTTCCTCTTCTACTGTATTAAAAGTCCCGTCTTCCATATATCTGAAAGTTTTTATAATATTTCCTTTATCATCTGTTTCTTCCCAAACTAATTTTGTTGCAAAACTGTTCATTATAGGATTTTCTATAAATAATTCTTTCCATTTATCTATACTCCATTTTCTCCCTACAATAACTGCTTTAGCTATTCTTAATTTTTGAGATTCTACAACAATTTTTATCTGTTTCTTTATATTTTTCAGTTCCTCTTTACATTCTGCTGCCATATCTTCATTGTCGTTATTTTTAGCAGACGCCTTTGGAAGAGATTTTATCTGTTTTCCAGTATTATCAAAAAGTGTTATTTCCATCTTATCATCTAATACTGCTTTAAATTCTCTCTCTCCATAATTGAATATTCTTGTTCTGTCTTTTCCAAAACCTAAATCAGGAACAATTATATCATCAAGTTCATCTCTAGACATTCCCATAGCCTCTGCTGCAATATCCATGGCTTCAAGGGCTGCTCTTTTTACTCTTTTATTTTTATGTTTTCTTGACATACTATCCACAGTAAGAAGTGCCATTTTACTTCCATTCATACATAGAGATTGAATAGCAAAAGTAGCAAGTCCTGGTTTGCTGTTTTCTGCCCAAAAGTCTATCTGTTTTTTAATCATATGTATTTGAGCTTCTCCAGCTGTAAGAGTCAGAGGAAGCAGGATGTTTCTGTATTTTGTAGTAGAACCTTCAGCTACCCACATATCAAAAATACTTTTCATTAGAAGTCTCAAATCAAAGATATTTACTACTTCCTGTATTCTTTTACATCCCTTTATTATATACAAATCTTTTAAAACTATATATTCTGATACAAAATATTTCATTACTTTTTCTGAAATCTTCTCTTCTGAATCTTTTATTCTCACACTTCCATAATCTATCTCTTTTGCATATGGAGTATTTTTATCATTAGTTTTAGTATATAGATTTTCTATATATTCTGTTATTTCAGCAATATTTTCCATATTTCTTAAATCTTTTTCTATTTTATCATTATCCCATATTCTTATTAAACGCATAGCTGTATCAGCAGTTATCTTGCTCTTAGCCCCTGCCAGTTCCTCTATCTTAGAACGTACTTCCTTTTCTTTAGACTTAAGCATATCTTCTACCATACTTGTTACACTTTTTATTTTTTTCTCAAATACATTAGTTAACTCTACATAATCAAATCCATTATTTTCTTTATAAAGAACATTGATAAATTTTTTCAAATCTTCTATTTCAAAAGAATTGTCTTTTAATAACTCATAGATTTCTTTTTCATATTTATGAGCAAATTGCAGAAATTCTTTTTTCTCAGTTTCTTCTTCTGAAAATCTATAGTCCAAATATCCCTGACATACATCTTCAAATGAAATTCTCATTTTATCATAAAGTCTTATATAGACATTTTCAGTATTTATAGGACATACACACTTATAATTTATTATAAAATGGAAAAGATATCTCACATATCCTTTTATTTTCAGTGATACTTCTACAGCATTTCTTGCTATTGTAGAGTATTCAATCAATGAAAGTGCTGAAACATTTATTTTATTAGCTGGGGTTCTATATTTATATGCATTTCCAACTTCAGATATTTTTATCCCATTTAATGCTGCATTTTCATCTCTTAAAAATTCAAAATCCTCCATTCCTATTTCAGGAAATTCATAACTATATACATCTTGATTTGTGTACATTTCTTTATATGATTTTATTATAAGGTTTTCAGCTTTTCTTAAATATGCTGCCTTTTCTTCTTCAGTCAGATGATTATTTTTTAGAAGAAGGCTTAAAAGTACACTTCCCATTACATCTTCTTCATCTATCTCTCTTTTCATTATAGATTTCACATATTCTGGAGAAGCCTTTATACTTTCTTCTATACTTTTATAAAAATATTTTTCATTATATCTGTAATCGCTTGAAATACGCTCCAGACAGAAGTCCAATTTATATTTATCAGAAAGTTTTAATTCTGCTATATTTTTCATTGTCTGTTCATCATTATTATGAATATAAAGGAATGTTACAGGTTCTGCCATTGCTGCTATCCTAGCCCCTTGAAAAATAATATTTGAAGTCATTTTTATTTCTTTTATTATTCTGCTGATTAAGATAACTTCATGCATTTCAGAGGTAAAAACCAGTTTTATTGGATCAAGTTCATTATAGTATTGATCTATTTGTGGATCTTTTATATCATTTTCAAGAATTCTTTTTATAGCTTTCTCTTTTATTCTTTTCTTTAATATACTATAAAAAAATCTCTCTAATTTCTCTACTGTTTTTTCTTTTTTTCCAAAGAAAATATTACCTAATTTTTCTATTGGATTGCTGTTTTTTTCATTAATTAATTTTACTATAAGAAGCATTCCTGCTGCAAAAGCTGCATTTCCATTAACTTTATCATATTCATCTATATATTCATCTGCAATATCCTTATAATTTTCAATAAACTTATCTACTGCATCTTTTTCTGTCTGCCACCAGTATCTTGTAGTATATAACAGAGTTTTTTGAAAATCTTCCTTTACAAAAGCCTTACTGAGTCCCATTTTTTTATAAAGGCTGTACTTACCACTAAAAAGTTGAAATTGAGTACTTAATTTATCTGGAGCTTCTTTGTACATCAATTCTGTATATCTTTTTAATACCTCCCCATCTTCATTATCTATGAAATTTTTATTTTCATCAAAACAACTCATATTTTCAAAACCATAAGCTTGATACATTGACATTTTCTGCCTGATATCATTTCCTGATGGAGCTATATTTGTTTCCCCTAATATATAACTCTCCAGCTGCTCTCTTACTTGTGGATCCTTGTAAGAATAAACATTTCTTAAAATAATTTCTGCTACTTCTCTTTTTGCCATTTTTACCCCCTATATTTTATAATAGCTTTATTTTTTTGTTTATCTGAATAGATAAGTATTGATTGTCCTGTTTCTATTATACTTCAAAATTTCAAATAATGAAACAGCCTCCTATATATATTTACAGATAATTTTTTCCGCAACTATAAGTAAACAATTATTATTCTTGCTTTCTACAATGTTTTTAAAAATTAACGCATTTGCTGGTTTCGTAGAAAAAAAGAAGCATTTTAAAAAGAAATAGCATTTTAAAACTTCTCTATCCTTTTTATACAGCTTCTTTGAATTAAAATCTTTAATTTAAAATATGTAAATGCAGTGTTATTAATAAAATAACAGGTGAATTCAATATCAAACTGTCTACACGGTCTAGTATTCCTCCATGTCCTGCAAGTATTGTTCCTGAATCTTTTTTATTTGCTTTTCTTTTAAAATATGAAATTAAAATATCTCCCCAAAATCCAAATATAGATATTATTGGCCCCATCCAGATACACAACTTGTATCCATAGGCTGTATTGAAAAAAAGTATAGTTACAGTAGTCAAAACTACTCCTCCAATTACTCCTTCTAAAGTTTTACTTGGACTTATTCTTGGAACTATCTTTCTTTTTCCAAAAATATTCCCAGTAATATACTGATAAACATCATTTAATTCTATGAGTATAACATATCCTACAATCAATGAAATTCCAGATTTTATATTTACTAGATATGCAATAAAGCTTATCAGGTAAATGCTCAGAAAAAAGCTTACAGCTGTCTCCTTTTTTCTTTTAACAAACATACTTATTGCTATTACCATACATGGAACGAAGAAATAGAAAACATAGAGCATATTTCTGTAGATAATAAGATAATTGCTTCCTATTATTAATATACTCAGCATTTTCATCTCAGAAGTTATTTCTATATCAAGAAGTTTAAAAAATTCCATTACTGATAAATATGATATCACAGCAAAGAGAATAAGCATGGATACTCTGTTTATGCTCCCTAAATAAAATATGACAATTATTATAAGCCATGTTTTTATTCTTTCACAAAGATTTGTATATCTCTCTTTGCTGAATCTATTTTTTAATAAATAAACCAATATATAAGCTCCTATTGCCATAAAAAAGAAAAAAATAAGTATAGGAATTTTTTGAAATATTTCCATATAATATTTTCCCCCTTTATGAAATATTGTTTAAAGAATTTTTTATTCTATTATATATAGTAAGAAGGAGCAACCCTACTCCTAAAATTAGAAGATATTCTATACATCTGCTATCTAATTTAAAAAATACAAAAATCGACAGTAAACTTATAAATAATGCTCTGTCACTTTTCCCCATAGGTCCTTCATAATGTCTTTTCCCATCTACCTGTATAGCTGTGATTCCTGTATATTCTGAAAGTATCCCTAAAAAAATAAACAACATAGATAATACTATATTTATATTTAAAGCAGAAAAAAAGCAAAAGTAAAAAACTGTATCTGCAACTATATCTCCAATTTCATTAAGAAAAATTCCCAGATTTGTTTTCTTGTTAAATCTACTGGCAATCATTCCATCTAAAGCATTTAAAGCCATTCTCTTTAAGAAAAACAGAGGAACTATTAAAAATAGTATCCTATATTTAGAAAGCTTATAAAAAAGCAGAGAAAATACAATGCTTCCAATCATTGTTCCAATAGTTATTTGATTGGGAGTTATTCCTAATAAATTCAGTTTTTTACATAGGGGCATCAATAAGTCCTGAAATTTTTTCTTTAAGTTATATACTGATATATTCATTACTCTACCCCTTTCTCAGCTAAAGAAACTGTAAAAATACCAAAATTATCTATAAGCATTTTTCTTTTTCTTAATCCATTATAATTAAAAATGTTATCAAGTTCTTTTTGACTTCTTCTCCTCATTACCCAATCTTTTTCTCTATGATTATTCAGAACAAAAGCTATTTTATGAAGCTGTGGATGCCATGGCTGTCCAGTATATATAATACATCCATCTTTTTCAAGTATTTCAGACACTCCCCTTACTGCTTCATTTAGCATTTCATTATTGTTGAACAATTCAAATATTCCAGAAATTATAACTATATCAGGAGTAAAATTCAGTTTTTTATAAGTTTCAAACTTAAAACAATCTAAATTGCTGAATCGTATATTTTCCCATCCATTTTCCTCAATAACCTTTTCTCCTGCCTTTATATTTTCTTCTTTAAATTCATTTATTAGAATTTCAGTATCTGGAAATTCTCTTTTGATATCAAAAAGATAATTCCCAACCCCTCCAGCAATATCCAGTATTTTTATACTCTTTTCAGATGATGATATTCTCTCTCTAACCAAGCTCAAAAGATTTTTCTTTCTTTCTCTTATTCCTCTCCACCCTATCTCGTTTAAATAGCATCTGTCCATAAGCTTTCCTATGCCTAATTTCCCAGCAGTTTCATTTTTATATACATAATCAAGAGAAGGCCCTGAGTCAAATCCATGTTGTAGGCCTACACTCATTCCTCTGCTCAGCCATCCTAATCTGTTCAGCATAAACTTCTGTATTCCAAAAGATATTTTTTCACAAGATGGAATCATTTTTAATAAAATAGTCTCATATTCCTTTTGAGAAAATTTTTCAGGAAGTATGTCTATATTTTTCTTTTTTACATCAAAGCTTTTTAGAATAAAGTTATCTATCTTTTCATAAACCTCTTCTTTTTCTTTTTCAAACATTATCCCATGATAAAATTCTTTCAAATCTATAAATTCTTTTAACTCAGATTCAAGGTTCAGATAAAACCTTTTCTGTGAATCATTTTTTACTACATAATCTTTTCCAGCAGAAAAAATAATCACAGGAATATCAATAGCAGCTGAATCATCAGCTAATCTTTTTCCAGCATCTAAAAGGTCTACAAGAAGTCTGGCATTTATATCTTTAGTTATCAATCTATCTGAATCATATTTTTCCTGTTCCTTTACATCATGAGTCAATACCTTTGATTTTACATAGCTTGGTACTTTAGCATTTTTATTGAGTTTTGTTAAAAGTATAACAGATTCCTTAGCCAAAGGAACATATAGTTTTATCTCAAATGCAGGAGCAAGGAGTGCTATTCCAGCAATCTCAGGAGCATAATCATGTACCCATGCAGTTAAAATAACTCCACCTATACTGTTAGCTACTACAAATATATCTTTCTCTGATATTTTATATTCTTCTTTTATAAATTTTACAAAAGTATCTAAATCCCTCACATAATCCATAAATATTGGAGAACTTTTCTCCTTTGTACATCCATGTCCTCTCAAATCATAAGAAAAAACATTATACTTTTTAAATCTCTCATCAGATGCAAAATCATTTAATCTTTCTGAATGCTCATGTCCTCTATGAATTACAACTAAAGTTTTTTTGTTTTTGTCAAAATTCCAGCTTCTATAAAATATATCTGCATTATCAAAGCTCTTAAAATAATTCATTTCCATAGAATTCTCCTTATTTGAATGCACTAGCATTCTTTGATATTATCCAGTATATAGTCTGGAATTACAGCATTTTTAACTAGTTTCTTTATTTTAAAAACAGCCTCCTCACTTTCAAGATGATAATTCTTTTTTAAAAAAGCACTTCCTAAAGCTGCACTTCTTGAGTATCCCATTAAGCAATGTATGTATATTTTTTCATTTTCTTTTAAATCCTTATATTTCTCTACTGCTAATTCTAAAGCTGATAAGAATATATCTTCTTTTAAATTGCAGATATCCAAAAGAGGAAAGGAATGATATTCTCTGCTCCCTCTTTTTAATATATTATTCTCCTCTGATTCTGCTGCCAGATCTATTACAATGACTTTTTTATCAGAAAGAAAAATCTCTGCCTCTTCATTATTTAATTTTGAACCAATGAAAATATCAGGGGCAATTTCCCTCCAAGGTTCATTCTCATATTTTCTAAAATATCTCCATAAAATATTATAGCAAAGCAGATAAGGTAAATGTATTATTTTATTATGAAGAGCTATTTTTCCATCTTTCTTCAAAAATTCAGAATTATTCTCTGCATAAGCTTTTCCCACAAGAAAAAAAGATAGAGAGCTCCATAATAATATCCTAGTCCAATTAAAAAATATCAATCCTATTGTAAATAATATAAAACTAAGTAAAAAATATATAAAACCTACTTTTCTATTTCTTTTATTATCTCTTTCAGGAAAAATAAAAATGGTAAAAAGAGTAAGACCCAGAGAAAATATTACATCTATTACATGATGCTGATAAATAAAAATGGTAGATAAGCCCAGCAGAAAAAACCAAACACAGAACAGATATTTTACTTTGCTTTTTATCTCCTTATAAAATACTATTGTAAATATTACTGCATAGCTGATATGCAAAGAGGGGCACTGATTAAAATCTGTATCCATTCTTTCAAGAAACTGAAAAAAGAAATTGAAAAAAATATTTTTTACTTCAGGTTTTTCAAATGCAAATTTCAAAGGAAAAACAAAAAAAGAAACTGCTGACACTATTGTTATAAAATTTATTCGTTTTACTAATGTGTACAGGCTTTCTTTTGTTTTACAGACAAAGAATACACATATAAAAAATATCCCTGAGCTTATATATGGAATTATCATCCATGGAATAAATGGAATATCTTCTTCCCATCTAAAATAAAATGATGGCACTGAGCTCAAAGCAGAACTATACTTTCCAGCCATTTCATAGAGAAATAAAAAAATTATATAACTTAAAGACATCCATAAAAAACTCTGTACTTTCAGATTTTTATTTTTATTTCTCATTCTTTTTCCTCAATAATATCATACTTAATATTTTTTTAGGAAACATTGAAAGAATAGATACTGCTATTTTCATTTTCTTTGGAAATATTATTTTATCTCTATTTTCTTCAATACTTTTAATTATAATATCAGCTGCATATTCCTCTGTCATTATAAAAGGTTTTTTAGATACATCATTATTATTCAATTCTCTCAATTTTAAAGTGTCTATATATCCCGGAATAACAGCAGTCACTCCTATTCCAAAATCTGATAAAGCTTCTCTGTATGCTTCACATAAATTTATAACAACTCTCTTTGATTTGCTGTATACAGATGCTCCAGAATATTCCAGCAGAGCTGCCACTGAAGAAATTGCAGCAATATGCCCCTTTCCATTTTTCAGCATAATTTCTCTGGCTATTTCAAAAGCATTTAAAGTTCCAGATATATTCACCTTCAGCATATTTACAGCTTCATCTTGAGTCAGTCTTCTAGTACGGCTGTTTGAATAGCTCCCTGCTGAAGCTATCATTATATCCAGTTCCCCTTTTGAAAAATCTTTTACTCCTGCTTCAAAAGACAGTTTATTATATATATCAAGTCTGTATATTTTCAGTTTTTCATGTTTTTCTATTGCATCTATTTTTTCCTGGCTTCTCCCGCAAACTCCTACTTCATGACCTTGTTCTAAGTATTTTCTGGCAACTGCCAGCCCTATTCCCGATGTTCCCCCTGCAATAAATATTTTCATTATACTCCTCCAGTATTCATTTTTCTCAATGTTTCAGAGGTATTATATATATTTTTGTTTCTCATATTTTCCTTATTATTTTTTTTATTTGATAATGCTTCCACTGTACGTTCATAACCATATTTCCATTGAAGTTCTACATCATTTTTAAATTTTTCATAGTCATCAGGAACAGATAATTCAACTTGTAATTTAAACAGATTCAGTTTAGCTGTTACATAATGTCCTTTCAATTTTTCAGGGACATCAGATGTATCTATCCAATAGTCTCCATAGGAGTCATGTATTTCTCTCAACCTCTCATTTCCACTATATCCTAGAACTGATTTTACAGAAGAATCTTCTACTTTGTCATATTCCTGTTTTAATTCTAAAACTACTTCATCAGCCAATATTTTTGCTAATTCTATTGGTACAAGATCTACTGCTCCCCCAGCAAAATATTCACCATTGTATAATACAGGCTTAGTATAAAACATATCTGATGCAGATATTCTTGCTGCCTTCAATAAATCAACATCAGTCATAACTGCTGTTTTTTCCATTATTGTACTTTTCTGAAAAATCTTAGAGTTTCTATACAGCTCATCTTTTAATAACTTTTCTGTTTTCTTATCAGTAAAAATAATTTTTTGGTAGAGCTTCCTGTTTTCACATTTTTTCCCTGTTTCATCTTTGCTAAACAATATTTTTGAACCAATAATAACAGTTCCAGTAATAGAATTTTTCTCCCTGTTTAATGAAGGAAGATAGTTTTCTAAATCTTCAGGTATATCCACTAGATATTTATCAAAAATATTTTCTATATATAGATTTTTTCTTAATTCTCTTAATTTACAGTCGATTCCTATTCTATAGAGCATTTTCTCTTTTGTGAGTTTTAGCGATTTTATAAAATTATATAATTCCAATGATTTCATATACTCTTTTCTCTCATTATTCGTTTCAAAAGAATTTATAATAGCAGCTGCCATTGCCCCACCACAAGTTCCTATAATAAGATCAGGTATATATCCCCTGTCTTCCATTGCAGAAAATATTCCACCATAAATAGCAAATCTGGAACCTCCTCCAGAAAAAATAACTGCTCTTTTATATTTCTGTAATTTTTCCATATATTATTCTCCTCAAAATTTCTACTTTAGATACAGGATAACTCTTATTAAATTCTACCATATTAATAGTTACTGTGCTATTTATTTATTTACCTAAAAAAAGCCCACTGGTTTTCCAGTGAGCCTTTCTCTACTATTAAATTAATTTTTTTCTTTCATTGATTCAAGTATGCTGTTAACAAAAATATTCATTTCCTCATCTGTGCTTTCATTCATAGAAGAAGCTAATGTAACTCTTTCATTCAGTACTGTCATTTCTCTCATACCTTCTAAGAATTCCTGCATCAATTTACCAGATTCACATGCCCATGAACCATTTTCCAGAATACCAAAAGTTCTCTTTTGTAAATTCAGAGCTTTCATATCCATCAGATAGTTATGCATCAATGGATAAATTCCAAGGTTGTATGTTACTGAAGCCAGTACCACATGGCTGTATTTAAATGTTTCAGATATTAATTGTGATACATGAGTTTTAGAAACATCATACATTACCACATTAGTCATTCCTTTTTCTACAAGCTTAGAAGCTAGTACAGAAACAGCATTTTCTGTATTTCCATACATAGAAGCATATACAATCATTACTCCTTTTTCTTCAGGCTCATATCTGCTCCATTTATCATATTTTTCAAGGAAATATCCTAGATCACTACGCCAAACTGGACCATGCAGTGGACATATGATTTTTATATCTATTCCAGCAGCTTTCTTTAAAAGCGACTGTACATGAGGTCCGTATTTTCCAACTATATTTGTATAATAACGTCTTGCATCATCAAGCCATTCTCTATCAAATTTTACTTCATCATTAAATAGTTTTCCATCTAAAGATCCAAAAGATCCAAAAGCATCTGCACTGAACAATACTCCATTAGTCAGATCAAAACTTACCATAGCTTCTGGCCAGTGAACCATTGGTGCTGCAACAAACAGAATTTCATGTTTTCCAAAAGATATCTTATCTCCCTCTTTTACTTCCTGAGTTTTTGAGCTATCTATATGGAATCCAAATTGATTCATAAGATAAAAAGCTTTTTCATTGCTGATAACTTTAACTTTAGGATAACGAAGCATTACTTCTTCAATCATAGCAGCATGGTCAGGCTCCATATGATTGATAACCATATAGTCCAAAGGTCTTCCATCTAAAACTGCTTGTATATTTTCTATAAATTGACGTCCTATTGACCAGTCTACAGTATCAAATAAAACAGTTTTTTTATCTAATAAAAGGTATGAATTATATGAAACTCCTCTAGGAATGGGATGTATATTTTCAAATAAATGAAGGCGATGATCATCTCCTCCTACCCAATATAAATCTTCAGTTACTTTTCTAACATTATGCATGAATTACTCCTCCTTTATGCTTAAAACAGCTTAAATTTTTTACTCATATCTTAAACTTCAATAAACATATCCTTACTTTCTCCACATATTGGACAGATCCACTCTTCAGGAAGAGCTTCAAAAAGTGTTCCTGGTTTAATATCATTCTCTTCGTCTCCTACAGCTGGATCATATTCATATCCGCATCCATTACAAACGTGACGTTTCCAAGTAGGAATTTCTTTTTTAGGAATTGCTCTCTTCATTTTTTTCATTGGAGGAGCTTCTTTTTTAGGTTCTCCATCATCTAACGCAGCAGTAAGTAAAGGAAGTATTTCTTCTACATTTCCTATTATTCCATAGTCAGCATTTTTAAATATTGGTGCATTTGGATTATTATTAATAGCTACTATTGTTGTAGCATCTTTTATTCCTTTCAGATGCTGTCCTGCTCCTGAAATTCCACAAGCTATATACAAGTTACCATTAAATTTTTGTCCTGACATTCCAACATAACGATTTAATGGAAGATATTTTAAAGTTTCAGCCACTGGTCTAGATGATCCTATTGCAGCTCCAGCTTGTATAGCCAGATTTTTAATAAGTTCCATATTCTCTTTTGGTCCAATTCCTTTTCCAGCACTTACTACACGATCAGCCTGTGATATAGGTGTATCTAAATCTATTCCTACAGTAAAGTCATAACCATCAGCTTTTAACGCTTCTACTAATGCCTCTACTCTCTCTTTTGCACTACCTTCTTTTAATATCATATTTTTACGAATACCTGTTGCATGACCTTTTGATGATGGTTTCTTAGATCCCCCATCGCTCTTAGGCATTTTTCCAATCAAATGAGAAGCTATAACTACTCTTTGTATTTCATTTGTTCCCTCATATATAGTACAGATTTTTGCATCACGATAAGCACGTTCCACTTCCATACCTTTAAGATATCCAGTTCCTCCAAAAATTTGAAGTGCTTCATTTACTATTTCCAGACATACATCTGAAGCATATTGTTTTGCCATAGCAGATTCCATAGCATAATCTTCGTGATTTTCTTTTAATTCAGCAGCACTGTATACTAAGAATCTTGCTGCTCTTAATTTTGTTGCCATATCAGCTAATTTAAAAGAAATTACCTGTTGGAAAGCGATAGGTTTTCCAAACTGTTCTCTTTCTTTTGCATAAGCAAGAGCATTTTCAAAAGCACCCTGAGCGATTCCTAAAGCTTGAGAAGCTATTCCTATTCTTCCACCATCCAGTGTAAACATAGCGATTTTAAATCCTTCTCCCTCTTTCCCTAAAAGGTTTTCTTTCGGCACTTTTACATTATTAAATATCAATTCAGCAGTTGATGATGAACGGATACCCATTTTGTCATAGTGATCTCCAAATGTAAATCCTTCCCATCCTTTTTCAACTATGAAAGCACTTATTCCTCTTGTTCCTATATCAGGAGTCGTAACTGCAAAAACTATATATGTTTCAGCTTTATCAGCATTTGTTATAAATATTTTTCCACCATTAAGAATGTAGTAATCTCCTTCTAATACTGCTGTTGTTTCAGTTCCACCAGCATCACTTCCAGCATTTGGTTCTGTAAGTCCAAAAGCTCCCAATTTTTCACCTTTTGCTAATGGTACCAAGTATTTTTGTTTCTGTTCCTCAGTTCCATAAGCAAAAATAGGATAAGATCCTAAAGAAACATGGGCTGATAAAATTACTCCTGTTCCTCCATCTACTCTTGATAACTCTTCAACAGCGATTGCATAACTGATCATATCCAATCCTGCTCCACCATACTCTTTTGAAAATGGTATTCCAAGCACTCCCATTTCTCCAAGTTTTTTTACAGCTTCTGTTGGAAATTCATTCTCCTTATCTAACATAAAAGCTATCGGCTTTACCTCTGTTTCGGCAAATTCCCTTATCTTCATACGCAAATTTTCATGATCTTCTGTTGTTTTAAAAAACATATACTGCCTCCTTCTGTTTTAATGTTCAAAATAACTCTTAAAACTTTTTTATAATGGATACAAAATTAAATTTAATGTTTTTTTGCTATATATTCATAATACCATCGTGGACCTTTAATGTCAACTATATTTTTGTTTTTTAAACGGGAATTTTTATTTTAAATAGAACAGTTTATAATGAATTTTTATTATTTTTATTAAAAATATCCAAAAACTTTTAATAAAAATTTATCTGAACAGATTTATGGTATTCATGAATTATAGTTTGAATAATATTTTTGCTTTATATCATATCTTTACAACATTATACGGTCAGTCCTCTCCATTTCATTTTTTTATTTATAATTTTTTTTAATTATAATAAAAAAACAGCCCTGAAAGACTCAAAGCTGTTTAAAATCATTTATTTTCTTTTATCTGCTGAAAATATTAAATATAATACTTCCTTTTTTAACCTTTCTTTCTTCTTTATCCTCATTATCTAATTTGCTTGTTCCTATTTCTGTTATATTAAAAAATAAATTTACTGCTAATAGAGCTATTGGAAAGAACAGATAAGGAATTACTTTAGCCATGTCTACCCCTAAAGTTCCTGCTATAAATATTCCCGGAACACTCCATGGAACAAGAGTTATTCCAACAGTTCCAGTTGCTTCTACTATTCTTGTTATGTTTTTATTTTTTAAATTAAATTTCTCAAAAAGTGGAAGGAATATAGATATTGGCAGAATAATTGCCAGAAGCTGTGCCCCTGTTACAAATCCTACTCCCAGAGAAACTAAAAATACTGTTACAGTAAGTTGTCTTGAACTTTTTATTCCCTGTTGTATCTTATTTAAAAGATTATCAAAAGAATGGCATTCATTTATTATTCCAACAAGACATCCTATAAATATTATGATTATCACAGTTCCGCTTACTTCATTCATTCCCCCTCTGGCAAATAATTTTGTTACTGAAGGATCATTAAATTTCTGATTTACTCCCAATATAGTACTTCTCATTATATCTACTGTTTTAAAATTCTGAAATACAAAACTACTTAATACTCCCATTATCACTGAGGAGAAAAGAACTATATTTGATGGTATTTTTTTTATCCCTAAAATTATAACAACAAGTGGAATTAAAAGAAGTGCTGGAGTTACATTAAAAACTGTTTCCATCTCTGTTAAAAATCCATTTATATTATCCATATTTATATTTTCTACTGCTATATTATTTCCAACTATTGTAAATCCTATCATAGCTATAATAAAAGCTGGAATTGTGTCCATAAGCATATATTGTATATGTTCAAAAAGATCAGTTTTTCCAAGAGCAGCAGATATATTTGTTGTATCAGATAAAGGAGACATTTTATCTCCAAGAAAAGCTCCTGATACTATTGCTCCTGCTGTTATTTCAAGAGGAATTCCTACTTGTTTGGCTATTATGATGAATGACACTCCAATAGTTCCAATAGATGTAAAAGATGTTCCTGTTATAATTGCCACAGCACCAGTCATAGCCATAACAATAGGAACAAAAAATCTAAAATCTATCACTTTAAATCCCCAGTAAACCATAGATGGAATTATTCCTCCGATTATCCAGCTGCTGACAATAAGCCCAACCAGAATAACTGTAAGAAGTGCTGGAAATACTCTTTTTACTCCGCTTCCCATTGCATCTTCAATATTTCTCAGAGTTTCTCCCCTCATAAATGCTATTGCTCCAGATACTACTACTCCTGCTAGTATAGGAGGAACTACCCCTGTTCTCCATTGAAGTATTGATATTTCTCCAAATACAATAATAAAAATTATTGGAAGAATATCCAAAATTAAACTGTTCTTGAATCTTTCTCTCATTTTCATCTCTCCTCTTTTTTGCATAAAAAAAGCCTTCCTACATAAAATTGTAAAAAGGCAAAATAATACAAAAAGATATTTCCTGAAAAGGAGATACTTTGATATATCATTAAATTAATTATTTTCCTATCCTACAATCCTACTATTCTACATAATCTTACTTTTTTACTGCTTCTACTATTCTACTATATTACTTGTATATGATTATAAATAATTTAATTCATTTTGTCAAGTCCTATCCTATACCACCATAGATAAGACCCAGAATTATTATTATAACTGTTCCCGGAATAAATATATATCTTCCAAACCATACTATTATACTTCCAGTTTTAAAATTGCTTCCTTTATTAATTTCAGCGATTACTTTATTTTTGTCTATGCAGTAAAAATATATTCCTAGCGATATAACTGCCCCTAATGGAATAAGAATAACTGATACAAAATCAGCAAATTTACCAAAGTAATTCATATTTAAATCTAAAACTAATCCTATAGCAAGGGCTACTACCCCTACCACCACAGCAGATTTTTTTCTTGAAAATCCAAATCTGTCCATAACTGATTCCACTGGTACTTCCAGCTGATTGATAGCAGATGAAAGAGCTGCAAATATAACACTTAGGAAAAATATTCCTCCAAGGAATGTTCCCCCTGGAATATGTGAAAATATTGCTGGTATAGTTATAAATAGAAGTGAAGGACCTGCTCCAGCATCTAATCCAAAAGCAAAAGCTGCTGGTATTATTATGAATCCAGCCATAAGAGCTGCCATTGTATCAAGAAAACAAGTCTGTACTACACTTTCAAATATATTTACATCATCACCAAGATAACTTCCATACACCAGAAGTGCTGATCCACTAAGTCCCACTGTGAAAAATGCCTGTCCCAGTGCCATTATCCATGTCATTGGATCTTTAAGCATACTCCAGTCAGGCTGAAGAAGAAAATGAACTCCAGTTATTGCATTTGGCAAAGTAAGAGATCTTACCATAAGCCCTAAAAATATTACAAACATCAAAGGCATTATTATTTTATTTATCTTTTCTATTCCTTTTACAACTCCCAGTGATATAACCACTACACTGAAAACTATCCCTATTACATGCCATGGTATAGATGCTGTCTGCCCTGCAAGCTGTCCAAAATATTCTCCATACTCAACATGATTTATTGCTCCAGTAAGATATGAAAAGAAATATCTTATTACCCATCCAAAAACTATAACATAGAATATAAATACTCCTGTTACTGATATTATAGGAATTACTGGAAGACACTTTTTGAAAGGTATCTTTGTATTTTTTATTATTTCAGGCAATCCAAATATTCCTTTTTTCATCATTCTTCCAAATGATATTTCCCCTACAAGACCAACTACTGCAAATAATGCAATAAATATAAAATATGGTATAAGGAAGGCTGCTCCCCCATATTTTCCCAACTTCCAAGAAAATAACCATATATTTCCAAGTCCAATAGCTGCTCCTACACATGAAAGCATAAACCCTATTTTTCCTGTAAAACTCTCTCTCTTCTCACTCATAGTGTTCCCCCATTTAAAATAAATAGAAAAAGAGGCAGGTCGAAAAATCCATCTGCCTCTTCAACTTCACTTCAATTAATATTTTTTCATCAGTTCTCTTACTGTTGAAACTACATCATCTTTAGATATTTCAAGAGTTTCTCCAGTTCTTCTGATTTTAAGTTCTACTATTCCTTCTCCAGCTCTTTTTCCAGAAACAACTTTGAATGGGAATCCAATAAGATCTGCATCTTTAAATTTGAATCCAGGTCTCTCATCTCTGTCATCTATCATAGAGTCTATTCCATCATTTAAAAGAGCTTCATATATTTCTTCTGCTACTTTTACCTGTTCTTCATTTTTTACATTAGCTGGAATTACATCAACAATGTAAGGAGCTAAAGCTGTAGGCCAGATAATTCCAAATTCATCATTATTTTGTTCTATTGCAGAAGCAAGAGTTCTTGATACTCCTATTCCGTAACATCCCATCAACATTACTTTACTTTCTCCCTTATCATCAAGGAAAGTAGCATTCAAAGCTTTAGAATATTTATCTCCAAGTTTGAAGATATGTCCTACTTCTATTCCTCTTGCACTGTGAAGTTTTCCTCCACATCTTTCACAAGTTTCTCCAACTTTTACAGTTTTAATATCTGCTACTATATCAGCTTTGTAATCTCTTCCATAATTTACATTTATGTAGTGAGTATCCATCTTGTTTCCACCAGCTGTATGGTTGTTTATTTCAGTTACAGCAGTGTCTGCTATTACTTTTATATCTCCTAATTCTATTCCATATGGTCCAATAAATCCTTTTATCAATCCATGTTTTTCAAGTTCTTCATCCGTAAGAAGAGCAACTTCTACAGCATTTACTATATTTTTAAGTTTTGTTTCGTTTACTTCATAATCTCCTCTCATTAAAACCATGTATACCTGATCATTTCCCATATCTCTATACATCATAGCTTTTACAGTTTTGCTGTAAGGAATATTAAGGAATTGTACGATATCATCTATTTTAGAAACATTTGGAGTATCTATTAATTCTGCATTTTTAAGTTCTTCTACTAGAGACGCTTCCACTCTGCTCACAGCAGTTTCCACATTTGCAGCATATGAACAAGAATCACAATAGATAATTTCATCTTCTCCAGAATCAGCTAGTACATGAAATTCTTGAGATCCACTTCCTCCGATTGCTCCTGAGTCTGCTTCTACTGGTCTGAATTTAAGTCCGCATCTTGAGAATATTCTTGAATAAGTATCTCTCATATTTAAAAATTCTTCATCTAAAGATTCAGCAGTTGCATGGAAAGAATAAGCATCTTTCATAACAAACTCTCTTCCTCTCATAAGTCCAAATCTTGGTCTTATCTCATCTCTGAATTTAGTTTGAATTTGATAAAGACTCAATGGAAGAGCTTTATATGATGAGATATCATTTCTTATTAAGTCAGTAACAACTTCCTCATGAGTTGGTCCTAATACGAAATCTCTTTTATTTCTATCTTGAAGCTTCATCATTAGAGGCCCCATTACGTCCCATCTTCCGCTTTCTTTCCATAATTCAGCTGGCTGAAGAACTGGCATCAATATTTCCTGTGAACCTGCTCTGTCCATTTCTTCTCTTACTATATTTTCTACTTTTTTCAAAGCTTTATACCCTAGTGGTAAGTATGTATAAACTCCACTTGTAAGTTTTTTTATCATACTTGCTCTCAATAGAAGTTTATGACTTGCTGTTTCCGCTTCTTTTGGAGTTTCTTTAAGTGTTTTTATATAACTCTTGCTAAATCTCATTTTACCCTCCGAATTTTCTATAATTTACTCTATATTTTATCACATTTCAAATATTTTTTCCATACCCTAATTATTCAAGTGTTTTATTCTCTGCTTTTTCTCAATATTAAAAATAAAATAAGGACAGCTCAAAAGCCATCCCTATTAATCTATCAAATATTTTTTTAATTATAAATTATTTAGCTTTACAACATTCCCCATGAGAATGATCTGTATAATGATGAACATATTCTCCTTTTCCTTTGCATACAATTGTTCCTTGAATATATGCTTTTATTGCATCTTCAATATTTCCTTCTGCTCCAAGTATTATTTCTGCTCCATTATTTTTTATAGCTTCAAATACTGTTGAAGCTATATGACCAGTAATTACAACATTTACATCTTTTTCTTTTAATAGTTTTGCTGCTGCTCCATGAGCTTTCTCAAGTTCTTCTGTAATTCCTTGTGCTGAGACTACACCATTTTCTATTACACAGATAAAAAATTTGTCACTGTGACCAAAATGCTTTTCAATATTCACTCCATCTCTTGTTGGAAACGCTACTACTTTTTTCATTTTTTCCTCCTTTATATTCCTTTAGTTTATAATAATTACTGCTTTTAACAGAATTTTTTTAATATTTTATCCTGCCTCTCTATTTTATTTTCCAGTTCTACTTTGGTTTTTGCAATCATTTCATATACAAGATATTCAATGGGCAATGATTCTATTATATCTATTATCCCTTTATTTTCAAAAGGATCATGATAATCTATAGAATTGATGTGTATGTATATATTATTCATAATATCTTCTATATTCAATTCTTTATCCTTATGTTCTTTTACTACCTGCTTCACATATTCTCCTGATAAAGAATAATTGAGATGTATTCCAAAAATATAATTTTTGTACTCTCCTAGATTTTCTATATTCTGCTTTATATAAGCTACAGCTTCATCTGAATTTTTAATATCTCTATTATTATTTATCATATGACCAGTATCCAACATAAACCCTATATTTTTATATTTTACATTATTTAGAATATATTCAACTTCTTTCTTATTAGTAAGTTTTAATCCTGGCCACCATAAATTTTCCAATAAAAGTTTAAAAGTATATTCTTCATTATCAAATAAATCATTTATCAATGACACAACATTTTCTAAAACTTCTTCATCTGAATATTTGAAATCATAAGTCATACTTTCTGTGACTTTCAAATTACAAGCATGAAGTACTACATACTCTACTTCTAATTTTTTTGCTATTTCTAATTCTTTTTGGTAGTATTCAATTAATTCTTCTTTGCTGTTCTCTCCTCCGCATAAAGATTTAAAATATTTCTTATCCTTCACCTCTTCATATAGTGCATTTAAATCTTCATTGTATAGCTCCAGCCAAGATGGAAAGAAACGCATATGATAACCTTTAATATAATTTTTTAAATAAGTATTATCTACATCTGTAAATTTTATTAATTCAAACCCATCAAACCCATATTTTGAAATATAGTACTGCATATCTTTTTCTATTTCATCACTGTTAAAAAAGTCTGTTCTGTTTAATAGCTTATACATTCTTATTCCTTTCCAATACACTCTTTCATATATTATCTTTTATAAGCTTTAGCATATCTTCGCTTTTTAGATTTTCAAGTTTATAATAATCTGCTTTCATAGCCTCGCTCAATGTCTTTGCCATTTCAAGTTTTATAAACCCTTCTTCTGTATCTATTACTATGGCTTTTATTCCATCATTTTTTATTTTTTCAGCCATTTCGATACTCTCTTTCACTGGATCTTTTCCTGAAACAGAAAAATTTCCTTTTCCATCAGATAAGAATACTATTAAAGGAACAATTTCTTTATCTTTTCTTATTTCATTTTTCATTATTGTATATGCCTTTGCAATACCTTCAGCTAATGGAGTTTTTCCTCCTGTTGTTAGTTTTTCCAATTTTTTCTGTGCCAGGTCTATACTTCTAGTAATGGGAAGTAATTCCTCTGCTCTATCTCTTCTGAAAGATACCATTCCTACTTTATCTCTTTTCTCATAGGCATCTTTTAACAAAGACATAATTGCTCCCTTTACTGCTTCCATCCTTTTTTTAACACCCATAGAACCACTAGAATCCACTACAAAAAGAATACTTGCTCCTGTTCTTTTTTCTCTTACCTTGACTCTTATATGCTCTTTTTTTATGCTTATCATCAGATTATTTTCTTTATTCTTTGTCTGATATGGAGCTGCTGCTCTTATTGTTGCATCAAAAGCAAAATCTCTGATTTTTCCCTTTGGTAAAGTACTTTTTATATATCTTCCTTGTAAGGAACCGCTTTTAGTTTTACATCTCTTTCCTGTTCCAGCTCTTTTTTTAGTATCATGTACAGTATCTATAAGTATATCCTTCACTTTAAATATTTCTCCTATTCCAAACTCTTCTTCAGATTCTGTGTTTTCATTATTTTTCTTTTCTTCTTCATTCTTATCTGAATTTTCAGAGGTTTCAGAATCATTTTTTTCTTCATTTTCTTTTCCACTCTCTTCAGGTGTTTCTTTTTCCTGTTCTTCATCTGGAAGATTATTTTCTTCTGATCCATTATCTTCTTGTTCATCTTCCTGGTTATTATCTTCCAGTTCATTTTCCTTATTTTGAGGTGTACTTTCCTGTTTTTGATTTGTTCTGTGAGGAAGAACAAATATAGCTGCTTCTTTTAAATCATCTATATTTAAATAGCTTCTTCCATCTAATGCTGCTAAAGTTTTAGCTGTTTCTACAAGAATTATTTCAGCTCTGTTTCCTACTGTATTAGCTTCTTCTACAATCTTTACAGATATATTCATTATCTGTTCGCTAACTTTTATCTTTTCTACTCTTTCTTTAGCTCGATTTACTTTTTCTTTTAATATTTCTTCCTCTTCTCTATACTTTTCACAAAATTCTATGGGACTATTTTCATATTCCAATCTTTTCTTTACTATTCTTACCCTTTCCAAAACATCACAAGTTCCAGCAGCATTTACATAAAGCCCAAATTTATCCAATAGTTGAGGTCTTAAATCTCCCTCTTCTGGATTCATTGTCCCTATTAAAACAAATCTGCATTCATGAGAAAAACTTACTCCATCTCTTTCTACATAATTCATCTCTCTTGAAGCCACTTCTAATATACTGCTTACTATGCTGTCTCCTAAAAGATTTATTTCATCTACATACAAAATATTCCCATGACATTTTTTTAAAAGTCCTTCCTGAAATACTTTTTTTCCAGATTTCATAGTCTTTTCTATATCTATACTTCCTACCAAATTATCTTCTGTTATATTTAAAGGAAGATTTATCACTTTCATTTCAGAAAATAATTCTCCTAACCCTCTGACTAATGTAGATTTTGCTGTTCCTTTTTCTCCATTTATCAGCACTCCTCCTATTTTTTTATTTACTATATTTAAAAGAAGAGCTTTTTTTATTCTTTCCTGTCCTTCAACTGCTACAAAAGGAAATATCATATTTCCCTCCTTATAAGCTTTCTATGAGCTTTTCTAATTTACTTTCCTCCAGCACTCCATCTTCAAAAGGAGTTTTTCTCATTCTATGAGGTAATGTCAATACTGCTGCTCTCAACATATCTTTTTTAGATACATCTTCTCTTCCTTCATATGCAGCTATTGTTATAGCTGTTTTTATAACACTTATATCTGCTCTGTGCCCATCAACATTCAAAGCTATTGATATTTTAGCTGCAATTTCATACATTTCATCACTGCATTTAACATTTTTTAATATTTTTTTACTTTTTTCTATTTTTTCTTTTAATTCATTTTCGTCTTTTTCATATTTTTTTATAAATTTCTCAGGATCTGCTTCAAATTCAAGCCTTCTCTTTACTACTTCCACTCTTTTAATTGTTTCTTTTTCTCCAGCTACATCTACTACCAGCCCAAATCTATCTAGTAATTGTGGTCTCAAATCTCCCTCTTCTGGATTCATTGTTCCTACCAATACAAATTTAGCTGGGTGGCTGAATGATATTCCCTCTCTTTCAATGCTGTTTACTCCCATAGCTGCTGAGTCCAGTAAAACATCAACTATATGGTCATCTAATAAATTTATTTCATCTACATAGAGAATATTTCTATTGCTTTGAGCAAGTATTCCCTTCTCAAATTTCTTTTCTCCATTTTTTATTGCATGTTCAATATCCAATGTTCCTACCACTCTGTCTTCTGTAGCACTTATTGGAAGATTTACTACTTTCATTTTACCTTGAATTATTTGAATCTCTTCTCCTGCTTTATATTTTTTTAGACACTCATCACAAAACTCATCAGGTTTCTCAGGGTCGCAATGAAATTCACAATGATTTTCATTTCTCTCTGCAAGAAGACTGGCAAGACCTCTAACTAATGTAGATTTTGCTGTTCCCTTTTCTCCCCTTATGAGCACTCCTCCTAAAGCTGGATTTATTATATTTAATACTAATGCTTCTTTCATTTTTTCCTGTCCTACTATCCCTGTAAAAGGATAGAGAAAATTTCTATTACTCATTTATTTTCCTTTCTTCATCTAGTATTTTAAACACTGCCTTTCGCAGAATACAATCTTTATCTTCTGTTTCATATTTTTTATTATACAGCATTCTCGAAGGACAGCACCCTTTACAAATTTTCCTGTATTCACATATATTACATCTCTCATATTTTCCTGAAGATAGTTGCTTCATCTCAATTTCTTCATCTATATTTCCCATATAATATTCCATATTTCTCACAAGAGAACTGCATGGATAAGTATCTCCATCTGGAGTTACTACCATGGCCTGCCCCAATGATGAATAACAATAATTATCACTGCTGCATCCCATACATTCTCTCATTTTTGTTTCTTCTATTTCTCTTATTCCTACTTTTTTCCCTGTTAGCTCTGTAAGAAGCTGAATCTTTTCATATGCCTTTTTTAAATTAATATAAATATCTCCATCATCTGGAGGTTGTATCTCTTTATTATTGTTGCAGTTTCCAGCAGTTCGTAAAAGATCAAGTCCTATTCCTCTTACATTTCCTAAGTAATATGCCATTTCTATTAATTTTTCAAGTTTTTCAATATTTTTATTAGTTACCACACAATTTATATTTATATCTTTTTTATACTCTCTAAGAAAATTTATCCCTTGAAGAACTTTTTTAGTTCCTCCCCTCAGCTCCTCATTAATAGCTACAGTTCCATCAAAACTAATTCCTATATTTATATCCATTTTTGCAAGTTTTTCGGCTATTTCTTCTGTTATCAATGTCCCATTACTTTGGAGTCCTATCTTGCATTTATATCCATTTTCTTTCAAGCATTGGTAAAGCTTTTCTATTACCCCGAAATTGAGCAGAGGTTCTCCCCCTGCCAATATCAGAGTAAAGTTTTTATCTATACAAAGATTTATTGCTTTTTTAGCAGTTTCAAAAGACATTAATTTATGAGTAAATGCAGGATGAGCATAGCAATATTTGCAGTTTAAATTACATTCATCAGCCAGCCACAACACAAGATATTTAATATTTTTTTTACTCTTCATATGCCTCTACATCACCTTCAATACTTAAATATATTTTTCTTAAACTTTCTAGTTTTTCTGGAGATGCACTCCACATATTTCTTTGATTAGCTTCTAAAAGCTTTTCAGCTATATTTATCACTGCATGTGGATTATTTTCTTTTATCCACTCTCTGTTTTCTTCATTTTCAATATATTTTTCAGTTATTTTATCGTACATCCAATCTTCAGCTATCTCAGATGTTGCATCCCACCCAAAGAATATATCTACCATAAAACTTACTTCCTGAGCTCCTTTATACCCATGCCTTTTTAAACCTTCAAACCACTTTGGATTCAGTATTCTTGACCTCATTATTTTGGCAGTTTCTTCTTTTAAATTTTTTATTTTTGTTGACTCTGGATCACTTGCATCTGCACTATATGAACGAGGATCTTTTCCACTGGCACATTTTACTGCTGCTACCAATCCACCATGATATGTATAATAATCATCACTTTCCAGCATATCTATTTCAACTGAACTTTCATTTTTTACTGTTATTTCTGATTTCGCCATTCTCTTAGTGAATATCTTTTCTACTTTGGTTCCATGATAGCTGCTCCCATAAGCATGACTGCTCCAATTTATATATGCTTTTCCTAAATCTTCTCTTGTTTCCCATTCCTTTGAATTGATAAGCACTCCCACTCCAGCACCATAGGTACCTGGCGGACATCCAAAGACTCTCATTTTTGAAACATGTTCAGCTTCATTCAATTTATATCCTTCTTTTAAGAGCTGTTCTATCTCTTCATTCATATTTTTTCTAATATAGTTTATTTCCTCAGGTTCATCTAATTGCGATACCAGATTTACTGCTTCTTCTAATAATCTTATAAGGATTGGAAAAGTATCTCTGAACAATCCTGTTATTCTCAATGTTACATCTATTCTCGGCCTTTTCAATTCTTCATAGGGAATAACTTTTAATCCTATTACTCTATCTCCATTATTCAGCCATATTGGTTTTACTCCCATAAGGTATAATGCTTCTGCAATATCATCTCCATTGGTTTTCATTGTTTCTCCACCATAGATCAACATAGCTATATTTTGAGGTATTTTTCCCTCATCCTCAATATATCTTTCTATAAGTTTATCTCCTAACTGCATTCCTACTTTCCATGATGCTCTGGATGGAATTTTGTTAGGATCTATTGCATAAAAATTAGTTCCTGTAGGTAAAATATTTATATTTCCTCTTGTAGGGCACCCTGATTGTCCTGGAATAATAAATTTCCCCTCAGCTCCTTTTACTGTACTTTCTTTTTCTCTTACTACTCCTCTTATTTTTGGTAAAACAGTTTCCAATATATTATTTCTAAGAGTTAAAATATATTTTCTATTTTTTACTTCATATCCTAAATATTCACCTTTTAATTCTGTTTTATTATCTGATAATATTTCTTTTATGATATCTAAAGTTATATTTCTTATATCATCTAAAATCATAAGATTAGTTTTTCCATTTTCAGAAAAATCATAAGGCTCATTCTTCAATTGTTCCAAATCATATCCCAGAGCTTTTCCAACAGATTTATCTGCTGCCAGCATTCCACAGTTATCTATTCTCATAAGAGCTTGAATTAAAGTAGCACATCTGTCTCCTTCTGCTGGTTCTCCTAATATATGAAGTCCATCTTTGATTGTTGAGCTTTTTAATTCCTCTATATATGAATGAAGCTTATTTATAAAGAACTTATAATCTTCTAAAACTTTTTCTTTATCTAAATTCATATCCAAATTATAGTTATACTTAAACACTCTATCTAATATATCCTCTTTAATTCCTTCCAATTTTGAATCTTTTGCATTTTCAGCTTGATAATACTGCTTTATTAATTCATCTATTTCTTCTATGTCCTCATACTCTCCTGCTAAAGTAAGAGCTGGAATCATATACGAGATGAGAGCTGCATAGCTTCTTCTTTTAGCCTGTAATCCCTCACCTGTTACATTAATAGAATAATCATACAAATGTGGAATATCATCTATATTAAAATCTGGGCAGCAACTGCTGCTTAATCCTATCTCTTTTCCTGGCAGCCATTCTAAAGTTCCATGAGTTCCCACGTGATAAATCACATCTGCTTTAAATACTTCCTTTATCCACTTATAAAATGAATAATATTGATGAGGAATCATAAAATCTGTATTGTGATATACTTCTTCTGCTCTGCATATCATTCCTCTTGCAGGCTGTAGTCCTATAAAAATATTTCCATTGAGTATCCCAGGAACTGGCAGTACATCCTCATATACCATAAATTCTCCTGGTCCTTTTCCCCATTGTTCTTCCATTTTCTTCTGAACTTTTTCATCAAGCTGATCAAACCACTTCAAGTATTTTTCCTTATCTATTGTATCTATACTTTTTTCTAATACCTTTTCAGAAGTCAGCCATTTCTGATCATTTGATACCCCTTTTATAATCTTCTGAATTATCTCATTTCCATCTTTAAATTTATACTCAGTTTTAATACCCATTTCGCCAAAAGCTTCCACCATATTATACACAGAATTAGGTGTATCCAATCCAAAGGCACACCCTATCATGTCATTTCTTGGAGGCATATTGTGAAATATTACTGCTACTTTTTTATCTTCATTCTTTTTCTGGGATAATCTTGTCCATCCCATAGCCATTCTTGCTATTTTATTTACTCTTTCATTAATTGGAATAAAAACAGACTTTTCTCCAAATTCATCTTTAATAATTTCATGAGTACAGCAAGTAACTGAAATAATCTGTCCATCAAACTCTGGATAATAAACCCCTGTTGTAAGAGTCATAGTATCCAGCCCACGAACATCTTCTTCCCATATTTCTCTATTTTGATATGTAGTCATAGCTTGTATTACAGGAACTCCCATATCTTCAAATATACTTTTTTCGACTACAGATGTTCCATCCCCTGGCTCATTAAATATACTTTGGGAATATCCAATGAGATTTATTATTGCTCCTGGTATAACTTTTTCATTTTTTTTGAAATAATTTTCTATTACCCATTTTGTTCCTCTTGATTTTATAGATGGATCTGGAACAGAATTAGTAAAGACAGCTAAAGGAATCCCTCCTTCTTTTTTTATTTCTTCTATAAACTTATCAATAACTTCCATTCTTCTGTTCTGCCATTCTCGGCCATGAAAAAGTATCCCCACTATATTTTTTTCTTCTGCTATACTTTCAATAAATTTATCTGTATCTTTTACTATTTCTCCATTGTTATAGATTCCTTCCCATTGTGGATATTGACACTCTTCTATTTCATATTTATCTTTTCCTAGAGTATTTGCTGCATATAGAATCATATTTCTATAATTCTTCTCTCCCCCTAAAAGATAATATTTAGTCAATTTTTCTTGTACAAGAGGTGATAGTCCTGAATCAGAAGTAAATTCTCTTGTCTCATCTTCTATTGTTGAATGTATAAAAAATGGTTTTTTTCCTTGAAATTTCTTTTTAAATTTTAAAAAATTTTTAAAGGTTGATATTCCTCCATGTATCATCATACATATTAGATCACTTTTCTCAGTATGAACTTCCAATTGATTATATATTGTATCAGAAGAATCTATTTCAAAAGCTGTAAAAAATTTAAACTCAAACTTTCCTTGATATTCTTTAACTATAGAACTGCATACTTTATTTAAACTATGCATATTATCAAACATAGAAGTTATAAATATAATTTTAAACATTGTTCCCCCATTTTTCTGTAATATATTTTACAAAAGTCATGATATATCTTCCCAGCAAATAGTTTAATGTCTTTTCTTCCTTTTCTTCTAATTCGTAGTTGATTTGCAGTTTATCACAAATAAGTTTTCTTATTTGCTCACACTGCTCTTTCACTGTTTCTTCTGAAAGCAGATTCCACTCTAACTGATCCAGTAAATGAATATATAATGAAGTAAGAGCAACTGTCTCCTCATTCTTTTCTATTTTCTCAATAAATTCCATGTATTCTAATTTTTCCTCAGTTTTTTCTGGATATTTTTCAACATATCTATTCCATATTTCTTCAGCTGTTATACCATATCTTCTTCCTCTTCTAAATATAGACTTTTGTTTTTCATGAGTTAAGCCTGATTGTCTTGCTAAAGCTTCTTTTACTCCTTTTTTTACAGCTTTTCCTATTAATTCTCCTAATTTTGAATGCTTTCCAGAATCATTATATACAGCTTCACTTTCAAGATTACTGTAAACTATAACCCCATCTGTTCCAGATCCAGTTGCTATTCCATTTGAATATTTACTTCCTTCCAACAATTCCTGTATTGCTGCTGTTTTTGCTTCAGTTATAGTAATCATTGCCCTTGTCAAAGTTCTTGGAGGTAAATTTCCATTAATAGCTACAATTATATTTATAGTCCCATGCTTTATTTTTTCTGTTTTTCCATCATTCTCAGCATAAGAGGCTGGATCTCCAACACGCCCTCCATTTGTTTCTATTCCTCCTGTTATCAAGGCAGTAACACTTAAATCTCCATACTTTTCTATAGTTACACTCATATTCTTCATATCTGCTGCTGTTCCCATTCCAGTTGTATATTGAGGGTCAAGTCCTAATTCTCCTGCTATGATTTCCATATGCTCTTTATATGTTGGAGCTTTTAGCTGACATCCCATTCCTGGTGCAGTTTTTGCATCATTATTAAAAACAGAAGTCAAATGTTCACTATATCCTCCATTTATAACTCCTGTGCTCAGTACAGCTCTCTTTCCAGAAAATTTTACTATAACACTTTTATTATATTTGTATATTTTATCTCCTGTTTCTAATACTTTTAACATTTGTTCCTCCTAAGTTCTATAATATACAAAAATCCAATAATCCTGATATAGAATTATGGTAAACTCTCGCATTTATTCCATATACCTTATTTAAATTTTCTTCTGTCATAACTTCTTCCGGCTTTCCATCTTTAACTATTTCTCCATTGGAGAGTAATATAAGTCTTGTACAATATTTTACTGCTATTCTCAAATTATGAATTACTGATATGACTATTTTAGATTCCTCTTTCATACTTTCTACATGCTTAAAAAGCTCATCTTCATACATCATATCTAAACTGGCTGATGGTTCATCTAAAAGCATTATGTCACTTTCCTGTGTAAGTACTTTGGCAAAAAGTACTCTTTGTCTCTCTCCTCCAGAGAGTTCCAGTATAGACTTATCTTTAAAGTTTAAAGTATTTGTTATCTTCATATATTTTTCTGCTGTTTCTATATCTTTTCTGCTATATTCTTGAAATCTTTCCAGATATGGATATCTTCCTAAAACTACTACATCTATACATGAAAAATCAAAACCAAGGTTCGTATTTTGATTCATAAAAGAAATTTTCTTTGCTAATTCTTTTTCCTTATACTCTGCAATACTTTTATCATTAAGAAGTATTTTCCCTCTGTCTATTTTATTTATTCCATTTATTGTTTTTAGAAGGGTAGTTTTACCAGAACCATTAGGGCCTATTATTCCTACAATTTCTCCCTGACTGCATTCAAAACATATATTTTTCAATATCTCTCTTTTGTCTATTTTGTAATACACATTTTTAAGCTTCAAAGTAAAGTTATTCATAACCCTTTTCCCTCTTTTCTAATTTTAATTATTAGATAAATAAAATATGGTGCCCCTATTAATGAAGTAATTATTCCTACACTTATTTCACTAGGAGCTAAAATTACCCTTGATATTAAATCGCTTAAAGTAAGAAAAAAAGCTCCTGTTAGAAATGATCCTTTTAACAGCTTCCTATTATCTGCTCCAATTATTTTTCTCAACATATGTGGAACAACAAGTCCAACAAATCCTATATTTCCACTTATACATACAGAAACAGCTGTTAATACTGCAACTATCACAAGTATTTTCTTTCTCATTTTTCTTATATTTATTCCCAAAGACTTTGCTTCCTCGTCTCCCAACAAAAGTATATTCAGTTCTTTTCCATGACAAAACAAAATAAAAGCTAAAACTATAACAGGACCTACTCCAAATAGAAAATGCTCCCATCTTCTCCCACTAAGACTTCCTATAGACCAAAAAATATATTCCTTTATTTGAGATTCCATAAGATTTGTAAGTATTATAGATGATATAGCCCCTACAAAACTACTTATAGCAATTCCAGAAAGTATCAATAATAGATTATCACTTTTACCTCTTAAAGTTGAAAGTCTATACACTATAGCTGATATCACCAAAGAAAAGAATATAGAAAATAATGGCATTGCAAAAATATATTTTGAACTTAATCCTAAGGCTATAGATATCACTGCCCCAAGACTTGCTCCACTTGAGATTCCTATTATTCCTGAATCTGCTATGGGATTTTTTAAAAGACTCTGCATTGTACATCCACATACAGCTAAAGCTCCTCCTACAATTACTGCTGTCATTATCCTAGGAAGTCTTACATAATATACAATTGGAATAAAACTTTTTTTCATTATGTCAAAATTAGTTATTCCAGTTTTATTTAATAATATTTTTATAACTTCTGGTATCGGTACTTTTACTGCTCCATAGAAAAGAGAAAAAATAATTACTATAATCAAAAAGAAAGTTATCATAATATTAAAGTTTAATTTAGTCTTTCCCATTGATTATTCCTCCTTTAAATTATAGATAGCTTTTCCAAGACTTTCTATTCCTTCAATCATATATTGAGAAGTTGGAGAAATATCTTTATGTCTCAATAAATATACTTTTTTGTTTTTTACTGCTTTAACATTTTCATAACTTGGATCATTCATAACAAATTTTGAAAACTCCTCTGAATTTATATGTCCTTTCCATATAGGAATTATTATCACATCTGGATTTAATTCTATTACTTTTTCTTTTGATATCTTCTGTGAACCTGTAATTTCAGCCTCACTAGCTGCATTTATTCCTCCAATAAGACTTACCATATCATCAAAAGTAGTTCCTTTTCCACTGGTATTCTCATAAGAGGTATACAATAATATTCTTAATTTTTCCCCTTTATATTTATCATATATTTGTTTTTGAAGAGCATAAAGCCTGTCTTCCATATCTTTCACTAATTTTTCTCCTCTTTCTTTTTCCTCTACTAAACTTGCTAGCTCTCTTATTAATTTCTTTTGTTCGTCAAAATTTTTAGGAGTTGTATATGTATATACATTTGCTCCTACCTCTTGCAAATGAAGAAGCACTTCTTTTTTCATCCAATCTGCTGTTATTACAAAATCTGGTTCTAATTCTATCATTGTTTCAATATTACTTTCTATTTTAGGAAACTTCTTTGCTTCTTTCCACACATGAGACATATCTGGTTCTTCATTAATTTCTCCACATAAGCCCACTATTCTTTCATGATCTACAAGACTCAATATCATTTCATCTCCACTTAATGTCAGAGAGGCTATTCGATTAAATTTCTTTCCCTCTGCTCCCAGAATAGATATTGAAATAGTAAGTATAAGAATTATATAAATTAGAGAGATTATTTTTTTCAATACCCTCACATCCCTTTTTAAATTCTTCTTCAATAGTAATAAAGCAGGGGAAATATATCTCCCTGCTCTATACTTAATTTAATAATTAGAAGTTATATTTAAATCCTGCATAGAAACTTCTTCCGTCTGCTGGGTAATATACTTCCCTTGTTAAATTTCCAGAACTATAAGAAGAAATAACAGCATTGAAATATTTTTCATCAAACAGATTTCTTATTCCTGCATATATTTCTAATCCTGTATTAAATCTATATCTTGTATTTACATTAAAAATAGTGTAGTCTCCATCTCTTCCACCTTTATTAGCAAAATCATCTTGATTGTATGCTCCACTCAAATAATACATATCACCATTAACCATGAAGTTAGAAGTAAAATTATATGTTGCTCCAATATTTATATTCCATCTTGCTACCCCTCCAAATTCATTTCCACTATACTTTCCTGTTTTTATTTTGGGTTGAATATATGAAATATTTTCTCTTAAAGTAAGTTTATCAAAATAATGTTGAAATGCTAGTTGAGTTCCTATTCTTCTTACTTTTCCATCAAAATTTTTATTAGCAGCTTTAGCTGGATCTGGTTTGTCATAATAAATTTCATTTTCTGTATCCATTATAAATGTTGATGCTGAAATATATGTATTCCCAAATATTTCTTTTATTCCCGCTTCATATACTTTTGTATCTTGTACATCAAATTCAGATAAGTTTGTTGTATTCAAATCCCAAATATGTGGTGTTCTAAACGACTGTGTAAAACTTAAGTATATACTTCCTGTATCTGAATATAAATAGTTAGCAGCTAATTCAAATGCATCATCTTTAAAATCTTTTTTATATCCTACTCCATCTTTATTCTCATATGTATTTTTTTCTCTTCTATACCCTTGAGTAAACTGAAAATCTCCTACAGTTGTTTTATTTAAAATATATCCAGCATAAGTCTCTTTTGTTTTTTCACTAATGGTAGGATTTGGTACCCAAGCAGAAGGCAAACTTAACGATTCTGCTTTACCATTTTTATAATCTCCCCCAATTATAATATAGCTATCATCCCAATAAGAATATTTAAGTTGAGCTTTCGTATAATATTGTTCTGAATCATTTTTTGAATACCAGTTTGAAGACCCCTCCCTTTTTATGTAATCTCCATACATTAAAATTGTCCATTTATTATTTAATTTTTTATTAAAAGTTAATGTATATTCATTTGTTTTTGTTAATATCTTTCCTCCTGACTGTTTTCCAGTCTGTTTAGGATCATCTTTTTCATCCTCTTCTAAATAACCTGTGTAATAATCCTCTAAATCTGTATAACTATATCTAGCTTCTAAATAACCATCCTCTAAAAGATACCTCCCCCTCATCCATATAGATTCTCTTGTATCATCTTTATCATAAGCTTCTGGCTTACTTCTATATTCTCCAGATGTATAATTACTATAAGAAATATCAAATAATAATTTTTCATTTAATTTTGTTCCATAATTTAATGTACCTTTTCTAGTTCCCCAAGAACCTGCTTCCAATCCAACACTACCATAATTTGTTTTATCTCTTGGAGCTTTAGTTATGATATTAATAACTCCACTAACAGTTCCATCTCCATACATTACTGCTCCTCCTGATGGGACTACTTCTATTTTTTCTATTAAATCTACTGGAATCTGGTTTGTATCATAATTTCCACCTATTCCATTCAAAGGAACTCCATCTAATAAAACTAAAACATTGGCACTTGCTGTAGCACCTTGGCCTCTCATATCAAATGTTGGTGATCCTCCATCCATATAAGAAACTACTAACCCCGGCACTCCTCTTAGTGCTTCGGCTACTGTATTAGCTCCTTTGTTTTGAATATCTTCTTGTGTTACAATTGTCACATTTTTTGCTGTATCCAATACACTAGTCTCAAAGTTTTCAGTAGATATTACTGTTTCATTTAGTCTTTGACTAGCAATATTTTCCTCCGCCATTGCTGTAATTGATGCTCCAACTGCTAATATAGCAGCTAACATTAAAGTTTTTTTCATTATTTCCTCCCAGATGATTGTATTTTTTAAATAAAAAAAAACTCTGATTAGGTAAACACTTTACCTAACCAGAGCACCAATTCTGAAATAATGAAAAAAATGTAATAAATCACATTTCTTTTTATATATTAATTGGTAAGTCTTCTGACTCAGTTTCATCCTACTTTCACGCCTTCCCAGTTCCCCAGTGACATTTTTGTGATTTCGTCCACTATACAGCAGCTTTCGCTGTGAAGGATTCTAACCTTCTTCCTCTATTAAGCTTGTTTGCACCTAATTGTTTTTGTTTTATTCTCCTTTTAATAGTACATTATCCAAACAAAAATGTCAAGTGTATTATCATCTATGATTATTCTTTTTATAAATCAAATATACACATCTTGCTAATTAAATTTATATTTTATTTTATCTAAATAATTTTTTATTATAAATTACGCACAACTATAAAAATCTATCTTTATTCTAATACAAATAAATTTTATATCAATTTAATTTTTTATTTCCAAAGAAGGAATTTAATAAATTTACACAATAATATAGTGTTAAAATTTATTTTTTTAAATAATAACCATCATTCAATTCTTATATCAATTGTAGATTTTTTTAGCTAAAATTTGATCTGAAACTGGCTTTTAATATATATTTAGAATATATTTTATTTTTAAAAATGAAATTATTTTATTTCTAAGGTTTATGATATATTGTAATTAGCAAAACAAAATAAGGAGGATATTTATGAAAAAAATTGCAGCAATTTTGTTAACAACTTTTAGTACAATGCTTTTTGCTTTTACTAACTCTCAAGAAATCAATGGTGTCAAATATGACTTTAATTTTGATAAAGCTCCACAGAGAGCTGTGAGTATGTCTCAATTTACTACAGAAATAATGTTAAAGTTAGGGCTTAAAGACAATATGGCTGGAACGGCATTTTTAGAGGAAGAAATATATCCTTCTGTTGCTTCTGCTTATAAAGAAGTACCAGTATTGGCTGATAAATGGCCTTCTTTGGAAGAACTTTTAGCAGCAGATCCTGACTTTGTTACAGGATGGGAGGTAGCTTTTAAAAAAGGTGTAGATTCAAAAATGATTGTTAAAAACAAAATCAATATGTTTGTGCCTCAGTCTTCAATAGATTTTAATGCTGATTTAGATACTTTATTCAATGACTTTTTAATGTTTGGAAAAATATTCAATAAAGAAAAAGAAGCTCAAGACTATGTGAATTCTGAAAAAGCAAGAGTTGAAGAAATAAAGAAAAGTACAGCTGGTAAAAAAGAATTTACATATTTTATATATGATTCAGGAACTGATAAAGCATTTACTGTTTTTGAAGGATTTACTCCTAATTTGTTAAAATTAATAAATGGTAAAAATATTTTATCTGGTAAAGGTGTAGAAAAAACTTGGGGTGAAACAAGCTGGGAAGATGTAATAGCAGCAGACCCTGATTACTTTATAATAGTAGATTACAGTACTGGAATAAGAGAGGAAACTGATTCTGAAAGCAAAATAAAAGCTATTAAAGCAAATCCTAAATTGAATGAACTTAAAGCTGTAAAAAATGATAAATTCATAAGAGTAAAACTAGCTGAAATAGTTCCTGGAATAAGAAATGTAGATTTCTTTGAAAAAGTAGCAAAGGAAGTATATCAAGTAAATGAATAAAAAAAGTAAAATAATAGTCCTAATCTTTATTTCAATAATAGTATGCACTTTATGTGTAGGATTTGGTTCAGTAAAAATACCCAGTGATCATGTCTTCAAAATAATTATAAACAAAGCAATAAAAAATGAATATTTTACTGTTGAGTGGAAAAAAACTATTGAAAATATCATATGGAATATAAGAATCCCAAGAGTAATTTTAGCTTTTATTACTGGAGCTTCTCTTTCCCTAGTAGGAATAGTGATGCAGACTATAACAAAAAATAATCTTGCTGAGCCTTACATATTGGGAATATCAAGTGGAGCCTCAGCAGGAGCAGTTTCTGTAATAATACTTAGTAATTCATATGCATTTCTAAGATTAATAACAATAGAGCAGGGAGCATTTATTGGTGCTCTCCTCTCCATTTCAGCTGTTTTTTTAATAAGTTCTAAACAAATTTTTAATGGAAGCAGCTTAATATTAACTGGTGTAGGGGTATCTGCATTCTTTTCAGCCTGTACCACTGTTATTATTTACAGCAGTAAAAATAATTCCCAGCTAGTAACTGCAATGTTCTGGATGACAGGAAGCCTGAGTTCAGCTTCATGGGATGAACTTTTTTACCCAGCTCTATTTTTATTAGTTATTCTTGTTATAATAATTATTTATTCATATGAACTGGATATTCTTCTCATGGGAGACAGCAGTGCAAAAGCTTTAGGTATCAACACTGCATATATAAAATTATTCTTGATAATAATATCTACTCTTCTTGTATCAGTAATAGTTTCTCTTACAGGAATAATAGGTTTTATTGGTTTAGTTATTCCACATATTTCAAGAAAAATAATAGGTTACAAGCATAAATTTTTAGCTATTTTTTCTGTTTTTACTGGTGGAATTTTTCTTGTACTTTCTGATACATTTGCCAGAACATACTTTTCTCCAGAAGAGATGCCTATTGGAGTAATAACAGCATTTTGTGGAACTCCATTATTTCTTTGGATAATAAGAAAGAACTATTCATATGGAGGAAAAGAATGATACAGATAAAAGATTTGTCTTATGTACAAAATGGAAAATATATCTTAAAAAATATAAATATTAATATAAAGCAAAATTGTATTACAGGCATATTAGGCCCTAACGGTTCTGGAAAAACTACTCTTTTAAGACATATGATTAAAGAGCTCCCTAGTAAAAATAATATCTTTATTGATAAAGAAAACATAGAAAAAATTCCAAGAAAGGATTTTGCAAAAAAAATATCCTTTGTTGAGCAGACTTTTACTGGAATAGAAGAGATAACAATAGAAGATATTGTAAAAATGGGAAGATATCCATATAAGAGAGCCTTCTTCGACTATAGTACTAAAGATAAAAATATAGTAGATGAAGTTCTTTCAGTCTTTCAATTAGAAGAATTAAAAGATAAGAGAGCTGGAAAAGTATCTGGTGGAGAATTAAAAAGAGCATTTATTGCAAAAGCCTTTGCTCAACAGAGCGAAATTATGCTCTTAGACGAACCTATAAATCATTTAGATATAAAACATCAATTAGACTTAATGAAACTTTTAAAAAACATGAAAAATAAAACAATAATTTTTTCTATTCATAGTATTGATTTAGCTCTAAAATTCTGTGACGATATAATTCTCATGAAAGATGGAGAAATCACAGCTTATGGAGAGACTCAAAAAATATTAACTCCTCAAAAAATAAAAGAAATATTTGAAGTAGATGCTTCTATAAAAAATATAGGAAATGAGAATATTGTTATTTATAACAGCAAATAAAAACTCTCTTACTTTTAAATTTAGCAGCAAGAGAGTTTTTGCTTTTACTTTAATTTTTTTTACTCTTCATATTCTTCAATATCACCTTCTATGCTCATATATATCTTTCTTAATTCATCAAGTTTCTCTTTTGAAGCATTCCACATTCCTCTTTGTTCTGCTTCCAATAACCTTTCAGTTATATTCATTAAAGCATGAGGGTTGTTTTCCTTTATCCATTCTCTGTTTTCTGTATTTTGTACATACTTCTCTGTTATTCTGTCATACATCCAGTCTTCTGCAACTTCCGCAGTAGCATCCCAACCAAATACAATATCTACCATTGCACTTACTTCCATAGCTCCTTTATATCCATGTCTTTTCAAACCTTCGAGCCATTTTGGATTTAGTATCCTTGATCTCATTATTCTTGCTGTTTCTTCTTTTAAACTTTTTATTTTCACATTATTTGGATCGCTTGTATTTCCACTGTATGATCTTGCTTCTTTTCCACTGGCATATTTTACTGCTGCTGTTAGTCCTCCATGATATGCATAGTAATCATCGCTTTCCAGCATATCTAACTCTACTGATGCTTCATTTTTTACTGTAATATCTATATTCTTCAGTCTTTTTACAAACATATTTTCTAATTTTGCTCCATGATAATTACTGCTGTAAGCATGGCTGCTCCAATTTATATATGCCTGCCCCAAATCATCTCTCGTTTCCCATTGCTGTGATTCTATTAATACCCTTACACCTGTTCCATATGTTCCTGGAGGGCATCCAAATATTCTGACTTTAGATAAATTTTCAGCATCATTGAAGCTATATCCATCTTCCAACAATTTTTCTATATCATCTTTTAGGTTCTTTCTTATATAATTTATTTCATCACTTTCATCTAATTGAGAAACTATATTTACAGCATCTTCTAAAAGCTTAATCAAAGTAGGAAAGGTATCTCTAAACAACCCAGATATTCTTAATGTTACATCTATTCTAGGTCTTTTTAGTTCTTCATAGGGAATAGCTTCTAATCCTATCACTCTATCTCCATTGTTCAGCCATACTGGCTTCACTCCCATAAGATACAATGCTTCAGCTATATCATCTCCATTAGTTTTTATTGTATCCCCACTATATAGAATCATAGCAATATTCTTTGGCAGTTTTCCTTCATCTTCAATATATCTGTTCATAAGTTCTTCTGCTAGTTTTACTCCCACTTTCCATGAAGCTCTTGATGGAATTTTATATGGGTCAATAGAATAAAAATTGGTCCCTGTTGGAAGAATATTTATATTCCCTCTTGTTGGATATCCTGACTGTCCTGGAACGATAAACTTTCCATTAGCTCCATCTACTACACTTTTGCTTTCTTTTTTTGTTTCTAATATTTTAGGTAATACTATCTCTAAAATATTTTTTTCTAAAATTAAAATATAGCTTTCATCTATTATTTTATATTCTTTTGTTTTTTCAACTATAGTTTGATATTTCTTTTCTCCTAATATTTCCCTTACTATCTCTATTGTTATATTTCTTATATCATCCAATATCATTAAATTAGTTTTTCCTATTTTATTATGCCCATGAGGATTTTCTTTTAAAACTTCTATATCATATCCTAAACTCTTTCCCACTGCTTCTTCTGCTGCCATCATTCCACAGTTTTCAATTCTCAATAGAGCATGAATCAATGATGCTAATCTGTCTCCTACAGGAGCTTCTCCCAATATATGAAGTCCATCTTTTATTACTGAACTTTTAAGTTCTTCTATATATGAGTGAAGTTTATTTATAAAAAGAGAATAATTTTTTCTTATCTCATCTTCAGTAATATTCATATCTAAATCATATTTATATTTCAATACTCTTTCTATAATATTCTCTTTCAAATCTATTACTTTTGAATCTTTTCCTATTTCAGCCAGATAATACTGTTTAATCAAATCATCTATCTCTTCTATATCCTCATATTCTCCAGAAAGTGTAAGAGCAGGAATCATATATGAAATCAACACCGCATTGCTTCTTCTTTTAGCCTGTAGTCCTTCTCCAGAAATATTTATTGAATAAGGATATAGATGTGGAATATCATCTATATTAAAATCTGGACAACACCTATCACTTAATCCAACCTCTTTCCCTGGCAGCCATTCCAAAGTTCCATGAGTTCCCACATGATAAATTACATCTGCTTTAAACACCTCTTTTATCCACTTATAGAAAGAATAATATTGATGTGGAATAATAAAATCTGTGCTGTGATATATCTCTTCCGCTTTTTCTTCCATGCCTCTTGAAGGCTGTAATCCTATAAATATATTTCCATTAAGAATCCCAGGTACTGGAAATACATTGTCATAAATCATAAATTCTCCTGGAGCTTTTCCCCATTGAGCTTCTATTTTTTCCTGTACCTCTTTATCTAATTTAGAGAACCACTCCAGATACTTTTCCTTGTCTATTCTATCAATACTTTTTTCCAGAACTTTTTCACTAGTCAGCCATTTTTTATCATTAGATACACCCTTAATAATAGTATTTATTATTTCATTTCCATCTTTAAATTCATGACTTGTTTTTATTCCCATTTTTGAAAATAATTTCATCATATTATTTACTGAATTAGGAGTATCCAGTCCAAAAGCTCTCCCTATCATATCATTCCTTGGAGGCATATTATGAAGAATAACTGCTATCTTTTTATCTTCATTCTTTTTCATTCCTAACTTTACCCAATTTACAGCTAATCTTGATATTTTATTTACTCTCTCATCTATTGGTATAAATATTTTTTTCTCTCCATACTCATCTCTTATAGTCTCATAAGTGCAACATGTTACAGAAATAATTTGTCCATCAAACTCTGGATAATAAACTCCTGTAGTCAAAGCTTCAGAATCGAGTCCCCTTATATCTCTTTCCCATGTTTCTCTATTTTGATAAGTACTCATAGCCTGTATTACAGGAATTCCCATTTCTTCAAAAATACTTTTTTCTACTATTGAGGTTCCATCTCCAGGTTCACTAAAAATAGTTTGAGAGTATGCCATTAAGTTAATAATTGTTTTAGGTATTACTTTCCCTTTATATTTTAAGTAATTTTCTATTACCCATTTTATCCCTTTAGATTTTATCTCTGGTTTTAAAATAGAATTTGTAAAGATAGGGTATGGAGCTACTCCTAATTTTTTCAGTTCTTCTATAAACTTATCTACTACTTTTATTCGTTTGCTGTTCCATTCTTTTCCATGAAACAAAATAGCAACTACCATGGGCTCTTCTGCTATTTTCTTAATAAAATTCTTCTCATCTTCAACTATATTTCCATCCTTATATATTCCTTCCCATCTCATATAAGTGTATTTTTCATAAGGATATTTTTTATTCCCCAATTCTGAAGCTGTGTAGAGAATCATATTCTTATAATTCTCTTCTCCTCCTAAAGTATAGTATTTTGTCATATTATACACTGTTGCTGCTGGTACTCCTCCCTGCTCAACAAACTCTCTATTTTCATCATCTATTGTAGTATTAATAAAAAATGGTATACTTCCCCAAAATATTTTTTTCAGATTTATAAATTTTTTAAAGCTTGAAACTCCACCATGCAGAAGAATATAAACTATATTACTTGTTCTTATTTCTTCTTCAAGTTTTCTATATTCTTCATCAGACTTATCTACTGCATTAGATTTAAAAAAACTAAATTCAAACTCACCACAATGTTCTTTCATTAGATTTTTACATATCTTGTTAAATGTATAACTATTATCATAGTTTGATGTAACCAAAGTAATTTTAAACATATCTTTTTTAAGATAAATACATCTGCATTTATCTTGTCCCTCCTCTTAATAAGTTTATTTTTCTTCTTCTTTAAATTGATATACAGTCTGTGCCAAGTCTTCTATTCCTTCGATTACATATTGAGAATAGATATATACATATTTTCCAGGAATTGTATATATTTGATTATTTTTTATAGCCTTTAAATCTTTGTAACTACTATCTTTTTTTATAAAATCAAGAAGCCTACTATCATTTCTTTTTTCTGTTGAAAAATTTTCCCATGTAGGTACTAAAATTATATCAGGGTCTATTTCAATTACTTTTTCTTTTGATAACTTTGCAAAACGACCTATTCCAATTTCTCTTGCTAAATTTATTCCATAAATTTTTTGAATCATATCATCAAAAATACTTCCCTTTCCATTGGTTCCTTCAGTATGTGAATATTCTAAAATTTTTGGCTTTGCTTTCCCATTTTTTTTAATTTTATTTTGTATGGCAATGAGTCTGTCATCCATATTCTTAACTATTTCCTTTCCTTTCTCTTCTACATCCAATAATATAGCTAATTCTATTATCAGTTCTTTTTGTTCTTCAAATGTTGTGGGAGTTTTATAAGTATATATATTAATATTAGCATCTTCAAGTTGTGCTACTATCTCCTTTTTTAGCCAATTTGCTGCGATTACCAAATCAGGTTCCAAATCTATTATTTTTTCTACATTATTATCAATTTTTTCATATCTATCTAATTTTTTATTTAATACTGATGCCATTTCATTAGTACTTGAATGTCCACTAAATGCTATTATTCTTTCTCTACTTATTAAATCAAAAAGAATTTCATCTCCTGCCATAGACATAGAAATTATTCTATTATATTTTTTATTACTTATTTCTTTTGCATTTAAATCTCCTATTATAAGTATCATAAAAAGCAAGCACATTAATTTTTTCATTCTCTCCTCCAACTTCCTTCTTAATCTTCCAATTGATAAACCACTTTTCCCAACATTTCTATTGCATCTATTAAATATTGTGAAGTTATTGTTTGATATTTATGTGCAACTATATATACTTTTTTCTCTTTTATAGCTTTTACTTCTTCAAAACTTTTATCTTTCAACAATATATCCTGTAGTTTTTCTGTTCCTTTTTTTTCATGCATACCCCATACTGGTATAAGAATTATATCAGGATTTATGTCTATAACTTTTTCTTTTGAAATTTTTCCTGTTCCTCTCATTCCAATTTCACTTGCTAGATTTCGTCCATATATAAGTTTTATCATGTCATCGTACAATGTTCCCATTCCCTCTGTTTCTTCTATAGGTGAATAAAGAAGTATCCTTGGTGCCGGTTTATCTTTAGTTTTTTCTTTTATCTGCTGCTGAAGTTTTTTGAGTCTTTCATCCATATCTTCTAAAATTTTTTCACCTTGTTCCTGCTCATCTACAAGGTCTGCAATTTCTCTAAATAGTTTATGTTGTTCTTTATATGTTCTTGAAGTCTTATATACAAATGTATCTATTTCAGCATCTTCTAATTGCGATATTTTATCTTTGCCCATCCAGTCCATTATAAGTACTAAATCAGGCTGTAGATCTATGACTAATTCTATGCTATTTTCAACTTTTTCAAATTTCAATGTTTTATTATATAATTCATCTGGACACTTTCCTTTTTTTATTTTCCCACTCAAAGCAACCAATCTACTCTCATCGGTAATAAGATCTAGCAACATCTCATCTCCATTTAACGTTAATGGAACTATCTTATTATATTTTTTTACTTTTTCTTGTGAAAATATAGTTAGATGTATAATATTCCATAACATCATTAATATCAAAATTAGTCTAAATATTTTTTTCATCTTGCTCCTTTTTTTAAATAAAAAAACTCTGATTAAGATAGTAATTTTAACTTAACCAAAGTGTCGTAAGTACAGAAATAAAATATTTCAAAATATATTATGACAAATTGGTAAGTCTTCTGACTCAGTTTCATCCTACTTTCACGCCTTCCCAGTTTCCCAGTGACACTTTTGTGATTTCGTCAACCATACAGCAGCTTTCGCTGTGGGGGATTCTCACCCCTCTTCCTCTATTAAGCTATAGCACCTATTTTTGTTTTGTTTTCATTTATATGATATATTTTTAAAACATTTCTGTCAACTTTTTTATTTTTTAACATTTTTATATAAACATTTCTATCTTTTCAAAAAAAGCAAAACTTAAAAAGTATGTAATTTCTCAACTTGTTTCTTAGTATTTATATATACATTGTATTTTTATAATTGTTTTTGTACTATTTCAAGAAAATACATTGACTTTTCAAGCATATTATTGTAATATTAAAGAGCTATATTCAAACAAATAATTTATTTTATGGTTTTAGTATGTAAATACTGAATTAAAAGGGAAGCAAGTTCAAATCTTGCACGGTCCCGCCACTGTAATGATGATGAAAGTAAATTTCCACTGGAAAAAAATTCTGGGAAGGATTACAAGTAAAGCGATTCTAAGTCAGGAGACCTGCCAAAAATAATTAATCATATACTACTTGCGAGGACGAGAAGTATAAAAGATGTTTATCTTTTATACTTCTCAATTTTTTTGAGAAGTTTTTTTATTGCTTTGATTTATTTTAAAGCTAAAAAATAATAAACAAAAACAAAGTTTCACTTTAGTTATTACTATTAAAAAATCTGGGAGGAAAAATGAAAAAAATTAGTTTAATGCTTTTTGCTATCTTAGCAACAGCAGGAATGGCAGCCGAGGAAAACAGTATTGCAAGTACAAGACTTAACGAAACAGTTGTATCAACAGAAAACTTTGGAATAAGCGTATTGGAAACACCTAAAAATGTTACTGTTATTACAGCTGAAGATATTGAAAAAAGTGGAGCTCAAAGTATTGAGGATGCTGTGAGAACAGTTCCTGGAATGTATTTAAGCGGTACTAGTGGACAAGATGGTATGACTGATATTATTTTCAGAGGACAAATACCTGGAAAGTCATCAGCAAACATTTTAATATTAGTAGATGGAAGTTCTATTAATATGACTACTGACTCTGGAAACTTTAACTTAAATCTTGTTCCAGTTGAAACAATAGAAAGAATTGAAGTTATTCCTAACGGGGGAAATGTTCTTTATGGTGAAGGAGCTGTTGGAGGAGTAATTAATATCATTACTAAAAATCCTAAAAATAAAAAATTCTATGGACAAGCTGGAATAGAAAGAGGAAATTTTTCAAGAAATTATCTAGTCAATACAGGTTCACAGATAACTGACAGACTATCTATTGATGTTACCTATTTAGATAGATTACTTGATGGATATAGACATCACTCTGAAAGAAAAACAGAATATTTTGTTGTTAATTCAAAATATAGATTTGATAATGGAAATTTATCTTTAGGATATAGTACTGCTGATATGAAAGCTAAATTTTCTGGAGCTGTAGATAAGAAGGACAAAAGAAAAAGTAATTCATATACTGAAGCAGATGAGAACATGGATATTTTTAAACTTAAATATGATACTCAACTTACTAAAAATTTAAGTTTTATGATTAATAGTGATTACAAACATAGGACATATTTATCTATTAATGCAAACACTAAGAAAATTTCTACTGAGAAAGATATGAAAAATTATTATATTAATCCTCAATTTAAATATTCTTATGGTGAAAAATCATATTTAGTTATTGGAGGAGATTATTCTGATGGAACTTGTGATAACGGTTCAGTAAGCCACTTAACTTTTACAAGCGCTACTAGAGAATCTATAGGAGCTTTTATCATTAACAACACTAAATATAATAATTTTCAGTTTAGTCAAGGCTTTAGGCAACAAAGAATGAAGTATGATTTGGATGATCAGTCTTCTAATAAGGGTACTGCAAAAGATAAAACATTTAATAAAACATTCAATGCTCAAGCTTATGAATTAACAGGAACATATTTCACTAGTGATACTTCATCTATTTTTTTGTCATATAATAGAGCTTTTAGAGCCCCTAATACTAGTGAAGGAGGAAGTTGGGAAAGTAAAAATATGGATATTCAGGCTTCTGATACTTTTGAATTAGGTGGAAAAGCTCTTTGGAATAATATTTATTTTTCTGGTTCAATTTTTCATAGTGAAACTGACAAAGAAATATTTTATTTAACTAAAGCTAGTGGCGAAATAGGAGGTAACTATAACTTTCCTGATACTATTATCAGAAATGGAATTGAGCTTGCTTCAGAACAATATTTCAATAAGTTTACTTTAAAAGAAAGCTTCAATTATATACATCATAAAATAGATGGTGGAAAATTTAATGAAAATAAAGTTCCTGGATTACCTAATATAATTGCAAGTATAGGATTTAATTATGAACCTATTGACAAATTAAATATCAGTACTACATTATTTTATCGTGGAAGTGCTTATGCTCAATATGATTATAAAAATTCACTTGGAAAACAAGGAGGATATAGTGAAGTTAATCTAAATATTAACTATACTTTAGAAAATGGACTTATTATTTATGGTGGAATAAATAATCTATTTGATAAAGAATATTACTATGCTAAAGCTTCTACTTCATCAAATACTCTTTCTTATTATGCTGGTAATAAAAGAAGTTACTTTCTTGGATTTAAATATAGTTTTTAATATTGTAGTTTTTTATATGAGGGTGACTCAATATTTTGATTCACCCTTATATTTTATATTGCATTTTCTATTTTTGTTCCTTACAATAGAATATATAAATTTAAAATTTATTTAAAAGGAGCGATTATGACTAAAATAAAATTTCTGCTGCTCTTTTCAGTGCTTATATTAGCTTCAATTGCAGCTCTAAACTTTGGAAGTTCCAGTTACAATATTTCTGATATAGCCAACGCTTTTATTTCTGGAGCTGATTCAGGATTAAAAAATATAATCATCAATGTAAGAATTCCAAGACTCCTGCTCTCTATATTGGTGGGAGCAAATCTTGCTGTATCTGGTGTTCTGCTTCAAAGTGTAATGCAGAATCCTTTGGCTGATCCTGGACTAACTGGAGTCTCTACTGGTGCCAGTTTAGTAGCTCTTGTTATTATGTTACTTTTTCCAGATCATCTTTTTTGGATAAGTTTTATAGCTTTTATAGGTGGAACTATATCTTGTATGACAGTTATAGTAATTTCAGTTAAAAATGGCAAAATAAAACCAATTAGAATCATACTAGGAGGAGTAGCAGTCAATGCTTTCCTTTCTAGTTTTATAAGTTTGTTATTCATTATTTTCAGTGACCAGCTACAAGGTGCTTTATTATGGCTCAATGGAAGTTTTAGCGGAAGAGGATGGCATCATATAAGGATTCTTTTTCCAATTACTGTAATCGGTCTTATCTTTTCTATTTTTTCATATAAAGATGCAAATCTTTTACAATTAGGAGATAAGGTTGCATCAAACCTTGGAATAAATCCTTCTATAAAAAGGATTAAACTAGTACTTATAGCTTGCTTCTTAACTGGAATATCTGTTGCCAATGTAGGTCTCATTTCTTTTGTTGGTCTGGTTGTACCTCATATATCAAGACTTATAGTTGGGACAAATCACTTATTTTTAATTCCATTTTCTGCTATTATGGGAAGTGTTCTTATGTTATTAGCTGATACTGTTGCTCGTAATCTTTTTTCCCCTTTTGATATTCCTGTTGGAATAGTAACTTCTGCTATTGGTATTCCCTTTTTCCTATTTCTTTTAAGAACAAAGGAGAACTGATATGAATGTATTAACTAGTAAAAAATTAAATCTTGCTTATGGAAATAAAATTATTCTAAAAGATTTTGATATGGAAATAAAAAAAGGAGAAATAATATCCCTTATTGGTCCTAATGGCTCAGGTAAATCTACATTTCTCGCAGGAATTGCTAAATTGATAAAAGCTGACAATGAATGTCTTTTTGTATCAGGGAAAGATATCAATATCTTTTCTTTTAAAGAAATGTCAAAAACTATCGCCTTTGTTCATCAAGGAAATCCTACTATTGAAGATATGAAAGTAGAAGAATTAGTAGAATGTGGCAGGGCTCCTTATAAAAGTTGGTATAATCTTTTCAATCAAGAAGATGTAGATATTGTAATATGGGCTCTTAAAGAAACAAAAACATACTCTTTTAAAGATAGAAAACTCTCTACCCTGTCAGGAGGTGAACGTCAAAAGGTATGGATAGCTACAGCCCTAGCACAAAAAACTGATTTCCTTATCTTAGATGAACCTACAACCTATTTAGATATATGTCATCAATTGGAAATACTTGAACTTATCAAGTATTTAAATAAAAAGTTAGGAATAACAATACTTATGGTCCTTCATGATATAAATCAGGCTGCTCAATACAGTGACAGAATATTAGTATTAAAAGATGGAAAAAAACAATGTTTTGGTTTGCCTTCAAAAGTACTTACTGAAACTCTTATACAAGATGTATATGGAGTTATTACAGAAAAAGAAGTTAAAAATGGTTATCCTTTCTTTAAGATACTTGGTCTTTATACTAAAAATAATGATAATATTTAAGGAGATTGTTATGAAACTTATAATATACATTTTTTCGTGTTTTTTTCTCTTCTCAGCTTGCAATAAAGAAGAAAATAGCAAATCTGCTTCACCTAATAATCAAATTTTAAGAATAGCCACAGACTCAGCAGTAACTGCTAAATTATGTTATGAACTGGAAATACCTTTAGTTGCTGTTCCCATTTCACAACATCCTATTCCAAAAGAATTAGAACATCTTCCCAAAATTGGAAGAGCTGCTGCACCTGATTATGAAAAAATTATTGAATTGGGAATAAATCAGATTGTTTCTACAACTTTTATTAAGCCTTCAACCCAATTAAAATATGAGGAACTTGGAATTTCAGTTCTTTATCTAAATTTTCATAGTTATGAAGACACTAAAAATACAATCCAACTATTAGGTGATACATTTAATAGAAAAAAACAAGCAGAAAAAATATTAACTGATATTGAAAAACGAGAAAATATAATAAGAAAAAAAGTTAAAGACAACCCAAGAAAAAAAGTAGCTATGATTTATGGTTTTGATAACAGATATTCTTTAGCTGGGGAAAATCATTATGTACACAGTTTATTAAAAATATTAAATTGTGATAATGTTGCTTCTTCTATTCAAAATAACCTCTTCACAAAGGGGCTTATTCCCATTGACTTAGAAGCCCTTATTGAATTAAATCCTGATATAATATTAAGATTATATATTGGAAAAAATTCCATGAGCCGAAAAAGTTTTGATAGAGAATTTAATAATAATTCTCCTTTAAAAGAAACTATAGCTTTTAAAAAAAATATGATTATTGAAGCTGATCCAAATCTTCTAAGAATGTCTCCAGGAGTTAATTGCATTGATTCATTAGAAAAATTATATAAATATATTTACGAATCAAATATGTAATTAAAAAGAAACAGTAATTTTTTAATACTGTTTCTTTTTTTATAATTTTTCTATTTCTTTCTCTATTTCTAATAATTTTTTTCATTTATTTTTTTAAAAAAACATATAATTTGTTTTATTACAGTTTGTTTTATACTGTTTCAAATTATTTTGTTGACTTTTAAGTTTTGTTATTGTATTATCATAAATGTATTTCAATTAAATATTTATTTTTGGTTTCAGTTTATACTGAATTAAAAGGGAAACAGGTTAAAATCCTGTACGGTCCCGCCACTGTAGTGATGATGAAAATACAAGACCACTGGAATATGTTTCGGGAAGGTGTATGAGTAAAATGATTCTAAGTCAGGAGACCTGCCAAAAATATTTTATATATACTACTTGCGAGGACGAGAAGTATAAAAGATAAATTCTTTTATACTTCTCTAATTTTTTTAGAGAAGTTTTTTTATTTGTTAATATTTTCATTTCAAACATCAAGGCATTTCATCATATCAGTTCATAAGAGAATGACAATAAGTCATCTTATTTTATACATAAACATGGGAGGAAGAAATGAAAAAAATCAGTTTAATGCTTTTTGCTATTTTAACAACAGTAGTATATACTGCTGAAAAAAACAACATTGGAAGTGTAAAACTTAATGAAACTGTTGTTTCAAGTGAAAGTTTTGGCACAAGTGTATTGGAAACGCCAAAAAACGTTACTGTAGTGACAGCAGCGGATATTGAAAAATATGGTGCTCAAAGTATTGAAGAAGCAATAAGGACAGTACCTGGAATGTACATCAGTTCCACTGGTGGACAAGATTTTATGGCTGATGTAATATTCAGAGGACAAGTACCTGGAAAATCTGCTCAAAATATTTTAGTATTAGTGGATGGAAGTTCTATTAATAGTACTACAGATACTGGAGCATTTAATCTCAATCTTGTTCCTATTGACACTGTTGAGAGAATAGAAGTAGTTCCTAATGGAGGAAATGTTCTTTATGGAGAGGGAGCAGTTGGAGGAGTAATCAATATCATTACAAAAGAAGCACAGAATAAAAAATATTATGGACAAGCTGGAATAGAAAGAGGGAATTGGAATACAAGAAATTATAAGTTGAATATTGGTTCCCAAATAACTGACAGGCTCTCTTTAGAGGCAACGTATTTAGACAAATCTATTGATGGCTACAGACATCACTCAGAAAGAAAAACTGAATATACTGAAATCAAATCAAAATATAGATTCGATAGAGGAAATCTATATTTAAGCTATAGCAATGCTGAGGTAGATTCTAAGTTCTCTGGTACTGTAGATAAAAAAGATAAAAGAAAAAGCAACTCTACTACTGAAGCAGAAGAAACTTTAGATATTTTTAGAATGAAGTATGATACTCAGCTTACAGATAATCTAATATTTATGATTAATGGAGATTATAAACATAGAGAATATTCCTCTACAAGTATAAAAGATAAAATGATTGGAGGTGTAAAGGTTCCTAAAAGAATTCCAAGTACTGACAGAGATACTAAAACTTATTATATTAACCCTCAAATAAAATATACTTATTGGGATAAATCATATTTAATCTTAGGAGGAGATTTTTCTAAAGGGAAATCTGATTATCAATCACAAAGCCATACAAGCACTGGTTCATCTACAACAGATACATATACAGAAAGAAAATCTATTGGTGGTTTCATTATAAATAATATGAAATACAATGATTTTCAATTTACACAAGGATTTAGACACCAGAAGATAGAATATGATCTTGAAAACAGAAATGCTCCTTCAAAAAGTTTTGATCATTCATTTAATGAACAAGCTTATGAATTAACAGGTACATATTTTGCAAATGATTCATCTGCAATCTTTTTAACATATAATAGAGCTTTCAGGGCTCCTACTGCTGGAGAAGCTGGAAGTTGGAATACCCTTTATACTGATTTAGATGTTCAAACTTCTGATACTATAGAATTGGGAGCAAAAACTCTTTGGAATAGCGTATATTTCACAGGATCAGTATTCCATAGTAAAACTAAAAAAGAAATTTTTTATTTGACAAAAGCTAGTGGAGAACAATCAAGTAATTATAATTTTCCAGATCCAATTTTGAGAACAGGTATTGAAATTGCTTCTGAACAATATATAGATAAACTAACTTTAAGACAAAGTTTAAGCTATATTCACCATGAAATAGATGGTGGAAAGTATAATGGAAAAGAAGTACCAGGTTTGCCTAACTATACAGCTAGTATAGGTTTTAATTATGAACTTATAGACAATCTTAATATTAATACAACTCTATTCTATTATGGAAGTTCATATGCTCAATATGATTATCATAATAAGCTTGGTAAACAAGGAGGGCATAGTGAAACAAATCTAAATATTAATTATACTCTTAACAATGGACTTACTGTTTATGGCGGAGTTAATAATCTATTCGATAAAGAATATTACTATGCTAAAGCTTCTACTTCAGCAAATACTCTTTCTTACTACGCTGGTAATAAAAGAAGTTACTTTCTTGGATTCAAATATAACTTTTAAGATATTTTAATATTATACAATAAGGGAGGCTTTTGCCTCCCTCCTTTATTTATTAAAATCATCTGTAATAATTACACTTTTTAAAATTTTGTCCTCTATTTTAGTATCAAAAATTTTTGTCTCTATCCCAAAATATTTTTTCAAATTATTTTCATTTATTATATCAGAGCTTTTTCCTATAATGTAATCATTCTTTCCCATTATCATAGATCTATCTGATATTCTTAAAGCATATTCTGGATAATGAGTGTTAAAAATACAGGTTATTCCTCTCTCTCTCACTAATTTAACTATTAATTTTAGAATGACAGCTTGATTTTTAAAATCTAAATGGGATTCAGGTTCATCTAATATTAGTATTTCAGGAGTTCCTACTAAAGCTCTTGCTACAAATACCATTTGTAACTGCCCTCCACTCAATTCAGAACATTTTTTATCTATTAAATGAAGTATTCCTATCTCATTCAATACTTCTTCCACTAGCTTTTGATCTTTTTCAGAAGGAGTAGAAAACATTCCAAGATATCTGGCTCTTCCCATTATAGTTAACTCTCTCACTGAATATGGAAATGAAAGATTATGTGCCTGAGGTACATATCCTATACTTTTTAGTTCTTTTGGTGAATTTACTCTTTTACCTCCTATATACATTTCTCCGGAGCTCCATTTCAATACACCATTAAGACATTTTAAAAGAGTTGTTTTTCCTATTCCATTCTGTCCTAATATTGTAAAGATTTCTCCATCATTTATTTTTAAATTTATATCCTTTAAAATCAAGTTATCTTTTAAATATCCAAAATTTCCATTCTTTATTTCTAAGTTCATTTTATCACCAGCTCTTGTATCTTTTAAATATAATAATAAAAAATGGTGCTCCTACCAGAGAAGTTAATATTCCTATTGGTATCTCTGCTGCTGTTGCTGTTCTTGCTATTCCATCTATTACCAGCATAAATATAGCTCCCACTACACAAGAACTTGGTATTAATTTTGTATTATCCACTCCTATAAACATACGGCAGATATGAGGAATCAAAAGTCCTACCCATCCTATTATTCCTGTTATAGTTACACATGTAGCTGTAATCAGAGTCACCAATATTATTATAATGGCTCTAGTAGTACTAGGATTAATGCCCAATGAACGAACTTCATCATCTCCTAGAGAAAGAATATTTATTCTCCATCTTAAAAGATATAGGATTGTTATTCCTAAACCAATAGGGATTACTGCTATCTTCAAGACTGAATATGAAACATTCGAAAAACTTCCCATAAGCCAATAAGTTATCGCTGGAAGTTTATCATAAGGATCAGCAGTATATTTAATCAAAGAAATAAGAGAAGCAAAAAGTGATGTCATAACCATTCCTGAAAGAACAAGAGAAAGAGTAGAACTTTCATCTCTCACTCTTGATAAAATATATGTCATTCCTACACTTAATATTCCAAAAAACATAGCTAATATTACAACATAGCCACTCATTCCAAAAAATAATATCCCAAGCACTGCACCAAAAGCTGATCCTGAACTTACACTAATTACATCTGGACTTACAAGAGGATTCTGAAATATTCCCTGAAGTGCTGTTCCTGATACAGCAAGTCCTGCCCCTACCACTACATTCATCAATACCCTTGGAATCCTAAGTTGATATATTATAGAACTTTCAATAGAGGTATTTTCTATACCTTTTATCCCTTTACCTATAATTGAAAAAAATATTGATGGAGATATATAAAATCTTCCTAAAAATATTCCTCCAAATATACAAAAAATTAATATTCCTATGAGAAGCAGAAATTTCTGCCTATAATTATCCTTATACATTTTATCCTTTCTTAAATATCAAGCCCTTGATTTATTTTTGTATTTAAAATAGTTTCTAACTGTTCTTCTGAAAGTTTGTATTCAAAGAATTTTAAATAAAAATCTTTTATATCTCTTCTTATATCATATTCTTTAAAAATCTCAGGAGCAGCAGTTTTTGCTATCCATTTAATCATTAACGGAGTTTCGGCACAAGGTGCATCCCATCTATAGATCCCTATTGGAGCTTTGTATACTTTTTTATTTTTTACAGCTTCAATATTTGCCCAATTCTGTCCACTAATTTTATTGTTATATATATCATCTGGTTGTATTTTATCGAAATTACTCAAAATAATAATATCGGGATTCCATACAATTACCTGTTCCATTGTCACTTTAGCCCAGTTTCCTGTCTTGATATCCTTAGTTACATTTTTTCCTCCAGCCATATTTATCATAATGTCATTCACTGAATTTCCTGTTGCTACTGTCAATTGCGAATCTCTTATATAAAGTATTTTCTTTCTCTTTATATTTTTTAATTCATTCTCTTTTGATGCAAGATAGTTGTTTGTATCCTTATGATATGCTATAAGTTCAGTTGCTTTTTCCTCTTTATTGAAAATATCTCCCAATAATTTAATTCCTGCCTGTACATCTTCCAATGTTCCATATTTTATAGCCACTGAAGGAATTTTTATTTTATCAAGTTTTTCCTTTACCTCTCCCTGATAATCCCATATTACTACTAATTCAGGTTTTAAAAGAGCCAATTCTTCATAATTCATATTAAAATTATTATCTACAAAAGTTGAATTTATTTTTTCCATCTCTGGAGCCATTTCCTTCAAGATGCTTATTTTATATGCTCCTATTGCTGATGGATGCATTCCTACAATCTTTGAAGCACTTCCATCTACTGCATAAGCAAGAGATGCCCATGGTATTGGTACTATAGCCACCTTTTGAATATTATCTGATATTTCTACTTTTTTTCCTGTCAAATCAGTTACTGTTTTCCCTTCTGTATTTGTACTCCCCAGCATAAATAATGAACACATAAGTGCATAACTTAAAAATTTTTTCATCTTTCCCACTCTCCTTTAATTATTTTATAGAAATTTTTTTAAATAGTTATAGCCCTTTTCTCCACAATATTCATATTCAAAATCCATGTATAATTTTGTGCTATATCCATGATGAATTATAGGAATAAAAATTTTATTTCCTTCAAATATTCTCTGATAAACTAAGTCTCCTACTATTATATCTGGATTATATTTTTCTTCCAATAATTTTAATTTTTCCTCCTCTTCTATCATTTCTATTTCTTTAATATACTTATGTTGATAAGCTTTTTTCATTTTTCCAGATTTTCTTATAAAAGAAATAGCTTTAATCTCTGTCAATCCAAAATCTGATTTTAATGTCTGTCTAATATTTTCTGCCATCATAGGTGATGAAACAATCAATACTTTTCTTTCATCTATTTCTTTGTACTGTTTATTTTGCTTATATTCCAGATTAAAGTACTTTCCAAGTTCTTCTTTAATTTTCTCTATACCATATCTTCCTACAGGATTTACTATTATATATGGGATTTCATACTCTTTTTTCATAAATTCTGCCAGTTCTATCCCCTCATGACTTAATACTAAATTTAATTCTGCACAAGTACTTTTTTCTATTGCATCCAATGAAAGTCTATGAGAAAAAATACTTTGTATCTCTAATTTTAAATTTTTAATTATTGAAAATAAAGGCTTCAATTTTTCTATTTTTCCAAATGTTAAAGGAGTATATCCTAAAATATTCACACTATTTTTCTTTTTTTTATTTTCTTTCATAAATTTTTTTCCAAGAGCTTTTAAAGCAAGAGATACTCCTGAATAATAATTAGAAAATCCATTTGTATTTAAAGATATTACAGGGAGATTTGTTTCTTTTTCTACTTTTTCAGCAATACTTTCAATATCTATGCCTATTATGGCTGGGACAACTGTTTTTATAATAACAATAAAATCTATTTCCTTATGTTCTATCAATATATTTTTTATTTTTTCATCTAGTTTATCTATATCTCCAAGAAGAATTTCTACTTCTCCCATAGTACTGCAATATACAATACTTTCATTTATATTTCTTATCTCATCATAAATAATTGGAGTTTTACATCCTCCAGGAGAAATAACAATTTTCAATATTTTAGGAGAATATAATACTGAACAAACCCCAGAATAATCAGAAACTATTGGAGGTATATAATGTTGTATTTTCCCTTTTGATTTTACTTTTTTTATATTTATAATTTTTTCATTTTGATCCAATTCTTCTTTTAATTCTGTTAATAAATTTTTTAATCTTTCTTTTGGAAGTATTTTTCTTTTAGAAATTGGTCCTCTTTCTAAAACTTTTACTATTATTCCATACTCTTTTTTTATTCTTTTTATCAACAAATTAAAATCACTACACATAAGCATATCTCCACAGGTCTTATAAATAATGATTGAATCAATCTCTTTATATTTTTCATTAATTATCTCTATTAATGATTTTTCTAAATTATTTATATGCTCTCCTGACAGCATCTCTATTTCATTTACTAGAAATATATAAAGTTTCTCATTTTTATTTTCTCTTACTGATTCATTATATAAAACATTTAAACATCCTACAGGTCCTATAGAAATAATTATATTTCTTGGTATTTGCAACAATTCCTTCAGCATTTTATTTATTTCTCTATCTAAAAGACATCTTTCTAATTCCATTCCTTTTCACTAATCCTCTTCTCTTTCTTCCAACTGTAGTATCTGTGCTGCCAAATATTCTAATTTTTCTTCTAACAATGGCTCAGGAATAGTATCATTTATATCTTTTAATATTTGTTCTCCAAGTTGTTCAAAATCTTTATATACTTCTGACTGTATACAATTTTCGGCCAATGTTTTTCCTTGAAGTTCTGCTTTCATTATATCTTTATTGTATGGTATCTTCCCTATTATCTCTGTCATTGTCATCTCTGCAAAAAGCTCCACTGCATCAATTCTGGAATTTTTACTTCTTTGATTATATATTATTCCACCAAATTTTATACCTTTATCATAAGAAAAATTTTTTATACTTTTCATTATATTGTTAGCTGCATACAAAGACATAAATTCAGAAGATGTTACTATGTAAATGGTATCTGCATATCTTTCTCTCATTGGTACTGCAAATCCTCCACAAACTACATCACCCAATACATCATAAACTATAATATCTCTATGTCTTCCAGCTCTTCCATTGTTGTTATTATCCCTCTCCCAGCACAACCTATTCCTGCTTCTGGTCCCCCTGCTTCTATACATTCTATACCATTAAATCCTTTAAAAACAATATCTGCTCTCTCTATTTCATTTTTTTGTTTCAATTGATTTATAACAGTAGTAATTTTTCTTCCCATTAAATTTCTGGTAGAATCTCCTTTCGGATCACAACCTATATGTAACACTTTTTTTCCTTTCATAGAAAAAATAGCTGACAAATTTGATGATATTGTTGATTTTCCAATTCCACCTTTTCCATAAATTGCTATTTTTTTCATCTTGCCTCCATTTTTTTAAAATAAAAAAACTTTCCAGTTAATAGAAGATTCTATCTCACTGAAAAGTCAAATATTAAAAACTTTTTTAAAAAAATAGCATATTTTTATATGACTATTGGTAAGTCTTCTGACTCAGTTTCATCCTACTCTCACGCCTTCCCAGTTTCCC
>OGZY01000066.1_pt1 | contig 75337 bp, 72 predicted proteins | sample 1576911 | NCBI WGS metagenome assembly OGZY01 (sample SAMEA3541488, study PRJEB24748) | human gut metagenome | biome: human gut; feature: human-associated habitat; material: faeces | place: China | collected 2012 | reverse complement strand
CTCTTGAACTTGAAAATGGAGTAATCTTTGATGTAAAAGGAACTTACTCAGTAGAGAGGGATTCACACAATCAATCAGGTAAAAACAGAACTAAAGGTGAATGGATAGTAGGAGCAGGCTTAGGATACAAGTTTTAATTGTAAAAACAATAATAAAAATTAATCTTTATATTTTATTTTTCGGTAATAATAGCAATTAAAATTTTTGACTGCTGAATGACTAAGAAATTATTCTAAATTACAAGTGAAGGGCTGGTTAAAAGCAGCCAGCCTTTCACTTAATATTAAAAGGGGAAGTTATGACAGAAGGGGAGTTTATAAGATTCTATAAAAAAAGAAATAAAATTAAGAATTATAAAGTAGTAAAAGAAAAAATAGACTTATTTTGGAGTGTATTGCTGAAAGCTTTAGATGAAGATAAAAAAGTAATGTTGCAAAATTGGGGAGTCTTCGAGAAAAGAGAGATGAAAGCTAGAAAAGTAGTAATACCAACGTTGGAAGGGGCAAGATATACCCAACCAAAAGAAACAATAAAATTCAGAGCAGGAAAGGGACTTGTGAAAATAGCTGAAGGTGATGTAGATGAATAAAAGAGAGTTTGCAAAAATTTATAGAAAAATAAGTCCAGATGATGTAACAATAGAGGCTGCATTAAGAGATATAGATATTTTTCTTGAAACATTAAAAGAAGCTTTGCAAATAGAAGGAAAAGTAAAGTTTGTGAAAAAAGGAACTTTTGAAGTGATTTCAAGAAAACCAAGGGTGATATCTAATCCAGCAACAAGAGAAAGAATGACAGTATATCCAAAAAAAATAGTAAGATTCAGAGCATCTAAAAAAATAAAATAATTCATTGAAGGCAGAGAGAAATCTCTGTCTTTTTTAGAGAAAGAGAGAAGCTGTTTTATATAAAAAAGCTATAAGCAAATTTAATTGCTTATAGCCTAAAAATAAGAATTACTTCAGAGAATAACAAATATCTGTAATAACAGAACCATATTTAATCTGATTTTCTTTTCCTGTATAAGGATCAGCTGTAATGAATATCCTACTTACAGAATCATACCCAATAATTACCACTGCATGCCCAGGAAGCCCTACTATTACAGGACAGTTATTATCAATATTTTTTATTATTAGATCCTTAAAATTGTCGATAGTTTTATCTATTACTATCTCTCCTTGATAACTTAAAGTGGGAGCTGCCAAATGTAACAATTCTAAAATTCCATCATATCCCCCTTGCTTTCCTGTAGAAATTGTTCCAGCTTTTTTTAGTAAATTAGCATAATTATAGTTAGTATTATTCAAGTAATCTATTGTCATTTTACAGCTTGCAATCCAGCAGTCATCACTTTTTTGTTGTTTAAATAATTGAAAATTTCTTATTTTGTTTGTTGTCATATTCTTATCCTCCATAAAATTTAATATTTTTTGATATATCTTTTCGTTGTATCTGTTAAATCAAATTTATTATAGTGCTTTCATTTATTCTCCCCTTGAATATTAAGTATTTTTTTATAAATTCTCTAGAGATATTTATATTATAATCACTTTTCTATAATATACCAAATTTGTATATAATTTTTTAGAGTATAAAAAAACACTCTCAAACAGAGAGTGTCATTTGACTTATTTATTTCCTTCTTTTTCCAGTTGAATTTGTTTAAAATTATCAATTATCATTTGCTGATCATTCATAGATTTTTGTATATCTGATAATATAGTCTGGTATTTTGCTACAAGCTGATTGTATTCATCTTTATAAAAAACATATTTTCCCATTTGCTGTAATTCATTAAGACTGGCATTTACACTTTTATAAAGATCTTTTTGCCCTGTAAGGACACTAGATGCTGTTTCTGCTATTTGCCTTTCTTGAGCATATCTTTGGTCTTCTTTCTTTAAAAGAAGCTGATATTCTTTTTCCAGAGACTTCATTTGAGCTTCAAAATCAACTGTAGAAGCAGAGAAAGCTGAAATAGTTATAAGCAGAGTACCTATTAATGTTATTATTTTTTTCATTTTTACCTCCAAAATTATTTTAAATGATGAATTTAAAGAAAATATATAAACTGTTACTATATAATATATTATCTATTAAAAGTTATTTCCTTTTATTAACTTTGAAAAAATAATTCACAATTTTTTAAAGGAATCAAGAAAAAATTACAGAACAATATATTAACTCAACATGTTGCAAAGGTAGAATATTCAGCATAGGAGACTAAGTGTATTTTATTCAATGTATTTAACACTAAAAAAGAACACCGTTTTGAAAAAAATATAGTAGAAATAATTTTTTTATTATGCTATAATGAGGTCAAATGAATTATAAATTCTCAACGAAGCAAAAAATGCTAAAAAATAATTTAAAAAAATTTTTATAAGGAGGGAAAGTTATGTTTAGTTATCTTCAAAAAATAGGTAAAGCACTTATGGTGCCAGTTGCTGTTCTACCTGCGGCTGCAATATTGTTAGGTTTAGGATATTGGATCGACCCTGTAGGATGGGGTGGAGAAAGTGTACTAGCAGCTTTCTTTATTAAATCAGGAGGGGCAATAATTGATAATATGCCTATTCTGTTTGCTATTGGTGTAGCTTTTGGTATGTCTAAGGACAAAAACGGATCAGCAGCTCTTGCTGGATTAGTTTCTTTCTTAGTTGTAACTACTTTATTATCTCCAGGTGCAGTAGGAATGATTAAAGGAATTCCTGCAAATGAAGTACCTGCTGGATTCTCTAAGATAAACAACCAATTTACTGGTATTCTTTGTGGGGTTATATCTTCAGCACTTTATAATAGATTCAGTGAAGTAGAATTGCCTAAGTTCTTATCTTTCTTTAGTGGAAAAAGACTTGTTCCAATTATTTCATCATTTGTTATGATGTTGGTTTCTTTCATACTTATGTACATCTGGCCGGCAGTTTACTCTGGACTGGTATCATTTGGAGAAGGAATCAGTAAATTAGGACCACTTGGAGCAGGAATATATGGATTCTTTAACAGATTATTAATACCTGTTGGATTACACCATGCATTAAACTCAGTATTCTGGTTTGACGTTGCTGGTATCAATGATATCCCTAACTTCCTAGGTGGAGCAAAATCTATCGCTGAAGGAACTGCTGTAATAGGAAAAACTGGAATGTATCAAGCTGGATTCTTCCCTATTATGATGTTTGGATTATTAGGAGCTTGTCTTGCATTCGTAAAAACTGCTAAACCTGAAAACAGAGCAAAAATCTCTTCTATCATGTTAGCAGCTGGATTTGCAAGTTTCTTTACTGGAGTTACAGAACCTATCGAATTTGCATTCATGTTCGTTGCTCCTGGATTATATTTATTACATGCTGTATTAACTGGTATATCTGTATTCATTGCAGCTTCTATGCACTGGATGGCAGGATTTGGATTCTCAGCTGGATTTATAGATTTAGTTCTTTCAACAAGAAATCCACTGGCTCAAGGTTGGTATATGCTTATAATACAAGGACTTGTATTCTTCGTAATCTACTATGTAGTATTTAAGTTTGCTATTGAGAAATTCAATCTTAAAACTCCTGGTAGAGAAGATGATGATGTATCTGAAACTAAAGAGACAGTTAAAGTTACTTCTAATACTGAATTAGCTACTGCTTTACTACCTCTTTTAGGTGGAAAAGAAAACATAATCAACATTGATAACTGTACTACTAGATTAAGACTTGAAGTAATCGACAGTGCTGTAATAAAAGATAAAGAAATTAAAAAATTAGTTCCTGGTGTATTAAAACCAAGTAAGTCAGCTGTTCAAGTAATAGTTGGTCCTGAAGTTGAGTTTGTTGCAACAGAATTAAAAAAATTAGTATAATAATTTAAAAGATAAATGAAAAAATGGTGTAGTCTTCTACACCATTTTTTATATTTTTCCCCATATAGTTTTATAATTTTGGTTCAAAAACAAACTCTTTCTGAAAATACACACTGATAACTTTCCCATTAAATACAATAGGTGAAAACTTCCATTTTCCTAGAGCATCTATTACAGCCTGATCGAATCCTAATTTACTGTGAGAATCAATAATAGATATATTTTTCACATTACCAGACTGATCTACAAGGAATTTAGCTTTTACTATTACTTTTTTCCTGTATCTGATATTTTCAGCCTGTTTAGGATATGTAGGAGTAATTTCTCTAGTTATCTTGTATTTTATTCCATGATTGGAAACAGCATTGTAAGTACCATCAGCATTAGCTGTAAGTAAGCTGTTCATACTAGGAATAGAAGAATTGTGATCACCAGTACTTGTATTAGAAGCAGAACTTTCTGAGGTTTCAGAAGCTTTTTTTACTTCTTTTACTTCTTTTGCTTCTGGTTCTTTTACTGTTTCTTTTTTAGGTATATCCTTTTTAGGAATTGTTTTCTTTGGAACAGGTTTAGGCGTCTCAGGTTTTACCTCTTTCTTAGGAATCTCCTTTGGTTTTGGAGGTTCTGCAAAAGGTTGAGGTGGAGCTGCTGCTACAGGAGCCGCCTTGCTCACTTGTGTAAAAGTAACTGGTACACTTTGTTTCAAAGAATTTTCTTTGGTATCTAAATCTTTTGTAACAGTGGGAAGACTCAATTTAAAAAAGAGCATTCCATGCAGCAGAAGTGCTATAATAAAGTATCTCTTCATATTAAACCTCTTATTCTTTACTCATAAAAATTTATTCCTAAATTTTCTATGCCATGTTGTTTTACTTTAGTTATGATATCTATAATATATTGATATTTTAATTCTTTATCTCCAGTTACAGAGACACTTTCTACTCCGTTCAAATAACTGTCGAGTTCCTCAAAAGTTATTTCTACATTTTTCTTATCCCCAAGAGTAATGAAATATCTGTTGTCTTTATCAATAATAATTTCCAGATTCTTGTCTTTAGTTTCTTCACTGGCTAAAGTAGAAGTTGGAAGATCGATATCAATATTACCATATTTGTTAAAAGTTGTAGAAACTATGAAAAATATTAAAAGCAGAAATACCACATCTATAAGCGGTGTAAGATCAGGAGTGAGAAGCGCTCTCTTTTTTTTGTATCTAGCCATTCTTATCCCCTCACAATATTAATAACATTAGTTGTTATTTTATCTATTTCCTCTTCAATTTCTTCGATTCTCTTATTTAACAAATTGTACACCACTAATGCTGGAATAGCGATAGAAAGCCCTGCTGCTGTAGTTATTAATGCTTTTGATATACTGTCAGCTACAATAGTAGGATCTCCTGCCCCAAATTTAGAAAGATCTTTAAAAGCATCAATCATTCCAGTAACAGTTCCTAAAAGTCCAAGCATAGGAGCCACATGAGCTATTATTCCTAAGATATGAAGTCTTTTTTCCAGAGGACTTATTTCATCCATCTCAATTTCTTTTATTATCTGGTCGAACTGGTGAAAATCTTTTAGATTAGTATCACATATATTGCATCTGCAAAGGAATTTTTTCACTGTACATCCAACAGAATTTCTCTCTTTGTCACAAATTTCAATTATTCTACACATATCTCTGTTAGAAACAGCTAGTATTACTTCTTTTCTAAAATTTCTGTTCATAGTTTTTTCTTTTTTAAAGAAAAAGAATAATCTTTCAATTATAACAGTGGTAGAGATAAGAGATAGTATGAAAAGTATCCACATCAGTGGACCTCCCACTTTAAAATAGTACATCATTTCAGTATGTTCCTCCTAAAAATTTAATTAAAGTTTTGCTATAAGGTCTTTAAAATATGTATATGCATTGTTCAAATCAGTTTCATCTGGATGAAGACTTGCATCAGCCCATCTTTTTATTCTTTCAGGATTTGGTCCATGAGGATGCTCAGGTCCAAATTTAGTCTGCATCATTTCTATAAGTTTAGGATCAATAGCCCCTTGGCATAGGAAATGTCCTAATACTTTATTGTCATTTTCAGTGAAAAGTTTTGTTATGTTTTCAACACAGTCCAAAGCATGCTGAGAATCAGGATAAGCTCCCAATGTGAAGAAAAAGGCTGTATTTTTGTTTTTGATAGTCTTTATAAAGTTAAGAGCCTTTGCATCTGCTGTTCCTTTATCTATCCAAGTTCCTACAATAATCAAGTCGTAATCCAGATTGCTTACTTCTGCAATATCTTTTATTTCAGCATTCTCTATAGCTTTAGCAATAGATTCAGCAACCTTTTTTGTATTACCAGTTTTTGTAGAATAAGTAACAAGTGTTTTCATTAAAAAAACCTCCTAAAAATTTTATCATCACATAAGTTATACCAAAAAATACTTTTAAAGTCAAATAATTTCAAAAACTATATTTTTGTATTGAATAATTTTTTACTTGACAAGAAAACAAATTAATATTAATATAAAAACGTTGAAAGAAAAACAGGATTGAAGAAAACAAATGCCCGTACTACTTAAAGTACAGAAAAAAATATCAGGGAGGAATACATGAAAAAAAATTTACTGCTGTTTGATAAAAGATTAAAATCTCATCACGACAGTAATAGTTTGATTAACAAATATATCAAAAGTGAAAGAGCTGATAAAGAAAGCTTTGAACTGATGTTACAGGAGGAACCTGACAGCAGAAAAAAGGCTATTTATGTACATACACCATATTGCGATAAGATATGTTCTTTCTGTAATCTTAACAGAAAGCAAATAGATGGGAGTCTGGATTCATACGCTCAATACATAGCTGATGAATTTGATAAATATGGACAGACTAACTATTTTAAAAAGAGTGAATTTGAAGTAATATTTTTTGGTGGGGGAACACCTACTGTGTATAAACCACATCAACTTGAAATAATACTTGAAAGTATAAAGAAAAATGTTACTTTAGCTGAAGACTATGAGTTTACATTTGAAACTACACTGCATAATCTTACTGAAGAAAAGCTGGAAGTTATGATGAAATATGGAGTAAATAGATTAAGTGTAGGAATTCAGACTTTTTCTGACAGAGGAAGAGTATTCTATAACAGAACTTATGGAAAAGAAGAAGTTGTAGAAAGGCTTAAAAAGTTAAAAGCATTTTTCAAGGGAGATGTATGTGTGGATATTATATATAATTTCCCTGATGAAACTTTGGAAGAAGTGATAGAAGATGCAAGACTTGTAAAAGAATTGGAACTGAGCAGTGCAAGTTTCTATTCTTTGATGGTACATGATGGTTCAAAACTATCTAAAGATATTGAGGCAGAAAAAGTAAAATTAGAAGAAGATATGAAAAAAGATTATCTTCTATATCAGCACTTTGTAGATGAGATGTTGAGAGAAGATAAATATCATGTTTTAGAATTGACTAAAATAGCTAAAAATGATGGAGATAACTATAAATACATCAAAGTTAGAAATACAGGGGGAGATACATTCCCAATAGGTGTTGGAGCAGGGGGATCAGTAAATGGTGTTGGAGTTTATAGAATGAATAAAGAGATGTCGTTCTACTCAAAACAAACTGATTATCATGAGAGATTCTCAAGACTTTCTGGATTTATGCAGTTTCCAGTAATAAATAAGGCAGATGTAAAAGATATTTTATCAGAGGAAGAGTATAAACATTTTGCTGAAAAAATGAAAGATTACCAAAGCAAAGGACTGCTTAATGAAAAAGAAGATTCATTTGTACTTACACAAGATGGGATATTCTGGGGAAATAATATTTCAAGTGATATCATAATCTATGTAATGGAACAGCTTTTCAATAAATAAGTTTTTAATAAAAATCTATATAAAACAGACTTGAAAGGAGAACAAAATGAGCAAGAAATCAATAGGTTTAATCTGGGCGGCTCTAGCAGTTGCAGCATATGGACAACAGGAGGTAGACTTAGGGAAAAGTGTTGTTTATTCAACAACTGGATTTGAAACAGAAATGAGAAAAACAGCAAGCAACCCAAGTATAGTTACAGCTAAAGAAATTGAAGAGAAAAATTACAAGACAGTAGATGAAATATTAGCTGATATTCCTAGTGTTAACATTGTAAAACAAGGGAAAGATTCAATAATTGATTTGAGAGGACAAGGGGATAAAGCAAAGCAGAATGTACAGATACTTGTAGATGGAGTACAAATGAACTCTCTGGATACATCAATGACAGCTACTCCTATCAATACAATATCACCTGATAGCATTGAAAGAATAGAAGTACTTCCGGGAGGAGGTTCAGTTCTTTATGGAAGCGGAACTTCTGGGGGAATAGTAAACATCATTACTAAAAAAGGAACTGGAAGAAAAGCAACAGTAGGATTTGACCATGGACAATATGGAAGTAATAAAACTAATGTAGCTGTAGGAGAAAGCTTTGGAAACTTTGATGTAAATCTTGCATATACTAAAAATAATGCAAAAGGATATAGAGATTATGATAAATCTGATTCTGATTATTTCCAAGGAGATATCAGATACAGAATATCTGATACACAAGATATTGGATTTAAATATTCAAGATATGAAGCAGATGAAACTTATCCATCTATGCTGACTAAGGAACAAGTAAATGAAGATAGAAAACAAACTGGAATGAATTCAGGAGAATATAGTAAAACAAAAACAGATAAAGATGAATATGTACTAACTTATAATAATAAATTAGCAGCGAATCTTGACTTTAATATGACAGCTTTTTATCAGAAAACAGAAATGGATATAACAAGTAAAACTTTTATGATTCCAGCACTTAATGCTAGAATGGAGCAAGATTCTACTTTTGAAGATAAAAAATGGGGAGTTAAGCCTAAATTAAGATATTCATATGGAGAGGGAAGCAGTTTAATAGTTGGAGCTGATTACATAAATAATAAAGCATATAGATATGCAAAAACATTCACATATATGGGAAGAGAAAGCACTTCTGTAACAACTAATGATTTAGAAAAAGAAACTATTAGTGGATATGTAATGAATAATTATGTATGGGGGAATTTTGAATTTGCTCAAGGTATTAGATATGAAAGAGCAAATTATGATATTGCCAGAGGAACAACAAGAACATCTGGAAATAATGATAAACCAATTTCCACTTCAAGTGATGAAGATAATTTTGCTTATGAACTATCTGCCAACTATCTTTATTCAGATACAGGAAAAACATATATCAGATATGAAAGAGGATTTACTTCTCCACCACCAGCTTTATTAACAAATAAAGACAAGGCTACAGGAGAATATTATTTAAATGATCTTAAATCTGAAAAATATGATAACTTTGAGATTGGAGTGTCAGACTATATAGGATTTACAAGCTTTAATGCTTCTGTATTCTATACAGTTACTAAAGATGAAATTACACAAGATATGGCTTCTGGAATGCCTCCAGCTTGGATAAACAACTATAACTTAGGAAAAACAGAAAGAATTGGATTTGAATTAAAAGCTGAACAATACCTTGGAAAATTAACTCTATCTCAATCATATGCATATATTAATGCAAAAATTAAAGATGGAGAAGTAAAAGATGTAGATGTATCTGGAAACAGAGTAGCTAATGTACCAAGAAATAAATTCAATATTGGAGCTAACTACAGATTTACTGATAATTTCAATTTAGGTGCAGAAGTAGTGTATGTAGATGATGTATACTTAAATAACCAAAACTTGGGAGGAAAAACTAACTCTCATACTGTAGCTAATGTCAGAGCAAACTACAACTTTAACTTTGGTTTGAGTTTATATGCTGGAATCAACAACTTATTTAATGAAAAATATTATGAAGATGTAGATTATAGTGCAAGTACAGGATATACATATGACCCAGCAGCAGAAAGAAACTACTATGTAGGTTTCAAATATAGCCTATAAAATAAAATTGTGAGGAATAAAAATGGAAAAAGTTTTACCGTTATTGTTAATAATAGGAACTTTAGCAGTAGGAATACTCTCTATACCTTTAGGGAGTGTTCCAATTCCTCTGGAATATATATTTAATCCAGAGAAAGCTCCTGAATATATAAAAATTATAATCTTTAATTTAAGACTGCCTAGAATAATGATGTCAATTCTCGTAGGGATGATGCTTTCTTCCAGTGGAGTAGTAGTACAGACAGTATTTCAAAATCCATTAGCTGATCCATATATCATAGGAATAGCAGCTAGTGCTACATTTGGTGCTGTTATAGCTTTTGTTTTTGATATGCCTGACTACATGTATGGAGTTATTGCATTTTTTACTTGTCTGACAAGTACACTTCTCATATTCAAAATGGCAAAGAAAGGGAATAAAGTTAATGTGGCTACTCTTCTTATAGTTGGAATAGCTGTATCTTCGTTCCTAGGAGCATTTACATCTTTTGCTATGTATATGATAGGAGAAGATTCTTTTAAAATAACTATGTGGATGATGGGATACTTGGGAAATGCTACATGGAGCAGAGTTGTTTTTCTGGCAGTACCTCTTGTTTTTTCTGTGAGTTATTTTTATTCTAAGAGAAATCAACTGGATGCTTTGCTCTCAGGAGATGAGGAAGCACATTCACTGGGAATAGATGTTAATAAATTAAAAGTAAAAACATTGACAGTTGCAGCTCTGGTAGTTGCCTTTTCAGTAGCTTTTTCAGGAATGATAGGATTTGTAGGACTGATAGTACCTCATACAATGAGAATGCTTTTAGGTCCATCTAATTCAAAACTTCTTCCAAGTACTATATTAGCTGGAGGTTTTTTCCTTCTCATATGTGATACTTTTGGAAGACTGATATTGGCTCCTACAGAAGTTCCAATAGGAGTTATAACAGCATTCTTTGGTGCACCATTTTTCTTGTATCTGGCACTTAGAAACAAAAGGAGAGAATTCTAATGGAAGTAATAAAAATAGAAAAATTGAATTTCTCCTATGGAGAAAGAAAAATATTAAATGGTGTAGATTTAAGTATAACTGATAGAAAACTTACAGGGATATTAGGTCCTAATGGGTGTGGAAAAACAACTCTTCTAAAAAATATACTTGGATATCTCCACAGTAATTCTGGAGACATTGAAATATTGAATAGAAACAGTAGAAAATACACTCAAAAGGAAAAATCAAAATGTATCTCTCTAGTCCCACAGAAATCTCAGCTGATGTCAGCTATGGATGTAGAAGACTTTGTTTTGATGGGAAGACTGCCTCATTTGGAAAACAACTGGAGCGGTTATACTAAAAAGGACAGAGAAATAGCTGAAGATTCTCTAAAGGAGCTTGGGCTTGAAAAGTTTTGCAGAAGAACGGCAGTAACATTGTCTGGTGGAGAATTTCAGAGAGTCCTGTTAGCAAGGGCTATTACACAGGATACAGATATAATACTGCTGGACGAGCCTACATCTGCTCTTGATTTGAATCATGCTCTGGAACTTATGGAAAAAGTAAAGGATATAATAAAGAAAAAAGGAAAAACAGCAGTTGCAGTTCTTCACGATCTTAATCTTGCAGCTATGTTTTGCGATGAAATAGTAATGCTGAAAGATGGGAAAGTATACTGCAAAGGAACTCCTAAAGAAACTCTGACTAAAGAGAATCTAAAAAAAATATATGATTTGGAATCTGAAATATTTTGTACAGAAGAGGGGATACCATATATAATTCCAAAAGTTAAGAAGGAGAAGAGATGAAAAAAATAAGAACAGTTGTCATTGGACTTTTTACTTTTATGCTTGGGATAAATGCATATTCTATGGAAATAAAAGATGGAAGAATAATAGATAATTATGGAAACAGTATAGAACAGAAAGAATATAATAAAATAGTGATACTTGATCCTGCTGTAGTGGAAACATTCTATATGCTGGGAGGAGAAGAGAAGATAGCAGCTATAGGAAAAACTGCTATGAGCGAAATTTATCCAGCAGAAAAAACAAAGGATCTGGCAAGTGTAGGAACTATTACAAAACCAAGTATAGAAAAGATACTTTCATATACTCCTGATCTGGTTATTATTACAGGAATGGCAGCATCTACTGGAGAAAATCTGAAAGCTCTAAAAGTACCTTTTATTATAAATACAGCTGGAAACATTCCAGAAATATTATCAAATATCAAAGTATATGGAGATATAACAGGGAAAAAATCTGAAGCTAAAAAACTTTATCTTGAAAGTGAAAAGAAATTAAATGACTTAAAGGAAAAGACGAAAAGTAATCCTTTGAATCTAAAAGGAACAGTACTATATTCAGTATCTCCAATGATGGGATTCAACAGCAAATCACTTCCAGGAGAGATACTGGATATGCTGGGAGTAGAAAATATAGCTGATAACCTTATAGGAGAAAGACCTATAATATCACAAGAGATTTTATTGCAGAAAAATCCAGATTTTCTCGCTGGAGCTATGAGTATAAAATCACCTAAAGATATAGGGAACAGTAATCCAGCAGTAAAAGAAACAACAGCTGGAAAAAAAGGAAACTTCTTTATTGTGGATTCAAGTAAAATATTAAGAGGTTCCCCAAGAATATTTGAGGCAGTAGAAGAATTTTATTCTGAATTATTGAAAATAGAAAAATAAATGAAAAAAGGATGTGAAAAGAGAAATTCTAAAATTAGAATTCTCTTTAAGAGCATCTTTTTTTATTGTTCAAATCTAATTAAAAATTACATATATAAATAGTTGTTTATCATCATACATTGAGAAAAATGTTGTGATGATTTTTTTATTTTTTTTAAAATTATTTTTTGTGATCAAAATTTTTCTCGTTTTTATAAAATTTAATCTTATAGAGAACAATAATCAAATTAAATTTTATATACAAAATATTTTAAACTCTTTAATTTAGCTTTTATGATTTTTTGTTCTTGACAATAAAAAAAATAAATATTAATATAACCACAGGTACGAATTTTTTTCTATTGGAATAAAGTATACTTTCAGTAGGAAGAAATGAAGTTCTAAAGTGTGAAATTTAGGAGGAAAGAATGACGAAAAATTTAATGCTATTTGATAAAAGGTTGAAATCACATCATGATAGCAATAGTTTGATTAACAAATATATTTCTGGGAAGAAGGCAGATAAAGATATTTTTGAAGCCATGTTGAGAGAGATTCCAGATGACAGAAGAAAAGCAATATATGTACATACACCATATTGCGATAAGATATGCTCTTTCTGTAACCTTAACAGAAAGCAGATAGATGGAAGTTTAGATTCATATGCTCAGTATATAGCTGATGAATTTGATAAATATGGACAAACTGAATATTTTAAAAAGGGAATCTTTGATGTAGTCTTTTTTGGTGGGGGAACACCTACAGTGTACAAACCGCATCAGTTGGAAATAATACTTGAAAGCATAAAGAGAAATGTAACATTAGCTGAGGATTATGAATTTACATTTGAAACTACGCTGCATAATCTTACAGAGGAAAAGCTTGAAGTTATGATGAAGTATGGAGTAAATAGACTTAGTGTGGGAATACAGACATTTTCTGATGAGGGAAGAAAATTCTACAACAGGACTTATGGAAAAGAAGAAACTGTAGAAAGGCTTAAAAAATTAAAAGCTTTCTTCAAGGGGGATGTATGTGTAGATATTATATATAATTTCCCTGAACAGAAAATAGAAGATGTAGTAGAAGATGCAAAAATAGTAAAAAAATTGGAAATAAGCAGTGCAAGCTTCTATTCTTTGATGGTGCATGAAGGCTCAAAACTGTCAAAAGATATTGAAGCTGAAAAGGTAAAAATGGAAGAGGATATGAAAAGAGATTATCTTCTGTATCAACACTTTGTAGATGAAATGTTGAGAGGAGATGAGTATCATATTCTTGAACTTACAAAGATAGCAAGAAATGGCGGAGATGACTATAAATATATCAAAGTCAGAAATACAGGTGGAGATACATTCCCTATTGGAGTAGGAGCAGGGGGATCGGTGCATGGAATCGGAGTCTACAGAATGAATAAAGATATGTCTTTTTATTCACAACAGACAGAGTACCATGAGAGATTTTCAAAACTATCTGGAATAATGCAGTTCCCAGTAATATCTAAAGAATCATTAAGAAATATTTTAAAAGAGGAAGAACTTAAATATTTTGCTGAGAAAATGGAAGAATATGAAGAGAAAGGTTTAGTAAAAGAAAATGATGATAACTATACTCTGACAACAGAAGGTGTATTCTGGGGAAATAATCTTTCAGGTGATGTTATTATCTATGTTATGGAAAAAATTTTTAATAAATAAAAATATATATAAAACATTAAAAAGGAGATACTAGAAATGAGTAAGAAGACAGCTTTGCTTTGGGCAGTATTGGCAGTAACAGCATATGGAGAACAAAGTATAGACTTAGGGAAAAGTGTTATTTATTCTACTACTGGATTTGAAACTGAAATGAGAAAAACAGCAAGTAATCCAACAGTTATGACTTCAAAAGAAATTCAACAGAAAAACTACAAAACTGTTGATCAGATATTGAATGATATCCCAAGTATCAATATTGTAAAACAGGGAAAAGACTCAATAATCGACTTGAGAGGGCAGGGAGATAAGGCTAAACAAAATGTACAAATACTTGTAGATGGGGTACAAATGAATTCACTTGATACATCAATGACTGCTACTCCTATCAATACAATAGCTGTGGATAATATCGAAAGAATCGAGGTATTGCCTGGAGGAGGATCAGTTCTTTATGGAAGCGGAACTTCTGGAGGAGTGGTAAATATCATCACAAAAAGAGGAACTGGAAGAACAGCCTCTGTAGGATTTGATCATGGCAGCTATGGAAGCAATAAGACTAATGTAGCTGTAGGAGAAACTTTTGGAAATTTTGATATAAACCTTGCTTATACAAAAAATGATAGAGAAGGATACAGAGATTATGATGAATCTGATTCTGACTATTTCCAAGGGGATATCAGATACAGAATATCAGATACACAGAACATAGGATTTAAATATTCAAAATATAAGGCTGACGAGACATATCCTGAAATGCTGACAAGAGCTCAGGTGGAAGATGACAGAAAACAATCAGGACTTACAGATGGAGAGCACAGCAAAACAAAAACAGATAAAGATGAGTATGTTTTAACATACAATAACAAACTTAGTGAAAATCTTGATTTGAACTTAGTATTGTTTTCACAGGAAACAGAAATGAAAATAAAAAGCAGAAGTTATCAGGGAGCTATGGGTCCTATGAAACTTTGGATGACACAGGATGCTCTGTTCAGAGATGAGAAAAAAAGGGTAAAATCTAAATTAAGATACGGATATGGTGAAGGAAGTTCAGTAATATTCGGATTGGAATATATTGATAATGATGCTAAGAGAAAAAGTCTAATGAATATGCCTCCAATGATGAACAATATCCTTACTGTAAATGATTTGAACAAGGAAACAATAAGTGGATTTGTAATGAATAACTATGTATGGGGAAATTTTGAATTTGCTCAAGGAGTGAGATATGAGAGAGCAGACTACAAAGTAAAAAGAACAAGCTCAACAAGTCCGGGAATAAACACAACTACTGATGATGATAACTTTGCATATGAAGTATCAGCTAATTATCTGTATTCAGACACAGGAAAAACTTACATCAGATATGAAAGAGGATTTACATCACCACCTCCAGCATTATTGACAAATAAAAATGCAGCTGGATATTATCTGAATGATCTTAAATCAGAAAAATATGATAACTTTGAAATTGGAGTATCAGATTACATAGGATTTACAAGTTTAAATGCTTCAGTATTCTATACAATCACTAAAGATGAGATAACAAGTGAAACTTCTGGAACAATGGGAAGTGCAAGTATGACTATTGATAACTACAACCTTGGAAAAACTGAAAGAGTTGGATTTGAATTGAAAGCAGAACAATACATAGATAAACTTACTTTATCTCAATCATATGCATATATCAATGCAAAGATTAAAGATGGAGAGGTAAGAGGTGTAGATGTATCTGGAAATAGAGTGGCAAATGTTCCAAGAAATAAATTTAATATAGGAGCAAACTATGCTTTCACTAACAAGTTCAATGTAGGTGGAGAAGTTGTATATATAGATGATGTTTATTTGAACAATAAAAATCTAGGTGGAAAAAAGAATTCTCATGTGGTAACAAATATCAGAGCAAATTATAACTTTGATTTTGGTTTGAGCCTGCATGCTGGAGTAAACAATTTATTTGATAAAAAATATTATGAAGATGTAGATTATACAGAATCTACAGGAGTATTCACATATGACCCTGCATCTGAAAGAAATTATTATGTAGGATTCAGATACAGCTTATAAAATAAAAGATACGAGAGGAAATAAAAATGGAAAAAGTTTTACCTATAGTGCTGACAATAGGAATTTTTATAGTAGGAATACTTTCTATACCTTTAGGAAGTGTTCCTGTTCCTCTGGAATATATATTTAGTCCAGAGAAAGCCCCAGAATACATGAGAATAATAATATTTAATTTAAGACTTCCAAGAATTGTTATGGCAGTTCTGATAGGGATGATGCTTTCTTCAAGCGGAGCAGTAGTTCAGACAGTATTTCAAAATCCATTGGCTGATCCATATATTATAGGGATAGCAGCAAGTGCAACTTTTGGAGCAGTAATAGCTTTTGTATTTGGTATGCCGGATTTTATGTACGGTGTCATTGCATTTGTTACCTGCCTTACAAGTACACTGTTGATTTTTAAAATGGCTAAAAAAGGAAATAAAGTGAATGTAGCAACTCTCCTTATAGTTGGAATAGCAGTTTCATCATTCTTAGGGGCATTTACTTCTTTTGCTATGTATCTCATAGGTGAAGATTCTTTCAAAATAACAATGTGGATGATGGGATATTTAGGAAACGCAACATGGAAAAGAGTTATTTTCATATTGATACCATTGATATTTTCAGTGGGCTATTTTTTTTCTAAAAGAAATCAGCTGGATGCTCTTCTGTCAGGAGATGAAGAGGCACATTCGCTGGGAGTAGATGTAAATCGGCTAAAGGTGAAGATTTTGACGGTATCTGCATTGATAGTTGCTTTTTCAGTTGCTTTTTCAGGAATGATAGGATTTGTAGGACTTATAATACCGCATACTATAAGAATGCTGGTAGGGCCGTCAAATACTAAAATGCTTCCAAGTACTATACTGGCAGGAGGTTTCTTTCTCCTTATCTGTGATACTTTTGGAAGAATAGTATTAGCTCCAGTAGAAGTTCCAATAGGAGTAATAACTGCATTTTTTGGTGCACCATTCTTTCTGTATTTAGCTCTAAGAAATAAAAGGAGAGAGTTTTAATGGATGTAATAAAAGTAGAAAAATTAGATTTCTCTTATGGAAATAAACAGATACTAAAAAAGATAGATTTAGATATCAAATCAAAAAAGCTTACTGGAATACTTGGACCTAATGGCTGTGGTAAATCTACATTGCTGAAAAATATTCTGGGATATTTGAAAAATGATTCAGGAAAGATAAAAATATTAGATAAAGACAGCAAAGACTATACACAAAAAGAAAAAGCAAAATGTATTTCTCTAGTTCCACAGAAATCGCAGCTGATGTCAGCTATGGATGTAGAGGACTTTGTACTTATGGGAAGGCTTCCTCATTTGCAGAATAGTTGGGATGGATATACTCAGAAAGATAAAGAAGCAGCTCATAGATGTATCTCTCATCTGGAACTTGAAAGTTTTATAAAAAGAAAGGCAGTTACTCTTTCAGGGGGAGAATTTCAAAGAGTGCTTTTAGCAAGAGCATTGACACAGGAAACAGATATAATACTTCTGGATGAGCCTACTTCTGCTCTTGACTTAAACCACGCTATCGATCTTATGGATAAAGTAAAGAAAATAATAGCTGAAAAAGGAATAACAGCAGTGGCAGTACTCCATGATCTTAACCTTGCAGCAATGTTCTGTGATGAAATAGTCATGATGAAAAATGGAAAAGTCTACTGTAAAGGAACTCCTAAAGAGACATTTACAGCTGCTAATTTGAAGGAAATCTATGAACTGGAATGCAGTATTTTTTATACAGAAGATGATATTCCTTATATAATCCCAAAATCAAAAGGAGGGAAAAAATGATAAAAAAGGTAATAATAGCAGCATTGATGCTTATATCAAGTCAGGAAATGCTTGCTTTAAAAATAGATGGAAATCATATAAAAGACAATCATGGAAATAGTATTGAAATCAAAGAATACAATAAATTGATTGTATTAGATCCAGCAGTAGTGGAAACTATATATTTACTGGGAGGAGAAGATAAGATAGCAGCCATTGGAAAAACTGCAATGAGCAAGATATACCCAGAAGAAAAAACAAAAGATTTGGAAAGTGTAGGAAATATAGCAAAACCAAGTCTTGAAAAAATTCTATCTTATACACCTGATCTGGTAATATTAAATGGAATGTCAACAAAGACTGGAGAGACTCTGAAAAGTTTAAAAATACCATATCTTATCACTGAAGCCAGCAGTATAGAAGAGATACTGGACAATATAAAGGCTTATGGAGAGATTGTTGGAAAAAAATCTGAAAGTGAAAAGCTGTATAATGAAAGTGTGGCTAAAGTAGAAGAGCTGAAAGAGAGAGTTAAAGATAAACCTCTTGGCTTAAAAGGAACTGTCCTATATTCAGTATCACCAATGATGGGATTCAACAGCAAGACTCTTCCGGGAGAAGTTCTTGAACTTCTTGGAGTTGAAAATATAACTAATGAGCTGACAGGAGAGAGACCTATAATATCACAGGAATTTCTTTTGAAGGAGAATCCAGATTTCTTAGCAGGAGCTATGAGCATAAAATCAACTGATGATATTAAGAACAGCAATCCAGCTATAAAAGAGATAAAAGCAGGACAAAAAGATAATATCTTTATTGTAGATTCTAATAAGATATTGAGAGGATCCCCTAGAATTTTTGAATTAGTGGAAGAATTTTATGAAGAACTTTTAAAAGTTAAAAAATAAAGAAGAAAAGGATTCCAACAATTCCACTGTTGCATCTCAGTAATTATAGCAGTTAAAATTCTAACTGCTTAATTACTGGAAACACAAAAGTTGAGATAAATTTTAGGTTATCCTTTTTTTTATCTTAATGTTTTAAGTTTTAAAATATGAAAACTAACACCCATAAACACAACAGCAAGCATTATTCTCACATGAAAGTGATCTACTTTATACATTGAAAATCCTATACTTAAAACCAAAAAGGAAATGGCAGTTATTTTATTTTTTAATGTTATTCCTTTTTTTTCATTGTAATCCCTGATATATTGTCCAAAAACTTTGTTGTTCAAAATATAATTGTGAAATTTTTCAGAAGAACGGCTGAAACAGTAAGCACTAAGCAGTAAAAATGGGGTAGTTGGCAGTAATGGAAGTATGATCCCTACTATTCCCAATATCAATGAAACAAAACCTAAAACAAATAATAATCTTTTCTTAACCATGACTAACTCCTTTTTTTAATATCTACATAAATAATAATATTAAATCAGACTTATGTCAATATATAAAATTTTATTTCGAAATATTTTGATATTCTAAATTAATATGATATAAGTATAAATATAAAATAATAAATTCAGCTGGAGGTGAAAAGCTTTGGAATCTGTAATTGAAAAGAATAATCTATATAGAGATAATTTAAAGGTAATAAAAAAAACAAAAGACAAGGTCATATATAAAGTAAAATGCCTAGATGGAGATGGAGAGATAATATGCCATCATGTATTCCCCGGAATAGATATTATTTACAATAATTTCAATACATTTCACTGCTTTGAACCTGAAAATATTTCCAGAGATATTATAGAGATAAATCATTGCAGAAAGGGAAGATTTGAATGTAAAATAAAAAATGATTCATATATATATCTTGGCGAAGGGGATTTAGAGGTAAACAGCTGCCAGATCCAAAGAGCAGCCTCTGGTTTTCCTCTTGGATATTATGAAGGGGTAGAAGTATTGATTGATATAGAAACAGCAAAAGAATTTCTTGGGGGAATAATGGAAGGGATAGAAATAGACTTTGACAAAATGAAGAAAAGGCTGTTTTCAAATAAAGATTATTTTATAGTCAGGGCAACAGATGAGATAGAACATATATTTCATGAGCTGTATAATGTGGATGAGAGAATCCAAAAGGGATATTTTAAAATAAAAGTATTAGAGCTTCTGCTGTTTTTCAGTATAGTTCCAATAGAAAAATCCAATCTCCTATCTCCTTATTTTCCTAAAAATCAAGTAGAAAAAGCAAAGCATATCAAAGAACATTTAATAGGTGATTTAGAGAAAAATGTAACACTTCAGGAATTGGCACAAGAGCATGAAATAGGACTGACTACTTTGAAGAAATGCTTTAAGGGAATATATGGAAAATCTATCTCTGTATGGAGAAGAGAGTATCGTATATATAAGGCTGCATCTATGCTGAAAGAAACGGATATGACAATAGCTGAAATATCAGGAAAGATGGGATATGACAATCCAAGTAAATTTGCATCTGTTTTTAAGAAAGTGATAGGCTGCTCTCCCTCTGAATATAGAAAAAAATAACTATAGCATTTAACTGAAATTCTGAAGTTATCTATTAAAATTCATCATATATTTTGTCCAATAAAAAATTAAATATCATGTCCGAATATGACAAGACCTCAAATAGAAATTATGATATAATAGTAGTATTATAAGAGAATGGATAACATTTTGGATAGATTTGATAAAGGGGTTTTTCATTGGAAATTTATCCATAAAAAATATAATCTATGGTGTATTGGTAAAGAGCAGTATTAATGAGGGGTGAGATATATTATGGAGGAAGATTTAATATATGAGATACTTTCTGTGGTAGATGAGATCCCAGAAGGTCGTGTTGCTACTTATGGGCAGATTGCAAAGTTAATCGGCAGAGATAAAAATTCAAGACTTGTGGGAAAAGTTCTCAGTATGGCAGAATATTATGGAGAGTATCCTTGCCATAGAGTAGTTAATTCTGCTGGACGACTTGTTCCCGGCTGGGGAGCACAGAGGCTGTTGTTAGAGGAAGAGGGTGTTGTTTTAAAAAATAAAACTTATGTAGACTTGAAAAAATATCAGTGGGATTATTCAGAATAAACAGAGATATTAAACTATAATATAGTTATGATTATCTTGGTAGTTTAAATAAAAAATAGAAGTTGATTTCCAGTAACTTAAATGGAGGAATATAAAAATGGCAGATGTGATTGTTTTATTTGAAGTGAAACCTACTAAAGAAGGTATGCAGAAATATTTAGATTTGGCAGCAATGTTGAAACCCATGCTGTCAGGATTTGAAGGATTCATTAGAGCAGAACGATTTGCCAGTCTGAATGAAGAAGGGAAGCTTTTATCTATGAATGTATGGACAGATGAAGCAGCTGTAGAGCGTTGGCGTAATGTGATGGAGCATCGTATGAGCCAGAAGGAAGGCAGAGATAATTTATTTGAATCATATAAGATTACAGTTTGCTCAGTAATCAGGGAATATTCGGACAAAGAACGAGATGAAGCACCTGTGGATTCAAATGAATACTTTGATTAACATTCAGCAGTTTTAGGGAGGGAAAGATGGATTTATTAGCTTTTTTAAAGGGTCATGCTCCATGTTATATTTATAATGGACAGCAGATTGCAAGTCAATGCCAAAAACTAAAAAGAGAAATTCCTGATTTTGAATTTCTATATTCTATTAAAACAAATCCTTTTTCACATATAATTCAAAATATTTCAAAAGAAGGGTTTGGTGCAGATGCAGCTTCTGCTGAGGAAGTGTTTCTTTCTTTGAAAAACGGAATAGCATGTGAGAAGATATTTTACTCTGCTCCAGGAAAAACTGAGAAAGATATTGAAATATGCTATGGAAAATGTACAATTATTGCTGACAGTATATCAGAGATTAGACATATCAATGCGATAGCAGCCAAGCATAAGGAAATTGTAAAGATAGGAATTCGTGTGAATCCTAATTTTTCAATGAAGAATGAATGCGGAACTTCCAGCAAATTTGGAATTGATATAGAACAGCTTTTAAAGGTAGAAGATACTTTAGCAGAATATTCAAACATTAAAATTACTGGTATTCATATCCATATTCAATCACAAATACTGGATTTTCAAATATTAGGAAAATATTATAAGAACTGCTTTGAGCTTGCTAAAAAAATTCATTCTATGAAGAATGTTAATATTGAATTTATTAATTTTGGAAGCGGAATAGGTGCTTTATATAGAGAAACACAGGATAAGCCTGTAGATTTAGAAAAACTCAACAATATGATTTCTGAAATTGCAGAAGAAAATTGTGTTGTATTAAATGCAAAGCTTTTAATTGAAACGGGGCGTTTTATCACTTGTAATGCAGGAAAATATTATACACCAATTGTAGATATAAAAGAATCTTTGGGGCAGAAATATTTAATTGTAGAAAATGCAATGAATGGATTTATGCGTCCAGCTATAGCGAATCTGATTTATAAAGCTGCTGGAGAAATTCTTACAGGTTATGAACCTCTATATACTTGTCAGGATGAGTTTAGTGTTCAGGTATTAAATGAGTCAGTTGAAAAAGAAAAGGTTAATATTGTAGGAAATCTCTGTACAGCCTTAGATGTTATTCGTGAAAATACAGAAGTAAATCACGCACAAATAGGAGATATTATTGAGATTACTAATGCAGGAAGTTATGCATATTCGTTATCTCCGCTTTTATTTTCAAGTCATAAAATTCCAAAACAATATTATTTATATAAAGATAAAATTTATGAGGATGAATTATTATAAATAGTGATTATACAGAATTGATATAATATAAAACTTATTGCAAAATATGCTCTTGAACTTGAAAATGGAATATTATTTTTCTGATAGTACATAAAACCTATTAGGTAAGATCACTGTTATTGTATAAGATGTCACACTGTGGGACTAGGAGCTGCGACCTAGTCCTTTTTATATTATAAAATTTAAATTTATTTATGAAACTTGTAAAGGAATTTAGATAATACAATCTGCTAAGAAAAGGATATGTAGAGAGGAAAAATAATTGTCTTTTTGGAGCATAGGAAACTTTTCAGAGTAGAAAGATATTTTGAAATAAAATACAATGAATTATCATAAATGAAAAGAGGTATACATATGTTCAAAGAAGAGAAAATGAGTATGATGTATTTTGTGGGAAAGTATAGATTTTTATTAATTGCAGGGTGTACATTATCAGGGGCAAGTGCATTAATTATGATGTGCCCCTTTATACTTTTATGGAAAGTAGTAGAGGAAGTATTAAAGGGGATAGCTGATATATCAAAAATTGATGGAGAAGCAGTAATAAAATATGGGCAGTGGGCAGTTTTTAGTGCATTGATAGGATTTGCTGTATATTTTATAGCTCTCATGTGTACTCATGTGGCAGCTTTTTATACTGCATTTAATATGAAATCAAAGGCATTGAGGCATATGTCAGAACTTCCATTAGGTTATTTTATAGATAATCCAAGTGGAAAATTAAGAAAAATTATAGATGAAAACTCAAAAATGACAGAAAGCTTTATAGCTCATCTACTTCCAGATCTAACTGGAGCAGTGACGACTTTTGCTGTAATGCCTGTGATACTCCTCGTATTTGACTGGAGGCTGGGAATAATTTGTCTGATTCCTATGGGAGTGGGATTTTTTATACAATATAAATCAATAACGGGGGATTCTATAAAATATATAAGACAATATCAGGATTCTCTTGAAAATATGAACAATGAAGCAGTGGAATATGTACGAGGGATTCCAGTGGTAAAAGTATTTCAGCAGACTGTATATTCCTTTAAAAGCTTTTATAATACTATAATGGAATATAAAAAATTTGTAATAAAATTCTGTCAGGAATTTAAAAATCCAATGACTTCTTTTATAACTGTAGTTAATGGAACTTTTGTGTTGTTGATACCAGCTGGAATAATTTTAATAAAAAGTTCATACGATCCTTTAAAATTTCTACAGAACTTCATATTCTATATTCTTTTCATTCCATTGTGTTCAATGATGATAAATAAGATAATGTACATAGGAGAAGCTAAATCTGTAGCAGATGAGTCTGTAAAACGTATTGCTTCTCTATTAGAAGAGAAGAAACTGGAAAAACCAGTGGAAGCTAAATTTCCAGATAATTATGGGATAGAATTTTCTGATGTGTCTTTTACATATAAAGGAAAAGATAATCCAGCTGTAAATAATGTGAGCTTTACTATTCCACAGGGAACAACAACAGCACTGGTAGGAGAATCAGGAAGTGGAAAGACAACAACAGGAGCATTAATTCCAAGATTCTGGGATATAGAAAAAGGAAAAATTCTTATAGGTGGAGTGGATATTAAAGAAATAGAAATGTCGGAATTGATGAAAATGGTATCTTTTGTTTTTCAAGACATTCATCTTTTTAAAAGAAGTATTTTGGATAATATTCGCATCTCAAAGCCAGAAGCATCTATAGATAAAGTAATGGAAGCAGTAAAAGCTGCACAATGCGAAGATATAATTAAGAAATTTCCTGATGGAATAGAAACAGTAATTGGGGCAAAAGGGATATATCTTTCAGGGGGAGAGATGCAGAGAATAGCAATAGCAGGAGCTATTTTAAAAGATTCTCCTATAATAGTACTAGATGAGGCAACAGCTTTTGCAGACCCAGAAAATGAGCATAAAATACAAAGAGCATTGGAATTTCTTACTAAAAATAAGACAGTGGTGATGATAGCTCACAGACTATCTACAATAAAAAATGCAGATCAGATAATAGTTTTAAAAGATGGAGAAATAGCTGAAAGAGGTAAGCATAATATCCTTGTAGAGAAAAAAGGAATCTATGCAGAAATGTGGAAAAATTATCAAACTTCTGTGAAATGGGATATTAAAAAAGGAAGTGAGAAAAATGTTTAAAGAAATATTTGCTCTCAGTGATCAGGGAGAAAAGGATTTGAAAAAAGGGATACTGGCCAGTGCAGCAGCTAATATAAGTTTGCTGTTTCCAGCTGGATTACTTCTCTTATCAATAAGAGATTTAATGCTATATATAGAAAAAAATGGGGCATATGATATAAGTATTTTAACTTATGCAGGGTATTCAGTGGTATTTTCAGCCATTATATTAATTACCCACAGAATACAATATGACAGTACATATTTTTCAGCATATTCTGAGAGTGCTGATAGAAGGGTGGCATTGGCAGAGAAACTTCGTAAACTTCCCTTATCATTCTTTGGGAAGAAGGATCTTTCAGAATTAACAATTACAATTATGGGAGACTGTACAGACCTTGAGCATACTTTTTCTCATTCGGTTCCACAGCTTTTTGGAAGTCTGATTTCAGTGACTTTAGTTGGAATAGGCTTATTTGTTGTCAATTGGAAAATGGCTTTAAGTGCAGTATTTGTTTTTCCAATAGCTATTATAATAACTGTTGGAAGTAAATTTCTACAGGATAAAATGGGGAAAAAGAAGATAGATGCAAAACTGGCAGCTTCAGACAAAGTACAGGAATATCTGGAAAATATTAGAGAGATAAAGTCATATAATATAGAAGAGAAATATTTAAATGATTTAGATGATAGTTTCTTTAAAATCATAAAAGCTTCTTTGATATCAGAGCTCACAACAGGAACTTTGATAGTATCAGCTCAGGGAATATTGAGATTAGGCTTTGCAGCAGTAACCCTTACAGGTATAAAACTATTTTTAAATGGAGAGATAGATTTTCTGGTATATCTCATGTATCTGTTTACAATCTCAAGGCTGTATGATCCCCTATCAGTAGTATTGATACAGATTGGAGATATATTCAATTCTCTGCTTACAATAAAAAGAATGAAGGATATAAACGAACAGAAGATTCAAGAGGGAGTAAAGGAATTTTCTTGTGATAACTATGATATTGTTTTTGAAAATGTAGAGTTTGCATATAATAATAACGAAAAAGTACTAAATGGAATCTCTTTTGTAGCAGAACAAGGGCAGATAACTGTATTAGCTGGAGAATCAGGAGGAGGGAAAAGTACTGCTGTCAAACTGGCAGCTAGATTCTGGGATGTTACAAAGGGAAAAATAACTTTAGGTGGTGTAGATATAAGCACTGTTGACCCAGAGGTACTTCTTGAAAAATTCTCTATAGTATTTCAAGATGTAGTATTATTCAATGGGACTATATTGGAAAATATAAGGATAGGAAAACGAGGTGCATCTGATGAAGAAGTCTATATGGCAGCTAAAGCAGCACAATGTGATGAATTTATAAAAAGGTTCCCTCTGGGATATAATACTGTAATAGGAGAAAACGGCTCAACTCTTTCAGGGGGAGAAAGACAGAGAATATCAATAGCAAGAGCATTATTAAAAGATGCACCTATAATTCTCTTAGATGAAGCAACTGCTTCACTGGATGTTGAAAATGAAACTCTGATACAGTCTGCTCTAGGTAAATTGATAAAAAATAAAACTGTACTCCTTATAGCTCATCGTATGAGAACAGCAGCATCAGCAGATAAGATAATAATATTAAAAGATGGAAAGATAGCAGAGCAGGGAAGTCCGAAAAATCTGATGAAGATAAAAGGGATGTACTATAAAATGGTGGAACTTCAAAATCAGAATTTAGAATTGGAATTTAGGGAATAGATACTTACTGAATGATTGCATTCTAAAAAATTAAAAAAAACAGTTCAAAAATATAAAAAATAAAAAAATATTTTAAAAAAATTATTGACTTTAATAGGAGATAGGGATATAATTGAGAAAATTATTTCATAGGAGGAGAGCAGAATGCTAAGGAGATTAAGGAACAGATTAAAAATAAATAATAATTATATGTTCCTTAAAGAAAGTTTGTGGTTTGAATAGCATTTTGTATCTAACTAATTTATAGATTAAGATGTCTTTATTTGTAATCAACATCAGTCTTTTTTGGGCTGGTGTTTTTTTATATAAAAATCGAGGAGGAAGATTTATGAAAAAGATTTTAGCTTTATTAACAGTAGTAATGGTTGTAGTATTTGTAGGGTGTGGAAAAGAAAAAGAGGTAAAAACTACAGAGAAAGTCTATGTAATTGGAACAAATGCAGAGTATCCGCCATTTGAATATTTGGAAAACAGTAAGATAGTTGGATTAGATCCAGATATTATGGAAGAATTTTCTAAAAGAATGGGATTTCAATATAAATGGGCGAATATGAATTTTGATGGGTTGATTTCAGCATTACAAACTAGAAAAGTGGATATTATAATAGCAGGTATGAGTATCAGTGATGAGAGAAAAAAATATATTAATTTTTCTACTCCATATATCTCACCAGCAATGTGCTATATAGCACTGAAAACTAGTCCTATGACAACTATAGAAGATTTGGAAAATAAGAGATTTGGAATAGAATTAGGAACAACTGAAGAAGATATTGTAAAGAAAGTTCCTGGAGCAGTAATAGTACCATTTTCAGGACATACAGCAGCTCTATTTGCTTTGAAATCAGGGAAAATAGATTCTATGCTGTTAGATGCTACAGTAGCTAAAAAATATCTGGAAAATAACCCAGACTTGAAAACAGTAGTAACAGTAGAAGGGGAAAATAAGGCAATGGCTTTTAATATAGAGGATGTTGAATTGAAAGATAAATTTGATAAAGTCTTAAAAGAAATGATGGAAGATGGAACTATTGATAAATTAAAAGCAAAGTATGGTATTTAAAATGGCAGTTAATTCTATAAAAATGCTGATTTCAGAAGAAAATCTCATTCAAAATATAAAGTATTTAGAGAAGAAATATGCAAAGAAAATACTTCCAGTGCTTAAAGCTAATGCTTATGGGCATAGTATAGAAATGGTATCAGAAATACTTTATGATAATGGATACAGAGAATTTGCAGTGGCTCGCTTAAATGAAGCTGAAAAAATACTGCAAAATAAAAAAGTTACAGACAGCAGAATACTTGTATTTGAAAGTATTGGAAGAGAATTTTTTGATGTTGTAAAAAGTAATAATACCATAGAGATATCAGCCAATACTCTGGCAGAATTAAAAGAATTTATAGAAAATGGAATCTCTCCAGATAGAATACAATTAAAGATAGACTTTGGCTTCGGAAGAAATGGAATAATTCAAGAGGATATTGAAAATTTAAAGAAATATATTGAGAAAAAAAACTTGTCTTTCAAAGGGATATATTCACATCTTTATGCAGTGGAGTATGATGAGGGAGCAGAGCTTATTGAAAAATTTTCAGAGACAGTAAAATATTTAGGTAAAGAGAGATTTCAAATGATTCATATACAAAATAGCGTAGGTATATTATTATATGGAAATTGTGATATGATGACGCATCTTAGACCGGGGATATATATCTATGGGTTGCAGGAAGAAGGTTTTTTTCAAGAAGGATTAAAGCAGGTATTTAAATTAGAGGGGAAAATAGCAGGAGTAAGAGATGTGAGTAAATCAAAATACTTAGCTTACAATTTAAAAACTGCTTTATCTGAGAATGATTTTAATTACGCAGCAAAGATAAAAATTGGATATGGAGAAGGGTTTTCTAAAGCAAATGAAAAAAGCTGCTGTTTGATAAATGGGAAATCATACAAAATACTCTTGGTAACTATGGACAATACTTTTATAGAAGTTGATGAGTCAATAAAAGAGGGAGATCATGTGGTACTGTATTCTGATGTATCAAAAGTGAGAGAAGATACAGGACTTCATATATGTGAAGTTCTTCCTGTAATAACTTCAAGGATAGTAAGAGAAAAAATATAGGTATTAAAAGAGAAACAGATAATTAAATAAAAAAATGAGGAGACCAAACTTCTAAAATTAATCAAGTCTTGGTTTTCCTCATTTTCATTTTATTCAGCTACCTCAAATTCTGGATCGGTAAATTCATCTTTTTTGATTTTTCCTCCAGAATAATAGATATTATTCCAGATAAGATTTTCATTTTTTGATGGAGATACATACTCTTTAGCCTTTTCTCCATTGAGATAGTATTCTTCTAAAACTTCACTATTATCTTGATTTATATATCTCTTCTGAAATATATTTCCATTTGTATAATATAGTGTAATACAAAGAGGTTCTTCATCTTTGAAGATACCAAGATATTCTATACAGCCAGAGGGATAATAAAAAACAGCCTGTCCATTTAATCTGCCGTTTTTATAATCTACCGAATTTAATAAACGCCCCTCTTCATCTTTATTTACAAGGGTTCCAGTATAAGCTTTATCTTCTCCTTTTATGAAAATAATACTGGAATCTATATAAAGATTGGGATTCACTACTAATCTTTCAGAAAAACTAACTGCTGAAAGAAACAAAAAAACAAGTGATACAATTTTTTTCATATCCTACCCCTTTTTGTTTTTATACATTTTTAAGAAAGATTAGTATCTATATATTTTTTTGTCATTTTTGATACCAGAAGTATCTATTTCAAGTTTAATAAGCTTGAAATTATCTCCTATTGTAGACTTGATGCTGTTATTTATTTCAGCACTGATTTTTTTTGCATAAGCATCATAATTTGCAACATTTACTTCTGAACCAGCTGCAAACTCTACATCTACTTCTACAACTCTGTCATCTTCGATGTCCACGTCTATTTCTTTTAAAGTTATTTTTTTACCAGCTTCAAGAACAGGGAAATTTTTATAAATTTCACCAGCTAATATATGCTCTTCTCTATCAAAATCTCCAGCAAAGCTCATTGCAGATAAAAGGCAGAACATACCTAATAGTGTTTTTTTCATTTTGGGTTCCTCCTTAAAATTATGTGTATTATAATCTTCCCCAGATGTATAATATAACTTTATTTTCCACAACATTTTTTATATTTTTTTCCGCTTCCACATGGACATGGATCATTTCTTCCTACTTTACTATCATTTACTATAGTTCCTTGTAATGGAAGCCATTTTTGATAGTACCATGTACCATCTTTTTTTACAAAATAGCTTTTCTCATGATGGACTACAGTTTTTCCTTTTTCCCTATATGTAGCTTTAAATTCAACTATTCCCTCATCATCAGTTTCAGTTCCTTTATCAGTATTTACGATTTCAAGTCCCATCCACTCAGATTCTTTAGACCATTTTTCACACTCAGCCCAGTCTATACCAACCATGTGGTCAGGGTCATGTGTACTTTTGATAAATTCTATATCACCAGTGACATAGGCATTATATCTTGCTCTCATTAATTCTTCTGCTGTTTTGATTTCCATTAAAATTCTCCTGCTAATTTATCTAAATTTTCTCCTGTAACTCTGAATACTGTCCATTCGTCCATAGGAACAGCCCCCATTTTCTTATAGAATTCAATAGATGATTTATTCCAGTCAAGACACCACCATTCTACTCTTCCATAATTATTATCTTTTGCTACTTTTCCTAAGAAAGAAAGCATGATTTTTCCTATTCCCTTATTTCTGTATTCAGGCTTTACATAAAGATCTTCAAGGTATACTCCTGCTCTTCCTAAGAAAGTAGAAAAATTGTTAAAGAAAAGAGCAAAACTTACAGGCTCTCCATTTAACTCACCAAAAACTACCTGAGCTTTTTTATTTACAAATATAGATTCTCTAAGTACTTCTTCAGTTGCTACCACTTCATTTAAAAGATTTTCATAATCTGCAAGCTCTTTTATAAACTTTAAAATAAGAGGACACTCATCCTCAGTTGCAAACCTTATACTAAATCCATCTAACTTTGTCTGAAATTTTTCCATTTTCCCTCCTGAAAGAACAATGTAAGTATAACACTTATTTTATATATTATACTCGAACTCAATGGTAAAAGTCAATTTGAAGCCATAAGTATTGAAAAAATATATAAATCATATATATAGAAAAATTATAATTCATTTCCTCTGAAAATATAAATTTTCACAAACTTTTGAGATATATGAAAGAGACTTTTTAAAATAAATTTAAATTTACCTATTGACTATTTGAGATTTATTAGCTATATACAATAGTACAATGATTTAGGAACAAAATATCAGAAAGAACTTTCCAAAACAATAAGGGGGCATAATTATGAGAAACTTTGAAACATGCAACATAAGAAATATATCTCTTTTAGGACATAGAGGAAGTGGAAAAACTACTCTTACAGAAGCTTTGCTGTATATTTCTAAATTTTCAAACAAAATGGGATCTGTAGAAGAAGGAACAACAGTATCTGACTTTGATAAGGAAGAAACTCGTAGACTATTTTCGATAAACACTTCAATAGTTCCTGTAGAATATGGAGACTGCAAATACAATTTTTTAGATACTCCAGGTTATTTTGACTTTTCAGGTGAGGTATACTCAGCTGTCAGAGTATCAGGAAGTGCAGTTATAGTAATGGATGCTACATCAGGAGTAGAAGTAGGAACAGAAAAAGCATGGAGAATATTAGAAGAAAAGAAACTTCCAAGAATAATTTTCATCAACAAGATGGATAAGGGATATATTAATTATGAAAAATTGCTGCGTGAAATGAAAGAAAAATTTGGAAAGAAAATTGCTCCTTTCTGTGTACCAATTGGAGATAAAGAAGAATTTACAGGATTTGTAAATATAGTGGAATTAATAGGAAGAATATTCAATGGTGTAGAATGTGTAGATGGACCTATACCTGAAGATTTAGATATATCAGAAGTAAGAAATTTATTGCTTGAAGCTGTGGCAGAAACTGATGAAGCTTTAATGGATAAATATTTTAATGGTGAGGAATTTACTCTTGAAGAGATAAAAACTGGATTGCATAAAGGTGTAATTTCTGGAGATATAGTTCCTGTAATAGTTGGATCAGCTATACAGGGAATAGGGGTTCATACTTTATTTAAAATGATATCTGACTATATGCCTACACCAACTGAGATGTTCAATGGTGAAAGAGTTGGAACTAATCCAGTAACTGGAGAACCTGAAGCTAGAAAAATATGTAAAGACGAGCCTTTCTCAGCTATAGTTTTCAAAACTCTTGTTGACCCGTTTATTGGAAAAATATCATTATTTAAAATAAATTCAGGAACATTGAAAAGAGATACAGAAGTATTAAATCCTAATAAGAATAAAAAAGAAAGAATAGCTCAGATTATATATCTGAGAGGAAATAAACAGGAAGAAGCTCAGGAACTTGTAGCAGGAGATATTGGAGCTACTACTAAACTTCAGTTTACACAGACTGGAGATACATTATGCGACAAAGATAAACCTATAGTATATGATAGTATTGAACTTCCAGAAGCTTGTCTATATTCAAGTGTAGAGCCTGCACAAAAGGCTGATGATGAAAAATTAAGTACTTGCCTTCAAAGAATGATGGAGGAAGACCCTACATTTGTTATGTATAGAAATGCTGAAACTAAACAGCTGCTGATAGGTGGACAGGGAGAAAAACATCTATATGTAATCCTTTGTAAGATAAAAAATAAATTTGGAGTTCATGCTGTACTTACAGACCCAGTTGTATCTTATCGTGAAACAATAAAAGGAACAGCTTCAGTTCAAGGAAAACATAAGAAGCAATCTGGAGGAGCAGGACAATATGGAGATGTTCATATTAGATTTGAACCATCTGAAAAAGAGTTTGAATTTGTAGATGAAGTAAAAGGTGGAGTAGTACCTAAAACATATATGCCAGCAGTAGAAAAAGGACTTCTTGAAGCAAAGGAAAAAGGAATCCTTGCGGGATATCCAGTTATCAACTTTAAGGCAACTATATTTGATGGATCTTACCATCCAGTAGACTCTAACGAGATATCTTTTAAACAGGCAGCTGTACTTGCATTCAAAAAAGGAATAGAAATGGCTAAACCAGTTCTTTTAGAACCTATAATGAAGCTTGAAATTGTAGTTCCTGAAAGTTACATGGGAGATGTAATGGGAGATATGAACAAACGTAGAGGAAGAATTTTAGGAATGGAGCCTAATCAGTATGGAGAACAGGTATTGAATGTGGAAGTGCCTCAGGCTGAAATATTGAAATATGCTCTTGATCTTAGAGCGATGACTCAAGGAAGAGGACATTATAGATTTGAATTTGCAAGATATGAGGAAGTGCCAGAAGTATTAGCTAAAAAGATAATTGAAAGCAGAAAGGCATAATATTGTGACAGCAGAGACCATCTTCAGTAAAGAAATTTGCTGAGTGGTCTCTTTTTTTAAGGAGGGGATAAATGGGAGAAGTATTTATAGTTGATTTTGAAGAAAGACACCTTAACGATTTTAAGAAATTAGGATATGAGTGGCTTTTAAAATATGATTTACTAGAGCCTGTAGATGAAGAGATGCTGAATAATCCTAAAGAAAAAATAATTGATGAAGGTGGATTTGTATATATTGCTGAAATAGATGGAGAGTGTGTAGGAACTGTTTCATTGGGAAAAATAGAAAATGGAAATTTTGAAATATTAAAGCTTGCTGTTTCAGATAAATATCATGGAAAAAGAATTGGAAGTCTTCTTATGGAAAAATGTTTTGAAAAGGCAAGAGAGGAAGGAGCAAAGAAACTTCTACTTTATTCTAATCATCAGTTGAAAGCGGCACTTCATTTGTATAAAAAGTATGGATTTGTAGATTTAGAGTATGATGAAAATAAATATGAAGAAGCAGATATAAAGATGGAATGTATACTGTAAATAAAAAAAGAGAGAATACAATCAAGATAAGTATATTTTAGAGATTTGAAAATTAGAAAGAGCCCAATTTTCTATTGAAAAAGTTCTAAAATTATATTTCTACTTGCAGATATTCTCTCCTTTTATTTAGAATGTATATTTTACTCCCAGAGATACAGAAGATTCAAAATGATTTCTATTGATTAAACCATGAAGTCCAATGTTGTACTCTAAAAGAGTTTTTGTAGTATATGAAGCATTAAGATTTATAACCTCTGTATCTTTTGATACTTTCAATGGAGGAATTGTAAAATGTACATCAGGTTTGAAAATAAAGTCAGCATGGGTATTTCTAGGACTTTTACTTGAATGATACCATGTAAAATCTCCATTGATATTCCAATTTTCAGAAATGCTGTATTTGTATTTCAACCCTGCTTTCGATACAAGAGATGGAGAAGTATTCTTTTTAACATTTAAAGCATAGTTATCTTCATCAGTAGTTGTATCTTGTTTCTCATTGTATCCCTGATCTTTATTCCAGATATAGTCCAATCCAGCATAAGGATATACATAATTTTTTCTGTTATCTCCTGCTAATATGTATCCTGTCTCCCATCCAAAAGAAGTAAGGAAAGAATTGAAATCTCCTTTTATTTCTCTTTTGTTGTAATTATCCTCTCTGTCTAATATTCTTCTTTTCAGATCATGACGAGAATATCCCAATCCTGTCTGAAAAATATTCAGCCAGTTATTATGCAGATAAGAGACGCTTCCAACAAGGGTAAACGAATCAATATCTTCTCTGCTGCTTCCTTTATCCTTAAAGTCAACTTTGCTTCCAATATATCCATAGTTCAGACCAAATGCAAAATTATTATAAGGGAAAATAGATTGGCCATTGAAACCATATGATCTGTATGAATAAGCTGGATGGTAGGAATTTCCATAATATTTACCATAAGATGTAATAAGTTCACCAGATTGTGTGTTTGAATTAGGGTTTAAATTAAATTCTCTGTTTAAAGAGTAGTTTTTTTCTCTGGCTTCCATATTATTTATTTCATGGATATTAGATTTTGGATAATTATATATAGAATCATAAAATCCACCAACTATATCATTGCTAGGGGCAGGATCATCAGGTTTTTTATTTAGAACGAGATAGAGTATACCATTATCTCTGTCGTATTCGTAATTTCCCAGCCATCCTTCAGCCACATTATTTACATCTACTTGTCCAATACTGCTGTTGTTTGTATCTTTAATATATAGTGTAGGAATTTTAATTACAGTATCATTGGTAACATATAAAGAATCCATAGGATTTTCATTAATTATACCATTGTTCACAAGCTTATTAGTACTCAATGTAGGAGTAAGAAGGTCGCTTACCTGAATATTTAATGTCAGCTTTATATTTGGATTGATAATTAAAGTTCCATCTAATTTATCTCTTGATACTGGAGGCATAGAAACAGAAGATGGGTTGTCTTTAAATTTATCAGGAGCTACAAGAACCATATCTTTATTTAGATTCCATGTTCCACCCTTTACTGCTATATTAGAAAAATTCTTGATAGTGTAATCTATTGTACCATTTGAAATAGGATTTACAGTTACTGGTGTTTTAGATAGAATAAGAGTATCAGTACCTCTGTTTCCTTCCACTATTCCTTTTATTTTAGAAGCAGTACCAAGTTCCAGAGTATTATCACCATTCCCCATAAGAATAGCTATTTTTCCACCTTGTTCTATTGTTCCGTGATTCACAAAAGATGATGAGTTGCTTACAGAGACTCCAACATTTCCCTTGTTGGCAATTATACCATAGTTTACTCCATGTCCTCCATTTTGTATTGCAAGTCCATAGCTTGAACCATTTCTTATTTCACCAGTAGGTGAATTTGTAAATGTACTGTTGTATACAGCTACTCCAAATCTTCCTTTGTTAGCAATAATTCCTTTATTTATTCCCTGACTTTTAGAGTCTATTGTGAATCCATAATTTCCACTATTGGAAATAGTTCCATCATTTGCACCATAACTATTATGTATATAGAAACCTGTATTTCCATCATTGGAGATCACTCCACTTTTTTCATTTACTGCATCTTTAGTAGAATAAGCAGAAATTCCATAGTCTCCTTTGTTTTCCACTTTTCCGAAGTTAGATACCTTTTCTCCATCAATCAACCGTATTCCAAAATTTCCTTTGTTAGAAATTATTCCAGTTTTTTTATTAACTATTGCTGAATCACCAGAGACATCGATTCCATAATCACCATTATTCTCTATTGTTCCCAAATTCTGTATCGTTGAAAATGAAGAACCTGTTATTCCATGGGAGCCGTCATTTTTAATTATTCCAGTATTTATTATATTTGTGTGGTTAGATCCCACCAGACCATTGTAGATTGTTTCCGAATTATTTATACTTTCATTTTCTTCAGCAGAACTATTTAAGCACATACCAAGAAAGATGAAAATTAATAGATATTTTTTCATTTTTCTCTCCTTGTAAAGTATATATTAATTGATTTTCCCCTACACTTTACAGTTATTAGACAAAATTTTAAAAATCCTTTTATTTTTTATTAAATTATAGTAATATATAAGAAAGAACACGGATATAAAGGAGCTGCGTATGTTTATTCTTGAAAAAATAATTTCATTAACATTGTTGTCACCATTACCATTTATTTTAATTTTTATCTATATTGGATTGAAAAATATACTAAATAGAAGGATAAAATCAGGATTTCTTTTAATTTTTATTGGTGTGGGAACTTATTTAGGTACAAGTGACTTTTTTGTAGATAGATTTCTTTTTAAATTGGAAAGCGAGTACTCGACGATTTCCACAGTAAAGCTTCAGGAAGGAGATGTATACATCCTTTTAGGAGGGGGAATAGTGCCCAATAGTGCTGGAGGAAATGTGCCGTCAGAAGGTGCCAATGCAAGAATAATTAAAACTGCACAGTTTTATAATAAGTATCCCAAAAAAATATATATCTCTGGTGGAAGCCCTCTTCAAAATAAAGAGAGTGAAAGCTCAGTATATAAAAGAGAACTGGTAGCTTTAGGAATACCATCTGAAAATATTGTAATAGAAGAAAAAAGCAGAAATACAAGAGAAAATGCTTTATATATAAGAAAGATGATGGAAGGATCAAAAGAGAAAAAAGCAGTTTTAATTACATCAGCATTTCATATTCCAAGAAGTGTAAAAACTTTTGATGATGGAGAGGGAGGATTAATATTTTATCCAGCTCCTTGTGATTTCATGGCTAAAAAAGAAGCTGAGAACTTCTTTGACTACATTCCTGAATACACTAATTTTAAAAAATTAGGAATACTCTTGAAAGAATACATTGGAATGGTGTATTATAGAATAAGATATTAAAAAAATAAAAGATACCAAGGGGGAAAAATGCTGGGAAGAGAAATTTATGTTCAAAGAAGAGAAGTACTTAAGAAAAAATTGGGAAAAGGAGTTGTGATTCTTCCAGGAAATAATGAATCACCTAGAAATTATAAAGATAACTGTTATTCTTTTGATCAGGATTCTACATTCCTTTACTATTTTGGAATGGATATTCCAAGCCTTGTTGGAGTAATAGATATAGATAATGATAAGGAATATATATTTGGAACAGATTTTACGCTGGATGACATAGTATGGATGGGAGAACAGAAACTTCTTAAATCTTATGCAGAAGAGGCTGGAGTAGAAAATTTTATTGAAATGTCAGAATTTGAAAAATTTGCAGCTCAATTAAAAGCAGATAAAAGAGAGGTTTTGTTAATACCTCAATATAGAGCAGACAATGTAATGAAATTAAGTAAAGCTTTAGGACTGGATCCATTTAAGTATGATGAGCATACATCTTTAGACTTGATAAAAGCTATTATAGAACAAAGAAATGTAAAATCACAGGTAGAGCTAGATGAACTGGAAAAAGCTGTAAATATTACAAAAGAGATGCATCTTACTGCTATGAAAACTGTAAAGGCAGGAATGAAAGAATATGAAGTGGTAGCTGCTATTGAAGCTGTGGCAAAGAAATATTATGGATCAACTTCATTCTTTACTATATTTACTAAAAATGGACATATACTTCATAATCATGGATACGATAACACTGTAGAAGATGGAGACATGATTGTCCTTGACTGTGGAGCAAAGAGCAGAGAGGGATATTGTGGAGATATGACAACTGCTTTTCCTGTAAATGGAAAATACAGTGATAAGCAAAAAGATATGTATTCTCTATTGATAGAGATGTTTGAGAAAGCTGAAGAAATGGTAAGACCGGGAATAAACTACAAAGATGTACATTTAGCTGTGGCAAAAGTACTGACTGAAGGTATGATAAAAAGAGGATTGATGAAAGGAAATGCAGATGAAGCAGTGAAAGCTGGAGCTCATGCTGTATTTTTCCCACATGGATTAGGGCATATGCTGGGATTAGATGTACATGATATGGAAAATCTAGGAGAAGATTTAGTAGGATATGAAAGCTTCCCTAGAGATATGCAGTTTGGACTAAAATCTTTAAGACTTGCAAGAGTATTAAAAGAGGGATATGTATTTACTATTGAACCCGGAATTTATTTCATTCCTGAATTAGTAAAAAGATGGAAAGCAGCAGGAAAGTTCATGGAATATTTAAACTATGAAAAAATAGAAGAATATTTCGGATTTGGTGGAATGAGATATGAAGGAGACTTTGTTATCACTGCTGATGGTGCTAGAAGATTAGGAGATAAAATGCCTAAATATTACAATGAAATTGAAGATATAATGAAAAAATAAGATTAAATATTAAGAAATAATCAAAATATATAATAAAGTCTGGAAGAGAGAATAAGGAAATCATTGATTTTTAAATTCTCTCTTTTATACATTAGTCTTTAGTGGCAGAGGAGGGATGTTATGAGAGCTGTATTTGGAGAAAAGGGAGATTTTGAAAGCTGGATAGAGCTTGTTAAACTTGTGAGCGGCAATTTCCCAGGCTTAGATTTGAAATGCTATAAAGATGTATTGATTGAAAAAATAGAAAAGAAAGAAACTCTGGTAGTGAAAGAGGGAGAAAAGGTGGTAGGAGCTCTAGCTTTTTCATATGAAGAAAAAGAACTTAGCTTTTTAGCAGTACACCCTGAATATAGACAAGAAAATATAGGAACAGAACTTGTAAAAAAATTTGCTTCTCTATTTGAGGTAGGGACAAAGTTGTCTGTAATTACTTATCGAGATGGAGATATAAAGGGAGAGGGAGCTAGAAAATTATATAAAAAGGCTGGGTTCTTAGAGGGAGATCTTATAACAGTGTTCGATTATCCCTGTCAGGAATTTATATATGTTGTAAAATAAAAAATGAGGGTAACTACAATTAGATTAAATTTTAGAAACTTGGATGACTAAAAAGCTAGATTAAATTTTAAGAATTTGAAAATTAGAAACATTTGTGTAATTAATGAAGTAAGTAAAACGTAAAAAACAGTATGTTTGAGCAAAGCGAGTTTCCAGTAATTAAGCAGTTAGAATTTTAACTGCTATAATTACTGAGATGCAACAGTGGAACTGTTGTAATCCTTTAACTATTCTTTTATGTTTTAGGAACAAAATTAATAACAAATATTTCTACTGGAAAATTCTAAAATCATATGTCTATTTTTAAGTTGTCCAATTAAAAAGTCTAAAACTATATTTCTAATAAAAAATTACCCTCATTTTATTTTAGAATAATATTTTCTTAACAGCAGGAACAGCAGAAGCTATAAGTCTTCCACGATTAAAACTGTATAATACTTCACTTTGTTTATTTAGTACATTATAGAAGTTATCATTATTTAATACTATAAAGCTGGCAGGATTTCCTTCCTTGATACCATAAGAACTTCCAAGGTGAAGAGTACGAGCTGCATTATGAGTAATAAGCTTGTAGCTGTTAAGAATTTCTTCATATCCCATCATTTGACATACATGAAGCCCCATATGTACCACAGTCATCATATTTCCATCTCCAAGAGGATACCAAGGGTCGAATATATCATCATGTCCCATAGAAACATTATTTCCGTTGGCAAGAAGTTCTTTCACACGAGTAACTCCACGACGTTTTGGATAAGTATCAAATCTACCTTGTAGATGTGTATTAACAAGAGGATTACACACAAAGTTAATATCACTCATTCCTAAAAGACGGAATAATTTGCTGCAATAAGCATTGTTGTAGCTATGCATAGCAGTAGTATGGCTGGCAGTTACCATATCTTTCATACCACTTTCAAGAGCACGACAAGCTAATACTTCCAGTCCTTTTGACTGCTCATCATCTATTTCATCACAATGTACATCCACTAGACGTCCATATTTTTCAGCAAGTTCCATACAAAAATTTACACTTTCAACAGCATATTCACGAGTAAATTCAAAATGAGGAATAGCTCCTACACAATCAGCACCCATTTTTACAGCATTTTCAAGAAGCTGTTTTCCATTTGGATAACTAAGAATTCCTTCTTGTGGGAAAGCAACTATTTGCAGATTTACAAAATCTTTAAGTTCTTCTTTAAGTTCCAGCATACCTTCCATTGCAATAAGAGTAGGATCTGTAACATCCACATGAGTACGTACATGTTGAATACCATTTGAAGCCTGCATTTTTATAGCACGACGAGCACGATCTTTTACATCTTCTTTGCTCAATTTCTCTTTTCTCTTAGACCAGCATTCTATTCCTTCAAATAAAGTTCCAGACATATTCCATACTGGATCTCCAGCTGTAAGACATGTATCAAGATGTACATGGCTTTCTATAAATGGAGGAAAGGCTGATTTACCTGTGCAGTCTATGACCTCTTCTCCTGGAAGAGCTTCAAGAGATGGAGCAATAGTTTTGAATATTCCATCTTCTACACGGATATCAGAAGCAGTTTTACTATTTTCAATAAATATATTTTTGATAAGCATTGATTACCTCCTAATATAATAATAGTTTCTGTTAATTGAAATACTTCTCTCAAATTAACAGATCTTAATTTTATCTTTCATTTTCTTTGTTTTTCATTTCTCTATTAAAATTTTCTTCCCAATTTTCTTCAAGCATTTCTAAATTATTTATTATACTTCTTTTCACATTGTTATAGATGAATTTGATTCGTTTAATTACTTTTCTTTTTTATTAAGCATATTATCAAGGATTATAAATATTATACCAGAAGATACAAGAGAGTTTAAAGGTTTTATTCCCCAAGGAACAAATATTCCAATTAATGCTCCACATACAACAGCTAAGATACCAGCAAAGTTGAAGTCTTTGTATTTATAATTTTTATCTGTATATTCAGCTTTATGAGTGAAATAATGAAGAATAATAACTGCTCCAACTGGTGGAATCATACCACTCAATAGATTAAGGAATCCAACAAAATTATAATACAGCCATACAGCAGTTACAGTTCCTATTACTCCCCCTAAAAGCACCATTGGCTTCATTGGAACTTTAGTTATATTTGAAACTCCAAGTCCAGCAGTATAAAGAGCATTGTTGTTAGTAGTCCAGATATTAAGTCCCAAAGTTATTACAGCAGGAATAGCCAGCCCTTGAAGAATAAGGATATCAAAAATATCAGCAACTCCAGTAACAGCTCCCCCTACAGCACCAAATATCATCATGATAGAGTTTCCAACAAAGAAAGCAACTACAGTTGCAACAACAGCTATTTTAGCACTTTTTGAAAAACGTGTAAAGTTAGGTGTTGCAGTACCTCCTGAGATAAAAGAACCAACAACGATAGCTATACCAGTGGCAAGGCTCAAAGGTGTTGCAGGATTCTCAGGGAAGATATTCATAAATCCACCAACTTTTGTTATTCCCCAATTTAATGAGAAAACTCCAAGTAGTGCAATTAACGGAACAGCTATAGAACCTAATACTGCAAGAGCTTTTATACCATAATATGCAGTAAGAGTCATAACAATACCAGTAATGACAATAAGAAGCCATACAGGAATTCCAGTAAGTCCAGATACAGGAATAGCAAACATTGCAACTCCTACTCCAAACCATCCTATTTGTGTAAAGCTAATAAGTGCAGAAGATAAAAAAGAACCAGTTGTACCAAAAGAATGATGTCCAAGAAGATCAAGAGTGAGACCGGTTTTCTGTCCAATATACCCTAAAGTTCCACAGTATACCCCAAGAAATGCATTTCCAATAATCATGGCAGTGAAAAAGTTCATCATATTCATACCAATACCAAGATTGCCTCCAGCAGTCATACTAGGAGTAAAGAATGTAAATCCTACTAATACCACCATTGCTGCCCATAACCCCTGTGTCTTTTTTGAAGATGGAACAGCAGAAAGAGAATATTCAGAATCTTTTTCAATGTTTTTTTGATTGTTTAAGTTACTCATTTTCAGCTCCTCATATATATTATTTTGTTAAAAACTATATAAAAGTTAAAAATTAAGAAGGGATAAAGAATAAATATATACAAATATTAAACTTTATTTCAATGTAGGATTATATCAGAAAAATATAAAAAATTCAATGATATATTATATATTTAAAGGATATTAATTCTTAAAATAACATTAAAATTTTAAATTTATCCTTGACTAATCTTATATTAAATAATACAATTAAGTAGTACGTATTAAAGACGTTAAATAACTTTGGGCGGAAGAGATAATCAGATTAAAAATTTTAGAAAAGGGGAAAGTATGGAAAAGCTTCTTGCACAGTATAAGAGATTTGTAATATTTATTTTCGTATTTATATTTATTTCCATATCTTTGTTTCTGTATAATTCTATAAGAATAGTTATGAATGTTAATCATAGCAACAGCAGAATAATATATTTAGAGAGAAAGCAAGACTTTCTTAAAGAAAATGTAAATAAAATAATTGAGAGAATTATTGAAATAGAAGAAGAGATTAAAATAACTTCAGATATTTCCAAAATAGAAATGAAAGAAATAGTTAAAGAAAAAATAAAAAATGAAATTCATCAGATAAAATTTGCCAGTGGACAATATATTGGGATAAAAGAAATACTAAATTATAATGGGGGAGAAAATTATGCTCTTCAGCATGTCCATCCTGATAATCTTATTAGTGGAAAAGATATACCATTATCTACAAATATATTAGATTCCAATGGAAATAAAATGAATCAGATAGAATTGAATGGAATAAACAGCAAAGGAGAATTTTTCTACAAATATTATTTTAAAGAACTGAAAAGCGAAATAGCATCTGAAAAAATTGTTTTTGCAAAGCTGTATAAGGACTATAACTGGATAATTTCAATGGGATGTCCGCTAAAAGAGATAGATGAATATACTGCTATAGTAGATGATATAAATAAAAGTTTTTATATGGACCTGACTTTTAAAATGCTTATTGCCTTATCTCTATTTTTCTTTGCAGTATTCAGTATGTTGACAATATATAATCAAAAAATATCTAAAAAGGTAAAAGAAGAAACGGAAATAGATGTACTTACAGAGGCTCATAACAGAAGAGGAATGGAAAAGTACATGAATGATCTTTTTGAAAGATATAAAATAAATAGAAAATCTCCATTGATTCTCGTAATTGATGTGGATAATTTTAAAAAGATAAACGATACTTATGGTCATTATTTAGGAGATAATATATTAAAAAAAATAGTGGAAGGAATAAAAAACAGTATATCAAGTCAGGATATGCTGTTTAGAACAGGGGGAGATGAGTTTTTACTTATATGTCCTATTTCTCCATACATTGATATAAATCAATTTGGAAATGAACTTTTAAAAAGGCTGGAAGATATAGAATATGTGGTGGATGGAAAAAACTATAATGTCACAGTTTCTATAGGAGGAGCTTGTTTTGCAGAGAGTGATGATGAGTATTTAACAGCTGTAGAACGTGCTGACAGAGGATTGTATATAGCTAAGAAGAATGGAAAAAACCATTTTTATTTCTATGATGATAAAGCAATGGATTAAAAAAGAGGATAGCACTCTGCTATCCTCTTTTGGTTTATATACTTGTAAATTGATTTATAGAATTATTATAAATAAATCCATTATCTTTAAAGCGTGCGATAAGAGCTTCTTTATCCACTTCCTCATCTTCACACAGAGCATCAATAGATGAATAAAAATCCCTTAACTTCATATTCAGCATACTGTAAGCAATATTTATATCCATTGTAAGATAATTGTGTCTCATCCTTTTAACTCCTTTTTAAGCGTTTTTAATATTTCGTTTCTATCTAATGATTCAAGAGCATAGATTTTCTTTTCTATATCTCTATTCAATTCAATAATTTTTTCACTGGCTCCATTTTTTACCAGCTTATCTTCTAAGTGAGCTTTTGGACTGAAATCAAATTTTTCTTTCATAAGTTCACAATAAAGATTATAAAACTCCTTGTCATCTTTTGCTTTTTTCATTTGTTTTAACTTAGGATTAGAAGAATTTTTTAATATTTTTCTATCTAAGATAAGGAATATAATAATACCAGCCTCTAATAATGCAAGGATTATTACTCCTATCATGAGTCTGTTATCAGCCTTATTAATTTCTTCTATCTGTGTGTCTGGAATAGAAGAGATTGCTATTTTTTCTGCTGGTGCAGAAGGAGCAGTTACAGCAGCAGTGGCATTATTTACAGGTGGAGCAGCAGTAGTCATTGCTGGTGGAATAACTGCACCATTAGCTGTGCCTGTTACTTCTATTACTTTTGCAGGGACTTCAAATTCTTTGTATTTCTTCTCTGCTGTATCGAAATATGGAATCTTAATAGCAGGAATAGTTACTTTACCAGTTACTTTTGGAATAAAAGCTATATCAAAAGTTTTTTCAGTATAGTATTGTCCATTTACAATTTTTTCTCCGCTCTCTTTAGAGCTTTCAAAAACATTAAAGTCTGGAATATTATTAGAAACTACTTTTTCAAGCATATCTAAATTAACATCTCCAGAAAGTTTTAAAGTAAGAACCACAGATTCTCCAAATTTTACTTTATCATTATTCCAAGAATAGTCTCCCTTTAATTCTCCTACAACATCTTGAAAACCAGCAGGTTTACCAGATGGAAGAGGAAGAATAGTAAGTTCCATCTCTTTAGAACCTAAATATACTGGGGTAGAAGTATTTCCAAATACAAAGCTGTCATTAGGACCACTTTCTGTTACAGCAGCATATCCTCCTTTTATTGATTTATTTCCAGAAGAATTAGCTTGCAGTATACCTTGATAAAGAATTACTTCTAATCCTCTTCTCCCATTTTCATCAGTGAAATATTTCTCAGTATACCCACCTCTGTTATTTACAGGAGTTATATCTTTTACAGAAAGATCACCAAAGTTTGGTCTGTCTATATATTGCAAATTTCTTAAAGGAACAGTTGTTAATAATTTTTCTTCAAATGGAATTTTTTGTCCAAAGTAAAAAGTATTTTTTTCTTTTAAGTTATCCTGAAGAGTCATTTTTCCTTCAACATTGACTTTTGCTTCTTTAGCAACATTTATATTTATAGAATTTGATGTTTCTTTTTTTCCATTCACCTTTAAAGTAAAGTTTCCTTCTTTAAGAGGAATAAGAGTATATATATCTGATTTTGAACTTGTAGATTTTCCATTTACTATGGAATAGCTTGATTGACTTCCTTTGGAAGCTATCTTAAAATTTTCTATTCCATCTATTGTATAATCTTTTTTGTCACTGTCTAAAAATTTTACCTGTAGAGATATAGGTTCATTTATAGATGGATCACTGTTGTTGACATCTAAGATTATTTCAGAGAATGTAAAACTGCTGATAAATAAAAACAGCAGTAAATTAAAAAGTTTTTTCATTTTTCACCTCTACCATCTATTATTTGAATTTCCAGTATCTATATTTATGACTCTTTCATTATTTTTAAAAGATTGTTTCTCATTACCTTCCAATCTTTTTAAAATAGCTCTGACTTCTCCTTCTCTTACATCATCTTTAGAGTCTATAGGCTGTACCTCACCTTGAGGAATACTATTCTGTTTATCATTCTGATCTTTGTTTTGATCTTGCTTATCATTTTGTTTATCTTGATTCTGTTGATTTTGATTGTTTTGCTGATCCTGTTTATTATCTTGATCTTTGTTCTGATCTTGTTTATCATTTTGCTTGTCTTGATTCTGTTGATTTTGATTGTTCTGTTGATCCTGTTTATTATCCTGATCTTTGTTCTGGTCTTGCTTATCTTGATTTTGGTTATTCTGTTGATCTTGCTTATCATTTTGCTTATCTTGATTTTCCTTGTTTTGTTGATCTTGTTTATTATCTTGATCTTTGTTTTGATCTTGCTTATCTTTTTGGTTATCCTGATTCTGCTGGTTCTGACTATTCAAATCTTCTATCTTCTTCAAAACTATCTCATAGTTCTTTTTAATATTAATATCACTAGAAGTTTTCATAGCAAGCTTGTATTCTTCAAGAGCAGCTTTGTAATTTTTTATAGCTTCTTCAGGATTTTGCTGTACCGCTTCATCTCCAAGGAAAGCATATGAGTTTCCTCTGATAAAATATTCTGTACTTGGAGTTTCAGTAATCTCTTTATACTTTTTTTCTTCATAAAGTGATTTTATAATATTATTTCTAACTTCATTACTTTCTTTTATTTTTAAAGATTTATTATATTCATCACGAGCTTCATCAAATTTTTTCTCTTTAAAGAAAGAGTTTCCTCTGCTGTTGTGATAATAAGCCTGTGTGCTGTTAAAGGAAGCAGCAAAGGCAACAAGCGAAAGTATAAGGATAACAAGGCATATTATTCTATTTTTCATCTTTTGCCCCTCCTCTTATGAAATAACCAAGAAGGATAAGAAGTATTCCAATACCTAAAGGTATTTGAAAGTATTTTTTATACACTTTCATGCTTTCATTTCTTTGATTTTTTCTTTCCAGATTAGCAGTATCTCTAAAGAAATTAAATGTATCATCCTTCAGATTATTTACTTCATAGTACTTTCCATTACTTTCTGAAGAAAGTTTTTTTAAGAAATCAGAGTTAAGTTTGCTTATAACAGCTGATCCTTTTTGATCTTTTATGAAACCGACTTTTTTTCCATTGACATATTCTGGAATTATAGTTCCTTCATCAGTACCAATACCTATCGAGAAAACATTCATCTTATTATCTTTTACAAATTTCAGAGACTTATCATCAAAATCTCCCCCATCTGATAGGACAATAATAGTTTTGTTGTCACTATTGATTTCTTTAAATGATTTCTCTGCAAGTTCCAGAGCCTGATAAAGTTCTGTCCCTCCTCCAGAAATCAAATTAGTGTCCAGAGCATTGATGTAGTTTTTACCAATGGAATAATCATCAGTAAGAGGCATCTGTATATATGCACTGTCAGAAAAAGGAATAAATCCGATTCTGTCCCCTTTCAAACCTTGAAGAAGATTTTCCAGAGTTCTCTTTGCTGCCTCCAGCCTGTTAGGATAAACATCCTCTGTCATCATAGACCTAGAGGTATCAATAAGGGCGTATATATTCAATCCTTTTACCTCAACAGTATCTTCATTCAAAAGTTCTTGAGGAGAAAGGAGAGCTATAACTACCATAAATGCACCTAAAGTCATAAGGATAGTTTTAATTATCTGTACAAAATTATATTTTTTTAGTTTAAGTATATCAAGTATCCTGTTTCTTTTACTCATACCAATTATCATAAAGAAGAGGATGAGAGCAGGAACTATTATATATACTGTGTACTTTATATTTCCAAATTCCAAGTTATTCACCTCTTATTATGGTATTCTGATGTAAAAAACATACTCAAAAAATATTCCTAAAACTAAAAGTATTAGAGAAAGTTTTAATAAATTTTCAAAGAGCTCATGTTTATCATAGAATGATCTTCCATCTATCTGTGTTTTTTCCAAGGCATCTATTTTATTAAAAATTTCTTTAAACTCTTTGCTGTCACTGGCTCTGAAATATTCTCCTCCAGTAGTTTCAGCTATACTTTTCAGCATATTTTCATCAAGTTCTGTATTTTTAACTGTTGTGTATCCAAAGAATGAAGGAACTTTTATTTCCTTTGCTCCAATACCGATTGTGTATATTTTTATACCAAGTTCCTTAGCTATATCAGCAGCAGCAGAGGGGCTCATTTCTCCTGAGTTGTTTTCTCCATCTGTCAAAAGTATGATGACCTTAGATTTAGCTTCAGAATCTTTTAATCTGTTTAGGGCCACTCCGATTCCCATACCAATAGCAGTTCTTGTATTGCTTGTTATATCATCAACAGTAAGCTTTCCTGTCATTTCCTTTATTACATTATGATCAAATGTAAGGGGAACTTTTGTGTAGGCATCCCCACCAAAAACAATAAGGGCAAGTCTGTCATCAGTTCTTTTATCTATAAATTCACTTAGTACCTCTTTAGCTTTTTCCAGACGGTTTGGAGTAAAATCCTCTTGGAGCATAGATTGTGAAAGGTCCAAAGATATTGCAATATCAATTCCATCTTTCTTTACAATTCTATTTTCTGATAACAGCTGAGGTCTTGCCAGAGCAACTATCATCAGTATCAATGAAAGAAGAATAAGATATTTTCCAATAAGATATTTTTTTGTTTTTAATTTAAAGTTTTTGATAGGTTCTATTCCGGGAACTTCGATACCTTGCTTCTTTCTTTTCATCAGAAAAAGAAAAAGGACAACAGGTATCAGAATAAGGAAGTATGGTGCTGCAAATTTAAACATTATTCTTTTACCTCCTTTATTTTTCCATATATTTCAAAAGCTTTTTCTTTACTCTGCTGGAAGTAGTCATCCCTGTCTTTAGAGAATTTATAATTATCCAGCCACTCAATAAATTGGATATCCTCATCATTGAGATTTTTTAATGGAAAGTAAATACCATTGATAAAATGAGAACCATATTTTTTGTCTATATATTCTCTGAGAGCATAGCTCATTTCGTAGAACCATTTATCCTCAGACAGCATATTCATTTCATTTTCAAATTTTTCTTCTGGAGTCAGATGTATAGTTTTATCTTTTTTTATTTTTATTCCAAGAAGAATAATCACAAGAGCTGCAATTCCAGCTGCTGTACTTATAATAGCTCCATATGGGAACTGGTGAAGAAATAAGTTTTTGTCGCTTTCATCAGAAAGATTTATGAATATCTCTTTATCATCAGGTGTTAAAACTGATTTTATATCAATAGTAACCTCTTTATTTCCTATATTTATTATATTTTCACCTGCTTTAAATCCTTTTACTGAAAGAATTACTGCACCATCTTTTCCATCTTTCATACTCTCTATGGAAAAATCTGTATTTTTAAATGAATCCATTATTTTTTCTTTAGATACACCTGTTATCTGTAAAGTTACTGTGTCTCCTATATTGATATCTTTTGCAGAGAGTGCAAAGGATAATGTTATAAAAAGAATGACTAATATTTTTTTCATAATGACCTCCTTCTCTTGAAAAAATTAGAAAGAGTAACAATATAGTCTTCATCAGTGTAAATGTTAAGTATATTTTTAGGGATATCTTCATTAAGTGCAATATCCTTATCAAAATTTTCTATTACTATCTCTTCTCCCGTTTCAGAATCTATCATGTTGAATATAGCTCCCTTAGGAAGTGTTTCATATTTTCTATCTGCTATTCTTATAGGAATAAGGTCATGTTTTTGAGCTGTAACAGCCATGGATTTTTCATAACCTTTATCTATAAAGTCAGAGATTAAAAATACTATAGCTCTTCTTTTTGCTATTTTGTTTAGAAAATCAAGTGCTTTAGATATATCAGTTCTTTTACCTTGAGGTTCAAAGCTAAGGAGATTATCCAGTATGACAAGAGAATGATTTCTCCCTTTTTTCAAAGGAATAAACTTTTCTATTTTATCTGTAAATAGAACTGCTCCCACCTTGTCACTATTTTTATTGGCACTGAATGCAAGACTTCCCACTAATTGACACAACAGATCTTTTTTAGCATAAAAGCTGTTTGACTTGGAAATGTCAATAAGAAGGAAAATAGCAAGCTCTCTTTCTTCAGTAAATTCCTTTACATAAGTTTTTCTCTGCCTTGCACTAACTTTCCAGTCTATTTTCTTAACATCATCTCCAGGGGCATATCTTCTTATATCAGAGAATTCCATTCCATTTCCCTTGAAATATGAACGATATTTTCCTGCAAATAATTCATCAGCAAGTATGGAAGAAGCTATTTCTATTTTTTTTATTTTTTTTAGAATTTCTGCTCTGTTCATAACTCCTCCTGTTCAGACTATGGCAGTTCAACTATTTCAAGTATATCTGTAATGATATCTTCTGCTTTTTTCCCTTCAGCTTCTGCCTCATATGTAAGTATCATTCTGTGACGAAGTACATCAAAGATGACTCTTTTTATATCCTGAGGGATGACATAATCTCTTCCTTCCAGAAAAGCATTTGCTTTGGCAGATACGACAAGGGCTAAAGAAGCTCTTGGAGATGCTCCACAGGCAATATAGTTATTAGTTTCTCTAGTTTTAAATACAATATCAAGGATATAGTCCATAAGCTTTTCATCTATATGAATTTCTCTTATAATCTGTTTGATTTTTTCTATTTTATCCTTGTTTAATATTTCATTTATCTGAATAGAATCAAAATCAGATACAGAAGTAAGAAGTTTAAGCATATCTTTTTCCTCTGCTTTTGTGGGATATTCAATTTTTACTTTCATTAAAAATCTATCCTGCTGTGCTTCAGGAAGAGGATAAGTTCCATCCTGTTCAATAGGGTTTTGTGTAGCAAGAACAATAAATGGTCTGTCCAGCTTAAATGTTTCACTGGCTATTGTGATTTGTTTTTCCTGCATAGCTTCAAGCAATGCTGACTGTACTTTGGCAGGAGCTCTGTTTATTTCATCTGCAAGTACTATATTTGCAAAGATAGGCCCTTTCTTAGTATAGAAGTCCCCAGTTTTTTCATTATATATTTCAGTTCCTATAATGTCACTGGGAAGTAAATCTGGTGTGAACTGTATTCTTGCAAATTTTAAACCCAAAGTTTGAGCTAAAGTATTTACAGTTAGAGATTTTGCTAATCCTGGAAGTCCTTCCAGAAGGATGTGGTTGCCAGTAAGAATACCAATAAGTATTTTTCTTACCATATCCTCTTGTCCAATTATCTTTTTTTCAATTTCTTTCTTTAGAGAGATAATATTCTCTCTTTCAATTTCAATTTGTTCTTTTAGATTTTCCATGATGCCTCCTTGTTGAGTGTTTCTATTATTTATATTAATAAGTTATAAAGCGAATCCTTTTTTACAACAATATATTAGACGAAGAAAAACACTAAATTGTTGAAACTTTTTTAAATTGAGCTTAATTTTTATTTTACACTAATCCCTTTCTCTGTGATATAATATATTAGCATTATAAAAGGGTGGTTTCAATGAAAATAAAAGATATAAAGAAAAGAAATATTTCTAAAATCTTAAATGCACTAAGGAAAAGCAACAGCATATCTAAAAAAGATCTTTCTGAGATTATAAATCTTGCTCCCAGTACTTTGACAGAAATATGCTCTGATTTGCTGGAGCAGGGGATAATAAAGGAGCTTGGGGAAGTAAACAGTGACAAGCCGGGAAGAAAAAAAGTGCTTTTATCTATAAATTATGATTATAAAAAAATTATAGGGATAGATATAAAAAACAACTTTTTTTCTCTTACTCTTACTAATTTAAAGGGAGATGTAGAGGCTCAGAAATATTTTGATAAGGATACTTCTGAAGCATATATTTTTTTAGATGAGCTTATAAAAGAGATCAAAAGCTTTATAAATGAAAATAATCTGAATAAAAAAGAGCTTCTTGGAATAGGAATAAGTATAGTTGGAGCAGTTGATCTTAATACTGGTTCTACTATGAGTTTTATTGGATTCTGGAATGAATCTGTACCTCTAAAAAAAATAATGGAAGAAAAATTGGAAATTCCAATTTATGTAAATAATAATGTAAAAAATCTGGCTATTTATCAAATGTTTTTAGAAGAGGAGCTTTCAGATTTCTTTTTTCTGAAATATGGAACAGGGGTAGGAGGAAGTCTGGTTGTTCAAAGTGAACTTTTTAAAAAAGAATCTTCATTAAGTGGAGAGATAGGACATTCAATAATCAATAATGATGAAAATATATGCCCTATCTGTAAAAGAAAAGGATGCTTTGAAAATAACTATTCGGAAAGAGCTATTTTGGAGAAAATGGAAAAGATATATTCTAAAGAGAGTACTCCGATTATATTTTCTCTGACATCTGGAGATAGGGAGAATATTTCTTTTGATATTATCTTAAAAGCAGGAGAGTCAGGAGAGATAGCTGTGCTTAAAACTCTTCAGGAGGCAGCAGATTATCTGGCAATCCTTATTTTAAATATGTTTACACTGTTCTACCCAAAGAAAATTGTTTTGTGTGGAAATATTTTCAAAAATGATGTATTCATAAATTATCTTTTTGGATATATTCATAATAAGCAGATATTTGATTTTAAAAAGATAATATCAGTGAGCAGCATTTCTGAAAAGGAAGAGAGATGTGCCCCAATATTTTCAGTATTGAAAGAGAAATTTTATCTATTGTAAAAAAATAAAACTGTGAAAAGATTAACTAATAAGCAGGAACTTAATCTGACTTTTAATCATTCGTTTCTCAGTTTTTTTATATAAAAATATAAGTTCTTTTATTAAAATCTATACTTCTCTATTTTTGAAGATGTTGTTTTAATAAAATTTTACTTTATTTTTTGATCAATTATTCTTTGCTTTTTACATAAAAGCATAAAAATATATTAGAAAATTAATAAAAAAATGCTGAAATGAGGAAATTAAATCTTCACTTCAGCATTTTTTATAATGACTATTATCAAGTTTTATATAAAATGTTCTCTTCTATAATAGCTAACTTTGAACTCTATATAATAATTTTTATGTAATGTGTATCTTTAATTTTATACATAATACTCTCTTAATATAATATGTAATTTTAACTTTTATATAACAATATTATTTTAAAATTGTTGCAGTCCATATTTTTATACAGTCTGTTTTATTACCTCTTTTTCCTTTGCCACTCCCATTTTATCTACCATAACAAATAATATCGCTGATAAGATAATATATATAGCTGTTATCATAGTAAATCTGCTTCCAATATTTTCTGTAAGACCAACTAATCCTCTATGAGAAAGAAGAACATAGACATAGACAGTAGTTGTTGCTATAAGAGAACTCATAGGCTTTGCATATCTCCAGTGTACCAGAGAAATTTCCTCTTTTCTGCTCTGTACATAAGGAGTCTTCATTGGAGCTATATATCCAATAGCAACCATGATTATTACACAAAGAAGGAAGAGCATTCCTAATACATGAAGGAAGCTTATATTTACCTTGTACACAAACTGCATCATTCCATAAAGGAACATAAATACAAAGATGGCAACTTTAGCTGCAACAGCAGGTATTTTTTTTGAGAAGAAACCTACAAATACTATTACAAGAGTTGGAACATTGAAGAATCCCATAAATTTTTTCATAAACTCAAATAGTCCATTTGGTGCATTTACTATATATGGTGCTACTAAGATGGCAAGGATACCAAGGACAGTTCCAAATATTTTACCAACAGTTACCAGTTTTTTATCTTCTATATCAGGATTGACAATAGGCTTATACAAATCTAAGCAGAATAATGTAGAAGCTGAATTTAAAGCAGAGTTGAAAGAACTTAGTATAGCTCCAAAAAGAACTGCTCCAAAGAACCCTACTAAAGGAGTAGGAAGAACTTTATTTACAAGTATCGGATAAGCAAAGTCTCCTTTAGTTATTTCACTTCCATATAGGTGAAAAGCAATTATACCGGGAATTGCAAGAATAATTGGTGCAAATATTTTTAAAAATCCAGCATAGATAACTCCCTTTTGCCCTTCTGCTAAGCTTTTAGCACCAAATGCTCTCTGTACTATTGCCTGATTTGTACACCAGTAAAATGTATTTATTAATATAATTCCTGTAAAAAGAGTAGAAAATGGAACTGGTGCAGCAGCATCTCCTATTGCATTTAATTTTTCAGGATGATTTATAATTAATTTTTCTATTCCCTGTGAAAAACTTCCATCACCTAAAGCTTTTAAGCCAAGAACTGGAATAAGTATACCACCAGCTATAAGTCCTACACCATTGATAGTATCAGAAACAGCAACTGCTTTCAGTCCACCGAATATAGCATAAATTCCACCAATGATACCTATTCCCCATATAGTAAGTACAAGAGCAGCCTGCTCTGATATTCCAAACATTGCTGATATATTGAAAAGAGAGTTTAAAGCAACTCCACCAGAATACAGCACAACTGGAAGAAAAATAACCCCAAGACTTATTAGAAAAAGAATAGCAACTATATTTCTTGTACTTTTATCATATCTTTCTTCAAGAAACTGAGGAACTGTTGTAAATCCGCTTGTTAAATATCTTGGAAGGAAATACAATCCCATAAATATCAAAGTTATACCTGATGTCACTTCATATCCGATTACAGATAATCCTCCCATAAAAGCATTTCCATTCATTCCTACTAACTGTTCTGTAGAAAGGTTAGTAAGTAATAACGATCCTGCTATAACGACACCACTTAAACTTCTTCCACCTAAAAAATACCCACTGTTAGAATCAAGATTTTCATTTTTTGTAAGATACCAAGATATCACTGCTACCAATCCAGTAAAAAAAATAAATGTAACCACTGCTAATAGATTCATATTTCACCCCTTTTGAATATGTATTATTAAGATATTTTACTATGCCTGTTTTATTCTTGGCATCCACATTGGTTCTTTTCCTAGTTCTGCCCAAATATATTTTAAAAGCAGCTCACTTTTCAGTTCTTTATATTTTTCATTATCCCATAAATTATTTAATTCCTTTGGATCTTCTTTTAAATCAAAAAGCTCTCCATAAGTCTGATTGTAATATACAGTTAATTTGTATCTTTCGTCAACATAAGTTTTTAAATGTATAGTAGTAGGCTCATGGTGATTTTCACAAATAACATGATCTCTCAGTTTTACATTTTCATCTGTCCACGCTTTAGTCTGATCAATTCCAGTCATATCATATGGTATTTTTATTCCACACATACTTAAAAAAGTAGGAGCAAGATCTACCAATGATTGAAGAGAATGAGAAACTTTGTTTTCAGGAACAACTTTAGGATACTTAACAATAAAAGGTATTTTGATGAGATCTTCATAATGGAAGGGACCTTTTCTGATAAGTCCATGCTGTCCAACAAAATGCCCATGATCTGTTGTAAATACTATTATAGTATCTTCAGCAAGGCCTAATTCTTCCAGTTTATCCAAAATTTTACCAATATATTTATCCATCATAGATACCATTCCATAATATAGTGCAAGGTCTTTTTTGATATCTTCTTTTTTTTGCAGATGTGAATGCATACCATGGATGCCAAATCCAGTTTCTTTATATTCACTGAAATCAGGATTTTCTTCCTGTGTTTTCCTAAAATGTGGTGGATTATATTTATGATCATCATTTATTGTCTCTTCATCTATAGAGAGTTTTTCTGGGTCATACATAGATGCCCAAGGTTCAGGTACAAAATATTCAGGATGAGGATCAAAGAAACTTGCCCAAAGAAAGAAATTTTCATCATTGTTCTTGTAATCTTCAAGCATACTGCTGCATCTTTCAGCTATCCATGAATTATAGTGATATTCTTCTGGAATTTCCCATTTTCCCCAGTTTCTCTTGCTGTTGAGAATGTTTCCTTCTTTTTCTACTAATATTTCTAATCTTGGATATTCTTCTTCGCTCATATTACCAGTAGGATTCAGGTAATAATCTCTCCAGTTTTTACACCCTTTTTCTTCAAGCCATATTGCATAATGCTGTCCTACATGAGATTCGTTAGTATGATTTCTTGCAAGCTCCACATGGTCGAATCCATAGAATCTATCTCTGTAATTTTTCCAGAACTCAAGGTCTTGTAAATATGGATAAGCTTCTAAAGAAGGAAATTCCTCTGTAGATGCCAGCGGCTGAAAATGTGCTTTTCCTATTAGAGCACTCTTGTATCCATTTCCTCTGAGTACATCTCCAATGGTAGTTTCATTTTCAGATAATTTAGTTCCTAAAGTCCATGCACCATGCTGGCTTGGATATTTTCCCGTGATAATAGATGCTCTGGTAGGGGTACAAGTAGGATTTGGGCAGTAGGCTCTGTCAAAAGTAGTTCCTTCCTTAACTAACCTGTCAAGATTAGGAGTCAGAATCTCTTTATTAAAAGCACCTATTGTATCAAAGTGCTGCTGATCACTTGTTATCAATAAAATATTAGGTCTTTTTTTCATAAAAATATCTCCTTGAAAATAATTGATTTATATTACGAATTAATTATAAGATTATAATATAATATTTCTTAAAATATGTCAATAAATAATATGAAAATATTTTATAACTATATTATTTGTACCGATATAAACCGTTAAATAAAAAATAAATATTTATTTTTTATGACGAAATATTTTTTGAGGGAAGAGTTGTTTCATTAAAAATTGTAATAAGAATTGTGTGTTACAATTATTATTAATTATTTGGCTGTTTTATGAAATGTTTGTTAAATGAAGTGCTGTGAGGAATAAAAGATGGAGAGTGAATTAATTATGAGAAACTACCAATGTTATAAAAGAAATATTATAAATACACAAACCATAGAAAAATAATGAAGAAAAGTAATTGAATAAGAATAACAAATAAAATATAGAGGTAATAAAAAAACTCCCTGCATGGACAGGGAGTTTTTTTTATGAATGATTGACGGTTTGTGAGCTATTATTTGTTTTTGTTTAAAAGTTCTTTTCCAGGGATTCCAGGTTTAGTCATTTCAAACGGATTTAAAATAATATCTAGATCCTCTTTGCTTAATAATCCTCTTTCAAGAACTATTTGTGCAACTGGAGTTCCAGTTTTTATAGATAATTTAGCTATTTCAGCTGCATTTTTATATCCAATATGTGGGTTAAGAGCTGTGATGATACCAACACTTCTATCTACCCAACCTTTACAGTTTTCTTCTTGAGCTGTGATTCCTTTCAAACAGTTTTCTATGAAAGTGTTGATTCCATTTTTCAATATTTCTATTGATTGGAATAAGTTGAAGAATAAAACTGGTTCAAATACGTTTAATTCTAATTGTCCTGCTTCAGCAGCTTTTACTATAGTAATGTCGTTTCCGAATATTTGGAAACATACTTGGTTTAATACTTCAGGAATAACTGGGTTTACTTTACCAGGCATGATTGAAGAACCAGGCTGTTGTTGAGGTAAAGAGATTTCAGCTAGTCCAGCTTTTGGTCCAGAAGCCATAAGTCTTAAATCGTTAGCAGTTTTTGATAGGTTTACAGCACAAGTTTTTAGTGCAGAAGATAACCATACAAAACTGTCAAGGTTTCTAGTTCCATCAACTAGGTCTGGAGATTGTTTGAAATCAAATCCAGAAACTTCTGAAAGAATTCTTACAACGTTTCCTACATAGTTAACGTCAGCATTGATACCAGTTCCAACAGCAGTTGCTCCCATATTTACATAAGTAAGCTCTTCTACTGCTCCTTTGATTCTTTTGATATCTCTTGCTACTGGTCCAGAGAATGCTCTGAATTCTTGTCCTAATCTAATAGGTACAGCATCTTGAAGGTGAGTTCTTCCCATTTTAATTACATGGTCGAATTCGTCTCCTTTAGCTTGTAATGTATCGAAAAGTTCTTGTAAAGAAACTAATAAATCTTTTATCATAAATTGAACTGTTAGTTTTCCAGCAGTTGGAACAACGTCGTTAGTTGATTGTCCATAGTTTACATGGTCATTTGGATGACATCTGTCATATTTTCCAAGTTCTCCACCTAATATTTCATTAGCTCTGTTAGCAATAACTTCATTCATGTTCATGTTCATAGAAGTTCCTGCTCCACCTTGGATAACGTCAGTGATGAATTGATCTCTGAATCCTCCAGCGATGATTTCATCAGCAGCTTTTATCATAGCAGCTTCTACTTCTTGACTGATAACTCCTGCTTCATAGTTTGCTTTTGATGTTGCTTTTTTTACATATGCTAATGCTTTTATAAAAGTATCACTTACTTTGTAACCAGTAATGTGGAAGTTATTTTGTCCTCTAAGAGATTGTACTCCATAATATGCGTCTGCTGGCACCTCTAAAGTTCCAATTGAATCACTTTCTAATCTGTATTTTATCATTCTTACCCCTCCTAAATTTTATCCTCACAATAATGATACAGGGTAAATGAATATTTTTCAAGATAGAAAGTACCAAAAAAAGCTTCAAAAAATATATGAAGTTCGCCATAAGAATATACCAATTAAATAATTATATATTTATTTAATAAAAATGAAAATAAACATATTTTTTTTTAATGTTATGAAAATATCTTGTCACAAAATTATTATATCATTTTAGGCATTCAGAGTAAACAGAAAAATTAATTTTTTTCCAACTGATTTTCATATTGCTATTTATTTTTATCTTCAATGTATCATTTTCATCGATAATACTTTTTATAGAATGATTGAAAATTGTATGAAGGCTTTTCTTATCAGCAGCAATTATTTTACTTATTTTGTTATTTATTTTTAGCATTTTTTCATTTTCATGATGATTTTTTCCTTCAATAGCAACAGAAATATTTAATTCCTTATCAATAAATTCTCTGTCTGCTATCTCTTTCATTCTCACTACTGCTTCAAATAGATCCTCTTCTCTTAATGTATCTGGAATAGATACTTCAAGTTCAAAGTTGTCTGAAGGAGCAGAGGAAGTATTTTCAAAAACAAAATTATACTGGCTGATAGTTTGTTCTCCGCACATATCTATCTGCATAAGTCTTTTTATTTCTTCAGTATCGTATCCTTTTCCTATAAGGTACATCAATTTTGTAACAGCAGCTTCTGGAGTCAGATCTACACCACTTATTACTCCAGCATCTGTCAGTTTTGCACTTGCTTCATATAATCCCATTTTTACAAAACCTTTTGTACACTGAGTGATATCTACTATAACTATGCCTTTAGATGAAATATATTTAAGCACATTCAAAAATTCTTCACTAGTAGGAGCGTTTCCATTTCCAAAAGTTTTTAAGATAACTCCTTTTATTTCATTGGTATTTTCAAATATACTTTTTAAATATTGTGGATTTAACCCAGGGAATAATTCAAGAATAATAACCTTGCTGTTCATTTTTCCATCTACATAAAAATTTTTACTTGCTGGTCTGTCAAGAATTCTATCTTTTATTATTCTAATATCTCCCCCAATTTCTCCAATAGCTGGATAATTAGGAGAAGAGAATCCAAAATAATTAGTAGCATCTATTTTTCTTGATCTGTTTCCTCTCATTAGAGTATCTCTAAAGAAAATACAGACTTCAGGAACAAGTTTTACACCATACAGGTCATTACCTGCTATTTGTATAGCCGTGATAAGATTTTGAAGAGCGTCACTTCTTGGAAATTGCAGAGGTACTTGTGATCCAGTAAGAACCACTGGCTTGTCAAGATTTTTAAGCATGAATGAGAGAGCAGAAGCTGTAAAGGCCATAGTATCAGTTCCATGTAGGACAACAAAACCTCTGTAGTTTTCATAATTTTTTTCAATTATACCAGCTATTTTAATCCATACTTCTGGGGACATATCTGATGAATCGATCAATGGAGAGAACTGATAATAATCTGTTGAGAATTTTTCAAGAATAGGGTGTTCTTTTGCAATTTCATTCCAGTCATTAGCTGGTCTTAACGGACTATTTGGATCCCCTTTTTCACTATTTACCATCCCAATAGTTCCACCAGTGTTGATAATCAAAACTTTATCTAGCATTTTTTCCTCCAAACAGAATTGATATTATTTCCTAAATTATACTTATAAATCGGAAAAAAAACAATAGACAAATAATTTCAAAATATTTCTAGATTTAAACTTTAAATTATACTAAAGAAATGGTATAATTACCGAAGGAGGAACGAATGAAGGATAATATAGCTCTAATTGGTTTTATGGGAAGTGGAAAAAGCACTATAGGCAGAGTTCTAGCCAAATACTTAGATATGAAATTTATTGATATAGATAAAATGATCTCTGCAAGAGAGAAAAAAACAATCCCTGAAATATTTGAGGAAAAGGGAGAAGCTTATTTCAGAAAATTAGAGAGAGAGATTGTTTATGAGGAATCTTTAGATAATAATATAGTTATTGCTACTGGTGGAGGAGTCATAATAGACAATGAAAATATCAAAACTCTAAGGGAAACTTCGTTTATTGTGTATCTTGATTGTACGATTGAATGTATATATGAAAGAGTAAGACATAGTAAAGGAAGACCTCTTCTCAATGTAGAGGATATGTTTGAGAAGATAAAGGAGCTTCATTCTAAAAGAGAGATACTTTATAGAATATCAGCAGATTTCAGTGTGAGAATAGATGTAGAAAGTAATATGTATGATACTGCGGAAAAGATAAAAGAAGCTTATATTTATAACAGTTAAAATAAGGAGGGATTTTTTATGTGCAATGAAAATCGTTTAAAGGGGAAGCTTGCTTTAATTACTGGAGCTACAAGCGGGATAGGAAAATCTTGTGCGGAAAAGCTTGCAGGAATGGGAGTTGACCTTATTCTTACTGGAAGAAGAACTGAAGTATTAAATGAAGTTAAAAATGAAATAGAAAAAAAATATGGTGTAAAAGTATTGCCTATACAACTTGATGCAAGAAACTATAATGAAGTCGCAGAGAAGATAGCTGCTCTTGAAGGAGAATGGAAAAATATAGACATTCTTGTAAATAATGCAGGACTTGCTCTAGGGATGGAAAAAGTGTATTCTAATTCAGCAGAAGATATAGATGCAGTTATAGACACAAATGTAAAAGGTATGCTTTATATGATAAGAGAAGTAGTTCCTGGAATGATTGAAAGAGATAAACCAGCTCTTGTAATAAATATGGGATCAGTAGCTGGAGATGCTGCATATGCAGGAGGAGCAGTATACTGTGCTTCTAAAGCAGCTGTAAAAACTCTTTCTGATGGACTTAGAATAGATTTAGTTGATACAAAAGTAAAAGTAACTAATATAAAACCTGGATTAGTTGAAACTAACTTCAGTGTAATAAGATTTAAAGGAGATAAGGATAAAGCCGAGAAAGTATATAAAGGAATAGAAGCTCTTACTCCAGATGATATAGCTGATACAGTTACATATATCTGTAATCTTCCTGATAACGTACAAATCCCAGAGATAGTTATGACTCCTATGTTCCAAGCTGATGGACGTACTGTATATAAAAAATAAATTTTCTTTATAAAAACCACGGATATTAAATCTGTGGTTTTTTTTAAATAATTTATTCGTATATGCTCTGCATCCATTCTATTAAAGGCAAGATGCCAACTTTTTTTATAGTTTCAAATAAAATATTTCGCCCAACTTTAAATTTCTTCTAAAAATAAGAAGTTGATAAACATATTCTATCCCTCTATTTTTTTCTGAATAATCTTTTATATACTTTTCTAGGAGATAGTTATAAAATCAAAAAAATAAATTAAGGAATAGTTCTCATTTTTATAATTTTTCTTTCAGATATTATATTTTTAGCTGCTGTTTTAGGGAATAATTAATATATTTTATTTTTATTATATTTAACTTTGATTGTGTCATAGTCTTAAAGATTGAAAGAAATACTTTTTTAAGTTATTGAAATTATTATAATAGTAGATGTTTTGAGTGAAATAGGATATTATATAAATAAAGTTTGTTAATCTTTGGGAGAAATTTATGTTTAAAAAAATTGATATGTTTGTATTTTGGAGTGGAGTAAGCTTTAATATTATTGCACTAGTTTTAAGTGTTTTATTTTCAGTACTTTATGGAGAAGTGGATTTAGATAAAATAAGAAATTACGGAAATGTTATTTTTTACATTATTATTTTCTTATATAAACTAAAAGATAAATCTTTTAAAATAAAATATTTTCTTGGATATGTAATCATTAGTTTTATAACAGGAAAATCTATAGGATTTATGACAAAAGTTTTTTCTGAACAAGGATATACAAATGAAGTAAAAATGACAGAAATACTTTCATTTGCTTTTGTTGTTACATTTTTAGTTTGTTATTTAGAAGGTTTTTTGTATCAAATTTTTAAAAAAATTTCATATAAAAAATCTCTGTTGTAATAACATGATAGGAGGTATAATGAAATCAAAGGTTTTATTAATTTTAGCAGGTCTAATAATAGGAGGAACCATGAATCTAGAAGCTAATAACACAGTAAAAAATGCAGATGTACCAATAAAGAAAGTAACATTATATTCATCAGGGGTAGGATATTTTGAGCACAAGGGAACTATTGAAAATGCATCGAAATTAACATTGCCATTTGAAACAAGTGCTTTAAATGATGTATTAAAATCTATTATTATATATGATCCTAATACTGCTTTACCAGTGATAAATTATCCTTCAGAAGAGACTGTGAAAAGGACTCTTGCCAGCCTGAGTATTGATCTTAATAATAATCCCTCTATTGAAGAGATATTAAATTCATTAAGAGGAGCAGAGGTAAAGATTATAGCCACTAGAGAAATAACAGGAAAAATAATAGGAGCTAGAATTAAAAAAGTAAAAATAGGAGATGAGGTAGCAGAAATATCCAGTCTTTCTATATTAAGTGAAGGTCAAATCCAAACTATAAAAACAGATGAAATTATATCCTATAGTTTTACAGATCCAAAAATAACTGATGATATGAACAGGGCACTTGATCTAATATTGAATTCTAAAAATAGCAATATAAAAAATATAAATATCAATCTTTCTGGAGATAAAAAAAGAGATATAGAATTTAGTTATGTAATAGCAGCTCCTGTATGGAAAGCTACTTATAGATTTGATTTGGCTGGTGAAAAACCATATCTTCAAGGTTGGGCAATAGTGGACAATGTAGGCGAAATGGACTGGGATAATGTGGAACTATCTCTTGTCACAGGAAAACCTGTATCATTTATACAAGAACTATATGCACCATATCATCTGAATAGACCTATTATTCCTCTGTCAATTGCTGGATTTGCACAAGCTAGGACATATGAAAGCGGTATGTTGGATATATATTATGTTGGAGAGGATAATATAGAGATGAGCAAGGAAGTTCTTGCTTCAGAAATTAATATAAGTGGAAGGAAAATGATGAAGTCTCCTATGGCTTTTGCAGGGAATGTTCATCAAGAAGTAACTAATACTAGAAACGCTGGTGATATGTTTGTGTTTACTACACCAAAACCTGTTACTTTGGAGAGACAGCAAAGTGCAATGATTCCATTAGTACAGACTAATTTTGATGCAAAGAAAGTATCCATATTTGATGGAAGAAATGCAAGATATGGTGTTAGTTCTAATCCAGCACTTGGAGTGAAATTTAAAAATAATTCTGGAATGAAATTACCAGCAGGTCCTATTACAATATATGATGATGGGACATATGTAGGAGATGCACTTTTAGAATTTTTACCTGAGAATGATGAAAGAATGATATCTTATGGGGATGATCTTTCTGTAACTGGAACAGTATCAGCTTCAGAAGCAGCTAAAACAGATACTGTAACAGTGGTTAAAGGAGTTTTAAATATAAGCATAAAACATGTTTATGAAAAAGTCTATACATTCAAAAATAATAGTACTAAAGATAAAAATATTGTGGTAGAGCATCCTATTATGAATAATTCAAAATTAATAGAACCGCAAAAATATATGGAGAAAACTGGTACTTTATATCGTTTTGATGTGAAAATAAAAAATGGTAGTGAAGCAAAAATTCTTGTAAAAGAAGAAGTGGTAAAGCTGACTAGTACAAGTATTGCCAATTTCTCTAAGGATAACTTAGTATACTATTCAACAAATAAAGAAATATCTCCCAATATTCGAGAGTTTTTTGTAAAAGCTGCAACTATGTATGGTGAAATGGAAGAAATTCAAATGAAACATAAAGAAATGTCTGATTTACGTGAAAATTATATAAAAGAACAAGACAGAATGAGAAGAAATATTGATACTGTTGGAAGTACTTCAGTACAAGGAAAAGAATATATTATAAAGCTGACATCACTTGATAAAAATATAGAGGACATTGATACAAAAATAAAAGAAACAACTGAAAAACTGCAAGATTTGAGAAAAAAATATAATGAGTATATTAAAGGATTAAATGGATAAGGTTTGAGCTGATTCGGTAATAGAGTATCTTTCTTTTATAGATGGTGTTATAATGAATTTATAATCTTCATTATAAAGGGAGGAATATATGAATAACCTAAAAAGTAAATGCTTAAACGGATGTCTTGCAGAAGGAACTATACTTACAATGGCTGATGGAAGTAAACAAAGAATTGAAGAAGTAAAAATAGGTGATATGGTAGCAATCCCAGATGCCAGAGCTAAAAGAATTGTAGATATTTATACAGGATATGAAGAAAAGATCAGTGAGTTAAAACTGGTGAATGGAATAATATTAAAAGCAACATCTAATCATCCAATTATGACAGAAAAAGGGCATAAAAGACTTAAAGAACTAAATCCATTGGATAAAGTAGTTATAAGAGAAAATCAATTGGAAAGTATAGAAATTATTGCTGAAGTTGAAGCTGATACTAGAGTATATAATGTACTATTAGAAGAAATGAGTACTATCATTTGCAATGACATTTGGGTTGGAGATTTTCAAGTTCAAAATAATTTAGAAAGTACTAGATATAGAAATAATGAAAGAATAAATGAGATAGAGACAGAGATGAAAAAATTAATGGATGAACTTGAAAAATTGAAAGGGTAACAGTTAAAGAGAAACCTCAGAATAAAATCTGAGGTTTTTATATTATATTCATATTCTGGCAATTTTATCTGAAAAAATTAAACCATTTATTTTAAAAAACAGGAAAATTTAAAATTCATACAAGTTTTTCCAGTCAAAATTTTCCGAGGCTGCTCTTTCAATAAGTCTAGGGAGAACATTTGGAATATCTTCCATTGCCTCTTCAAAGTATTCATAATTACCATATTTATCATTGTTTTTATAATGAATATCTGGAGTTATTATTTCTAAGCATTCCCTTTGAAAAGAGCTAACTTTATCAATATCCATTTCTTCACCTATTAATTCATAAGTAATACTCATAAGCATTTCAAATTCAGCATTTCCAAAAGGAATATTTGGCACTTCTGCTAAAGAATCAGGATCAATAAGAGATTTAACTAGGACCTCTTCTCCCTGAGAGATAAGCCATAGAGCAAAATATAATCCAGTATCATCACTTACATAACCATTGATTACTTTACAAGCCATATCTACCCATACACATTCATTTACAGCTTCCATGTATGCTCCAAGATATCCTCCAAAGTAACACACATCTTCTATATTGCAACTGCTTAGGTATTCTTGTGCAGATTGAAGAAATATTTCATTATCTCCATTGCTGTCTTTTCTAAATACATCCATTAACTGCCAAAATTCCATCTTAGTCATAATCTCTCCTCCAGTAAATTTTATTAGTACCTAATGTTAGTATATAGTAAAAATTAAACAAAAGCAATTAAGGGATATTAAAATAAACTAGATATTTTTACATATATTAATAAATTTTTTTATTGATGGTGTTATAAACTTATTTTTGTGATAAATTATATTAAATTTTCTTTTCAATTCAACATCTTTTACATTTAAAATTGCTAATTTTCCCTCTTCTATTTCTTTCTTCACCATCTGATATGAAAGGAGGGAGACCCCCATATTGTTTTTTACTGCATTAATTATTACTCCTGTACTTATACTTTCCCAGCCGGGTTTTACTGCTAACTCTTTAGAAGTAATGAAACTATTAAATATTTCTCTGACTCCACTTCCTTTTTCTCTCAGTATGAAATTTTCTTTTAAAATATCTTTAAATAATAATTTTTCTTTTTTGCATAGGGATGAGATTTATTGCAGATAAAAACTAATCTATCTTCAAAAAATGTTTCAGATACAATGCTGTCAGAGTGAACAATTCCTTCTATGAGACCAATATCCAAAAGATTATCCAGTATTCTAGCTTCTATTATATTTGAATTCTCAACACATATATTTGTCTGAATAAGTGGATATGCTTGCTGAAATTTTTTTAGATAATCATTTAGAAAATATTTTCCAATAGTCAGACTTGAACCTATCTTTAATATACCTAGAGTATCATTGTTTTTTATTTTGTTTTCCATTTCTTCAACTAAATTTATTATTTGAGAAGAGTAGCTGAAAAACTCTTTTCCTTTTTCTGTAATGTATAGTTTTTTAGATATTCTGTCAAAAAATTTAACTCCATAGTACTCTTCCAATTCTTTTATAGCAAAACTTATTGCTGGCTGTGCAACAAAAAGTTTTTTTGCAGCTAAAGTGATACTATTGCATTCACAAACCATTATAAATATTTTCATGTGTCGTACTGTCATTTTTTCTCCTTAGTTTTATAACTAATCAAAATAGATAACTAATCATTTATATATAATATAAGATTATACTATTTTATTTATATATCTTCAAGGAGTATAATTTAATAAATAAGAATTTAAGGAGGAAAAAAATGTCTACCAAAAATCAGGAAAAAAATTTTTATCGAAAATTATTTTTATCAACATTTTACATTAGTAGTTTCACCTTTGGGGGAGGATTTGTAATAATTCCCCTGATGAGAAAAAAATTTGTTGAGGAATACAAGTGGATGAAGGATACTCAAATGCTTGATCTAATAGCAATAGCACAGTCTTCTCCAGGAGCAATAGCTGTAAATGCTTCAATAATAATAGGTTATCGTCTCAGCGGAATTATGGGGGCAGTAATTGCCACAGTTGCCACAGTTTTACCTCCATTAATAATCCTTTCAATAATCTCCCTCTTCTATTTAGCCTTCAAAGAAAATCTAATTGTAAATGCAGTGATGAAAGGTATGCAGGCTGGAGTAGCAGCAGTAATTATTGATGTTGTCTATTCAATGGCTTCACAAGTAGTAAAATCAAAAAAACTTCTTCCTATCAGTATGATGATATTAGTTTTTATTGCGACTTATTTTCTTAAAATAAATATAATTCTAATTATAATAGTTTGTGGAATTGTTGGTGCTATTCATAGTAATTTCAGATTAAAAAGGGGAAAATAAAATGATATATATACAATTATTTTTAAGTTTTTTCAAAATAGGAATGTTCAGTATAGGTGGTGGTTATGCAGCTATGCCTCTTATACAAAATGAAGTCGTCACTATTCATAGCTGGCTTACTATGAAAGAATTTGCAGATATAATAACTATTTCTCAAATGACACCTGGTCCAATTGCTATAAATAGTGCTACATTTGTTGGGATACAAATAGCAGGATTTCCGGGAGCTGTAATAGCAACATTAGGATGTGTAACTCCTTCATTTATAATCGTTTTATCAATAGCAATGGTATATTTCAAATATAGAAAATTGACTGTTATAAATGGAATTTTAGATGGATTGAGACCTGCTGTGGTTTCTTTGATAGCATCTGCTGGAGTATCAATGGTTTTGCTGGCTTTTTTTGGTGAAAGTGAAATAGAAATTGGAAAAATTCATTTGAATTATTTTTCTGTATTTTTATTTGCTGTAGGGATGTTTTTTTTAAGAAAATTTAGATTAAACCCAACTTATGTCATGATTGGAAGTGGTATTGTTGGAGGAATTGTATATGGTTTTATGGGAGGGATGTAATGAATTTATATGTTAAAAGCACTTTAATGGGATATAAAATTGCAAACAATGAAGGGATTGTAATAGACTACATAAAATCAAAAAACTTTATGGATTCAGCAAAATTAATATTAAAAGATAATTCCATTGTATATGAAACAGATATAATTATTGAAAATAAAGAGGATAAATATATTATAAAAAATAAAGATAATGAAATAATAGCTACAACAGAATTAAAATTTAAGGAAGATGAAAAAAGTTCAATTGTTCATTCACCTAAAGTTGAATATATGATTATAAACACTCCTTATGGTGAATGGAAAGCTGTGCAAGAAAAAGATTTTAGTATTTCATTTATTTCGAAAAATAAAGTTATTGGAAAAATTTCACCTTTCTTTAGTTTTCATTCTCAAGAAATTTCCTCATCAGATGACTTTCCAGCAGAATTTTGGTCAGCTATTTATGTTTTAAGCTATTATATGGTGCATGAAAATGATATTATTACAGTTTAAATCTGAAAATATACTTTATTAATAAAGAACTGGCACTAAAAGTAAAAATAGGAAAAATAAATATTAAAAGGATATATTGAAAGTTAATTTTATTTAACTGTTTTTAGTAGTTAAAGTTTCAGAATCATTGATGTATACTTTTTAATATAATTTAATAATAGTTTTGAAAATATTATTAAATTAAAAATAAAATTATTTTTTAATAAAATTTTTATAAATATATAAAGTATATTTATAGATTGACAAACAAAAATATCAGAGTATAATATAAAAATAAAGCTAGCTAAAGAGAAAAATAAAGTTTTTTAAGGCAACTTACAGCATATACTCAGAATATATATTTTAATGTTAAATTAAAAACAATGAGTGATAAAAATGTCAAAAGAAATTCAAAAAATTTCATGTGTTAACAGTGCTGCTTTTGCAATGAGCTTTGATGTTATGTATGCAGAGGATGGAAAAGAAAAAAATTATGGTCAAGTGACTCTTTTCCAGTAGGACAGTCTAGAACAATAGATTTAGCTGAATATAAAGGAACTATAGCAGCAGGAGCTCCTGTTTGGGTAAAAGTACATGCAAAATTAGGAAAAACAAAATCAAGTAATGAACATGCATATAAATTTGCAGAAAATGGACAAAGTTTAGCTCTAAAAGTTAAAGGAACAACATTAATTTATTCAATTGAAGAGTTATAGGCAGACTAAATTCAATTTTAGTATGAAATAAATTATACTTAAAACTTTGCTAAAGAAAATTTTAAAAGTGGTATAGTATAAATATTAAAAGATGTTTTAACTATATAACTCTTAATATTAATTTAACAAATTGAACTACAATACTTGTTATTTAATTAGGAATACTATAAACATAAAATGCTGTACCCTATCTTAGGTATTTAAGATTTTGGGTACAGTTTTTTTTATAATTGAGAATACTATAAAATGAAATATTGTTATTTTTTCAAAATAAAAAACAAAAAATAATGTATTTTTTATAAATAATCTTTTATTTATTTAAAAATGAATAAAAATTCAAAAAGTATGGTATAATATAAACAATATGTAAAAATATATTGATCATAAAAAATACATTATAAGGAGTTAGAAGATGACATGAGAGATAAATTTGTTATTTTTAATGGAGTTAGTTGTGAGTGTTATCTTAATAGGATGAGAAATTATGCACTAAGAGACTTAAAAGATGAAGCTAAAAAAATGAGAACTGGGTTAAAAAAATTTTCTGAAGTTATAGAAGAGATACATGAAAAAAATAAAATAGAACCTCTTGAATTTTTATATGAGGAAATAAAAAGAATAGATAAAAAAGATGTTGCAATATTTTATCTTAAATTTACAGGAAATGATGAATTATTAGAAACTTTTCCTGATTCAATAAAACCACTCAAATTACCTATTATAAAAAAAGAAGGAGAGATAGTATTTGTTTTGAAAAAAAATAAAATTGATATCAATTTAAAACTTAAAAAATATTTGAAAAATCTTCAAGAGGTTTCAGAAGTTTTAAAAATAAAAGTTGAAAAGCATAATAAAGATCTTTTAGAAAGGCTTAAGAAAAAAGGTGAAAGGTTATATGAAAAAATATCTCTTAGAGGTTGGTAAGGTTTTTTTGATAGTTTTAAAAGTTCAATGGAATTTTAAAATATAAACTTTATTTTTTATTAAATAAAATGGTTGAAATAAGAAACAATAATTGGTTTTTTATTATAAAAAATTATTATTTATTGTTTTTTAAAATAAGAAATAAATGCTATAATAATTTAATAAAACATCTGAGGAGTGATTATGAAAAAAATAATATTAATTCTATTTATTGGATTGTCTATTAGTGGATATTCAACAGAAAAAAAGGAATCTTTGGTTACTGATGGAGTAACAGAAGCTGTTTCAGGAGCAGTATCTACAGGAAAAAATATATTAAAGGGATTGAAAAAAGGAATAGACAAAGGAAGGGTTGAAGGAAATAGTACTGACGAAGCAATAATAATATTGGATCAAAAAGCTTTTAATGAATATATTGAATGTACTATTCTTTCAGTTGAAAAAACTGCAAAATATTATGAGATAAAAGTGGGATTGAAAAATAAATCAAAGGAAACAGTAAGACTTGCTAATTTATCAGAAAAAAAAGTGTTACAGTTAAAAGATAAAGAAGGGTATGTTTCATATTCTTTACATCCTATTTTAAATATAACAATTCCAGAAGAAAGTGGAGTAAGAGCAAACTTTAGATTTTTAATGGAAGGAATTCCTTCTAATTTAAAATTATATGGAGTGAATTTTGAAATAGATAATACTAAAATTAAAGTAGGAACAGAAAAAGAAATATATAAAACATTAAATGATGTTGTAGAAGAATTGGAACAAATAGAGAAAAGCAATAAAGAATAATTTTGTTAATAAATATATTGTTTAAAACAAGTATTAATGGAAAAGCTGCCTTCTGGCAGCTATTTTTTTAAATAGAAAAATAAGTGATAGAAATTATAATTTTATAATTGCACCTTAATATAAAAATAGAGCCAAGTCAAAAAATAAGAGCATAGTCAATACCTTGTGAATGGCATTGTCTTCTCATGTTATATTTTTATATGAAATAAAGAGAAATTTATATGGAAACATAGATATTCAAAAAGAAAAAATTTTTAAAAAGCTATTTTCAGGAATAAATTAGTTTTATTTTATAATAAGAGTACATCAACACTTGAAGGAGAATTTTATGAAAAAGCTAATAACAGCAATAATATTTTTATTTGGAACATTATCTTATAGTGAAACTAGAATTGTTTTTCCAGGAGATATAGAAAAAAGAAAAATAAATGGAGAAGTAAGAATTTATGTTAAAGAGGAAACAGAAGCATTTACTGGAGTACTTAAAAAATATTCTATCTCAGGCACAGCCACTGAATATTATTTTGTTGATGGATTAGCAGATGGGAAAGTGATAGATTATTACCTTAATGGAAGAAAGGCCTATGAAAGAAATTTAAAGCAAGGACTTAAAGATGGACCTCAAATAGAATATTCCTATGAGGGTGATAAAAGAGAGGAGATTTATAATATGGGAGTTTTAGAAGTGATTATTGAATATTACCCAAACAATATTAAAAAATCAGAATCTGTATATAATAAAAATATAAAAAAAGAAGGAATAGAGTTAATATATGATTTAGAAGGAAAAATAAAAGAAAAAATTTTATGGAAGAATGGAGAAATCGTAAGAAAAAGTTAAAATTTGATTGATTTAAAAATTTAAACATCTAATATTTGAGATTGCCATAGAATTTTATCTATATTAAAATAATTCGGCTATATTGGAAATATCCAAATTAGAAAATCTGGAATTAAAATTGGAATAATATGAAAACAAGTAAGAATTAAAGTAGTCTAATAAAGAAAAAGATAAAAGGGAATTTCAACTATATTGAAACTCCCTTTTTTTAAACAATAAAAATATCTTTTGGAGGAAAGATTTTTTCATGGATATATCATTATTCTTAAAATATATTACTTTCCTCTTAATTTAAATAAAAATGTTAAAAAAAATAAAAGTAAAAAATGAAAATTTATCTACTAAATTTATTATATAAAATTAAAATATAATAATAAAAAATCAATTATTTTTTAACAAAAATATTAATTCTTTTTCTATCTTAGAAGTTAAAAATGGTTTTTTAATATTAATAAGTATTTTGATTTCTTCGGAGTCTTTTTTTGATAGTGACTGAAAAGAATTATTGTATAATAAAAGCCATCTGCTTAGCTGTGCTTGACATATAGCTTCTAATTTTTCATAATTACTTCCAATTATTGTTAATATATATAGTAAAGTCTTCCATTTAGATGCTTGAAATAGTAACAAAGCACATTTTATTTTTGCATTTTCATAGTCTATTTCTTGGTATGCTTTCAATATTTTTTTATAATCATAGTCTTTATATTTTTTGAGAAGTATAAAAGCAGTATTAACGATACTTGAATGCTCAGAATACAACATTTCAGTAATTAATGTGATATATTTTTCAGAATCTAAATGCATTAGAGATATCATTGCAGCACGAATGACAGCTATTTTATTGTTTTTCAAATAAGGCCCAATAATATAGCAATCTTCTTTGCAGCCTACTTCCCCCAATCCATAGACAGCAATTGTAGTGTTTGAAGAAAGATTTTCAAGATAAAATTGATGAAAATTATCAGTCTTTTTAATAGTTTTAATAATTTCGCGGGATAAAATACGGACTTGCAAATTTCGATCTAAAAGCATCTGATATGCCTTTATAAAAGCAAGATCAATATTATAATCATATAAATATTGTAAAGCAAGAAGCCGATTTGCAGGATACTTATCTTTTAAAAACTGTTTACTCAATTCTTCAATTTTTATATTTTCTTTGAAAAGTATTTGAAAAATCATTCTCCTTACAAATGGATCACTTTCTTTTTTTATATGCTTCAATAATAATGCAGTTTTAGGCAATGAAGTATTTGAAATAAAAGAAAGACAAGTTTTTCTTGTTCTTACATCAGAGTTTGACAATCCTTTTTCTAAAAGCTTTTCATTGGCACAAAATTTATCCTGCATAAAAGAAGAAATTATAAAATTATCACCTCTTTTACTTTTTTGAATTTTATGGAGAAAGGGAAGTGTATTGATAAGTTCTTCATCAGTAGCCTCTACCAACCGTTTTGAAAATATAGTTAAGGCAGTTTGACGCACATTGTAAACCCAATCGTTTAATCTGAGAACAAGATATGGCAATGTTTCTTCATAAAAAACCAGAAGTTTTAAAGCTTGCTCTCTAATGTATCCATTCGGATTGAAAGAAGAGAAGATAAGCACAGCTCGCTGTTCATCTTTTGACATTTGCTTTGTAATAAAATTTTCAATTTTTAAAGTTTTCCAGTCAATATTCCATTCCATTGAAGTGGTCTCACGCATTTGTATATCAATTTTACATATATCATCAAATGAGGATGAAATCAGGGTTTCATTTAATACTTGGGAAGCTTTTAATTTTTGGGTTGAAATATTTTCAGCAAAAACACAAAAAATTTTTGCTAATGCTCTAAGATCTCCAGCATAAAAATCTTGGATATGTGAATCAAGACTTGATGAGAAAAAATTTTGCTTTTTATGAAATATTTTGTGAAACAACATACAGTCCTCCAATATTAGAATTAATGAGATAATTTTATATGAATAAAGATAAAAATAAATGTTTAGTAGTGTGTTTAGTAGTTTTATAAAATATTAATTTATTAAGTTAATTTATCTATATATAATAAGCTATTTTTATAAAAAATGCTATCTTAGAATATATTATAAAAAAATTTGAAAGAAATAAAAACGTAGCAAAGAATTATATTGCATCACTATAATTTTAACAAAATGGGAAATGGGAAGCTATACAAGAAAAAGGTTTTAGTATTTCATTTATTTTAAAAGATAAAGTTATTGGAAAAATTTCACCTTTCTTTAGTTTTCACTCTCAAGAAATTTCCTTATCAGATGATTTTCCAGCAAAATTTTGGTTAGCTATTTATGTTTTAAGCTATTATATGGTGCATGAAAATGATGTTATTACAGTTTGAGCTTGACAGAGGAAATAAATTTATTTACTTTTGTAAATACTATTCATTTTTTAGTGAGAAATAATAGTATAATCTCTTTAAATACAATAAAATCAATAAATTCCATGTCGTAAAATGTATATTTTACGACATTTAGATAATTCAATTATCCGCTGTTTTAAATACTTTGCGAAGAAAATTACAAGTCAATTTTAACCTATCAAAATAAAAAAAAAATGCTTTCAGCGTAATAAAATCAATAAATTCCATGTCGTAAAATATACATTTTACGACATTTAGATAATTTAATTATCCGCTGTTTTAAATATTTTGTGAAGGAAATTACAAGTCAATTTTGATTTATGAAAGCATATTAAATTTAAATAATTCTCAAGTATGTCAAATATTATGAAAATAATGATCATAAATATTGGTATGGAGTGACTAACATAAGTTTAATTGAAGCTAAAAAGAAAGCAAATGAGAAATGGAACGAAAAAAATAAAGACAGGGTAAAATACCTTAGTTGGAGAGCAAGAGCAAAATCCTTTATTGAAAAGGCTGCTACTTTAGAGGATTTGGAAGAGCTAGAAGAGCTAATAAGAGAGAAAAAAGAAAAGAGAAGCCAGGGAGATTAATCTTCTCTTCCTGGTATTTCTTATACAGGGATAAACAAAGCTAGGTGAACCTAGCTTAATTTTTTTATTTCTTTTTCTATTTCAGGAATAATTTGTTTAATTTCAGTTTCCAAAACATTTAATCCTGGGTCATAAAGAACTCTTCCAAATAGAATATAAATATTTTATACAATCTTGGACGTAGAGAATGATTTTTTTATTTGTAAATTTACTACTCAAGTTGTAAAGTTCTTCATTATTTGAGAGGACACTTTCAAAGTTATTAAAAATTTCTTTTTTTCTATCATTTAGAATTTTATTAAATTTCTCTATAATAGAAGACCATTTACCTGATATGAATATTTGGGAATTTTCTGAGTTTGTATTGATTGCTTTATAATCTTTTAAAATATAATTTTCTATTTTATTTATTTTCTCACTAATTTCTAAATTATTAGATGTTATTTCTAAAATAAGCAAATTAATACCTTCAATGTAATCAAGAATTTCCAAAATTTTATGTGAAATATCTATTAAAGAAATGTTTTTAAATTCTTCTCTTAGAATGGATAATTGATTATTAGATAAAATTATAGGATTAAATTTTGCATTGACTCCCTGATATATACTAAAAAAATTATAGAGTATATCAATTTTTTCACTAAATTTAATTTTAGAATTGAGAGAGTTCTCATATTCATCTAATATTACTTTAAAATAATAATTAAATATTTTCAAACTTCCTAATTGGGTTTTTCTTTTTTCTTCATTTAATTGTTTTTCAAATTGTAATTTTGTTCTAATAATATTTTTTTTGCTTACTATCTTGTTCTTCTAATTGCTTTTTATTTTCAATATGTTGCCACCAAACGACAGAAATAGCACCAATAACCCCAAAATAAGCTCCTAAGAATCCTAGCCAGTCACTGAGTGAAGTGCTTTCTTTTATTGAAATAGGAATCCACCAAATAAATCTTAAAATCCAATCTAAGATAAAAGGAAAAATTAAAATAATAATAAATTTTCTCCAATGATCTTTTATAATTTTTTCCATAAAATCTCACCCCATTAAGTTTTACATTGTTTATATAATAAGCTATTTTTATAAAAAATGCTATCTTAGAATATATTATAAAAAAA